>WNGK01001421.1_pt1 | contig 25948 bp, 26 predicted proteins | sample 5400601 | NCBI WGS metagenome assembly WNGK01 (sample SAMN13153376, study PRJNA577476) | soil metagenome | isolation source: 60 cm soil or saprolite under Garry oak tree replicate 1 | place: USA:California | collected 2016-06-15
ACGGAACTCGCAAAATCAAGATTGCCGGTTCGGGTGGCAATGGAACTACTACGGCATAGCGATGTGAAGCTGACCACAAAGATTTATACCGATGCCGGTATGTTGCCGATTTGGGATGCGGTCGAGGCGCTGCCGATGTTTAACGACACACAAATAGACACACTAAAATTAGTCGCAAAGGGTCAAAGCGAGTCTGCAGCTGTCCCGCTGAAAGATCAGGGGCTGATTTTGTTAGCCGCTGGAGGACAGAGCGTTAGTCCATCAGAGTCCGCATCTGTCGGAGAAAGTCCAGAACTGGCAGATGGTGCGCGATGCAGGGTTCGAACCTGCGACTTCTATGGCTAAGGCCGTTAAGGGTGACGAATCGCTTGCCGCTAGTGAGGCGAAAAGAATGCATCTCACGTGATTTGGAAGCGAAGTGAATTAAGCCTGGCTCAATGTGATGGCCCTCCAGATTGAGGGTCAGCCACGGGTTGCCGACGGTTGATTCAAGGTTGACGGTTGATACCCCTGTTCAGCTCCTACTTGTCCGATTTCCAGCCGGCTCTTCCCTGGGTAGAGGGTGTCAATCCGCTTTCGGACAAATCGATTTTCGCCGGACAAGTTGACACCCCTCTTGCGTGGTTGGCATGATTCGTAAGTACCTGATCTTCCGGTTGTTTCCACTTAATTTCGGCTGATTCCGCCTTCCAGCGTTTTCGGACAATTATCCGACCCAGCGACACAGCGGATTGATTAAAAATTGCTCGGGGCGGGACTTGAACCCGCATGCCTTTCGGCATACGCCCCTCAAACGTACGTGTCTGCCATTCCACCACCCGAGCGAAAGGAAGGGTGCGCTTAAATGGTAAATTGTAGATGGTGAGTCGCAAGCGCAGATTCTGAATCTGGAACCCAAGAATCCAGGAGAGGAGCCTTATGACTTTGAATCAGGAAGGTTGGAAAGAAGAAAAATGATTTCGCGAAATCTGGGAAAACTTATTGTGAACATTCTGTTGATTCTGTTGGGAAAATTCGTGGCTTTCTCTTTCCAGATTGATCGATGAAATTCGCGGCTAGACTTACGGATATGTCGGCAGTGGCTGCTCATGAGGATTGGATCAAAGTCGATCTCCATATCCATACGCTCGATGATCCCAAAGACGCGGTTGATTATTCCGCGCATCAACTGCTGGAGCGTGCGCGCTCGCTTGGTTTTCGAGTTCTTGCAATCACATTGCATGATGCCGTCTTTGATCGACCGGAAGTCTTCGCCGACGCGACGGCAATGGGGATTTTGCTGATTCCCGCAGCGGAGGTGCGGTTGTGCGGCGCAGATGTCATCGTCCTCAATGTCAGCGCCGAAGAAGTCGCGGGGCTCAAAAATTTTCATGATCTACGACAGTTGCGCACCCGGCGTGGAGCCTCGATTTTTACGATAGCGCCTCATCCATTTTATATTTTTGGCGGCTCGATTGGGCTGCGGCTCCTGGAAGAGATCGATTGCTTTGACGCGATTGAGATCTGTCATTTTCACATGGGGCTTTTCAATCCGAATCGCCGAGCGAAAAAAGTTGCGCTGCGATTTGGCAAGCCATTGATCGCCACATCCGATGCGCATCGGCTGCACGCGTTTGGCCGGCATTACACAAGCATCCCCAGAGCGTCGGCACTCACTGTCGAGAATGTCTTCAGCGCCTTGCGGATCGGGCGAATTCGCCTAACGAGTCCCCCTTGCAGCTTTGCCGATCTCGTGAGCGCAATCTATTTTGTCTTTCTCGCGCACCCATTTCGACGACGACAAAGACATCGCGCTGGCGGAGCGCGCAGCGCAGCGAGCCGAAGACTCTGCTCCGCGGGATTCGTTGACGAGTTAAAGCATTGAAGTGCTTCAACGCTTCATCGGCTTTCCAAATCATAAATCGCGCCCCAATGGCCAGAAGCAACGAGCGGTGCCGTTGCCTCCCATGGTCGTTTGCTCGCGGGATAATTGTGCATCTCTTCCCGTCCCCAGAAAATGTATCGAACGCGCAAAGCCCGCGCGATCTCCCGCCAGTTCTGTGCTCCCTCCATCAGCTCGCGAAGTTTTTGCTCCACGTTCTCGTAATTCTTGAAACCTTGTGTCCAAAGATGTCCCGGATAACCGAGTACGACCTTTCGTCCTTGAAGCAGCAGCGGGTGATTGTAAGTCGGATAGGCGGCGAATCGAGCTTCCGCCGGTAGCGACCGGACGGCCACCCCAACTGCGTCGAGTTCTCCGCGATCGCTAAATTCAAAGCCAGATCGGCCTGCCGCGAGTCCACCGAACAAACTGACAAAGCCCGAGCCGAACAGGGCGATGCAGGCGCCCACGCGAACGGGAGTCGACCAACGGGCAATCAGATCGCTCCACAAAAATGGCAGAATGAGAAAGTAGGCCCAGATCATGAGTTTGAGATTGTCCCATTCCCACGGTGCGAATTTAAAGAGCAGGCCGGAAACAAAGATAGCCGCAGCCGGCAGTAGAAAGGCAACATCCTCGGGGAATTTTTCGTTCCACTTGATCTTGGATTTCCAGAGGCGCCAGACGCAGACAGCGAACAGACAGACCGCGAGAGGAATGAATACGCCGAAATTATCGAACCAGAATTGGAAAATAGTTGGGCGGCCAAATTCTGGATTACGCATGACCCAGCCAGGATTCCACTCGACCATCGATGCGGCGTGGAAATTATCGCTGATCAACCAAACGAAAAACGTCGCCGGAAGCAGGGAGCCAGTGACAAGGAGCGCGACATGTTTACCGATGCGCATGTCGCCCAAAAGCTCACTCCATCTCGTTCTATGCATGACGAGAGAGCACATGGCGGCGATTCCCCTTTTGCGGACGAAATCGACTATCAGGTTCAGTTGCTTGAGCAATTCAAGACAAAAGAGAGAAACCAGAACGATGCTCAGGGCGAGGAACGTGTGGACATGGAAGAACGGCATCGAGGCATACAACGACAGCTCGACCCAGAATGGAAGCGGCGCCCGACCTCGATCTTGGATGCCATTTCTCCAAAATCTTTCACGCCAGCTCCAAAGCAGGAGCAATCCGGCTGGAATTGCGTAGAGCAATCCGCGTTGAGTCACAAACATGGTCAGCGGTATGCTTTTCCAAGCGATCGTTTTGCCGCCTTGATAATCGACAAACTTCAGCGTTTTGAAAAATTCAAAACCGGCTACTCCGCCATTAAACAAAAAACCAGCGACCCCAAAAGTGCCGGCCCAGCGGTAAAATACGTAGAACGTCGCAAGTGACGCAATCAATCCGGTCCAAACCAATCCGCGTGTTAGATCGACATGAACCAAACAGAGCAGGCCGTTGAATAAATCCACCCCGGCCGGATAGCGCAGCTTGCTATAAACATAGATCGGGTTGTCCGGCCAAAGCGCCACGCCATTGGCGAAATTTTTTATGAATGTGATGTGCAGCGCCAGATCGCCGAGGTTGTGTGGCGATTGAATCTTTAATTGTTCGCCGTCGATGTGTAGCAACCAGCAAAACGAACGAAGCGCGAACAAGGCAAAGCATGCGGCCATGGCCCAAAGCCACACATGACGATAACGTTCATGCGGCGATGATCTGAACGACTCTCCCACAGGAGAATTTGAGATGTTCTGTTCAGTGGGAGTGTCAGAAGTTCCGAGATAGGCGGCAAGAGCGAATGCTGTCCCCGAAATGAGCGATAGAATCGCGCTCAGTTGGTTCAATCCATTGCCCGCCATCCCCAAAAGTAGGCCGCAAACAGTTGAAAGATTGACAAAGATCAGGCCGGCGGAAAGCCATTTCATCGAAACGCAATTCTGACTCTAGCCCGGCCCTTTCCCCATGAAGTCTGGCCCCCGGCCCGAAAAAAACTCTTTGAAGATTTTCGCGTTCAAATAGAGTTTCGAGGTGTCCTGATAAGCGCGAATTCTCAGCGGCGCCGTGTAATAGGAGTCATGCAATTTCGGCTCGACTTCTTTAATTCGATCTTCCTGCACGAGGAGAAAATCGGCGTCGAGTTTTGCGGGGAGGTTCTCGTGCTCGTAGAAGCCGATGTTTGGAAAATCACCGAGAATCCACGGCAGCGGATAGGCGCTGGTTCGAATCATATGTCCAGTCAGCTGGTAGTAACGGGCGTCCCGTTTCGCTAGCTTCAGCAGCGGCCTGGTTAGTTTGAAGATGTCGTTATAAGTCTGAACGTAGACATACGGCTCGGTATCCGTCGTGCAACGGAAGTAGTTCAGCCAAATCGTCGATCCGAGTGAAAAGCAGAGGAGAATGGCTGATGCCGCGTATGTGGCGAGGCGGTATCTAAGAGGAACAAGTAGAATTGCTCCGCCAAACAGAAACAGGAAAGGCCAGATAAAGCTGATGATACACCAGGGCGTCTTGTATCGAACGATGCTGTAAGCGACCAGGGTTCCAAATCCATAGATCGCCAGATAACGCAGGCTGAGATTCTTAAACTGCTGGCAAAACAGGCAGAGGATCAGACCGCCGGCCACAGGAAGTTCGTAGCGCCCGATCAGTTCCAGCCAGTAATACCACGGTTTCTCGTGGCCGTGTCCTTCGTGGCCAGTGGCAAACCACGCCGCGTACGCCTGATACAAACCCTTTACGCCACTCCAGTGAAAGAAGGTTCCGGAATAGAAAAAGACAATCGCGGCGATGCCAACTCCAATGACCATGGCAAGATCGATATAGTTCCATGTTTGCCGGGCCGGCTTCCCGTCGGGCAGACGATTGAGTGCGTTGGAGACCATCAAGGCCGGAATTACGAGCGCCGCGCAACCAAGATGAATGACGTAGGTCTCCTTTGTCAGGATCATTCCCGCCACTCCCATGCCGGCGCACCACAGGTAATTTGGCGTTCCGAATTTCCAGAGGCCAAGGAGCCCGAGGATGAACAACATCGAGAAAAGCACGAGCCACACCTCGTGAATCGAGTAACGCCCATAAAAAACGAATCCGGGGGAAACGGCCATCGCCAACCCAGCCATCCGACTCACGCCTCGTCCGACCAGTGGCTCAAACTTAAAGCAAAGCCAGACGCAGCCGATGCTCACGAGCACGACCGGTAACCGCAACGCCCAGACATTTCGGCCAAACAAAGTTTGCAAGAGCAGAAGGACGTAAAAATGAAGCGGCCCGTGATAATTCGTCGGGTCGTATTTGTAGAACCCGGTTTTCATCATTTGGTCGACAAACCAGCCGTTGATTCCTTCGTCGAAATGCGGTGGCTTGATGCCGAGCAGAAAAAAACGCAGGAAAACAGCAAGCCCAAGAATCAGCCATGGCGTCCACCCCGTTTCCGCGAGGCGCGTTCTCCACGCTTCGAATTGATCGCGCAATATCGGAAAATCTGCTAGCGCGCCGCCTTCCTCGCTGCTAGTACGCGCTGCAATGCGCATTCTCGTGACCGGTGGCTGCGGATTCATCGGGAGCAACTTTATTCGGTATATCTTGCAACATTACAAGCCAGCTTACGTGACCAACGTTGACGTGCTCACTTATGCCGGCAATCTCGCCAATCTCGACGGCGTGGTCGAGGAACATGGCGAACGTTACGAGTTTTTCAAAGCCGACATCGCGAGCGCCGATCAGATGGACGCTCTCATGACCGAGCACCAGTTTTACGCAGTGATTAATTTCGCCGCCGAATCGCATGTCGATCGCAGTATTAATTCTCCACTTAATTTCATCCATACGAATGTCGTCGGCACGAGCGTGCTTCTCGATTGTGCCCGCCGCCACGGCGTGCAGCGCTTTATTCAAATTTCTACGGACGAGGTCTATGGCTCGCTCGGCCCCACTGGAAAATTCACCGAGCAATCACCGCTCGACCCGAGTTCCCCATATTCGGCGAGCAAAGCCGGCGCCGATCTTCTCGCGCTCGCATCCTATAAGACGTACGGGCAAGAAGTGATCGTAACGCGTTGCTCGAACAACTATGGCCCATTTCAATTTCCCGAAAAACTGATTCCGCTCATGATCATTAAAGCGCTACGGAACGAACCGCTGCCAGTATATGGCGACGGTATGAATGTCCGTGATTGGATTCATGTGAAAGATCATTGCGCCGCTATTGTCGCTGCGCTCTTCGAGGGGAAACCGGGATCGCTGTATAATTTTGGCGGTGACGGCGAGATGGTGAACGTCGATGTGGTGAAGCTGATTCTGGAGAAGCTTGGAAAACCGGAGAGCTTGATTTCTTTCGTCATCGATCGTCTCGGGCACGATCGCCGCTATGCAATCGATTCTTCTTTTTCCCAGCGCGAACTAACCTGGAAACCGCGCTGCGACTTTAAGGAAGGTCTCGACGACACTATTCAGTGGTACATAGATAATCAAGCGTGGTGGCAACCGTTGCTCGAACGCGCCGGACGGTATTGAATTGGGTAACGGGGACGTCTCGCGTGCCGGCGAGCGCGTCCTCGCGTTCGCGAACTTTTGAAAACGAAATCTAAAATCGTCATCGTCGGTTCCGGCGGCCGCTTAGGCGCTGCGCTTATGCGCGAATATTGGGATAAATTCGACGTGACAGGTTTCAACCACGCGCAGCTTGATCTCGGGAATGCAGAGGCGATTCGCGAAAAGCTTTGCGCGGTCGATTTCGATCTTCTCATAAATGCGGCTGCGTTTACCAATGTGGATCTTTGCCAGACAGAGCGCGACCAGGCCTTTCTAATTAATGCGGAGGCCCCGCGCATTCTCGCGGAAATTTGCCGGGGCAAAAACGCGAAGCTTATCCACTTCAGCACCGATTACGTATTCGATGGAGACAAACGTGAGCCGTACCGCGAAAGCGATCCGGCAAATCCGATCAGCGTTTACGGTGAATCGAAAAGAGCAGGGGAGAAATTCGTCTTACAAACAGAAGATCGACATCTCATTGTGCGGGTCTCGTGGGTTTTTGGTCCCGACCGGCCGAGTTTTATCGACGGGATGATCAAGCGGGCCCATGAAAGGGATTACGTCGATGCAATCGCCGACAAATTTTCTACGCCCACATATACGCGCGACATCTCCCAAATGTTGCCGCGGTTTTTCGAGCTGAATGTCGAAGGCGGCATTTTGCATTTCGCCAACTCCGGTGAATGCAGTTGGCAGGAGTATGCGCAATGGGGGCTCGATTGCTGCGCGAGCGAAGGAATTGCGCTGAAGGCGAAATCGGTTGGTGCGCTTAAGCTCGCCGACATGAAAGACTGGGTCGCGCGCCGCCCGGTTTACTCGGTTCTTTCCACAGCCAAATACAGCGCGTTGACCGGCGATTCGCCGCGCGCTTGGCGTGATGCTGTCGCTGACTATATTAGGCACTTCTATACACAAAAATGAGAACACGCATCCTCGCTTTCGCATTGTCGATCGTCTTTTGCGCAGCTGCGCACGCGGAACTGAAATGGGAACAAACCACGGTGGAATTGCATCCGGCAGCCAATGACAAAGAGGCGGTCGGCCATTTCAAATATCAGAACACCGGGAGCAAACCTGTGCGATTTCAATCCGTTCATACGTCTTGCGGGTGCACGGCTGCGCAAACGCAAAAGGACGAAGTGCCTCCGGGTGAAAAAGGTGAAATCACTGCAACTTTCAAAATTGGCGATCGCACCGGAACGCAGGTGAAAACCGTAACGGTTGACACCGATGACCCGGTGAATGCCACGACAGTGCTTACGCTCAAGGCGGTGATCCCCCAAGAGCTTGAGATAAATCCGACCTTCGTTTTCTGGGGACAGGGCGAAGCGCCCAAGCCGAAGACGATTGTCGTCCGTGCCGGCAAAGATTTTTCCATCAAACAATTGAAGGTCACGTCATCGACTCCGGATTTTGAGACCAAGGTTGCAGAGACTAGCAAAGGCCAGTTCAAGATCGACGTCCAACCGCACGACACCAGCCGGAATATTGCTGCGACTCTAACGATTCAACCGGAGGGTTCGTCGAAAACATTTTATGCCATGGCCCGGGTGACCAACGCGCCGGCTGTCCAGTAAGTCGTGAAATCTTCGCTGGTGCGCCAGACGCTTATTCTTGTCGCGCTTGCGTCTCTTCCGGGAATCGGACAGGCGCTTTATTTTCGCGACAAAGTTTCATGGCAGTCGCCCGTTCCGGCTTCCGAGATGGTCACGGTCGCACAGGCGCGGGCCTGGGGCGGAAATGCCATTTGGGTCGATGCACGGCCAGATGTGGAATTTGAACGGGAGCATATTCCCGGCGCTGTGTTGTTGAATGAAGACCGCTGGAATGAATTGCTCCCGCGATTTCTGGCGACGTGGTCGCCGGAGAAGCGCGTGGTTGTTTACTGTAGCAGCCAGAGTTGCAATGCCAGCCGCGAAGTCGCGCGCCGTTTGCGAGATGAAGCACAATTGAAAAACGTGTTCGTCCTTCAAGGCGGCTGGGAGGAATGGCTCAAGAAAAAGTGACCAGTGACGAGCACTCCCGCAACCCTCAGCTTTCAACCATCAACTATTCCGCGGTTCGTCCGGCGGATCGCAGAATTTATCGTTGGCGGCATTTTCATTTACGCCGGCGTGATTAAAGCGCTCGATCCAATCCGATTCGCCAGCGACATCGATAACTACAAAATTTTGCCGTGGGCGATCAGTGTGCGGCTCGCATTTTATCTCCCTTGGTTGGAAATATTGTGCGGACTCGCGCTAATCGCGCGCCGTCTTTATCTCGGAGGATTGTCGATCTTGACCGCGCTTGCCTCCATTTTCATCATCGCCACCATCGCGGCCAAAATTCGCGGCCTCGACATCACGTGCGGCTGTTTCGGTCACGCCAGCAAAAACTGGAGCTTTTCTGCTCATATCGCGCTCGATTTGTCACTTCTCGCGGCATTGATCGCGCTTTGCATCTGCGAGCGCCTGCCCAGAAACTCGTCTTAACCGCCCGGCTTGAACCCGTCTGTCGAGACATCGTTTGACTTGAGAGGAGCGGGAGGTCTTCCGCTGGGATCATATCTGCGTGCTTTGCGTTATTCGCCGGCCGGCTCGCGGATCGCAGTTGCACGGAAATTGTTTCCATATCTCTTCCAAAGAGTTGCAAGATCGACGGCGGAGATCTGCGAATTTGACTCGCCGGGAAACTACGAAACGAGTTATCGGCGTCTCGCACGGCTTTTGGGTCACAGCGAGAAAGTGCCGCCACCAGGCGAGATAGATTTTTTGCGCTTGATCCAAAACCGTGGCGCGCACCCAGGGACAATCGGTTTACATGAGTTTCTTTTTCTTACTGCGTTCGCGAGTATTCTTGCTCCGGAACGGGCGATCGAGATCGGTACCTTGGCCGGTTTTTCAGCTGCGGTTATCGCAGCTGCTATTCGCCGTCAGCATCCAGATCAGAGAGGAACATTAGTTGATACGATTGACCGGAATACGCACAGCGTCGTCGAGGCAGATAAGCCGGTCGGTTTTCAAATACCGGATATCATTCCGAATTTTGCCAATGCGGTTCGCGTGCATGCACCGGCAGACTCCGGAATCGTTCGTGAGCTTGCAAGGCGCGATGAACTGCACTTCTCTTTTATCGATGCGGACCATCGGCATCCTCGCCCGTTGCTCGATCTGGTCCGGCTCACGCCTTACGTGCGAAGCGGAGGTTGGATCCTCTTCCACGATATTCAATGGGGCACGATGGGCCGCAAAACAGTGGAAGCGGGTCAGACGTTGCGTTGGGGCGCCTCGTACGGAGCGGAATGGCTTTTCGATTACTGGCCGTTCCGAAAAATCAGCGGCGGAAACATTGGCGCAATCCAGATGCCCGACGAGAAACGCGCCCTCATTCCATTTGCCTTGCGATTAATGGGGCTGCAGTTCGAGATCACTGGCAAGGATGCGCGCGGCACACCACTCGCACTTTACCAAAGCTTGTTCGAATTACTTTGAATTTAAAGGTACAGCTTTAGCACCTTAAAAATCGGTTACCGAATCACGGTTTTCTTGCCGGTAGAGGTTTGCTGCTTTTGAGGATTTCCGCTTCGGAGGTGAGCTTGGCCGGTTTACCGCTAAAAATGAGGCGATTTGGCTTTTCAGCGAGCGTTTCAACCAGTGCCTTCGCGTGCGTCGTGACTACCTTCAAATTCAGGAGAACTACGTGCAGTTGTTTCATCTGTTCCTGAAGTTGTTTATCGGTCGTGCTGATAAACGTGTTGGCCGTTCCCATCACTGTGTCCGCATCTTTCGCGACACCGTCGAGGTTTTTGACCACGTTCTGTAAATTATCCACATCGATCTTTAGCGAATCGGCCAGCGGTCCCAGCTTCGGCATAAATTCTCCCAGATTGCCTTTCAAATCTGTGACGGTCACGTTGAGATTATCCAGCAATCTGTTGGCGTTCTCGAACAGCGGACCGGCTGCAGCTGTAATCTGATCGAGACCATAGGCAGGATGGCCTTCGATTACCGCGTTATTCGCAAGCGTTGTCCCGCCTGGTGTGCCTGCCGAAAGCGCGACAAACTTCGGGGCGAGCATCGTATCTGAGCTGAGCGTTGCTATCACATCTGCGGGCAACGACGGAATTCCGTCATCGAGGCTGACTGTTACCCGCACGGCGTCCCTTTTGTTGGCGGACGATTCTCGCTCCTTCGCAGACAGATGACGCATCGCGATCACCCGGCCCGCTGGCGCACCCGCATAACGGACCTCGGAATGCACTTTGACGCCGGTTACATCTTCATAGTTGATCTGCAGAGTGCGACTCGGTTTTTTTAAGCGATAGCCGGAAAGCGCGATCGTAAGTGCCGCGAGGAGGACGACGCTCGTCAAGATCACCGAAATAGCGACGATGTAATCAGAAAGATTTCGTTTCATGAAGTTTTGTGATGAAAGCGATACCGCGCCAGCGCGAAGGGCCGGGGCTTCACGCATTGATGATGCTCGTGCTCATCCTGCGAGAGGTTCAACGGGATCGGTCCGTCTGCTTCGCCGTTTATAAACTGGTGCACCTCCGGATTAGTGCTCGTGCGAATTTCTTCGGGCGTGCCTTGCGCAACGATCGAGCCGTGACCGAGCATGATCATCCGCGTGGCGATGCGAAATGCGCTCGTCATATCGTGCGAGACGACGACTGCCGTCATGTGACTTCCCCGAGCCAGTTTGAGGGTTAGTTGATCGACAACTGCCGTCATAATCGGATCGAGCCCGGACGTTGGCTCATCGCTGAAAAGCAGTTCAGGATCGAGTGCAAGCGCGCGGGCCAGTCCAACACGCTTCTTCATTCCACCACTGATTTCGGCCGGCTTGAGATCCTCAAAGCCGGTCAACCCAACCATCTCGAGTTTTTGTTTCACGATTGCTTCGATTTCATCAGGGGACTTGTCAGTGTGCTGAAAAAGGGGCAGCGCCACATTTTCGCCGACAGTGAGGGAGGCCAGCAGCGCGCCGGATTGGAACAACATTCCAAACCGTTGCCGGACACGCCCGATCTCACGTTCCTTCATGGCTGCGATTTCTTCGCCGAAGATTTTTACAGAGCCGGAAGTCGGTTTCATCGAACCAATCATATGCCGGAGCAACGTGCTTTTGCCACAACCGCTTCCGCCCATAATCACGAGCGTCTCGCCACGGTGGACGTTGAATGAGATATCGTTGAGCACAGCGCGCTCGCCAAATTGGTGGACAAGATCGATAACCTCGATGATGGGCGCTTCGTTGGAGTTCATGCAGCAAAAAAGAAAATTCCGGTAAGCACCGCGTTAGTGACCAACATTGCAAGCAAAGCTTGCACAACTGAGGCGGTCGTGGCCTGCCCTACACCCTCCGCGCCACCGTCAACATGTAGTCCAGCGTTGCAGGCAATCGTGATCACGATCCAGGCGAAGACAGCGCTTTTGATCATTCCCGAATACAAATCCCATGTGTCCGCGCTTTGCAAGGCGCGGAGGACGTAACCGGCTGTATTAAAATCAAGTGCGAAGGTGCACACCGCCCAGCCGCCAAAGACGCCGATGTAATTTCCGAAGATTGTGAGCGCCGGCAACATCACGAGCATGGCCAGGAACCGAGGCACAACCAGATATTGAACAGGATTAATAGCCATTACTTCCAGCGCCTCGATCTCCTCGGAAACTTTCATCGTTCCCAGTTCCGCCGCGACTGCGGAACCGCTCCGACCGATCACAATCACCGCGATCAAAACCGGCCCCATCTCACGCAGGAGCGTCACCATCACCAGATCGGGGATGTACATTTCCGCGCCGAGTTCTTTCAAGGAATGCGCGGCTTGCATCGCGAGCGTCACGCCCACGCTGAATGCGGTCAGCGCAACCATCGGCGCCGCGCGCACACCGATGAACACCATCTGCCGGAAGATCGGCGCGATTTTGAAAAATTGTCCGGTAAACGGCGCAATCAAAATCCAATAAAGCAGGCTAAGATTAAGCTGTACGTAATTTTTCAAAGTCTGGCCGCCAGTGTTGTTGCGGACGCGCAGGATGACAAGGCACGCGGGTCGAAGAAAGCGGAAAGTTTAGCGCTTGGAAGGATGACCAACGCGGGACAGAGGAAGGCCCGGCGGTGTCTCGGTATTGTATTGCTTGCCGTCTAACGAGAATGAGATCAGCCACCGTTGGCGAGAGCGAGCTTTCGCAACATCGACAACTGTTTCATAAAATCAAATCTGGTCCTCACACCGGCCAGCGGTTGGCTGAAGCGATTGGTTAGATCTCATGGCTTGCCAACGACCCAAGATGCGCACCATCGCCACGCCTCGAAGACTGGAGTGCAAAGATGACGAACAGCCAGCGGTGCGAAACATCACGGGCGAGATAAATGAATCCAATCATCGCGAGGGCGGCGTAAATCGGAATGCCCCATCCTTCAGCAAAGCCGCCAATCACCATAATGGGATAAATCATAAGCGCGCCGACCGGATGGATATGATCGCCGTGCGCGTACGCAAGCGCACTACCAAGAAGTGTCGCCAAGACAAGAGAGCCGACCAGCAGCAGCGTCTTTCCTGCAACACCGAATATCGCTGCGCGGAAGACCGACAAAGGATAATCTCGCTCCAGATCGCTCATTAGGTCTAACAAGAAATGGACCGAATCTTGCAGTCTATTTCGATTCGATTTTTGGATAATAGGAGCGCCATTTCAGATCAAACCGCGCTTTCGGAAATCGCCTAGGTTTCCGCCGGCGGAGCGCTCGATCATATCGATGGTGAATTTGAGAAGGCAGACTTCCCAGGCGTCGTCCACGCCTTGAATGACGGCGCTCAGTGGTTCCTGCGCGTCTTCGACGCGCCGCTTTGTCCGCGTGATAACTGCGTCAACTGAATCGCGGATTGTCTCTTCCGTCACATTCGTTTTACGAAATTGAAATCCGTAACGCAGGACCGCGATGTTGCGCGCGTATTCGCGCAATTGATCGGCATAACGCTGCGCTTTCTCGCCGAATCCTTCGAGCAATAAACGACTGAAATGCTCCGGAGTGAGAATTTGTGGGCGGTCGGCGTGAATTTGTCCGTCGCGAATCCGGACCTGATCGACGCGGTCCATCAACTCGGAGATGAGATAAAAATGAAAGCTCGTCGTCCCGAAGGTCGCGATTTGCCGCTCCGGAGCGAGGATCACCTGGGTGTTTTCAATCGCGTAATCAAAATCGTCTTTTTTCATCATCGAAGCGACAATGTAAGATAGCGCTCGCTCCTGGCAAAGCGAAACGCCGTGACGCGAATCCGTGCTGGTAGGGCGGTTCACCGAACCGCTTTAACTATCCATGCGCGTGCCGAAGGCGATTGAGATAAATCGCCCCTACTGTGTGATCGGCATTGCCATCCCTGGCGCCGATCGTCTGCGCCATTGCATAACGGCTTCGCCGGTAAAGATCGCGAGTGCGATCCAGATTATCGCGAACGTGATAAGGTGGTTGCGCGTAAATGGCTCGTGGTAAACAAACACGCCGAGAAAGAATGTGCCGGTCGGCGCGAGGTATTGCAAAAAGCCGAGGGTGGTAAGGCGCAAATGCTGCGCGGCGTGCCCAAACCAAACCTGCGGCAAGGCGGTGACAATGCCGGTGCTCACCAACAAGATCGACAGCGAAATATCCGCCGACCCGAACATTAATTGTCCGTTCGTCTTTAGGAAGACGAGATAGGCGATGGCCAGCGGAACGAGCAAAACCGTTTCGATAAACAAACCAGGAATCGCCGCCGTACCGGATTTCTTTCGAAGCAATCCATAAAGCCCAAATGTCGTGCACAATGACAACGCCACCCACGGAAAACGTCCATAACCAAAGGTCAGATTAAAAACGCCTATTGTTCCGAGCAGAACGGAAACGAATTGCCATCGCCTAAGTCGCTCCCGCAGGAAAACCGCTCCAAGCAAAACGTTCATGAGCGGCGTCATGAAATAGCCGAGACTCGTCTCGATGACGCGACCAATGATCACTGCCCAGATGTACAAAAACCAGGTGATCGCGATCATCGAGCCGCTTGCCAGACAATAGAGTCTCGCGCGCCGCGACCGAACATTAGTTTCCACTTCGGTCCAGCGGTGTTGCCAGGTGAGCAACGCGATTAAGAAGATCGAAGTCCAGATAAAACGGTGCGCAAGAATCTCAGTGGCTGGAACAGCCTTGAGCAGCTTCCAATAAATGGGAACGAGTCCCCACGTTGTGAACGCGGCGATTCCGGCAATAAGCGCAGAAGTCTCATGCGATTTGCCAGATTGTTTCGACATGGTGGCGATTCCATATCGGTTGTAGAGGAGTTTGTGCCAAGCGCTGTTCTTCTACAATTCGACGGCATCACCGTTTCGACGGGCGTTGATTTCTGGGGCGCGGATGCACGCCGCAAAATGTTTTCTCCCCAATCTCCAAATTCTCGACTTCGAGAAACGGAGTCGATACAGTCTATCGGATTTCGGATCGCCGCTTACGGCTGGCTACTTTGCGATCCAGCCTGCGGAAATAGTGCGAGATATTCGCCGTAACCCTCTTCCTTCAATTTCTCCACCGGAACGAAACGCAGCGCGGCCGAATTGACGCAATAACGTTCACCGGTTGGCGGAGGCCCATCCGCAAAGATATGACCGAGATGCGAATTGCTTTTGCTTGTGCGAACTTCGGTGCGCTCCATTCCGAAGGAAGAATCCCTTTTTTCCACAACGCGCTCTTTTGAAATCGGCTTCGTGAAGCTGGGCCAGCCTGTGCCGCTGTCGAATTTATCGAGCGAGCTGAAGAGCGGCTCGCCAGTGATGAGATCGACATAGATTCCGGCCTTGTGATTGTCCCAGTAGGCATTTTGAAATGGAGTTTCCGTGCCGCATTCTCGCGTCACGCGATACTGGTCTTTGGTCAGCCGGCTTCGCAGTTCGGCGTCGCTGGGAACTGCTTTGTTGGGATTCATCCTCTCAATTTCCTTTTTCTGGGTTTGAGCGTACCCGAACAAAATCGAGCCGACAATCACAACAATAGTGCCAATCAAACCAAGCCACAGAGTTTTATGCGACCCGTGCTTATGTGGTAATCGTGTGCTGTTCATCCCCTAATCTCCAGCGTGTAGATTTAGACCGGTCCTCGTGCTCAGGCGTTCACTTCTGGCAAAAACTTCTCCAGCAAGTGAGCGGACGTGAGATCGATCTCCTTTAATTGAATTCGTAAGCAAGCCGAGAAATGGCCGGGTGCAACTTCGTTCAAGGCGATTGTCGAGGTCGTGCATTTTCCTGCGGTACTCGCAACGCGGTGCTAGTCGATATCCTGCCGCCCGGCCTCGGGGACGCGAATGTACCGACGGAACGCAAGCAATCCAATCGGCGCAATTGATGCCGCCAGAGCAAAGATGAGCCACATTATCCCGGAACGCCGCGGACCGTGTTCTGGACAAAACGCCGCTAACAACCAGCCGCCGGTTCCAACGAGTAGTTTCCCGATAAGAAAAGGAATATACGAGAGCGCACCATAGGACGCCTCCTGACCTTTTGGAGCAATCGCGGCAGCGTACTCATAGACTCGCGGTGAGTAGAACGCTTCGCCGACGGAGAAGATGGCGATATAGATTGCAGTCATCACGTAGTACGGATGAATGCCACCTTTGACTCCGAGATAGCTGTGGCCGAGCCATTGCCCGATCGTGCCGTTCGCGGAACCTTGGAACCACGCTGTAGGCAAAGCCATGACGAACACCGAAGCCGCGCAGATCGCTCCACCGACTACGACCATTCGATAGGCCGAGAACTGTTGCGTCAGCGCGCCGACAATTGGCACCAGCAAAATGATCAGAAGATAATTGATGGCGGAGAGCTGACCGATCGGAGCGCCGTCTCCCAATTCGCGAATGCCGAACTTGGGGAACACGTAATCCATTTGCAGGAAAATGAGCTTCAGAAATCCAATCAAGAGAAGAAAAACAAGGAGCCGGTAAAACATGGACTGACTGAGCAGCCGCCGAAATAGCCGGACGGTATCGCGAGCACTGTCACGGGCGGTTAGCCAGATACGCTCCCAGAACGCACCGGTGGCGTATCTCACCGGCTCAGCATCGAACTTAACCCCTTCATCTGTCGCTTCAGCTCCTCTGCGCAGGAAATAAATCGTAGGAAGAAGCAGGAACTCGAAACCGAGGCTCACCAGGAACAGCGTGCGGTAAGTTGTTATCTGTAATCCGAAGAGATCTAGATGGCCATGTTCCCCTAACGATTGCCGGACGTAGTCGAAGATGCGTGCGGCAATCAGGTAGCCAATGTTCATGACCATGTAGATGATCGAGAACGAGATCGAGCGTTGTCGCGTAGTCGAATACCGCCGCGCGGCGGCGATGAGCACTGGCGTGCCGAGCGCCTCCCCGATGACCAAAGGAAACAAGCCGCCGGCAAGCGCCAGCCATTTTATTGTCGTAAACACCATGACGGTGCGCGCGACCAGGCAGACAAAGACACCGAAAAAGAAAGTTCGGCGAAGGCCGACCGCGTCGGTTACCGAGCCAGCTAACAGAGTGAACACGGTCATCGCCGGCGCCCAGACCCAACCGACTAACGCTCCCGCCGCTTGATCGTTGAACCCCAGATCTGACGAAAGCCATAAGATGAGCGTCTTGTTCGTGATCGAGTAGGCCGAGATGATTAGCAGCTTTATCGCAAAAGTGAGCCACAACTCGCGTTGAGCTCCCTTGAGGACGGTAAATTTTGCGAGAAAACCGAGGAAACCCGTCGCTGCGACCGGAGGGACCGTCTCTTCTGGCACGAACACCTCTTTGGTCGATTCTCCCACAGTGTTGAACTCCAGCTAAAACATTTCGCGACAAATTCGCGCGCGTCGCATGGTGCGAAAGGTTACATCGGGCAAGACGAATCGCGATTCACGATTTAACGAATCACGTTACAGCAGATTGTCGATGTACGCTTGACGATCAAACAGCGCGAAATCGTCCAGTCTTTCCCCCGTCCCAACGAACCGGGTTGGAACTCCAAGCTCATCCTGAATTGCAACCACGATTCCGCCTTTGCCGCTCCCATCGAGCTTGGTGACGATAAGACCAGTGAGGCCGATTGCGCTTTTGAATTCGCGCGCCTGATTAAGAGCATTGCTCCCAGTGGTTGCATCGACCACCAACAGCGTCTCATGCGGCGCGCTTGGATCATGTTTGCCAAGCGTGCGCTTCACCTTTTGAAGCTCGGCCATGAGATTGGTTTTTGTGTGTTGCCGCCCGGCGGTATCGCATAGAAGAAAGTCGATCTGTCGCGCCAGCGCTGCCTGATACGCTTCGTAACAAAGCGCCGCCGGATCAGCATTGTACTGGCCTTGAATCATTTCAACGCCGAGCCGTTCGGCCCAAATGCCGAGCTGTCCGATCGCAGCGGCGCGAAAAGTATCGGCTGCCGCCAGCAAAACAGTATGTCGATCCATTCGGGTAGCGCTCAGGATAGGTTCTTGCTGAAGATAACGACCGAGTTTCGCTGTTGACGTTGTCTTTCCAGTTCCGTTTACGCCAACAAGCAAAATCACTTTTGGTTTGCCGGGCTCCGGAGTGATCGGCGGAGAATTGGCCGGCAGAATTCTGGCAATTTCTTCGCGCACGACTTTTACAACGTCGCTGATACCCATGAGCGACCACGCTTCACGCTCTTGCAGCGTCTTAATGATTCGCGTTGTCATTGCCACACCGAGATCCGCGCGGATGAGTGATTCTTCCAGCTCATCCCAATCGATCGGTTTGTTCGCGAATGTTTGAACGAGGGTTTCGAGGAACTTCATTTTTTTGTCATGTCGAGCGAAAGTCTTGCCCTGAGCGAAGCCGAACGGGCCGAGACATCTCTCACTGTTGCCAAGGCACACATGGAGTGGAGAGCGCGCATTCTTAAATAATAAGAGATTCCTCGACTCCGCTTCGCTGTGCACGGAATGACAGGGCGGCTATTTCGTCCCGTCTGAGTTCTGTTTCGGGACCGCCTCCCGCAACGGACGCGTCAAATCGTTCTTCACCCGATCGAGAATTCCGTTGACAAAACGGCCGGATTCCGCGCCGCCGAAAGTTTTCGCCAGCTCGATGGCCTCATTGATCGAAACGACCGGCGGAATGTCGTCCCGACAAAGCATTTCATAGATCGCGAGCCGCAAGACATTGCGATCGACCGCCGAGATGCGATGGAATTCGTAGTTCTCGCAATAACGCCGAATGCGTTCGTCGATTTCCGGGAGATGCGCGATCATCCCTTCGATCAGGGGTTGCGCAAAGTCGCGGACACGAGGCGTGGCCGGGCAAAATTCCCAGAAATCGTCGATGCGTTCCGGCCCTTGGCCGTGTTGCAGATCACGCCAGAAATGATACTGGATGGCGGCTTCGCGCGCCTTTCGCCGTTTGCCCATAAAAATTATTTCCAGCGAAGTTTCGACATCACATCGGCGATTTTCACCGCGGCGCGCGCGACTTCGGTCCCGCGATTGATCTTATTTTCGAAGCAGCGCTCACGGGCCTGAGTTTCGTTGTCGAAACTAAGAACGGCGTTGATTACCGGAACGCCATGATCAATCGCGATGCGTTGCAGCGCATCCGTGACCGAGCGGCTCAGATTTTGCGCGTGGTCGGTCTTTCCTTTCAAAATGACGCCACAAGCGATTACGGCATCCGGTTTTTCCTGCAGCGCCAGTTCGCGCACAACGACTGGAATTTCGAATGCGCCTGGCACTCGCTCGATCGAAATATTCGCGTTCGGCGCGAGAGCACGCAATTCGTCGGTAGCATGATCAACGAGGCCCTCCACGTAAGGCGCATTAAATTGACTGGCCACGATGATGAACGTGCGCTGCTTGTCACTGGCGCGAGGACGGGTAGCGGCGATTTTCGGCATTCAAACTTTACATTCAACCGATCTGATTCGTCGGCTATCGGTGGCTCCTTGTCGATCTTGTAACAGGCCGAAATCTGCAACCCCAAATCACAGCAAGTGCCCCATCTTAGTTCGCTTCGTCTCGAGGTATTTCGCATTGTGGGGATTGGCTTCGCTGCGAATCGGCACTTGTTCGATCATTTCAAGGCCGTAACCCTCGAGCCCAACAACTTTCTTCGGGTTATTTGTCAAAAAACGAAACTGGCGGACACCAAGATCGACAAGTATTTGCGCTCCGGTCCCATAATCGCGTAGGTCGCTTGGGTAGCCGAGCCTGGCGTTCGCCTCCACGGTATCGAGGCCCTCCTCCTGTAATTTATAAGCGTGAATTTTCGCCGCCAACCCAATTCCGCGTCCTTCTTGGCGCATGTAAACCAAAACCCCGTTGCCTTCCTCCTGGATTTGGCGGAGCGCCGCGTGCAATTGATTTCCGCAATCGCATCGGCGTGAGCCGAAAACGTCTCCAGTGAGACATTGGCTGTGCACGCGCACCAGCGTCGGTTTGTCCTTGTCGATCTTGCCTTTCACGAGCGCGAGGTGGTGGGTGTCGTCGAGCTTCGCCCGGTACAAATGCAAATCGAAATCGCCGTAATCCGTGGGCATTTTTACGATCTGTTCCAGCTCCACCAGCTTCTCGCGGACGCGACGATGCGCGATCAAACTTTGGATCGTGCAAATGCGCAGACCATGCTTTTTGCGAAACTCCATCAGCTCCGCCAAGCGGGCCATCGTGCCATCGTCGTGCAAAATCTCGCAAAGCACGCCTGCCGGTTGAAGGTCAGCCAAACGCGCAAGATCGACCGCCGCCTCGGTATGTCCGGCCCGTCGCAATACGCCGCCATCCTTCGCACGCAGCGGAAAAACATGTCCCGGCTGCAGGAGATCATCGGGCGATGATTTCGGATTTGCGATTGCCAGGACTGTGGTCGCGCGATCAAACGCACTGATACCGGTCGTGACGCCGCGCGCCGCATCAACCGAAACCGTAAAATCGGTCCGATACAATTCGCGATTCTGTGCGACCATTCGTTGCAGGCCGAGCTGTTCGGCGCGCTCATTTGAAATTGGCACACAAATCAAGCCTCGGCCATACGTCGCCATAAAATTGACCGCGTCCGGTGTCGCTTTTTCAGCAGCCATGACCAGATCGCCTTCGTTTTCGCGATCGGCGTCGTCGGTTACGATAACCATGCGTCCCTTCGCGATGTCGCTTACCACATCGTCAATCGTATCGAACTGAGATGTCTCCGCCGCCTTTGCAATCATCAGAACAGTATATTTACCGGCGCTGCCGCTCTCGGCAACTCTTGCTCTTAAGCGAAACCAACTCACTCAAGCATGGGTAATCATTTCGCGCTCGTCGCCACAATCGCTTCCGGCCGATACATATCACGATTGCTACCTTGAAACTCGGCTTTCAGCTTCACTCTAAACTGGGCAAGATCGACAAGGTCCCAGCGCGTAAACTTCCAGTGACCTTCCTTTCGCGGTTCGTGCTCAAAGCCGGCGATGAAATGGACAGCATCATCACACACCTTGTTGGTCGCAATTTTTGGCTCGAAATAAAATGCGCGAAAGCTGCTGTCGCGGCTGCCAACTGCGTAAAGTTTTGGATCGAGATAAAAAACGCTTTTGCTCGCAAGATCGACAATCCGTAAATCAGGATAACCGGAACGCATCACGCGCCCCTGCGCGGTGCGGGGGAGATCGCAGCTTAATCCGGGCTCTGCGTTTAGCAGCTCGCGCAGCGCATCCTCAAAATGACTGCTTACTTCGTTGATCCGCGTGGTGCTTTGAATCGCACTACCCGGCGCATTTAGTTTCTTCACCGTTTCATCGCACGCTCCGCTGATTGCCTTCACGACGCGCTGATCGACTTCGCTTTTCGGATTGACTGGCAGAACGCGTTTTCCCGTCGTATCGAAAATCACTTCAGCGAATGGAATCCCGCGCAATTGACGACTTTCGTCGAGGAGCCACGGAATTAGTTGATCGACAGCCGCTTCTGGACGCGATTCAGGCAGCGACGCATTGCTTGTTTTGTCAGCCTCCGCGAGTGGCGCGGCGGCCATGCAATTTATCAATGCTGCACACCCCAGGAAAATGATGAGCGCTGTTTTCTTCATGACTACTGGATCTCGATGGCTTGCTCCAAGAGTGATATCATCGAAGGAATTTTTCGCCGACGAAAGGCTAATAGTCTTCTAGACTTGGAGCCGTGATCTCTTGACGAAGTGAGGATTGCGCAAAGGCGGGAAAAGGAAAATGCTAAACGGCAGCTGGACGAGTTTATGATGGATACGTCAGAGAAAATTTTTGTCGCAGGTTATCGCGGTCTGGTCGGCAGCGCTTTGATGCGCCGCCTCGAACGAGAAGGCTTCCATAATCTGCCTAGGCGAGACCGATCGCAGCTTGATCTTGGCGACGAGCGCGCTGTGCAGAGTTTTTTCGCCAAGGAAAGGCCAGCGATCGTGATCTTCGCCGCGGCAAAGGTGGGCGGGATTAAGGCGAACAATGATTTTCCGGTCGAGTTTCTGCTCGATAATTTGCGGATTCAGAACAACATCATCCACTCGGCCTACGAAACCGGGGTGCGCAAACTGCTCTTTCTCGGAAGCTCCTGCATTTACCCCAAGCTAGCGCCCCAGCCGATTCCGGAAACCGCTTTGCTCAGCGGTCCGCTCGAGCCGACCAATGAAGCTTACGCGATTGCCAAGATCGCGGGTATTAAGCTTTGCCAGGCCTATGCGCGCGAGTATGGCGCCAATTTTATTTCTGCCATGCCGACGAACCTTTATGGTCCGAACGATAATTTCGATCTGGAAACGTCGCATGTCCTCGCCGCGCTTTTGCGTAAGGCGCATGAAGCGAAAACGCGTAAGGCGCGTGAGCTGGCGGTATGGGGATCGGGGACGCCGCGTCGCGAATTTTTGCACGTGGACGATCTCGCTTCGGCCTGCCTTTTTCTACTCGAGAAATATGATTCACCCGAAATCATCAATGTCGGCTGCGGTGAAGACATCTCGATCCGTGAACTTGCGGAATTGATCTGTGATATCGTCGATTTCGAGGGCCAACTGGCGTGGGACAACACCAAACCGGACGGGACACCGCGAAAACTCCTCGACGTGACCAGGCTGCAGAATTTGGGGTGGCGACCAACAATCCCGCTTCGCGATGGCATTTCGCAAACCTATGAGTGGTTTCTTAAAAATGTGGCGCATTAAGACAGGGGATCATCGATGAATAAATTGCGCGTTGGCGTCGTTGGCGTCGGGCACATCGGGAGCAACCACGCGCGGCTCTATGCGGAGATTCCGTCCGCCCAGTTCACCGCAGTGTACGATCTCGATCTTGGGAGAGGGAACGCCATCGGAAAAAAATTTGGCGCGGCGACGGCGAAATCGCTCGACGAGTTTATTAAGATGGTTGATGCGGCTTCAGTTGCGACACCGACGAATACGCATTACGAGGTGGGGCGGTCCCTCCTCGCACACGGCAAACATTTGCTGATTGAAAAACCGATTACCGACAATACCGCGCAGGCGGCCGAAGTGGTGGAACTCGCGGCACGCAAGGGTCTGATTTTGCAAGTCGGCCACGTCGAACGGTTCAACCCAGTCTTAAGCGCGCTTGAAAAACATCTCACCCATCCCCGTTTCATCGAAGCGCATCGACTTTCGCCTTATCCGGAGCGCAGCATCGATATTGGTGTGGTTCTCGATCTTATGATCCATGATCTCGAAATCATTTTGCATTTCGTGCGTTCGCCAGTGAAGAGCATTGATGCAGTAGGCGTGCCGGTTCTGAGCCGCGGCGAGGATATCGCCAATGCGCGGCTGCGTTTTGAGAACGGCTGCGTGGCAAACGTTACTTCAAGCCGCATCAGTCCCGAGCAGATGCGCAAGATCAGGGTTTTTCAGGAGGACGCTTATCTTTCGCTCGATTATCAAAATCAAAGTGGAGAAATCTATCGGCGGGCTGGGGGACGGATTACGCGCGACAGGGTCGAGATCGAACGCGAGGAACCGCTCAAACGTCAACTCACCTCGTTTATCGAATGCGCGCGCTCCGGACGCGAGCCGCGCGTTTCCGGTTTTCAGGCAACAGTGGCACTGGAGTTAGCGGTGGAAATAACGAAGCGAATCAGCGCGAGTGTCTAAGACAATCTATTTCGTCGCGGGCGAAGTGAGCGGCGACAATCACGGAGCTGCGTTGATGCGCGCTCTGCGCGAAATCGATATTGACCTTAGGTTCACCGGCCGAGGCGGCCCGCAAATGAAAGCTATTGCCGGCGAGAAGTTCACTGACTGGCTTAACCACGCAGCCGTTCTTGGTTTGTGGGAAGTGCTTAAGAATTACGGTTATTTTCACGAGCAATTCCGCCAAGTGCTCGCCGAGATCGAAAAGGCCAAACCCAACGCCGTGGTATTAATCGATTATCCCGGTTTCAATTTGCGCCTCGCCCGCGCATTGCGGAAGCAGTCGGCGAAGGGAAAAATAATCTACTACATCAGCCCGCAAGTATGGGCCTGGAACCGCGGCCGCATCAAAAACATGGCTCGTTTTCTCGATCTCATGCTCTGCATCTTTCCTTTCGAGGCTGATCTATATAACAAATCAGGCCTGCGAACGCTATTTGTCGGCCACCCGATGGTCGAGAGATTGCGCGCTCGCAAGATCGACATCGAACGCGATCCGAATTTAATCGGACTTTTTCCGGGTAGTCGCCCGCGCGAAGTGCGCAAAATCTTCCCCATCTTGGTTGAGACCGCGCGCGAACTATGTAAGCAAAAACCAGGTTTGCATTTTGAAATCGCGGCGGCATCCGACTCGCTGGCTGCGGAGATTTCCCGTAGGTTGCGGGACGCGGGCATGAGACAAGAGCTATTTCAGGTCGTAACCGGTGAACCTGCCGCGACGATGCAACGTGCTTCTTTCGGGATCATTGCTTCGGGAAGCGCGACGCTTGAGGCCGCGTATTTCCGGTTGCCGTTTGTGCTGGTTTACAAGGTCGCGTGGCCGACGTATCTCGCGGCGCGACTCGTAGTGAACGTGAGATATCTTGGCATGCCAAATGTGCTCGCGGACAAAGAAGTGGTGCCGGAATTCATTCAGCACCGAGCAAGACCGGGCGTCATCGCTAAAACCGTTTTCCAATTGATAAATAATCCAACCGCGCGCGACCGGATGATATCCGAATTCGATCGAATCGTTGCCAAATTAGGTGAAGGCGGAGCGAGCGACAAAGCCGCGCGAGCGATTGTCGAAGAATTGAGCGCGACGCTCTAGCATTAATGCAGAACTAATCACCGATGAAACTTTGGGATGTTTCGCGAACGCTGTCGAATGATTTGGCGGAATGGCCGGGCGACGTGCCATTTCGTTTCAAGCTAACGAAGGAAATTTCAAAGGGCGATTCTGTAAATCTCGGCGCGATAAGCATGAGCGTGCACAATGGCACGCACGCCGACGCACGGTTTCATTTCAAGACAGACGGCGAAACGATCGAGAAAGCAGCGCTCGAAATTTATATCGGGCGCGCGGCAGTGGTCGATCTTGTAGAAGCTTTCTCGCGGTCGAACGAAAAACATCTGATTACACTCGAGGACCTCCGTCCGCATTTTGAAGAAATTGCGGAGACCTCGCGGCTTCTTATCAAAACTAATCGATGGAGCGATTCGACGGTTTTTCCAAAGCAAATTCCAGTGATTGCAGCCGATGTCCCGCTGTGGCTCCAGAAAAACGGAGTGAAGCTCCTGGGATTGGATCTGCCATCGGTGGATGAGATCGATTCAAAGTCATTGCAGAATCATCACGCGCTGGCCGGCGCTGGGATCGCCATCGTCGAGTCGCTCGATTTGAGTGGCGTCGGGCCGGGCATTTATAATTTTGTAGCGTTGCCTCTGAAAATCGCTGGCAGCGATGGCGCGCCGCTGCGCGCGGTTCTCTGGCGCGACTAATTCTCCAGCGACCATGGCACCGTCTGACGCTCATTCCGAGCGGAGCTCGACATGACAAAAAGCCTGCTCGAAGACCGGCGGACTATCTGGATTGTTGCCGCGATAACAATTCTGTTATTTCTCGTCGCGAATCTGCCGTGGCATCTCGACGATTACGACCAGGCCAAGCAAGCGTTCACGTCCTTTGAGATGATCAAAGAGGGGCGGTGGTTCTATCAGCAAACGCCGCATGCACACGTCGCGACCAAGCCGCCGTTGATCGGATGGATTTCAGCCGGTCTTTTCGAATTAACGCGCTCGTGGGACCTGGCGTGGCGTTTGCCGTCCTTCCTCGCGGCGGTTGCGATATCGATTTTGCTCTTTCGCGCCGCGGTGATGGCTTACGAATCAGTCGCTGCGTTGATTGCGCTAAGCGCGTTTGGATTAAATCTGCTAAGTCCGCGTCTGGCCACACTCGTGCGCACTGATATGCCGCTGACTTTAGTAATTTTTCTCATTGGCCTGTTGATCTGGCAAAAAGTCCGACACGGTGAACCGTGGAACAAACGCGATCACCTGTTCGTTTTCGTGTTGTTGACGGGGGCGATGTTGATCAAAGGGCCAATCGTCTGGGCGTTTCTTCTACCGGGAATTGGAATATTTGAGTGGCGCCGCCGCAGCAATAACGG
>WNGK01004023.1_pt1 | contig 25947 bp, 22 predicted proteins | sample 5400601 | NCBI WGS metagenome assembly WNGK01 (sample SAMN13153376, study PRJNA577476) | soil metagenome | isolation source: 60 cm soil or saprolite under Garry oak tree replicate 1 | place: USA:California | collected 2016-06-15
GTTCTGCCGCACCTGCGCCAACGTGGCCGAGGAAGACGAGTGCCGCATTTGCCGGGACCAGCGGCGCGATTCGGCGGTGATCTGCGTGGTGGAAGAGCCGAAGGACGTCGCGGCGATTGAGAAGATCCGCGAGTTCCGCGGCCGCTACCATGTGCTCGGCGGCGCGATCAGCCCCATCGACGGGGTCGGCCCGGAAGATCTGCGGATCAAGGAGCTGATGACGCGACTGGCCGACGGCACCGTCACCGAGCTGATCCTCGCCACGGACCCTAATCTCGAAGGCGAGGCTACGGCGACGTACCTGGCGCGGCTGATCAAGCCTCTCGGGATACGGGTCACCAGGCCAGCGAGTGGCCTGCCGGTTGGCGGCGAGCTTGAGTATGCGGACGAGGTCACCCTCGGACGCGCGTTCGAAGGACGGAGGCTGATCGATGTGTAGGGCACCGGACCCGGGCCTGCCGCGACTGCGGGGCGGGTCATGGTGAGCGCCGGCGAGGATCAGGACACGGCCGCCAGGCCGGGTGAGGACTGGCGTCCGCTCGCCAACCAGATCGCCAGGAACGCGCAGGACTACCTGGACGGAATGGCCGCGCTTGCCAGGGGCGAAGGCGGCGAGGAAACCGTCCCGCTGCTGCTGCTCGAGGTGGCCCAGATCCTGCTGGCCGGGGCAAAGCTAGGCGCTAGCAAGGACGTCATACTGCCGGGCAACTGGGAGCCCGACGTCGGTGCCGATCCCGACCTTGACCTGCTGCGCACCGGCCTCGCGGCCCGGCTGCTTGATTGCGACGAGTACGCGGAGCTCTTCGATCCCTACGCGGACACCCGGGCAACTCCGTTTCGGCTGTCCGATGATCTAGCCGCGGTGGCGGCTGACCTTATCCACGGGCTCAAGCACTACGAGGCTGGCCGCTCTTCCGAGGCCCTGTGGTGGTGGCAGTACTCGTACGTGAACCACTGGGGCCTGCACGGCGGCGCGGCCATGCGGGCGCTGCACGCCGTCGTCGCGCATGCCCGGCTGGACGTCGCGGAGGAGAGCACCACCGGCTGACCAGCCGCCCGCGCGGGAAACCGCGGCCAGGACGCGGGGCCGGCCCGGTTTGAGCTGCCCGCTGGATAGACTCAAGCCGACTCCCCAGCCAGCAGCCTGACCGAAGGAGCGGCGGCCCTGTGGCCCTGGTCGTACAGAAGTACGGTGGATCCTCGGTAGCCGACGCCGACGGCATCAAGCGTGTTGCCCAGCGCATCGTCGCGACCCGCAAGGCCGGCGACTCCGTGGTCGTGGTGGTGTCTGCCATGGGCGATACCACCGATGAGCTGCGCGATCTGGCCAATCAGGTGAGCCCGCTGCCGCCCGGCCGCGAGCTGGACATGCTGCTGACCGCCGGGGAGCGGATAGCGATGGCGCTGCTGGCCATGGCCATCGCCAATCTCGGCCTGGAGGGCCGCTCGTTCACTGGCTCGCAGGCCGGCGTGATCACCGACTCCGCGCACGGCAAGGCCCGCATCATCGACGTGACGCCCGGCCGGATCCAGGTAGCCCTTGATGCTGGCGCCATCCCCATCGTGGCCGGCTTCCAGGGCGTGTCACAGGACACCAAGGACATCACGACGCTCGGCCGGGGCGCCTCCGACACCACTGCGGTCGCGCTCGCGGCGGCCCTGAATGCCGATGTGTGCGAGATCTATACCGACGTGGACGGCGTGTTCACCGCTGACCCGCGCATCGTGCCCGGCGCACGGCGCATCCCGCGGATCTCCTACGAAGAGATGCTGGAGATGGCCGCCTGCGGCGCGAAGGTCCTGATGCTGCGCTGCGTTGAGTACGCGCGGCGGTACGGCATCCCGATTCACGTGCGCTCGTCATTTAGCAACAGGAAAGGCACCTGGGTTAGCGACGCAGCGCGGGAGACGGAGGGCGAGGAAGTGGAGCAGGCGATCATCTCCGGCGTTGCCCATGACCGGAGCGAGGCGAAGATCACTGTCGTGGGGGTGCCGGACAAGGTTGGCGAGGCGGCCAGGATCTTCCGCGTGATCGCCGCCGCCGCGATCAACATAGACATGATCGTGCAGAACGTCTCGGCCGCCGCGACCGGCCGCACCGACATCTCGTTCACCCTGCCGCGCGAGGACGGCCAGGCGGCCATGACATCGCTGCGGCAATTGCAGGACGAGGTGGGCTTCGAGTCGCTGCTTTACAACGACAGGATCGGCAAGGTCTCGGTCGTCGGGGCCGGTATGCGCTCACATCCCGGGGTCAGCGCCACCTTTTTCGGCGCGCTGGCCGAGGCGGGGGTGAACATCGAGATGATCTCGACATCGGAGATCCGCATCTCGGTCGTCGTGGACGAGAACGATGTCGGCGCAGCCGTGCACGCCGCGCACACGGCGTTCGACCTCGGGGCAGGCCAGGAAGCGGCGGTTATCTACGGCGGGACGGGCCGGTGACCCGCAGCCAGCGCAGCGGGCCGGTACTCGCCGTCGTCGGCGCCACCGGCGCCGTCGGCACTGTCATGCTCGACATCCTGTCCACCAGGGACGACATCTGGGGCGAGATAAGGCTGGTCGCCTCGCCGCGGTCGGCAGGCAGGCGGCTGCGGGTCCGCGGCGAGCGGACCGAGGTCCTCGGGCTTGCCCCGGACGTATTCGATGGCGTTGACCTGGCCATGTTCGACGTGCCCGACGAGGTGTCGGTCACCTGGGCGCCGGTCGCCGCCGAGCGCGGCGTGGTGGTAATCGACAAGTCCGGGGCGTTCCGGATGGACCCGCAGGTTCCCCTCGTCGTACCGGAGATCAATCCCGGCCAGGCCGCCATCAGGCCCAAGGGAATCATCGCGGTGCCGAACTGCACCACGCTTTCGCTGATCGTGCCGATGGCGGCGCTGCACCGGGCATTCGGCCTGCGCGAGCTGGTCGTCGCCTCGTATCAGGCGGCATCGGGGGCGGGCCAGGCAGGCGTCGAGTCGCTCTATGACCAGCTGGGCAAGGTGGCGGGGAACCGGACCCTCGGCCAGCGGGCTGGCGACCTGCGCGGCGTGCTCGGCGACCTCGGGCCGTTCCCGGCGCCCCTCGTGCTCAACGTGGTGCCGTGGGCCGGCTCAGTCAGGGCCGAGGGCTGGTCGTCGGAGGAACTGAAGATCCGTGACGAGTCGCGCAAGATCCTCGGCATGCCGGACCTGAAAGTGTCGGCGACCTGCGTGCGGGTGCCCGTGGTGACCACCCACTCGGTCGCCGTGCACGCGGTCTTCGACCGCGACGTCACCCGCGGCGAAGCGCAGCGGGTGCTCAGCGGCACGCCCGGAGTCGTGCTGCTTGACGATCCGGCCGGCGCGGAATACCCGACGCCCTCAGACGTGGTCGGCACCGATCCCACCTGGGTGGGCAGGGTGCGGCAGAGCCTGGACGACCCGACGGCGCTCGACCTGTTCATCTGCGGCGATAACCTGCGCAAGGGCGCAGCGCTGAACGCCGCCCAGATCGCCGAGCTGCTCGTCCCCGAGTTCGCGCCGCGCTAGCCGGCGCCCGGCAAATGGTTTGACCCCGGCGGCACCGGAATCTACGGTCAATGCGGCGGGCGGATGCTGCGGTCAGATGCGGCAAGAGCAGCCGGGCCGCGGCAACTGTCCGCGGAGTGTTAACGCGATATATCTTGACATTCGGCGGCCTCGTCCGGTAATCAGTAAGAGCGGCCGCGTCCGATGAGTCTGGAAGAGCGGCCGCGTCCTATAACCAGGAGGACGGACCGGGGCAGCCGGCCGTCGCTGACCTAGGGGATCGGATGAGCAGAGTCAGCGCTATCGCCAGCATGCCAGGCGGACGCCGGGCCAAGTGGATCGTACTGGCCTTCTGGCTGATCGTGGTGGTCGCGGCCGCGCCGCTGTTCGGCAAGCTGATGGGTGCCGAGAAGAACGACGCCAAGTCGTGGCTGCCCGCCAACGCGGAGTCGACAAAGGTCCTGGACCTGCAGTCGCATTTCCAGTCGCCCAACGTGTTCCCTGCCGTGGTGGTGTATGACCGAGCCGCGGGCCTGACGGCCGCCGACCGGGCGAAGGCAGCCGCTGACGCCAAGGCCTTCGCCGGGGTCGCAGGCGTGCTGCCCAGGCAGGTCGCAGGTCCGATCTATGCCAGGGACGGCCGGGCGATCGAGACGATTGTCCAGGTCAACCTCGGCAAGAAGGGCTGGAACGGCGCCGGGACGGCTGCCGACGCACTCCGCGGCATCGCCCGTTCGAACGCGCATGGCCTGACCGCCCACATCACCGGCCCGCTGGGCTCCGCGGCCGACTCAAGCAAGTCGTTCAAGGGCATCGACAGCACGCTTCTGTTTGGCGCGCTCGCGGTCGTTGTCGTGCTGTTGCTGATCACCTATCGCAGCCCGGTGCTGTGGCTGCTGCCGGTGTTCCCCGTGATCGCCGCCCTGATCAGCGCCGTTGGATTGATTTACCTGCTCGCAGTGCACGCGGGCCTGACCGTCAACGCGCAGAGCGCCGGAATCCTGTACGTGCTTGTCTTCGGTGCGGGTACCGACTACGCGCTGCTGCTCACCGCCAGGTACCGTGAAGAGCTGCGACGGCACGAGGACCGGCACGAGGCGATGGCCGTGGCCCTGCGCCGGGCCGGCCCGGCAATCATCGCGAGCGCCGGCACCGTGATCCTGAGCCTGCTGACGCTGGTTGTCGCCGAGCTGAACTCCACCAAGGGACTTGGACCGGTGCTGGCCATCGGCATCGCGGTTGCATTGCTCGCGATGATGACGCTGTTGCCGGCCCTGCTGGTGATCTTCGGCCGCTGGATCTTCTGGCCCGCACGACCGAGGTACGGCTCGGCCGAGCCGACCACCAGGGGCCTCTGGGCGCGAGTCGGCGGGCGCATCGCCGCACGGCCGCGGGTTGTCTGGGTGACGACGGCGGTCGTGCTCGGCGCCATGGCGCTGGGCCTGACCGGCCTGAAGGCCAGCGGCCTGACCAACGCCGAGTCCTTCCGCGGGCGTCCGGACTCGGTGATCGGGCAGCAGGTGCAGGCGCGTCACTTCCCGGCCGGCGCGGGGCAGCCCGTGGTCGTCATCGGCAGCACGCCGCACGCCGCACAGCTGCTCTCGGCGTTCAAGGCCACGCCAGGGATCACCGGCGTGACCCCGCCTGCGGCCGAGTTCGGCCACGCCTACCTGCAGGGAACGCTCACCGCGCCGCCGGACAGCCAGGCCGCGTACACCACCATCGACCGGGTGCGGGCGGCGGTGCATGCGGTTCCCGGGGGTCATGGCATGGTGGGCGGTAACACCGCGATCAATCTTGACATCCAGCGTGCTGCCGCCCATGACCGCAACCTGATCATTCCGGTCGTCCTGGCCGTCGTGTTCATCATCCTGGCGCTGCTGCTGCGGGCGATCGTCGCACCGGTAATGCTCATCGCCACCGTGGTGCTGTCGTTCGGTGCCGCGCTGGGCGTCAGCGCGCTGGTCTTCAACAACCTGTTCAACTTCGGCGGCGCGGATACCTCGTTCCCGCTTTTCGTCTTCGTCTTCCTGGTGGCCCTCGGCATCGATTACAACATCTTCCTGATGACCCGGGTACGGGAGGAGGCGAAACGTCACGGCTCCCGGGCCGGCGCGCTGACCGGGCTGGCGGCCACCGGCGGGGTGATCACCTCGGCCGGCGCTGTGCTGGCCGGGACGTTCGCCGTCCTGGGCACGCTTCCCGTTACCTTCCTGACCGAGCTCGGCTTCGCGGTGGCCTTTGGTGTGCTGCTCGATACCATCGTCGTCCGTTCGGTGCTGGTGACCGCGCTCAACCTTGACATCGGTCGCCGGGTGTGGTGGCCGAGCAAGCTCGCGAGGGAGTCCGTCCCGGAACCCGGTCAGCTGGCCGGCCGGCCCACCGCCGTCTCGTAATCCGCGGATTCATCACCTGGGGAGTTGGGCCGGCCGGCCGAGAAGCCGGCCGGCCGAGAATGCTGGCCGCTCCGTCGAGATTGCTGAGGCAGCGGAATAGGGACTGCGTGGCCACACACAGTCCCGGTTAAGCCGGCCGCGGCACGGAATGTTAACGCCGTGGCAAGTAAACAGTCCGGCCATGTGGTTAATTCTGGCTATCGGAGATTATCCGGCGATCGCGCGGGTAAACATCCCGCGGGCCAGCATGCGCGGCCGGGCTATCGGTAACCAGCCGGGCGCATATCGCGGGGCCCAGGAAGCAGTTCTGCAGTCGGCTATCCCGGGGGAGGGTACGTTGACTATGCAAGGCGGCAACTGGCGCCCGGCCACTGCCCGGAATGCCGGCAGGCCTGCCGGGCCTGCCGAGCCAGCCCTGGTGCTGTCGCAGTGAGTGTCTCGCCGGGCGATTCCGGCCCGGAAGCTATGGGCCCGGTCAGCGGCCGTCCGGCCCGCTGTGCCGTTGCGAGGCGCATCATTTCCTAACTGCGCCCGCCGGCATCCCGCGATCCGAAGATGCGCTTGCGCGCCCATGTTGCCATGCCGCGAGCGCCGATAAAGGAGTCAGCCATGCCTACGGATTACGCCATGCTCAGCACCTACCCGCCGACTCAATGCGGGCTGGCCACGTTCAGCGCGGCATTGCTCGCGCACCTTCCGGAGCCAGGCGACAATGTGGGCGTCGTGCGGGTTCTCGACGGGCCGACGCCACGGAATTCGCCGCTCATCGTGCATGACCTCATGAACGGCTCAGCCGCGAGTGCGGCGGACGCGGTCGGGGTTATCGACGACTTCGACGTCGCGATCGTGCAACACGAATACGGCATCTACGGCGGGCATGACGGCGCAGACCTCATTCCGTTGCTGACCGCATTGACCGTGCCGAGCATTGTGGTCCTGCACACGGTCCTGGCGGATCCGACTGATCATCAGCGCATGGTCCTCGACGAGGTCATCGCCGCAGCCGACACGGTCGTCACGATGACGCAGACCGGGCGCTCCCGGGTGCTGGACATGTACGGCACGAGTCCCGACAAGGTTTTCGTGATACCGCACGGCGCCGCGGGCACCCTGGCGGCCAGGTCGGCGTCGCACCGCAGGCCTGGCGGTCCCCGGGTCCTGACCTGGGGCCTGCTGGGGCCGGGCAAGGGAATCGAGCACGCGATCGAGGCGGTCGCCCTGCTGAGGGATGACGGGCTCCGGGTGGACTACACGGTGGCTGGCCAGACCCACCCCCGGGTGCGCGCCCGCAGCGGCGAGGCTTATCGCCAGTCGCTGCAGGCACTGGCGCGCGTCCGCGGCGTCGACGACACCGTGCATTTCGACGACCGCTACCTCCCGGTCAGCGCGCTGGTCGATCTCGTCGGCACCGCGGACGTCGTGCTGCTGCCTTACGACTCGGTGGATCAGGTCACCTCCGGGGTCCTGATCGAGGCCGTCACGGCAGCGAAGCCGGTAATCTCGACCAGGTTCCCGCACGCGGTCGAGCTGCTCAGCGGCGGCGCCGGGCTGCTCGTCGAGCGGAAGGACCCGGCCAGCATCGCCGCTGCGCTGCGCAGCACGCTCACCGAACCGGGCCTGTCCGGCCAGATGAGCCGCCACGCGGCGGACATCGCGCCGCAGCTACTGTGGCCGGCGGTGGCGGCCTGCTACCGGGAACTGACATCCGCGCTCACCAGGACCCCGGCGGGAGCTGCGCTATGAGCTGTCCAGAAGCACCGTTCCAGCATCTGCAACGGATGACCGACGAAATCGGCCTGCTGGAGCACGCCAGCGGAATCGTGCCCAGGTATGAGCACGGCTACTGCGTCGACGACGTGTCGCGCGGCCTGATCGTGATCTGCCGGGAGCCATCGCCAGCCGATGAGCTCGTCGCCCTGGCTCATCGTTACCTCAGCTTCCTCGTGCAGGCGCAGGCGGCAGACGGCAGGTTCCGGAATCGCCTTGGCTATGACCGCCGCTGGCATGACCAGCCCGGCACCGAGGACTGCTGGGGGCGCGCCATGTGGGGCCTCGGCACGGCCGCGCTTCGGGGGCCGGCGCCGGGTATCCAGTCAGAATCTCTTGCCCGGTTCAGCCAGGGCGCGCAGGCCCGGTCGCCTTGGCCGCACGCGATGGCCTTCGCCGCGCTCGGCGCCGCGGACATTCTGGACGCCTGGCCCGATCACTCGGGCGCGCTCAGCCTGCTGGCCAGCGCGGCCGACACCATCGGCGAGCCGGCCGCGGACCCGGCCTGGCCCTGGCCGGAGCCGAGGCTCAGCTACGCTAACGGGGCGATCGCCGAGGCGGTCGTCGTGGCGGGTGAGAAGCTTGGTGATGACAAGGTGCTGCGCGATGGCCTGCAGATGCTCGAATGGCTGCTGGCAGGCGAGATCAGGCATGGCCACCTGTCGGTGGTGCCGGTCGGCGGCTGGGGTCCGGGCGAGCCGCGCCCGGCGTTCGACCAGCAGCCGATCGAGGTGGCCGCGCTTGCTGATGCGTGCACCCGGGCGGCAGCCGTCACCGGCGACGCGAGCTGGCTGGCGGCCGTGCAGCTGTGCGTGGCCTGGTTCCTCGGCGACAACGACGCCAGGGTTCCCTTGCTTGACGAGCAGACCGGCGGCGGCTGCGACGGCCTCACGGCTACCGGCCGTAACGGCAACCAAGGCGCCGAATCCACGATCGCCATGATCTCCGTGCTACAGCAGGGGCGCCGCCTGATCGCCGCGCCGCGGTGACGGCCGCGGGCTCGGCGGGCGGGTTGCTGACCCGGACGCATCATCGGCTGCGGCCGGACGCATCCCGCACGCTGAGCCGGCTGTTCGTGCCCGGCCAGGAGCACCTGATCCGGGGCGAGTCGCGGGCGATGGCCGTCATTGATCGCGTGCTGGCGATGAGCGAGGCAGAGGCTGCCCGCACGCTCGCCCGGACAATGGCCAGGTTCTCCGGCCGGTACCGCGACCTGGCGGAAACCCTGGAGCGCAACTTCGGGCTCGTGGCCCACCGGCTCGGCGGCGAGATCGAGGTCGGCTGTGCGCGGCGGCGACTGATCGGGGCGTATTTCACCCAGCAGTACGCGCTGGAGGCTGCTGCGCTGTTTAACCCGTCGATCGTGCCGCATCCCGACCAGGCTGGCTGCGCCGCGGGCGAGGTCCGGTTCGTGCTGAGCCTGCGGGCGGTCGGCGAGGGCCATCTGTCCAGCATCGAGTTCAGGACCGGCACGGTGAGCGGGGTCAGCGAGATCAGCATTGACCCGCCCGGCCGGTTCCCTGATATCGGGCGCTCCCGTCCGGTCGCCTACGACCGGAGCCTCTTCCAGGAGAAGCTCGCCGAACTCGGCCATGAGGACGAGAACGCGCAGTTCCTGTGGAGCCTGCTGCCACCGAGGTTCAGCATGGCCGAGCTCGATGCGGCGGTCGGCGAACTGGCTCTGCAGCAGGTGATGCGCGGCGACTCCGTGGGGCTGGTGGACTGGGTCCGGTGGATGGCGGCATCCAACTACGAGGTCGACTTCAATGCCGAGCACGCCATTTCCGAGCACGTGCTCTGGCCGAGCGGCCCGGCGGAAAGCCACGGCATGGAGGACGCGCGGTTCGTGCGCTTCATCGACGACGCTGGCGGCAGCCCGGTCTACTTCGCGACGTACTCGGCATTCGATGGCAGGCGGGTCGACTCGCACCTGCTCGAAACCGCGGACTTCCGCACCTTCACCGTCTCGCAGCTGGCTGGCCAGTCGACCAAGAACAAGGGCATGGCGCTCTTCCCCCGCCGGATCGGCGGCCGGTACGCGGCGCTCTCCCGCTGGGACAGGGAGAGCAACGCAGTCGCGTACTCGGCTGACGCCCGGCGGTGGGGCGAGGCGGTCACTGTCCAGGTGCCCGCCCGGCCGTGGGAACTCGTCCAGCTTGGCAACTGCGGCTCGCCGCTGGAGACCCAGGCCGGCTGGCTGGTGTTCACGCACGGGGTAGGGCCGATGCGGCAGTACTCGATCGGCGCCATCCTGCTCGACCTGGACGAGCCAGCGCGGCTGATCGCCGCGCTGCCCGAGCCGCTGCTGGTGGCCGACGAGTCGGAGCGCGACGGGTACGTGCCGGACGTGGTCTACTCCTGCGGCTCACTGCTGCACGGCGAGACGGTAGTGCTGCCGTACGGCTGCAGTGACTCCTGCGTCCGGTTCGCGATCGTCGACCTGCCGCGGCTGCTCGACCGGCTGCTCAGCGGGGCGTGATCTCCGCCATCTGCGACCAGTCATCACCGGGTACCTGCACGTTGATGATCTGCGGCGTCTCGGCGACCACGTCGGGCATCCATGCCATGGCGGCCTTGAAATGGTCGGAGTTCACGTGCGCCGCGGCGGCGCGGCATCGTCCTGGAACGCCTCGATCAGCACGAACTGGTTCGGGTTGTCGGCGCTCCTGGACCACTCGAAGAAGATGTTGCCCGGCTCGCTCCTGGTGCCCTGGGTAAAGGGCTCGACGAGGGTGAGCCACTCCTCGCTCCGCTCGGGCCGGACGGTCATCTTGACGACGATGAAGATCATGGGGGTTCCTTCGGCTTCGGCCTGCGGGTGGATGCGACCGTCGGGTTGCGGTTTGCCCCATCTTACGAACGGCGCCCTCGCCTGCCCGCCCCAGCCGGGGTGGTGCGGGATTGAGCGGCCGTCATGAAAGCCGCTTGCGGCCGCCGCGCCGGTTCCGGCTCGAGGTGGAGCTTGGCTCCATGCCACTCGCGTTCTTCCGGGCAGTCGAGGACACCGTGCGGGAGACGCTGCGGCAAGGCATCTATGGCTGGGCGGTAACCGACTGCACAGTCGCGATGACGCACTCCGGCTACCTGGCCCGGCACAGTCACGCTCACCAGGGCTTCAGCAAGAGCATGTCGAGTACGGGCGAGGACTTCCGCAAACTGACACCACTTGTCCTGATGAGCGCGCTGCGGCAGGCGGGAACGGTCGTCTGCGAGCCGATCCACCGGTTCCGGCTGGACGCGCCGGCCGACACGCTCGGACCGCTGCTGCCGACCCTGGCACGGCTGCACGCCGTGCTGCGAACACAGGTGACGAAGGACGCCACGTCGACGCTGCAGGGCGACATCCCGGCGGCTCGAGTGCACGAGCTGCGACAGCAGCTGCCGGCGCTGACGGGCGGCGAAGGCGTCGTGGAGTGCGCCTTCGACCGTTACGAACCCGTGAGCGGCACGATCCCGACCCGGCCGCGATCGGACTGCAACCCACTCAACCGCGACGAATACCTGCTGCGCGTCGCACGACGGGCGAGCCGTCCCGCGAGCGAGCTGCGGGAGACCGGCGAGTGATTCCGCGCGCTACCAGGGCTGCTGCGGTGACAGCTTCAGCCGGGCTTGCAGCAACGGGGTGACCGCGCGGGTTTCGCTGCCCGCGACACGGTACAGCTCAGCGATCGCGTCGTGGGTGATCCCGGCCTCACCTGCCCGGTAGCCGACCATCCGGTGGATCGCGGCGGCTAGCACGCTTGGCCGGTGCACGGCCAGGAACTCGGAACCTTCGCTAATCCGCCACCATGCGGCCAGGCAGCGCAGCGCGAGCGGGAGCCCGTGTGCCGGGGGGACCTTCCGCCATAGCCGGACCGCCACCGGGTCGAGGTCGCAGCCCGGCTCGGGGAATCCGTGGAACATGCGCGCCGAGGCGGAACTGAACAGCCACCTGGGCGATGGCAGCCGGGCCGATACCCAGCTTCCGAACGGGAGCACCTCGGCGACCTGCCGCGTATCCGGGTGCCACCGCAGCAGGTAGTTGTACTTGGCACGGCCAGTGTGCAGAGATCCGCAGGTACCCGCCAGATCGCTGTCGCGCGGCACCGAGGTGGCGAAGGTCAGGCGTTCCGGACGCTCGCCTGCCGCCAGGCCCACTGCCATGGCCGGCCCCGCTATGCCGTGCAGCCGGACGGCCGCGGCCGCTGGCGAGTCTGGAGCGCACAGCCGCCGTAGCGCCCGCAGGTTGCCCTCGCCGGTCACTGACCAGAACTCCATGGCCAGTTTCTCGCCCATTTTGGTCAGTGCCTGGCGGTTGAGCGGCTTGAGCCTAGCGGCCGGGGGCACCGGCCGGGAGGCTGCGGGTGCAGGCTTCGACCGCACTGCCGTGCCCGCAGCCCGAGCGCTGCCCTGCCCCGAGTTCGGCACCGCACGCTTCGCTGAGTCCGGCGCTGATCCCTTCCGATGGCCGTCGGCATGGGCGGAGACCGCGGGCTTGGGCGCGAGGATGGCAGGAGGCTGCTGCCCGGTCCGAGGCGCGGCCACCTTGGACAGGCAGCGCGAACAGCCGAGGTGGGTCTTGGCAGCCACAAGCGGCCAGCATGCGGCGTTCGCTCCGCACGCGGGACAGCGCACCGGCGCGAACGCGCCAGCAGGCAGCAACCACTCAAGCTCCAGCGGGAAGCGCCGCCCACCCCGCAGCACGTCAACCGGGAACCGCAGGGCAGGGACGCACAGCAGATGCAGCCGGTACGGGCGGATCTCATGCTGCGGCGTGTACTTTTCCTCGATCTCGGCCAGCCGCCGCTCTTCCTCCGCCCGGACGCTGTCCATCCGGGCTGCCAGCAACGCCTGCCGGTCCGGGGCGGCGTTCCCCTGGCGCCTGGCCAGCGAGCCGAGCGCCTCGGCGTAGTACTTCTTAGCCCTCGCCAGTTCCGCGTCCGCGGCTGCCCGTACCGACCCATTGGCGAGTACCCGGCACCGGCCAGCGGCTGCCTGGTCGAGCAGACGATGGGCCGCAGCAATGGCTGGCGGGACCGCCTGGAGATCCGGTGCGGCGCCCGCGGGCGAGCCATCCGCGGCGAGCCGCCGCATCCGCTTGACGGCCTGCTCTGGCAACTCGTGCCGGGACGGGACGTCCACCCAGCATTCCGCACGTTCACAGAACAGGTCGTCCGCGGACGCCGTATAGGTCACCAGCGCGCCAACCCGGAGCACCTGCCGCACGCTCCGCTCCACCGGGCCACCGGCGTCGATCCGGCCGTGATCAACGGGAAACGCCTCCCGCGCCTTCTCCAGCAGCCGCTTACCGTCCGGCGGTTGCGCGGCGGGGACCGCAAGCCTGAGCACGCCAGCATCGTCGGCCGACAGGACGTCCTCCGCGGCGGCCAACAGGAGCGGGTGCCCGGCCCCGAGCAACGCGACTCCGTCCTCGCGGGCAACATCGGCGTGCTCGGTGACGGCGAACTCCTCCGCCAGGCCAAGCCTGCGCTGCAGCTGCGGCGGGATCATCACAAGCGCGCTGTCGCCGGACCTTTCCCAGAGCCCGCCGCGCGACTCTATGTAACTCAGCCAGAACGCCAGCGCGCTATCCATCGTCACGCCACGCTCATTCCTGCCCTATCAGCTCATCGATATCGGTGCGATCCCGCAGGTACTCCGTCCTGGCCCGCGCCAGATTCTCCCCGATCTCCGCCAGCCGCTCGCCGAACTCGGCGTCGTCGCGGGCCTCGACGTAGGCGTCGAACACCGAGGTCTCGAAGTCGAAGTCGTCGTTGATCCTGCCCAAGATCATGTCAAGCTCCCCGATCACCAGCTCGAACAAGTTGATCTTGGTTTCGAGGACGTGCAGAATGCGCTGCTCGATGGTGCCGCGGGCGACAAGGTTAGTCAGCAGCACATCCCGCGTCTGGCCGACCCGGTGCAGCCGACCGAGCCGCTGCTCGATCTGCATCGGATTCCACGGCAGGTCGACGTTGACCATCACGTGGCAGAACTGCAAGTTACGTCCCTCACCCGCCGACTCGGTGCTCAGCAAGACCGGCACCTCCTCGCGGAACGCGCGGATTGCCTTCTCCTTGTCGGAACGAGCCAGGCTCCCGTGGTAGATGGCAGCGCGCATTCCCCGGCTGCTCAGCTCGCTGGCGAGGAGGTCCAGGGTCTGCCGGAAGGCGGTAAACACGAGTACCTTCTCGGGGGCGGCGCCGCGCAGCCTTGCCACCAGCTCAGCGGCCTTGCTCGTGGCCGTGATCGCCGCGGCCTGCCGGCCAAGGTCATCCCACCCCACCTTGACCAGGGTCGGGGCAACGGCAGCCGGACTTGACCCGGCCAGCCTGGCCAGGCTGCGCAGGGCCAGCCGACGAGACGGCCGGGCATCGGCTGCCTCCTGCCTGATCCGCGCGGCGATCCCCGCATACAGCGCCGCTTCCTCGGGGGAGGGCGTCACGAGCACTGTCTCGGCGAGGCGCTGCGGAAGCATCACGCTCACCTCGCTGCGGCGGTGCCGGACCATCACCTCCCTGGTTCTCGCGCGCAGCCCGGCCACGTTGCGCGGTGTCGCCACCTCGCCGGACCCGTGCCGGGCGCGAAACTGCGCCGGGGTGCCCAGCAGGCCGGGCGCGACCAGGCTCACCAGCTCGTAAAGATCCTGCAGCCTGTTCTCCACCGGGGTGGCCGTGAGCAGCAGCAGATACCGGGCGCTCAAGGCCCGCGCCAGCCGGCCGGAGGCACTGCGGGGATTGCGCAGCCGGTGAGCCTCGTCCATGATGATCGCATCCCACGGCTCGTGTGTCAGCGCCGACCTGAGCGGCTCTCGTCGCGCGGCAGCCAGTGAAGCGATCACCACCGGGTGATCCCTGCCAGCGTCCCACCCAGCGTTGCCGGCCATCGTGGTAGGCAACACAAACTTCCGCTCGAGTTCCTCCCGCCACTGCTGGGCAAGGCCCGCCGGCACGACCACAAGTGCCCGGTCGGCAAGGCCGCGCATCCGCAGCTCTGACAGCACCAGCCCGGCTTCGATCGTCTTGCCGAGCCCGACCTCGTCGGCAAGAATTGCCCGCCCTCGCATCCTGCGCAGCACCGCCTGCGCCGTCTGCCACTGGTAGTCAAAGGGCTCGAAGCCAAGCCTTGGCTGGGACAAGAAAGTGTCGAAACCCGGCCTGCTCCATACCTCCGCAGCGGCTTCGACCAACCTGGTGCGCTCCCCATCGACGGGCGCGCCTTGCCGCACGACGCCGAGAAGGGACAGATAGGGGGTCAGGACCTGGGACAGTTCGTCCAAGTGTGGCGAAGCGGCCGTTATCACGGAGGCCAGATTACCGGAGTTGGCCCGGCCTGTCCGGACAGCGAACACGCACTCGCAACCGTGTCGCCAGCTGGCTAGCGCGCTAACCGGCTGCAAGTGATCGGGTGTCAAGCCAGCTTCGCGGCCACCGATGCCGCGCTGCGCAGCAGCCGACCGTCCGCTCCGGCAAGGACAGACTGGTACGCGGGCCTGGCCATGGCCTCCTCGATGAGGTCAGAGAGTTGCCTGATAAACGGGATCTCCGGGGTTATCCACAGATACCGCGCCAGGGAGCCGGGAATCGTGTTGATCTCGTTCACGAGTACCTTGGCCCCATCCGTCATGAAGTCGAGACGCGCGACCCCGCGTACCGCCGCGGCCTTCATGATCGCGGCCGCCTGGGTAACCACGGTCCCGGCAACCTCCTCGGCCAGAGCGGCAGGCAACTCGCGCGCGGCGCCAGCCATTCCTTCCTCAGGCACGTACTTATCCTGGTAGGACAGCAGCGGCCCGGAGCGCCTGATGGGCCGCTCGATCGCGGACAGCTGGCGATGCGGCCACGTCCTGAGGGCGATGTTGACGTCGTACCATCCCTTGAGGAATGGCTCCACGAGGGCTCCGGATACGTAGAGCGGGCTCGATTGCGCCAGCGCCCGCGCACTATCCAGGTCGTCTACCAGCTCAACGCCCAGAGACGACCCGCCGTAACGGGGCTTCACGATCAGGGGCGTTCCCAGGGCCTGCAGGGATGGCTCATCTGCGGTTGCCAGGTCCAGTCTCGGGATGGCGCTCACGCCTGCGTGCTCAGCGACAGCGGCGAAGGCAAGCTTGTCCATCCCGAGCGCCGCCCCGGCCTGGCTCGGGCCGGTATAGGGCACGCCCATCAGATCGAGCAGCCCTTGCAGCCGGCCGCATTCGCCGGGCGCGCCATGGCAACAGGCCACGACCGCCCTGAGCGTCATCGGGACGGGTCGGCCCAATCTGCGGCGGCGGCAAAACCCGCGTTCCGCGCCCAGGCCCACGAAAAGAGGCTCGGAACCGATCGGGGCCCCGTCCCGGAAGCTCGCGGCCTCGCGCCCCGCGCCGACGTTGTAGAAATCCCCGGCCTTGCTCCAGTAGATACCGATGGCATCGGTGCCGTTGTCATTCAGGCACCGCTCCGCCTGGAGGCCGGTCAGTACCGATACGTCGTGCTCGGGTCCTGGCCCGCCGAAGACGACTCCAACGTTGGTCTTGGCTTCCACAGATTTCTCCCTCCTTCCGTCCGATGAAGATCGCCGCGCCTTCCTCCCGGCGGCAGCTGGCAGTACCTGGCACGATCACGGGTAGTGATTCGGCAGGTCGTTCTCCCACAGCACGCCGTCCCCGGCGGTCAGGGCCGATCGAACCCACTCGCGGGCAGCGGCCCGGGATGGGACGGTGACGGTCTCCCCGTTCCGCGCGCCTGCCAGCAGTGCCCGGCGGTTGGTCCAGCCAACCACCACGAGCACGGCGTCGGCCTTGGCCACGGCCGCGGCGAAAGCACGGTTCGCCTCGTCCTGGTCAGGCCCTAGCTCCACCATTCCCGGGGTGACCACGGCCCGCCGATTCGGGCCAGGCACCGCGGATTCAAGCAGTTCAAGCGCATGTCTGGCGCCGCTCGGATTTGAGTTGTAGGTATCGTCGATCACCACAAGCCCGCTGCTGCCCACCCCCTGGGCGGCGCGGTGCGCCGGTACCGACAACTCGCTGACCCGACTGACCACCTCGCCGGGTGGCGCGCCAACCGCGAATGCCGCCGCCAGCGCGCACGCGATGTTGGCGAGGTGCAATCCCGGCTGGCTGTTGAAGGAGCCGATCACGGTGCCGCGATACCGGATGGTCACGATGTCATCATCGCGTTCGAGCGACACATCGAGGCCGGGCTGCCGATGAGTGCCGCAGCGCCAGACATCAGCGCCGCGTACTGAGCCCGCGATCTGCGCCAAACGCTCGTCATCGACGTTCAGGATCGCGACGCGAATTCCTTCGAGCAGCTCGGACTTGGCCCTGGCAACAGTGTCCAGCGTTTTCATGCGCTCCAGGTGCATAGGACCTATCGCGGTGATGATCCCGATTTCTGGCTTGACCCATGAGCACATCGCCCGGATCTCCCCGACGCCGTAGGTGCCCATTTCAGCGACCAGGACCTGAGTATCCGGGCCAATGTACTCGTTGACCGTCCTTGCCAGCCCGGCAGCGTTGTTCCAGCTCGCCGGGCTGGCGACAACGTCGAATATTCCGGTGAGGAGATCCCGGACGTGATTTTTCGTGGAGGTCTTACCATACGAGCCGGTGACGGCTATAACCCTTGGGGCGACCCGGTCCAGCGTGACCTGGGCCCTCGTCCGGTATTGCCGGGCGAGCCGCACTTCCACCGGGCGCACGATCAGCGCGGCGCCGTCGACAACGACGGGCACGCCGGCCGCGAGCGTCCCGAGCGCGGCGGGCACGCCCAGCCACAGTACGACGGCGGCAAGGAGCACCTCCAGCAGGGCGCAGCCAGCCGCAAGCCTGCTGAGGCGCGCGGTGCGGACCATCCGCTGCTCTCTGCCGAGCAGTGGCATCGCTGCCGGGAAGGCTGCCGCGCCCGCGGCGGCCAGCAGGCCGCCGCCGACCGCGACCGCAGACGGACGTCCCGTCAGGGCCAGTAGCGCCGCCACGCCGAGCACCGGCGCAAGGACCTGGTTGGGTGGCCGCTTGCGCGCCCAGCGCAGAGCCGCTGTCAGGCACGCCCCCGGGATGTAGTGCTCCCGTTGCATGACGCGCAGCCACCGGAAATCGGCGATCACCATGGCAGGCAACGCGATAATAGCTATTACCACCGTGGCACCCTCCCCGGCGCGTCAAGGACCTTTCCGATCATGGCTCTGAGCCTGCCGGGCGCCTGCAAATGCACATCATGGCCGGCGCCGCCGACAATTTCCGTGGCCACTAGCGCGGTGAGCAGGCCCCGGGCCTTCTCGATCATGCTGGCTGGCACGGCCTGGTCGGCGCTTCCCCAAAGCAAGGCTACGGGGCAGGCGACTGCCTGCAACTGCGCGTCGTACGATTCGTGCACCACCCGGACGAGAACTTTCCGCATTACCCCGGAGGCTGCGTTGTAGTCGTCGGATGCCCTTGCCCGGCGCATGGCCTCGAAGCGGCGGTTGCTTAGCAGGCCCGCCTGATGTGCTTTGCGGCCGAGCCGGTAGGTGACCGTAGGTTCGGCTGCCTTGGAAAGCCTGAGCAGTGGCACGCCGCAAAGAACCATTCCCCGGACAAGGTCGGGCCTGCTAGCGGCCAGGCATACCGCGACCCGCCCGCCAAAACTGTGCCCCAGTATCACGACCGGTTCCGCGGGTTCATGCTCGTCGAGCGCAGCAGCAATGCAGGAAGCGTAGTCGGCCGCCCCCCAAGCCTCTGCTGGCGGCGGCGATACGCCGAATCCCGGCAAGTCCACGAGAAGATGCGGATACGTGCTCAGCGCGCTTTGGAGGTCGCGGCGGTCACGGCCCCATCCGTGCAGCCCGACTACCAGCGGCCCCGGCCCGTCCGCCAGCTCACCGAACACGCGGCCATCGAGATAACTACGCAAGGGCACGGAAATAAGCTATCGCTCGTCTTCGCGGCTTGCCCGCCGACTCTGGATTAGGGCCGGAAGGTGGAGTTTCTGATGCCTCGCAACGATTAGGGCGGTTTAACTCTGAAAATATGTGCGGCGCTGACCTGTGGCGACATGTGGCCACGCGATTCGAGATAGCCTCCGGGTGGCCATGCGCGGTCCTTCCGTAGCTAAACGATCTCGTCGTAGATTGCGGCCGGCGCACCAGTCCGGGCAGCCCAGTGCTGGTCCCCGTAGGACCAATGCCACCACTCGGACCCGATGACAGTCATCCCCACCGCATGCAGGCGGCTGGCCAGCAGCCTGCGCAGGTCCCGTGCGGTGCCGCCGGCATCGTCCTCAAGCGCGGCCGGCGCGGAATCCGGCAGGAACGCGTCGAAGTCAGTGCCGAGTCCGAGCACTGCGCCGCGCCAGCCGAGGGTCAGATCCACGGCGCCACCCGTGGTGTGCGGAGGGACTGGCGCATCGCTCCAAGGATCTGAGACGAAGCCAGCGAGTGGCGTGTTCGCCGCCGCCAGGTAGTAGGCCAGGAGCTCCGCCTGGAAGGCGCGCGTGCGGTGGGCGTCGATGACCACGATTTCGAAGTCGGCGGGAAGCCTGCGTGAGGCGCGCTCTAGCCGTTCCAGCACACCCGCCCGTAGCTGCATGGCACCGGGGCCGTGCTCGAATCCCAGCCAGGAGTACACAGGGTATGTTTTTATGATCCCGGCCAGCGGGATCAATGGCTCGTCATTTTCTTTGACCGGGACATCAGGGTGAGCTGGCATAGGCCGCCGGAGCGCCGGAAGCCCTGGCTGTGGCGGAACCGCGATCACGTTGCAATCTATGAGCCACTTCATCGTGCCCGGTGCCATGTGCCCTGGAGAGCCAGCCCGGGCTCCTGGCACGCATGACATATTACGAAACTTCCGGAACGGGGACCTGTTTTGCTGGTTCCGGCCCGTCATTCTGGCCAGCCGACAATGATCGGGCCCGCAGCCAGGCCAAGCTCGCCGTGCAACTCGGCGGCCGCTGCGGAGCGTCTCTCGTCGAGGTCATCGAGCACGGCGTGGATATACTCTGATGCCAGAGCGAGTTCCTCAGGTGAGCTCAGCAGAGAATCGATTTCCGCGGGTTCGGCGGTCCGGAACAGGTCGAGCAGGTACTGGTGGCGCTCCTCAGCTGTAGCGCATGTGCCGGTTTTCATCATCGAGCGTAGCCGACTGGGCAAGTCACCGGAAGCCGCGCGACGGGCCGGTCGCTGCATTAGCTGATCCTCGCTTCGCTGCGATTACCTGGCATGAGCGCGTAGAGCCTATCCTCCGGCCACAATGCCGCGCTGGCCATTTGCATTCGCATGACCTGGCCCGAGGCGTGTTTAGCGGTATTCGTCTTTCTTGTAATGATTGTGGCGGAGAACGCATTGCGGTCACGGCGCCGCCGCGGAGCGGCACTGCTCGCGCGCCGACGCGGCACACCCTTGCGGCCCCGCGGGCTGAGGGCCGGCCCGATGTCAGTTCGTCATGTTGATGACGACAACGTCCAGGCCAGGAATGCGCTCGAAGTGCCGGATGTTGGCTGTTCCGACGCGCCATCCAGCGGTGATGGCGGTGGCAGCGACGAGCCGGTCGTGCGCCGCTACGCCTGTCCCTGCCATGGCCAGCCCTGCCCAAAGCCGCGCGTGTGCGTTCGGAACCGTACTGGCTCCATGGCATCACAGGTGATCCGATCTTCCCGGCCATGAGGCACAGATGTCAGCGGTCAGACCCGAGTCATACCGCTCCTCTGGGCTTCAGGCCCTAGCCCTGCCTTGTCGAAACGCTGGATCAAGCTGGGCTTGCGGAGGTGCTGTTCACGAAGTTGCCGGAATCGCTGGCTGAACGCGTTGCCGTCGCCTGCGCGTTCGGCAAGTGCCCGCAGGTCCAGCAGGATCGCGACCGCCTCGTCGTATTCGCGCGGTTTCCTGGTGTCGATGAGCGAGTCCACCTGTTGCCAGGCTTTCTCCTCCCGGAGCGCCAGGGCATCCAGGCGCTGCTCACGGGCGGCGGCGGCGGCGCGTGCTTGGCGGCCCGCTTCCTGGGTTCTCCGCTGAGCGGCGAGCCGTTCCCTTTCCTCGCGCCGGGCGGCTGCCGCGTCCCTGAGCTCCCCGGCCGTACGTGTTCCGGGATCGGCAGCCGCGCTGCCTGCTGACCGTTCGGCCCGGAAGCGGCGCTGCAGGGCCGCCTCCACCCGGCTGCCCTCCCCCCGCGCCGCCCGGAGGAGCAGGGCATTCTTCTCCGCTTCGGGCAGACCTTCGATCCAGCCGGCCAATTCGACTGCTGACTCGGGGACTGTCTGTACCTGAGCGCTGGCTGCCGCTGCCGCCGCCAGCAGGTCTTCATCGATGCGCAGAAAGCCTGCGACTGCATGCAATGGCGCGCTCAGGGTCCGCATGCCCGGTGGCAGGGGTGGCTCTGACTCCTCGTCGCCGACCTCTTCTGCCTGTACCGAGAGCAGCCACGCGATGTAGAGCAGGCGAAGATCACCTGCTGCCAGTTCGGAGCGTACGAGAGCGATCGAGGCCAGCCGCCCCTCGCCCTCCTCCCAGTACTCGTCCTCGTCCTCCGACGACAGGCTCAGGATCACGTGGCCGTCGGCCGCCCATGCGGATGCGGCGTCCCCGGTGCAGTAGCGCTCCGCCACGCCAAGGTCCAGCAAGTCTCGCGGAAGCCGGATCATCAGTTGGCGCGTCCCCCAGTTGGCGAGGTAGAGAAAGGCATCGAAGTATCGCTCCATAAGCACGGTGGGGTTCCCGCGAAAGTTACCCCAGTGGTACTCGTTGACGAAGCTCGTCGCGGTGATCCGCGCCCGCGTTGACAGCGCCCGAAGCTCGGCACGCTGCCGCTCATCCAGCGGGCGGTCTACTGCCAGGAACTCGTAGTACTGGTACTCGCTCATGGTCAGGGTGCCTCCGTCGTCTGCGCGCGTCCCGCCCGGCGCGCTTTGCGTCCGGCCTTGGCCTGCGCCAACTGCCGCGCCTGCTCCTCGATCGGCGTGACAACTTCGGGCCGCTCCCGGCCGAATCTCTTCCTGTACAGGTGCTCAATGAACTGGGGAAGCGGCTGCTTCCAGGGCTCTTGGCCGTGGTTGTCGAGCTTGCCGAGCTTCCTGGGGTTCAGGCCGAGCTCACGCGCCATCTGAACATGGGCATGAGACAACAGGTGCCGTCGGCGCGCGTCCACCCAGGCCTGCAGCTTCGGCGGCAGGACCGGTGGCTTTCTGCTCACGCCGATCAGCCCAGCCAGTGACCGTAGGCGTCGATCCACTCCGCGCCCTCGGGACGCGGCACCGGGAGCGGGAGGTCGAGGATTGGGACGGCCTGGCGGAACGCGTCGCGGGCGCAGATGGCTACGACGCCGACGTCATCTCTCAGATCGACATCCTTGACGATGACATCTAGACCAAGAACTTGCGTCTGAAACGGTGTTACCAGGTTGTCTTGAATCATTGTGTAAAGGGCCGCGACCTGTTCCTCGCGGTCGTAACAGTCGGCCATGGCCTCCTCGACGAGCGCGTCGAGTTCAGCCTTGCTCAGCTTGCTCACGTCATGAGCCTAATGGTGCATGCTGCGGGCATATCGCCGTTCCGTGGCCTTCCCCTCGACTGATGCGGATGAGGAAGGAGCGGCCGGATCCCGGAACTGCCATGTGTCCTGTGACCTGGTCGGGGTGGCCGGATTTGAACCGGCGGCCTCTTCGTCCCGAACAACGTCCACCGAAGCTGACGACCAGGACACTCCGGCATCGCCGCAGGACAGAGGCTCCCCTTGAGTTCCGTTGGGAGCCGTTGAGAGACGTTCCGGGACAAGATCGTCTCCTAATCGTCTCCCACCCGGTGATCGACGGGGGCGATTGACGCGCTGTAGCAGCGGCGCCCGGCTGCCCAGGTAGGGATGATTCTGGAGCCGGTTCCCGGCATTGGCGGTCGCCGCCGGGCTCATCGGCTGAGCTTGGCGAGCTTACGGTTGACTTCGGTGAGGCTGAACGGCTCGGGTTCCTGCGGGTTCTCCTCGGATGGGTACTCGACCGGGGAGTCGCCCTGGTACGCCACGCAGACCGGGTGCGAGTGGTCTGGGTCGAGCATGAAGGCCTTCTGCGCCGTGATCTCGTGCTGCCAGCTTGCCCCGAAGTCGTACTCGTACCCGACCTTGGCCCCGGGACGGCAGGCGTCACGTACCCGGATGCCATCCTCGTCGGCCGCGTCTTCCAGGGTGAAGGACGGATCGCTGTACGTTCTTCGTCCCACCTGGAATGCGTGCAGGTGGTCACCGTCCCAGCCGAACAGGAGCTGGATCACCTGGTGCAGGTCGCCGAGGGTGGCGATGACGGGCAACCGCACGCTGCGCCAGATCGCCGGTTTCACGCGCTTCAGCGTCACCTTGAGCTGAACCCCCTGGTCGATGCTCCGCGGCACGCCCGACGCGGTGAACCCGGTCAGCGCTCGTGCCAGTTTCCCGGCCGCAGGATGGCCGGTCGCGCGGACCACGGCGAGACGACCGGCCAGGTATTCTCCGCGCAGGGACTCCCAGACCACGCACAGCGCCTCGTCGGGACCCTTGCCGTCCAGCGCGGCAGCGGCCGATTCGGTGCCGAGCCACTGAAAGTCCCGCTCGCCCGGTTCCGGCCCCTGGTCCCAGGCGTAGACCGCGTAGCGGGCGTGCGGGCCGACGTGCGGCGCCGCCGTGAACTCGCGCCAGGCCGGGATGGCGTGCTCGCCCAGCATCCCGACGAGGTCAGCTGCCACGCTGCGCAGCAACGGCGACATCGACTCTGCGGCTTCCAGGATCTCCCTCGGGTGGTGTTGCTCCAGCCACTCCGACGCGGCCTCCAGCCGCTGCGCGGCGTCGTCGTATTCCGCCACCTCCGCGATCAGCTCGGCGGCGGAGATCTCCGGGCCGGCCGCGCCGTGCAGGGCCTCCTCCAGCCGAGGCACCGCCCAGCAGCCCAGCGGGGTGATCACGGGCCTGTCCGCGTCACCGGTAACCGCCCCGAAGCCAGCCAGCAACGCCACCAGCCCGCCGAGCCGGCTTCCGCCCGCCAGCCCGGCGCGCCGCATCGCCGCGGCTGGCACCAGGTCCAGATCGTAGGTGTCACAAAGATCATCGGACTCTTCCAGCACCGCCCGCCATAGCTCTTTGCCCGTCGGCACCTCCTCGTCTTCCAGGACAGCGAGCAGCGCCAGCGCGAACACCAGCATTCCGGTGAAGCCGTCCTCCTGCCGGGGATCGGCCAGCGCCTCGCAGACGGCACGCAGTCCCGCGAACCACGCATCGAGCAGGACGGCATCGCCGGGCGGCCAGCCTTCCAGCGCATGCCCGCTGGTGACCATCCCGTCACTGATCCGCAGCAAACCCGTCGCGATTGCCGCGGACCAGGGTCCGTGCAGCTCCGGCACGTCGGCGGCCGTCCGCGTATTCGGCGGCACTCGCACCCCGATCGCAGCGCCGGCGGCCGGCACATCCGCCTTACGCAGCACCTGCGCGGACGTCACCGGCCGTTTCCCTGTCCCCATCCAGCGGGCTAACGTAACCGCGCGCTCAAGGACGGCGCACTCGCGTGCCAGGCGGGCCGCGTCGTGAAGATCATCTCCTGAAATTACCTTGTCCACCCAGCGACACTATCTGCTCGCGCTACCGTGACTGCTGGCACTGTTGACTCGCGATCGTGCTTCCCGAGAGGCAGAGATGAGCCGTCGTCTGGCCTTCCCCGCGATCATCCCCCGTGCGGAATGCGACCGAAAAGGAACTCGCCGCGGCGGCGCGGGCGTCCTTGCCGCTCCAGGCGGGGCGACGGCTGGCCGACTGGTTCGGGGATGACCCCGTGGACGCAGAGTCCGGCTGGCGTTCGGCACACGCGCAGCGGGATGCGGCCGTAACACTGGGCCTCGTCGCGCGCGGCGATGCGATAACCGACGAGACGACCAGCCAGCTGTGCTGGATCTATGAGATCGCCTACCACGCCGGATACCTGCACACGAGCGAAGACCACGAGCTGATACACCGGGCCGGAACGCTCTGCGGCGCCGCGGAGCGCACAGACACGGAGATCATTGCCGACTGGTGCCGTGCGCTCGATGCCCTGTTCGCGCACGGCGTGCAGGACGCGCTGCCCCCGGGAGCCGATCCAGCACCGCTGGACTTCGCCGGCATCGGCAACTACCCGATCCTCAAGCTTCTCGAGCAGCACGGCACCGCAACCGCGGAGATTCTCTCGGCAGAAATCGGCGAGGGGGCCACCGAAGGGATGACGCCCTCCTCCGGCCGCCTGCGGTGGTCGGCATGGACGGCCAGGTACGGTGACCCCACTGCGGCGTTCCTGTGGCTGGCCGCCGAGTTCGGCGTGGTCACCGTTGACGGCCCCGCGGTCTCGCTCACCCCGCTGGGCGCGTGGGCGGTCATCCACCAAGTGGGAGCAAAGGTAGAGGTGCTGCCGGCGTCCGCGGCACTGACGCCGATCCAGCTCATCATCTGCCGGCTCGGCATGTCAGGCGAAACGTTCGAGCAGGAACTGCACGCCTGGCTCGCGGCACGGGAACCGGCCGGAGCGGTGACCGCGCTGCTGGAAGCGGCGGCGGAAGAGGACGCCGCGTACCTGACGACCGGCGTCCAGATCGCGGCTGGCATTGAGGGGGGCACCGAGGCCGCCTGGCTGTCGGCGATGTCGCTGCCGGCAATCCGGCCCTACGCCATTGCGGAACTGAACCGGCGGGCCGAGCGCGATGCGCAGCACGACCCGCTGCCTGGCCTCGAGCCATTCGAATGCGACGCCATGGTCATGGCATCGCAGGCCATCGTGGCCGGCTATGCGACCGGCGGTTCTGAAGGCGTGGCCGCGGCGGTCCGGCAGGCGGCCGCGCTGGGTTCGGAGACTGTTCTCTTCGAGCAGATGTGGCGCTCCCGCCACGTCATCGCAGAGCAGGCCCTGATGACAGCCGGGAAGCTGCATCCGGAGCGTTCCTCACCAACTTGGAGGTGGTGGAGAACGAGCTGATCCTGCTGAGTGACCTGAACGAGCCGTTCCGGGGCATGGCCGAGAACTTCTACCGGCTCCTGGACCAGTTCCGGCTGACCTGACCACCATCCACAAGGCCAAGGGGGCGGAACGTATGCCGCGGCCTGCTCAGGCGGCCCGCCGAAGGATCGAAGCGGAACCGCTCTTGCAGAGTTCAGCGAGCACGGACAGAATCGTCAGCCCGACCCGAACGACGTCTCTGGGTGACACCTCCCCGGCGGCAACGAGCCCCGGCAACCCGGCGCCGGCGTCCACGTGCCTGATGCGCTTCAGCACATCGGCATCGCCGGGCAGCTCGCATCGGTAATGCGTGGCAAAGGCACCGATCAGTGCGTCAGCCACAACCCGGCCTGCCACACCCGGAACGGTGCCGTCCATGGCA
>WNGK01003523.1_pt1 | contig 25943 bp, 28 predicted proteins | sample 5400601 | NCBI WGS metagenome assembly WNGK01 (sample SAMN13153376, study PRJNA577476) | soil metagenome | isolation source: 60 cm soil or saprolite under Garry oak tree replicate 1 | place: USA:California | collected 2016-06-15
GAAACTTGGCGGCCTTCAATCTCGACCGAAACTCGCTGCTTGACTTCCGTGATCTGGGTCTCGGGATCCCACTCCTGCGGTTGCTCAAACTGATTTCCTGCCGAGTCCAGGATTTGGCGGAAGTATCCCTTGCGGTAGGCCAAGGTGAGTGCAACCAGAGGCACGCCCAAGTCGGCGGCAGAACGCAGAGTATCGCCGGCCAATATGCCCAGACCTCCGCTGTAGGTAGGGATGTCTGGCTCGAGCGCAATCTCCATCGAAAAATATGCTACCCGCGGAGAATTCGGTTTCTTCATTTAGCCTTTCACGACTGGGTGCCAAACAGAGATGATCCGAGGTGCTTCTGAGGAACTCAGTAGGCCAAGTATAACGTTAAGGTACCCATGAGTTCCAGAAAATGCCTCAGCTTTCCCTCTCTATTAGAAATCGGGCCAAATCCTTGAGAACGTTAGCCCTGGAATAGAGATTTTCCACAGCCTGACAAGCCGAATGCAGCAAGGTAGCAGCCCTTTGGCGCGATTCTCCCAGGCCGAACAGTGCCGGGTAGGTAGCTTTCTCTGATGCAACGTCTTTACCGGCGGTTTTTCCCAGTTGCTGCGAAGTCTGGGTTAGGTCGAGGATATCGTCAACAATCTGGAAGGCCAGGCCGATCGCCTGGCCGAAGAAGCGGAGTTGGTTTATCTGTTGCGAAGACGCTCCTGCGTAAATACCACCCGTCACTGTGCTTGCGGTAATCAACGCGGCAGTTTTTGAACGATGGATATATTCGAGCGTTTCGGCATCGGGTTTCGTGTGTTCGGCTTCCAGATCGACAACCTGTCCGCCAATCATTCCGTTCACGGTACCAGTGCCGCGAGCAATTTCCTCGATGACCCTCACCCGAGCCTCGGCCGGACAAGCGAGGCGAGATAGAACTTCATAAGCCTGGGTTTGCAGCGCGTCTCCCGCAAGGATTGCGATGGCTTCGCCGAAAACCTTGTGGCAGGTGGGGCGGCCGCGGCGCAAGTCGTCGTTGTCGAGAGCGGGAAGGTCGTCGTGGATCAGGGAATAGGTATGCAGCATTTCGAGGGCAGCACCGAGGTCTTCAATCCCTTGAGGCAACGATCCTGCCACGGCCCGGCCGGCTTCCATGCACAAAATTGGCCGGATGCGCTTGCCTCCGGCAAAAACGCTGTGACGCATGGCCTGATGGATGGAAGTCGGGCGCTCGCTCGCTGCGGGCAGGAGACGTTCCAACGCAGCGTCGGCGAGCTTGCGTCCCTCCTCCAGGGTTTGCGTCAGCATGGAGGGAAGTATAACAACAGCTTTCAGCTATCAGCCGTCAGCTCTCAGCCTTCCGGAAGGGGTATTGCTTTCCTCGGCGTCACTGGCACTGGCAAAGGACAGCAGGTTCCTCGACGGCTCCGCCGTCTCGGAATGACAATCGTATCTGCAGTCTCTTGCTGAGAGCTGACAGCTTGTCTTTACGCTGCCATGGAGCGAGCGGTCTCGCGCACTGTGGCAAACAAGATCCCCCGCATATCAGACGAAGGGCAGCAGTCATCGGCACCGGCGCTCAGGCTGCGCGTCCACATTTCTTCATCGGCGACCCGATGATTGCAGACGATACGGGTCTCCCTGAAATCCCGTTTGAGGGATTCCACATCGCCGAGAGTTGCAGTTTCCAGATCAACGATGATGGCGAACGGGTGATGCTTGGCGGCGGCATGGCGCAGATCGTCCATCGACTGGGCGACGTGCACGCGATGAAAGGAATTCGACAACGAGGTGGCTAGTGTCTGGGCAATCGTGGCATCGCTTTGGAGGAGAACTACGTTCGTAGGTTGCATTAGCTCGTCGGTTCTCGCCGCTTTACTACGGCTGCTAGAACTCCGGCAGAACGGAGCGGGAGAGGTTTGCCGCAACATACCGTTCCGGCGCGCTATTGGCGGTCGAACGGTTCGGCCTGAATCTTGCCATTTTGCTTAAGTAAAATTTCCACTTTGCCTTCCGCATCCTCCAACTCCTTCCGGCAAGAAGCGGAAAGCTGCATTCCTTCTTCGAATAGAGTCAGCGATTTTTCGAGGGGCACTTCGCCCTGCTCCAGCTCCTGAACAATTTTCTCCAGGCGCTGAATACACTCTTCAAATTTCGGCAAAAGGGAAAAACTCCTGAGTTATTTTATACCCGATGAACCTGACTGGTATCAGGTAAAAACTGTAGCGAAACGATTTAGATTTCTAAGGTATCCAGAAAGCGAAAATGGGGTTAGTCAGCCCCGACTTGCGTGCTGCCTAAGGCCTCCAAAACATGCACCGCCGAAGAATACTTACCTTGGGGGGCGCTGATCTGCGCACCCTGGACCATCTCCCGAACTGACACGAGCATCTCGCGGGCGATAGCAATGCCCTCTTCGCGCGCGGCCTCGGGCGAAGGCGCGCGCGTCATGCGCGCCAGAATGGAATCCGGAACCGACACGCGCAGCTCATTTTTCATGAATTCGGCATTGCGGGCGCTGACCAGTGGCCAGATACCGGCGATTACTGGGATACGGCAGTGCTCGATCTTGCGCAGAAAATTCTCCAGCAGAAAAAGATCAAAAACCGGCTGGGTGACGGCAAACTCAGCGCCGGCTTCGACTTTGTATTCAAAGCGGCTGATCTCTTCATCAATATTGGGTACACCCGGATTGGCGCCGATTCCAATGGCGAATCCGGTGCCGGTGCCGATGGGATTGCCGCCAATGTCGAGGCCGCGATTCAGGTTGTGCACAATGTTAACCAGCCCGATCGCGTCCACGTCGAACACGGCCGTGGCATCGGGATAGCCTCCCATCTTGGGAGGGTCGCCGGTGATGCAAATTAAATTGCGGATTCCGACGGCGGCAGCGCCCAGCAAATCCGATTGGATGCAAAGCACGTTGCGATCGCGGCAGGTGTAATGCAGGATGGCCTCGATCCCCGCTTGTTGCTGCAGCAGAAGCGACAGAGCCTGGTTACTCATGCGGGCCGAGGCGCGCGGGCTGTCGGGGATGTTGATCCCGTCAACTCCAACCGACTTCAGGTAGCGCGCGCCGTCGAGTTCCTTCTGAATGTTTGTGCCTTTGGGAGGAACAATTTCGACCATGGCAACGAATTCGCCGCGGGCAATCTTGGCGCCGAGTTGGGATCGCTCTTCCAAGGGGACGGCAGCGACTGCACGGGGCATGGCCTCGGACCGGACTTGGGCATCCGTAGCGCGGGCGCGGGCCTGGGTGGCGCGCAAAGCGGATTTCATCACCCGGATATGCTCCGGAGTCGTCCCGCAGCAGCCGCCGATCAGTCGTACGCCGGCTGCAATGAATTTGCGCGCATAGCTCGCCATATACTCCGGCGAGCAGAGGTAAATATTGCGTCCTTCAACCGAGCGCGGGATTCCGGCATTGGGTTGGGCTGATATCGGAAGCGAGGTCGCGGCCCGGAGTCGCTCGATGGCATCGAGCATAGCCACTGGGCCGACGCTGCAGTTGCACCCGATTACGTCAGCACCCCATTCTTCCAGACGCGGCCCGAATACTTCAGGCGTCGAGCCGTCCATACAATTGGCTTCTTCATCCACTGTGACCTGGGCAACTACCGGAATCCGGGGATTGATCTCGCGGGCTGCCAGGAAGGCCTGATGCAATTCCTCTACATAGCCGAACGTTTCCAGAATCAGAATGTCTGCGCCACCTTCCAGCAGAGCGGCAATCTGCTCGCGGAAGGCCTCGCGTGCCTCCTGAAAGGAGATCTTGCCGAGAGGCTCGATTCGAACCCCGAGCGGCCCGACCGATCCCGCCACCCAGGCGTCAAAGCTCTTAGCGGCTTCCTTAGCGAGCCGGGCGCCGGCAAGATTGATTTCGCGGATCTTTCCGGCAAGCCCGTGGCGCTCCAGCCGGAAGCTGTTCCCTCCAAAGGTGTTGGTTTCAATGACCTCGGCGCCGGCCTGTAAATAATCGTGATGCAGTCCGCGAATCAGGTCCGGCTGCGAAATGTTGAGTTCGTCATAGCAACGATTGATGAAGATGCCCTTTTCGTACAGCAGCGTGCCCGTGGCGCCATCGCAAAGCACCGGGGAGGCCTTCAGCCGCGCCAAGAAATCACCCGCCATATTCTTGAGAATACAGGATGAAGAACCGGCCTGCATTATCCGGCTTGGCACTGAGCCGGCAAAATCTTTGGTACAAGCCTCTGATATAATCCGCTCTTTCGCATCTAACTCTCTATCCCTCAATGCTCTTCGGAGTTCCACGGTTGAAAAGAACCTTAAGCGCCTTTTTTGTGTCCGTACTCGTCGGTGGGGGGCTGGTTTCCTGCAGTAATTACAACTCCTCCAGCAACCGGCAGGGGCGGAGTGGGTTGAAGTTTCGTGCCTTCGTTTCGAACCCACTGAACGTGAGCAGTTCTGGCGTTATCCCGGAGCTCGACATTGTGGACGCTACCAAGGACGTCCTTTCGACCGCCGGGGTGTCGCTCTCGGGTTTGCTGCCGGATGCCGGAATGATGGTTTTGAGTCCGAAGAAGGAACGCACGCTGGTGGTCAGTCCGTTGAGCGACCGGGTCGCGGTAGTGGATAACGCCACCGAAGCAACCAGCAGCGCTTTCAGTTTGCCTGGGCCCACCGACAGTTTGTTTGTGTGGACGGACGACGTCAGCGCGTTCGTCGCCATGCCCCGCGCGTCGATCCTGGGGCAGCCAGCTGGCGTTGTGGACAGGGTTGATATTTCGAGCGGCGCCAATACGGCGGCGATTCCGGTCCCCGGCGCCCATTACTTGGTTCCCAGCCCGACCGGCAACCAGATTCTGATTTTTTCTGACAACTCGGATTCCGTTACGCTGCTGTTTCCCGCCTTGCTCGGAACTGGCGGGCAAACCAACACCCAGGTTCCATGTTCAGCGGCACCCGTCGCTGCCTGTACCGTGAGTGGGTTTGACAAGCCGGTTTGGGGAGTTTTCAGCGCTGATGGTTCCAGGGCTTTCATTATGAACTGTGGACCTGAGTGTGGCGGAACGGCGGCCGGTGTCGCAGTTTTGGACATGACCCAATCCCCACCCGTTCTGGCAAGTCTGACGGTCCCGAACCCGATACCGGTTGCTGCCGCAACCATCGCACTTCTCCAGGGAACGAATCTATACGTCGCCGGAACTCCCCAGGCATCAAGTCAAAACGGCTGCAGCACAGCGACGATTTCGACCACGATCTGCGGCCGATTGACGGCCGTTGACACGGTGGCCTTCACCGCGAGTGCTCCCGTTGAGATTACCAATGGATACCATCATAAAATGGCAATGGGAGCAAATGGAAAGTTGTTTATCGGCGCCCGCACCTGCACAAACGTCAGTGGATCCAGTAGTTGCCTGACCATCGCAGACACCGGTTCCGCCAACGCTGTCAGTCCTCCGGGCAACGGCGATGTAACCGGAATTGAACCCATTCCGAACCGTAGGGTCGTTTACGTGTGCGAAGGCGGGGCGCTGAGAATCTACGACACTACGACCGATCAGTTGCAAACCACCCAGGTCAACATCGTTGGTCAGGCGATTGATGTGAAGGTGGTGGATTTTTGAGAAGAATTGAATCATCGGGGGATTGAATCATCGAGGACCATCGCGTTTCAATGATCCGATGATTCAATCTCTCAATGATTCAGTGACCTTACTTCGGTTCCAGTATCAGCCGATGCACCGCCGCATCCTCAACTGCTGATTTCGAGAACGGCAGTGTGAAGGTGTGTCCGTTGTACCACGCCTGCCACTGATCCATGTAGTGAGGGCTGAGGAAGTTTCCTGACTGCCCAGTCACAATGTTTAACGTCGAAGCGTCCAGATTCGAGAGGTCCGCGGTAAATCTCTCAGAAGGGCCGTAGTCGCGTCCCGCGGCTTTCACGGTGTAGCCGCTGCCGGACTGCGGTCGTACTCCTGGACCTGTCCATCGGCGCACAACGCGGAGTCGTCCCAGTATTGGATTCTGAATCGTCACTGAGTCTTCCGGGCCCCAGCGCCAGGTACTCAAGTCCGCGGGAGCTTTCTTGAGGGCCTCATCCATGGCAGCCGCGAGCAGATCGTCATAGCTGCCATATGCCGGCGGGAGCCAGCGGGTCGGCTGGTGTGAGAGGACATTCTCCAGCCACACTGTTTCCATCATCCAATGGTACGTGGTCCAACTTGAGGGGCCGCCCTCCAGTGGATAGTTGCCCATTTTTGCTGCCAGCAGCATGCGTCTGAATTCGGTTCTGGCCTGGGTCGCAATGGTAGGCGCGGCCAAGTTTGCATCCATCTGCCCATTCCACTGCCGCAGAATGTTTGCCGCCTCATGTGCGCGCGGCGAAGCATTCCTTGCGTGATCAACTGCATAAACGAATTTGTCGGCGACAAAACGATCGAGTTCTGAGTAGACGTCGGTTTCGAGCGCCAGCATGTCCGAGGCAGCAAACTTCCGGCCCGATCCGAGTACGCGATAAATCCGGTCGGTGCGCCAGGGAGCTTCCCACTGCACGCTGATGGAATACGGATAGCCGTCGGGCGTGATTCGCCCGTTTGCGGTCGCGATGATTCCGGAAGGAGGATTCAGCACGTTCGGCAGCTTGTCAAAAGGAACGTAGCTGGTCCATTCGTGGGCGTTGTCGCTTCCATTCGCCGGAAGGCTGCCGTCGCCCGCGGCGCGAATCGGAACTTTGCCGGTCGCCTGGTATCCGATGTTTCCATCTACGTCCGCGTAAACGACGTTCTGGCCGGGGGCGTCGAATTCCGAAAAGGCGCGGCGGAACTGCTCCCAGTTCTGGACCGAATCCACATGGAAAAACGGATTGCGAATGCCGTCGTAAAGCGTCCAGCGAAGCGCGATCTTGCGTGTTTCACCGGGGGCGAGTTCAGTCACGATCGGACCGTGGCGCGTAATTTCGATGTTAACCATCACGTCCGGCTTGCCTTTTACGTGAATCACTTCGGGGCGCACTTCCGGCGGTTTCCAGCCGTCGGGGGTAAGGTATTGACCTTGATCATTGAAAGTTTCGATGAAAGCGTCTTCGATCGCCGGGCAGACATTGGTGAATCCCCACGCCACGCGCCGGTTGTGCCCGACAATTACATAGGGGTAGCCGGGAAGGGTTACTCCGGCAACGTCGAAATCCCCGGCATGCAGGTGCGCCTCATACCAGAGATTTGGCATTCGATGGCCGAGGTGCATGTCATTCGAGAGTAGAGGCTTGCCGCTGACTGTATGCGCTCCGGACACCACCCAGTTGTTCGAGCCGAGTTGAACTGGCTGCTCGCGGAAGAACTGCTCGAGCAACGGCCTGAGCAGCGCGGATTGCAGCCCGGGCGGGAGAGAAGGGGAAGCCGCAATTGAGCTGCAGAATGCGAAACTCAAGTGGCAGGCGGTCACGATGGCTGCGAATATAGGCATTTACCCCGCGCGCATAGGCGCCGAATTGTTCGCGATCCTCCGGTGTCGCCGCCTGCAAGCCCTTTTCTGCGGTTGCCCTTATCCCGAGAATTCGCTGCTGGCGATCATGCTTGAGGGTAACGTCGCCGACAATCTCGGAGAGTTCGCCCGCGGCCGCCCGGCGCATCAGGTCCATCTGAAAAAGCCGGTCCTGGGCGGTGATGTATCCCTGAGCAAAAAAAAGATCGTCCAGCGTGGCGGCTTCGATCGTAGGAACACCATGGGTATCACGGCTTACCCTGACCGGAGCCGATACCCCGGATACTGGAAGCGCGCCATCGAGGTCGGGAAGTGCTGAACGTGCAATCGTGAAAAGCCACGCGATCCCGGCCACCGAGGTCACCAGTAAGGTCAGTGTAAACAGGCCCAAAAAGCGCCAAAGTCGAGACCGCCGGCGCGGCGCCGCGACCGGGGCGGAGATATTGGAAATCATGAGAAGAACCCGATTGTAGGTGGAGGCGCACGGAATGGCAAAATCCTGAGGACCCCGATATTTGGCCAACACCGAAAAGGCCAGTATTATCTCTAAGGCTCCTCACGAATGACTTGCTCCCATTGTGCGGCGGAAATGCCAGAGATCAGCGCGTTCTGCCCAGTCTGCGGACGCTCAGTGAGTGCGCCCGCACCATTGAGCGCTGCCGACACCCGCGATGCGCTGCTGGGAGCGTCGGCCTATGTAGCGGTGGTTCCGGCAATCGTGTTTCTGATCCCGATGCTCAAGCGCAGCCGCTTTGTGCGGTTCCACTCCTGGCAGTCCGTGTTTTTTGCCCTTGCCACCGTGGTTACTGCATTCCTCATCAAAGTGCTGTTCGCAATTTTCTCTATCTTGCCGGTGATCGGATTCTTGCTGGCATGGCTTTCGGTTGGAGTGGCATTTATAGCGATCGTGATGATCTGGGTCGCTTTAACAGTCAAGGCCGCGCGAGGGCAAAGCTACGAGTTGCCGGTGATCGGCCGCGTGGCTGCGCGGCTGGCAGGGTAAACCACTTATTCTTCGGGAGTTAGTTCGCGGCGCCAATAAGAGGCTTGACAGGAACTCTGCGGGATGGCATTCCTATACTCTTTTGTTCCGCGTCGCCGGACAGGGTTTAGATGGAGTGGTAGCCAGAAAGGGAGATCTTGAAAGTCAAAGTTTTCTATCATGACCGCTGTTTCGACGGCGCCTCTTCAGCGGCCTTGTTTTCGCGTTTCTACCAGGAGCGGATTCGCAATGATGTTGAATTCATTTACTCCGGCCTGCTGCATCGCGCCGGCGCTCTGTTCCATGAAGCGGACTTCGATGGGCAGGAAAATGCCATCGTGGATTTCAAGTATTCCAGTTCGCCGAAGATTACCTGGTGGTTCGACCATCATGAGAGCGCTTTTCTGACCCCTTCCGATGCCGCGCACTTCGAGCAGGACCAAAGCAACCGCAAGTTTTATGATCCCGGTTTCAAGTCCTGCACCAGCTTCATTGCGATGATTGCCGAGCAACGGTTTGGATTCAATCCCGGGTCCGTCGCCGAACTGGTCCATTGGGCCGATATCATCGACGGGGCGTTGTATCCCGACGCTAAAACCGCAGTAGAAATGAAAGCTCCCGCCATGCAGTTGACCATGGTGATCGAGTCCATGCAGGATCCCGATTTCATCCCACGGTTGATTCCGCTTCTGGCGACGACGCCCCTATCGGAAGTGATTACGGCCCCCTCTCTGGCTCCCCTGGAAGGCTACAACAAATTTGTCCCCTACTATTTGCGGCCGGAATCCGTCTATAGCGTTGGGCTGAGCAAGAGCAGCTTCCGGGTGAAAGTTTCCGTGGGATCGAATCCGTGGGCGCCGTCGCCGCCAGTTGTGAATCTGGCGAAGATCTGCGAACGCTACGGCGGGGGCGGGCATGCCCGAGTAGGCGCGATCTCGTTCAACGTGACCCAGAGCGCAGAGGCACGACAGGCGGCGCAGGACATTGTGGAAGAGCTTCGGGCCACTGTGCGCGACTCCAGCAAATGAATTCCAGCAATCCAACATCACAGCCGTTCTTCGGCAGCAAAGAGCATCGCGCTCGGCTGCAAGCTCTCCGCACCGTGGCTTTGATGGAATTCATCAAGGGCCTACTGGTACTGGGGGCTGCGTTGGGGATCGCGTTTTTCATAGACGCCACCGACGTCGCAGAATGGTTTCTGCAGTTACTTCACATCAGCCCGGATCGCCACTTTGCTCAACTGCTGTTGCAATTGGCGGACAGGTTGAGCGACGCCAAAGTCTGGGTGGTGGTCACCGTAGCGTGCTGTTATTCGGGATTGCGTTTCGCGGAGGCTTATGGACTGTGGCGGGCGCGAGCCTGGGCGGAGTGGATCGCTCTGATTTCCGGCGCGCTCTATCTTCCAATCGAAATCAGATTGCTGGTCCGTCGAGTGACTCTGCTGCATGCCGGCTTTTTTATCGTTAACCTCGCGGTGGTCGTGTTTATGTTCTATCTGCGAATTTACGTTCCCCGACGGGAGCGACAAAACTCTCGCGTCATCCCCATCAGTTAGAATTCAAAGCAGTCCCTGCGCTATCGAGCCGCCTTGCTAACTTCAGAAAAGCTAACCAGAAGAAAGTTTCTGTGCACTGGCGCGGTCGCCGCTGGGTGCGTCGCTATCGCCGGCGCTTGGGGTTTTTCAGAGTCAGGTCATCCGCAAGTGACCAGATTCGAGATCCCGCTCGCGCGTCTGCCGCACGCTTTCGACGGTTTTACCATCGCCCAGTTGAGCGACTTCCACTACGACAGCCATTTCTCCGCGGTGCCGATTCGCAAGGCGGTCGAGATGGTAAACGGTCTGCATCCGGACCTGATCGTGCTGACCGGCGATTTTGTGACGGTGCCGCTGCTGGACGGGTCACCCGGCATTCGGAAGCGGTTCGCCAAGACTGTCGACCCCTGCGCGAATATCTTGCAAGACCTACGAGCGCCCATGGGCAGGTTCGCGGTCCTGGGTAATCATGATGCCAATTCGGATCCGGCTCGGGTCGCGCGAGCGCTTCGAGATCATCAACTGCCGGTGCTGATGAATCGGTCGGTTCCGCTGGAGCGCGGGGGAGACCGGATTTGGCTTGCCGGGGTTGACGACGTACTTGAGGGCAGGCCCGACGTGGTGCTGGCACTGGAAAACGTTCCTTCTGCAGAGTTGACCATCCTGCTGGCGCACGAGCCCGATTTTGCCGATGAGGCTTCGCTGACTCCGGTAGATCTTCAGCTTTCCGGCCACTCGCACGGCGGCCAAGTCTGGATTCCCGGAATCGGCGCTCCCTGGCTGCCGCCGCTAGCCCGGCGATATCCACGGGGACTCTACAAAGTGGGAAACCTCACTCTGTACACCAATATCGGACTTGGCACCATTCGCGCGCCCATTCGCATCAACTGCCCGCCGGAGATTACAGTGATCACGCTAAGAAGCAAGAGCATTTAACCGCCGAGACGCAGAGGTCGCAGAGGAATAGAGAAATTCTCTCTCTCCGGTACGTCGGCGCACTCTGTGGTAAAAGCTTCGCTTGTACCTGGCAAGGCCACGATCTCAGGCAATCAGAAAAGATCCAAATAAGCTGTACAGAAGAACTCCCAGCACGATCAACGTAAACAGCACGTACATGCGGTCGCCCTCGATCGCAAAAGCGCAAATCGAGAACATGACGCGGACGATCGGAGTTGCAATCAGCAACAGCAGGCCAAGCTGCATGATGCCGCGGGAGTCTCCGGAGAATGCAGAGCGTGCGATCCCGTAGACGGTTTTCAATTCGTCCGGCTCAGAGTGGAAGGTGCGGTAGTCCACCCTCGCTCCGGGATGCGCGCCGAGATAAAACACTGCACCGATGATCACGACGCTTGCCGCCGCCAGGACTCCGGCGCGCAGCAGATTGGCGATGAGGTGCACGAGTTTCTGTTCGTCCAGGTCGCGGTGAAGTTTCATCGGAATCCTCCGGTCAATCCCTTGAACAACATTTCCAACCCCAGCAGCACGATCACTCCACTGAATACCAGCCGCAGAAGTTTGGTTTGGGTTTTCACCAGTACCCGAGTTCCCATCAGCGACCCAATTAACACCCCCAGCATCACGGGCATGGCCAGCGACGGGTCAATATACCCTCGGCTCAGATAAACTCCGGCGCTGGCGGCCGCCGTGACGCCGATCATGAAGTTGCTGGTGGTGGTCGAAACTTTGAAAGGGATCTTCATTGCCTGGTCCATAGCGACGACTTTTAGCGCGCCCGATCCGATTCCCAGCAATCCAGAGAGAGCTCCCGCGCCGAACATCACACTGAAGCCGTTGGGCACGCGATAAACATTGTAACTGCGAACGCCCCTGGTGTCGGGGAAAGTTCCGTTCATCTTTAGTTTGGTCGCCAGCGGGTCGGGAGGTTGCTCAACCTCGGTGCGGGGTCGGGTGCGCCGCGAAACGTAGGCGGAATACACAAGCATCAGGCCAAAGATAATTGCGATCGCGCTGGCAGGAACCTTCGCAGTCAGATACGCGCCGAGCAGCGCGCCCAGAGTTGTGGCGATTTCCAGAAACATCCCAATGCGGATATTCGAGAAGCCCTCTTTTACATAAGCGGCAGCCGAACCAGAGGAAGTTGCGATGACGGACACTAGCGACGCGCCGATGGCATAGCGCAGGTCCACATGGAAAAAAATAGTAAGCAGCGGGACCAGCACCACGCCACCGCCTAGTCCGGTCAAAGCGCCGAGAAATCCGGCAGCCAGCGAGCCGGTCCAGACCAGGAAGGTAAATTCGAGGACGTTCAAACAGATAGTCTGCCACATGGAAGCCTTTGGCGGAGGTCGCGCTGGCGTACCGACACTTCTCAGTTACTTCTCCGCTGCGCGCTGGCGGGTGAATCTATTTGCATGACGCATGACAAATTGGTTGGAAGGTCGGTCGCCTGGCTGCGCAGCTATGGCTGCGGCGTGGTGCTCTCAGAGCAGAGTTGCGCCGGCGGAGAGACTCCAGACGCCATCGGCTGGAAGCGCGGCTGCCATTCTGTGACCGTGGAGTGCAAAATTTCACGCGCCGATTTTCTCGCGGACCGGGAAAAACCATTCCGCCGCAAGCCAGAAACAGGGATGGGATGCGAGCGGTTCTACCTGACTCCCGCCGGACTGCTCGCGCCGGACGAACTGCCCGCAGGATGGGGATTACTCGAACCTCGCCGAAGATTGGTCGAGGTGGTTTGCGCATCATCCAAGAAGTTACGCTCCTCGGTCGGATTTCGTCATGAGATGAATCTGCTTCTCGCCAGCCTGCGTCGCGTGGAAGTGCGCATCGAGCCGCAATCCATCACCGACTTTCTCAAGTGGAAAAACCGGATGGCGGAATATAACCGGGGGAGTTTGCCGGAGGGGATTGTGGCGGAGGGGGAGGAAGTCAATTGCTTTCTGGGGGCGGAGGCGGTGGAGGGTGATTAGAGGTTTCTGCTAAATCCGATGCACAGCCGCAATCCCCAATAGATCAGAGCCACACAACTAACGGATACTGCAATTCTCCAAAGCAATTTCATGTACCACTTCCGGGCATAAAATCGTCCAGCCGTGATTCTACTGCCGGATGTCTTCGTGCCATCGCGCCGAATCACGGCGGAGTATTCGACTGCCAAGAGGCGCATCCGGCAAAGAACAAACTGGATCAACGTGCCGTCCTGCTGGGACGGAGCGAACTGCCAAGCAGACTACAACTCCCTCCGCCCCTCCATCGCTTTCAGCATGGTGATCTCGTCGGCGTACTCGATGTCGCTGCCGGCGGGAATGCCGGTGGCGATGCGGGTCACTTTGAGTCCGGCGCGGCGGAGTTGGCCGGAAAGATAGGTGGCTGTGGCCTCGCCTTCGACTGTGGGATTGGTGGCGAGAATGACCTCGTCGGCCTGGCCGTCTTCTACACGCTTCATCAGATTTGAAATGCGCAGTTGTTCAGGACCGACGCCGTGGATGGGCGAGATGGCTCCGTGCAGCACATGATAGACGCCGTTGTAGTGCCGCGTCTTCTCGACGGAAGCGATGTTCGTCGGCTCTTCGACGACGCAGATGAGGCGCTGGTTGCGTGTCGCGCTCGAACAATAGACGCACGGATCAACGTCGGTGATGTTGTTGCAGATTGAGCACAGGCGCAGGCTCGCCTTCACGTTATGGATTGCGTCCGCGAGCGCGCCGGCGGCGTCGGTGCTGGAGCGCAGAATATGGAACGCCAGCCGCTGGGCAGACTTGCTGCCAACGCCGGGAAGCTTTTTCAGCTCGTCGATGAGACGGGCCATGGGTTCAGCGAAGCGGGACATGTGGGATTGGGTAATTGCGTAATTTGGTAATTGGGGAATTGTGAACCGGAGGACTTTATGGTTTTCAAATTACCCAATTACTCAATTACCAAATTACACAATTTTGCTAAATTCCCGGAAGGTTCATTCCTCCTAGCATTCCGCCCATTGTGGATTGCATCGCGTCATCAACTTTCTTGGCTGCGCCATTGACGGCGGCGGCGATGAGGTCTTGAAGCATTTCGATGTCGCCGGACTTTACCGCCTCGGGGTCGATCTTGATGCTCAGCACTTGCTTGCGGCCGTCCATTTTGATGGTGACCGCGCCTCCGCCGGAGGAAGTCTCGATCACCGTCTCCTGCATTTTCTTCTGCAGCACTTCGTACTGCTTTTTCGCCTGCGACATCAGTTCTTGCATGTTGAATCCGCTCATGGGACCTCGGTTTTGGAAAACCCGATCTTAGCCATTGGTTCTAACCGCTCGAAGCTAAGAGCTCGACAGTGAAACTTGTTTTTATCGCCTCCCTTTGTAATCAATAATAGTTCTGATTTCGGCGCCGAATTTTTCTTTCATGCGTTGGACGACCGGCTCCTGTTCGGCGCGTCCGCGGCCGCTGCCGTTTCCGCTCGCGTTTGACGCAGGTTTCGGCGGACTGGGCTGGACGGCCGCGGATGGAACATTCGCGCCAGGAATAATTTGCAATCTCGCGGCACGCCCTAAAACTCCGCTGGCAGTCGTGACAATCATTCGCTTGGCTTCATTGCTGACCGACATTTCGATCAATGTCGCGGAAGATGGGACGCGGATGTTCAGTTGGCTGCCTTCAATCTGCCACTCTCCGGCTTCGAGCATTGAGGAGAGCATGGTCTGGCCGGCTGACGCCAGCGCATTCAGAACCGCAGAACGTAAGTCGTCCGTGCTGGCGAGTTTAACCTCCGGCTGGTCTTTGGGTGCGACGGCGACCGCGGGGGCCGCCGAGCCCATTACCACTTGCTGGGCGCCTATCGCGGCTGGCGCCGGACGCGAGGGTGAACCGGCGCTCTCTGAAACTTCAGATCTCGGGGTTGCTTTGCGCGCCGAGTCGGCAGCGAATGGAGAAATGAAAGGCCGAGTGGCTGTCGTAGGTTCTGCCTTTCTCGCTTCCGGCGCGACTGCCGGTTTGCGATCTGGCGACGGGGTTCGTTCTGGCGTCGCTCCGCTCAACAACTGCTCCATCGGCAGGAGTCTTTGCGCGTGGGCGAGCTTCAATAGCCCCAGCTCCAGATGAAAACGCTGTTCCTGGCGATAGCCGAGTTCCGAGTGAGTCCGCAGCATGATTTGCAGATGTCGCGCCAGGTCTTCTTCGGAAAACAATTCTGCAATTCTTGTGACTCGGGTTCGCTCGTCGGATGAAATCTGGAGCAAAGAAGAGTCCGCTCCGGCTACTTTCGCGACCATGGCATTGCGCAGAAACCGCACCAACTGGCGTGCGAAATGGACCGGATTCTGGCCGTCGTTGAGCAGCCGGTCAGTGATCCGCAAAATTTCCTGGCTCGCGCTGCGAGAAACCGCTTGCATGATTTCTTCCAACACGGCCGATGGGGCAGCGCCAATTAGCTGCCTAACTGATTCCGCGCTCAACTGGCCTTGGTTCTCGCTTGAGGCAATGGCCTGATCGAGGAGCGAAAGCGCATCGCGCACCGAGCCATCTCCGGCTTCGGCCAGGAGCGCGAGAGCATCTTCGTCAGCGGAGATATTTTCGCGTCCGCATAAGTCTTTGAGCTGCTCGACATTCTGCTCGAACTTCACGGCGCGGAAACTGAAATGCTGGCAGCGCGAGCGGATGGTCTGGGGAATGTCCTCCGGCGCAGTGGTAGCGAGCATGAAGACCACGTGCCCGGGCGGTTCTTCGAGCGTCTTAAGCAGAGCGTTGAAGGCCGCATCGGTGATTTGATGAGCTTCATCGAGGATGTAAATCTTGAACCGGTCGCGTGCGGGACGATAGCGGGTGGCCTCGCGCAATTCGCGAATCTCATCAATGCCGCGATTGGTGGCGGCGTCGATTTCAATCACGTCCACCGAATTTCCGGCGCGAATCTCGGTGCAGGAGTCGCAAACCCCGCAGGGCTCGGCGACCGGATTGTCAGATGAGCGGCAGTTCAGGGCCATCGCCAGAATGCGCGCTATCGTGGTCTTGCCGATGCCCCGGTGTCCGCTGAAGATGTAGCCATGAGCGGTCCGCCCCTGCTCGATGGCGTTTTTCAGGGTGCGCGTGACATGATCCTGCCCGATGACTTCGGCGAATTTCTGAGGACGGTATTTGCGGGCAAGGACCTGGTAGCTCATGAGAGGAGATTGAGCGATTATACGTGATGGCGGAGGCCGGATTCCGGCTTTACAGCGATTCTCCGCTTGCGAAGAGACGGCCTAAGATATACCCTTCTCGCTGGACTATTGTGAGGAAGGAGTCTGCCATGCAACTGAAAATCGGCGTTCGTACGCTCAATGATGGGATCGTCGTGGTGGACTGTGCCGGCCGCATTGTATTCGGTGAAGAAACCGCCGAGTTGCGCGACCGGGTCAAGGCCCTGATCACCCAAGGTAGCCGCATCGTATTGAATCTTGCCGAAGTGACTTACATTGATAGCGGCGGTCTGGGGACGCTGGTAGCCCTCTACACCACGGCGCGGAATGCGGGTGGAGCGGTCAAACTGGCGCGGCTTACTCAGCGCGTGGGCGATTTGCTACAGGTCACCAAACTGCTGACGGTCTTCGAGGTTTTCAACAGCGAAGAAGAAGCGGTACAGTCGTTTCGAAAAGGCGTCGCCGCGTAGACCGTGACTCGTAGTGGGCCGCGACCGAAGCTATCTCCGCAAATGCGCATTCGGGCGGCCATCCAGAAAATTCCCAAGGGAAAAGTGTCCACCTACGGGGCGGTGGCTCGCGCGGCCGGGTTACCCAATGGCGCGCGCCACGTTGCACGAGTGTTACATCGATCATTTGGCTTGCCCTGGCAACGCGTGCTCGGCGCGGGCGGCGAGATCAAGCTTTGCGGAGATTCGCGCATCGAACAGCGGTTGCGACTGGAAACGGAAGGTGTGCGCTTCCGCGGGCGGCGCGTGGACATGAAAGCGCACGAGTTCAAGTTTCCGAAAACCCCGAAAAACTAACCGGATAGTGCACAGGGGAACAGAGGCTTCTACCTCTGGCTTGCTTCTCCGGCCAAAACTCTGCGATTGAATTCCGCCGACTTGTTCCGCGGCACACTCAGCGATTTCCACTCGCTAGCCTTGAAGTGCTTGGCCAGAAACACTATCTGCCCGCAGTGGCATGCGTAATGCGCGATCTGGCGGTTGATGGCCTGCATCACGGAATGCGGCTCGCTGCGAATAGTAACTGTGCGCTCCAGGTCCGCGTCGGAAAGCGGCGTGAGCGCTTCGAATACTTTGTCCCAGGCGTCGCTCCAGATTCGCATCAGATCCGCGCGGGTGGCCGGCGGGGCCACAAATTCCGTGTCCCGGTTGCGGTCTGGCTTCTCGCCGTCGCTGGTCAGGAAATTTGTCCAACGCGAACGCATATTACCCGCCATGTGCTTGACTATGATCGCGATCGAATTCATCTCTTCGTCCAGCGTGCCGAACAGTTGCTCGTCGGTAACCTGCTCGATCGCGCCCTCAGCCATCTTCTTGTAATAGCGAAACAGGGCGATGGAATCTTCGAGGTAAGAAGTAGTCAATTTGTGCGCCATGGCTTAAACCTCAAACGTCCTAACCTTGAACTGCTGGTCAATTTCAACCTGATATCCGGCGGAAAGGCGGTTGGTCTCATTCGCCATGCCAACTACCGCCATCAGTTCGCGGAACATATCGTCGGTCATTCCCTTCCTTCGCGCCCCGGCGGTGTGCGAGGCAATGCAGTACCCGCATTGATTGGTGACGCTCACCGCGACGTAGATCATCTCTTTGGTAAGGGCGTCGAGAGCGCCCGGCGCCATGATCTGCTTGATGTCCGCCCAAGTACGTTTCAGCGTTGACGGATCATTGGCCAGCGCCTTCCAGAAATTATTGATCCAGTCGGTTTTGCGCGTGGCCATGATGTCGTCGTAAACCGCGCGCACTTCAGGACTGGCGTCCGCGTATTCGATCAGGCCCAGGGTTGCCATCGTCTCTCCCGATAAAAAAATCGGTTCACCACAGAGACACAGAGTCGCAAAGAAACCAGAAAAAGCAAGTTATGCTGTGTGACTCTGTGTCTCGGTGGTGAAAAGGCTTCAGTTCTTTTCTTCTTCCAATTCGGTGTTCAAATCGTCCGCGTTCACCTTGCGCGAGTGGAACCAGCTCATGTGTGGCAACCGGCGCTCGACCCTGCGACGGGTTGCAATCAATTCGGCAGTGATAGCCACTGCGATTTCCTCGGGAGTGATAGCGCCGATATCGAGTCCGACCGGTGCGTGCACGCGCTCAAATAAATTCTCGGAGAGACCCTCCTTCACTAGCTCACGGAAAATCGTAATCGTCTTGCGCTTGGATCCAATCATTCCGACATACCGGGCCTGGGTTTGCACTGCCCAGCGCAGAATGCGCATATCGTCGCGATGCCCGCGGGTGACGATCACGATGTAGGAAGTTTCATTCGGACTCAGGCGCGCCATGGCCTGGTCGAAATCCTCGGCGATCACTTCTTTGGCTTTGAGAAAGCGCTCGCGGTTGGCGTAACTCTCGCGATCGTCAATCACGCTGACGTCAAAGCCCGCACTTCTAGCGGCTTGATAAAGGCTGAGCGCTACGTGGCCTGCTCCGAAAATGTAGAGTAACGCTCGAGGTAGCACCGGCTCAATGAAAATGTCGAGCGTGCCGCCACACACCAAGCCGGTATCGTACTTGGGATTCTGATTGAGATTGAAGGTGATTGTCCGCGGCTTTTCACTCTCCATGACTTCGCGCGCCGCCTGCCAGACTTCCGCCTCCACACATCCGCCGCCGACCGTGCCGACGATGGAGCCGTCGTCGCGGACCAGCATTTTGGCCGTCTCGAACGAGGGAACTGATCCGCGCACGTTGACGATGGTGGCGACGGCGCCGCGGCGTCCTTGCTGGCGCAGCTGGACGATCTGCTCGTATATGTCCACAGAGAGATTATTTGGGGTGGGAGGAGGGAAGTCAACTTGCCGTTGTGATAGCTTGATCTGCGCAGAGGGCGTTTCATGAAAGCTGTTCGCATTCACGAATTCGGCGGGCCGGAGGTGCTTCGCTTCGAAGACATCCCAGAGCCGCAACTCCGCAAAGATCAGGTGCTGGTTCGCGTCAAAGCTTGCGCGATGAATCATTTGGATTTGTGGGTGCGCAAAGGGTTGCCGGGCGTTAAACTGCCGCATATTCTCGGCAGCGACGTCGCCGGTGAAATCGTCGAGTTTGGCGAGTACGTTTCTGGATTCAGGGCCAGCCAACGCGTCCTGCTGGCGCCGATGCATTTCTGCGGGCACTGCGTGAAGTGCGTGGCCGGATTGCAGAACCAGTGCCGCGAATTCACGGTGCTGGGCAATGCCGTGGACGGCGGCAATTGCGAGCTGATTGCGGTACCGGCAGTGAGCGCGGTCCCCATCCCCGATTCTTCAAACTTGGACTTCAACCAGGCGGCCAGCGTTCCTCTGGTGTTTACCACCGGTTGGCACATGCTGACGGGGCGGGCGGCGATTCGTCCGCGGCAAACTGTTCTGGTTCTGGGAGCGAACTCCGGCGTGGGGATTGCCGGCATTCAGATTGCGAAGCTCTTCCACTGCACGGTGATCGCAACCGCGGGAGATGATCGCAAGGCCGAGCTTGCTCGCGAACTCGGCGCCGACTACGTCATCAATCACTACAAGCAGAAAATCTCAGAAGAGGTCCGCCGAATCACGAATAAAGAAGGTGTGGACATTGTCATGGAGCACGTCGGCCCTGCCACCTGGGACGAGAGCGTGCGTTCGCTCAAACCCGGCGGAACTCTGGTGACTTGCGGTGCCACTACCGGGCCAAAGGTCGGGATGGATCTGCGCTTCGTGTATTCGCACCAGCTTTCCATCCTCGGCTCCTACATGGGGACCATGGGCGAGATGCACGAAGTCCTGAAGCACGTTTTCAGCGGACGATTGAAGCCGGTGGTGGACCGGACGTTCCCGCTGAAGGAGACCCGCACAGCGCACGAGTACATGGAGAAGAGCGAAATGTTGGGAAAGATCGTGATTAATCCATAAAATGTAAACCATTAACCACAGAGCACATATGGGTCACAGAGTAGATCTTTTTCTCTTTCCTGGTTCCTCTGTGATCCTCTGTGCCGTCTGCGGTAAATGCTCTTCGTGGTTTAGAATATCCGCAATGGAAAAAGTACTGGATTTCGGCCCGTACGTAGAAATCGTAAACGGCAAGCGCGTTGTGAAGGAGCTGACCTACGGCAATCCCACGCCGGAGGGGGTGGTGCTTACGACCGTGGACAACGTGATCAACTGGATGCGCAAGAACTCGATCTGGCCGATGACATTCGGCTTGGCATGCTGCGCGATCGAGATGATGTCCATGGGTGCGTCGCGGTTTGATATTGCCCGCTTCGGCGCCGAAGTTTTTCGACCGTCTCCACGACAGTCGGACCTGATGATTATTGCTGGGCGCGTCTCCAACAAAATGGCGCCCGTCATTCGCCAGCTCTGGGAGCAGATGCCCGAACCCAAGTGGGTGATCTCGATGGGCGCGTGCGCGACCTCCGGAGGCGTGTTCAATAACTATGCGCTCGTCCAGAGCGTGAACCAGGTCATCCCGGTGGATATTTATGTTCCCGGTTGTCCGCCGCGTCCGGAGCAGTTGATCTACGCCATCACTCTGCTGCAGCAGAAAATCCAGCAGGAGCGCGGAACGATCAAGCGGGCGCTGAACCTCGCGACGTAAAGCCGCCCGTTTTTCGTTTTCCAACCATGATGGTTTGATTCGCGGCCTGCTGCCGTCGAACCAATCAACCCGGTTATACAAGTTCTTCCCCTACCTGTCATATAATTCGCAGTTCATACAGAATGAGCAAGAATCTTTACTCGCCCAGCGGCCCAGCGATTGTTGCGCAAGCGCCTTGCCGCGCCGATCTTGCCGGCGGAACGATTGACCTGTGGCCTCTTTATCTTTTTCATTCTGGCGCGATGACGCTGAATTTTGCGGTTAACATTCTCACCACCTGCCGGGTGACACCGCTCAAGGGCAAACATATTCACCTGCGGTCGCTCGACACGAAGAAGGAAGAGAACTTCGAAGGCCTGGAAGACCTGCGCGGAAGAAGGAAATTTCGCCTGCCGATTGCCGCTCGGCTTCTGCAATTTTTTGCGCCCAAGGAAGGGGTGCTGATTGAAACCGATTCCGAATCTCCGGCGGGAGCAGGAATTTCCGGATCGTCCGCGCTGATGGTCGCAACCACAGCCGCGCTGGCCCGCTTCACCGACCGCAACCTCACGCTCGAGCAGGTGCGGGTGATCGCGCAGAACGTTGAAGCGCAAATTATCGAAGTGCCCACCGGTTGCCAGGATTACTATCCCGCACTCTACGGCGGGGTTAGCGCGATTCGACTCGACGCGGACGGAATCCATCGTGAAGCAGTGCCGATCATGCCGGAGGAGATAGAGTCACGCTTCGTGCTCGCCTACACGGGAGCGCCGCGCAAGTCCGGGATCAACAACTGGGAAGTGTTCAAGTTGCACATCAATGGCGACCGGCGCGTGTTCCGCAACTTTGAGCGCATTGCAACAATTGCGCGCTCCATGCATCAGGCGCTGGTGGCCGGCGATTGGGACGAAGTCGCGCGCCTGCTGCGTGAAGAATGGAAGCTGCGGCGGACCAATGCTCCGGGGATTACAACTCCGCTGATTGACAAACTGGTAGCGGTTGCGGACAAACACGGCGGCCGGGCGGCGAAAGTGTGCGGCGCCGGCGGTGGAGGCTGCGTGATTTTTCTGGTGGAAAAGGGCGCTGCCAGCCGGGTGGCGACTGCGATTGGCGACGCAGGTGCGCGTGTGTTGCCGCTACAGGTCGCGAGGGACGGACTACGGCTACCCCCGGCCAGAGGGTGATTTCGAGTTTCCGGATGATTTTGCCTGGCTGAATTCCCCTTGCGCAAAGGTCTATAATCAAGATTAGGTGGTAGTATGCGGTCGCGCCAAACTGGTGTTCTCGTTGCGATGTGCCTTTTGGGCGCGGTGATGTCCGGAGCCGAAGACAAGAAAGCCCCTCTTACTGAGCAGCACCGGATGCAGCTGATCCGGACATTTAGCTCCGACCTGGTATATATCCGTACCCAGTTTCCCATGGGCAAGACCGGGCTCACCCTCAAAGACGGGAAGGTATCGCCCAGTGGGGATACTTTGCGACGGCAACTGGCGCTATGGGGGCCTTCGGTGAAGCCCGGCGATCGCGCGATCATTACCCGGATGGATCTGAAGAACGACCGCATTCATTTCGAAATCAACGGTGGTCCAGTCAAGAAAGAGAAGTGGTATCAACACTTGCAGGTCGGCGTCGGCGGAGGCGCGGTGAGCCCCGGTGGCGGGCAAGATCCCATCAATAATCCCCGTGGGTCTTACGTTGACCTGGTATTCGACCGTCACATTCCCGACCTTACGATTGAACAGGTCAAGCAACTGCTGTGGCCGGTGTTCGATTTCGACGCCAGGTCTCCGCTCGAGGCTTATCTGGAAAGCGTTCCCCCCAAGGTGAAAGAGGCTATCAAGAACCATCGCGTGCTGGTGGGAATGAATCGCGAAATGGTGATCTACGCCAAAGGCCGTCCGGAGAAAAAAATTCGCGAGAAGGACGGGGAAACGGATTACGAGGATTGGATTTACGGTGAACCGCCGCACGACGTGGACTTCATAAGGGTGGTCGGAGATCAGGTAGTGCGAGTGGAAACCATGACGGTCGGCGGTGAGAAGACCGTGCGCACGGAAAAGGAAATTGACCTCGGAGGCCCGACGGTAGCCACGGCAGCGCAAAAAGAAAGCCAGCCCCTGAAGGCGCCGACCTTGCGCCGTCCCGGGGAAGAGGGGCCGAACCCGCCGCCAGACACGGGGTCGACGCCTCCCGCGAAGGTGCCGGATACGCCCTCTTCGCCAACGCATCTTGTCTCCGCCTCGTTCGAGAAGTAGTCCTGCAGTGCGACAAAGAGGTTCCTCCACTTGGCTCGGAATCCTCCCGCCGTTAAACTGAAAGTGTGAAGATTGCGCTGGGCCAGATCAATCCTACGGTCGGGGATTTCGCCGGCAACGCCGCCAAGATCATTGATTTTGCGCAAACGGCAAAGTCCAGCGGCGCAGGGCTGATTCTCTTTCCTGAACTTTGCGTCTGCGGCTATCCTCCCAGAGACTTGGTGGAACGCACGTCGTTCGTGGCCCACAACCGCGAGGCGGCGGAGCACATTGCCGCCGAGACTCGCGGCATCGCTGTGATTTGCGGACTGGTCACGCCCGCCCAGGCGGACACCGGAAAATCGGTTATGAACTCCGCTGCGCTGCTGATGGACGGCGCCATTAGGTTCGTGCAATCGAAAATGCTGCTGCCGACCTACGACGTTTTTGATGAAATGCGCAATTTTGCTCCCGCCCGCAGCCAATTGCTGTTTCCATTCTGCGGCAAGCAAATGGCGCTGACCATTTGCGAAGACGCCTGGAACGATAAGCACTTCTGGAACCGGCGGCTTTACAATTTCGATCCCGTGGAAGCGCTGGTGCAGGCGGGAGGGAATTTCGTGCTCAACATTTCAGCCTCACCGTTCTGGGCCGGAAAGCGTGAACTCCGTAAGGAAATGCTGGCCACCATCGCCCGTACAGATCACGTGCCGGTAGCGTTCGTTAACCAGGTTGGCGGAAATGACAGCCTGGTGTTCGACGGCTCCAGCATGGTGTTCGACCGTGAAGGAAACGTCGTCGCGCAAGGCAAGTCGTTCGAACAAGATTTAATCCTGTTCGACTCCGATTCGTTGACTGGCGAAATCCACGAACAGATCGGAGGGGAAGAAGCCAGCATTTACTCCGGGCTGGTGTTGGGCACGCGCGATTACATGCGCAAATGCGGCTTCCGGCAGGCCATCATAGGACTGAGCGGCGGCATTGACTCGGCGCTGACCGCGACCATTGCGGTGGAAGCGATCGGGAAGGAAAACGTGATCGGAGTAGGAATGCCAGGGCCGTACTCCTCGCCGGGCTCGATTGATGATGCTCGCACTCTGGCTGCGAACCTCGGCTTTCGTTTCGAGCTTCTGCCGATTACCGAGATATTCGAAGGCTATCGCAAAGTGCTGTGCGACGTTTTTCAGGGGCAATCCGAAGATGCGACCGAGGAAAACATCCAGTCGCGGATCCGGGGATCGCTGCTAATGGCGCTGTCCAATAAATTCGGGGCGCTGGTCTTGAGTACGGGAAACAAGAGCGAACTCGGCGTCGGCTATTGCACGCTCTACGGAGACATGGCCGGAGGTTTGGGGGTCATTTCCGACGTTCCGAAAACGATGGTTTACCGGCTGAGCCGCTATATGAACTTCAGGACCCCGGTGATTCCGGCAGCGACTTTGGAAAAGCCGCCCTCCGCCGAACTGCGTCCCGGCCAAATGGACAGCGACAGCCTGCCTCCATACGATGTGCTGGATGCTATTCTTGAGGACTATGTCGAGCAGTCGCATTCCATCGAGGAGATCGCACGCGATCACGCCTTTGAGATCGAGTTGGTGCGAAGCGTAGTCCGCATGATCGAACGGAATGAGTACAAACGCCAGCAGGCAGCTCCAGGGATCAAGATTTCCCCCAAGGCTTTTGGCTATGGTCGCCGTTTTCCGATTGCCGCCAAAGCCGATATCTGATCGCAACATACTTTAATCTGAACGTATCTAACCTAGATAAGGGAACGACATGCGCCATTCATGCAAGCTATTTGCGTTGTTGCTGATGCTATCCACTACTTTCGCCGCGAAGCAGAAGACCAGCACCGGTGTGACAGCGAAATCCACCAGCCCGGCAAAGGCCCATGCCGACACCGCTGCGAAGTCGGCGGATCTCCCGACAAATTTACCGACAGAAGAAGAGGTCAATGCTTTCTTACAAGCGCAAATCGGCTGGGACGCGCAAAGCACCTGGAAGATCGTCAGCATCAAGCCCAGCAAGGCGGCGGGCCTGGCCGAGGTGAACGTACAGATCAGTAGTCCGCAGGGCCAGGGCGGGCAAAAATTCTTTGTCAGCGCAGATGGCAAGCATGCGGTGTTCGGTGACGTCATTCCTTTTGGCGAGCATCCTTTCGAAGAAACCCGCTTGGAGCTTGAGAAGAAGGCGAAGGGGCCGGCACGCGGTCCGGCCAACGCTCCGGTTACGATTGTGGAGTTCAGCGATCTACAATGTCCGCATTGCAAGGAGGCGAATCCGACCGTCGAAAAATTGCTGGCTGAGGAACCGAACGTTCGCTTCGTGCTCCAGAATTTTCCCCTGCCCATGCATAACTGGGCGGAGAAAGGCGCAGCCTACGCTGATTGCGTGGGACGGGCTTCGCAAGACGCGTTTTGGAAGTTCGTTGATGGCGTCTATGCAGCGCAGGCGGAGATTACCGCCAAGAATGCCGACCAGAAGCTGACCGAGTTAGCCGACCAGGCGGGAGTGAAGGGGCCGGACGTCGCCGCCTGCTCGACCCAGCCTGAAACCCAGACGCGGGTGGAAAGCTCGATCAGTTTGGGCAAGTCGGTTGAGGTAACTGCCACACCGACGTTGTTCGTCAACGGGAGGCCGGTGGGTGTGAGCGGAAACAATTACGATGTGTTGAAGCAGTTGGTGGATTTTGCCGCGAAAGAGAAGTGATTGCGTTTCGGTTCTCGGCTCATATCCTCTGACCACGAAGCACCGTTACCTGAGATCCCTCAGCGAGAAAGGCGGATGAAGGTGGGCCGGTAAGAACCGAGGCCAATTCACGCCCATAAAGGTTCTGTCGCGTCGCTTTCAAATTGCGCGCCACGGCAACGCGATATTCCACAGTCGTGCCGTCATTTTGAGCTGAGTACCCCCAGAAGTGCTCGGGATGAACTGCTCTCGCGATCCCTGGCTCGGCAGCGCAGGGTTTCCCGCAGCGCTGATACTAATCCGAAGTTCCCCTGAAAAATCTCGCATTTGAATCCCTAAACACTTCACATAGCGTGCTTTGCTGCTTTTGCAGTATTTTATATGTACCCATGTAAGTTATCAGTTATTATTCATTCCCACAGATTAATGTGATATACA
>WNGK01001422.1_pt1 | contig 25924 bp, 22 predicted proteins | sample 5400601 | NCBI WGS metagenome assembly WNGK01 (sample SAMN13153376, study PRJNA577476) | soil metagenome | isolation source: 60 cm soil or saprolite under Garry oak tree replicate 1 | place: USA:California | collected 2016-06-15
TCCCATCTCGAGGTAATACGAGATCTCGGACAGCGCGGAGAGCGTCCGGTCCACGCACGCCGCGAACATGCGGCGATTGCGGAACCCCGACCCGCGCGCGATGCGACTCGAGGCGCACAAGGCTGCGGCCCACAGATGCCCACCGAGCGTCGCGTCTCGCTCTTCAAGGGACTCGGCGAGGCGATGCACGGCCAACGTGAGCTGATGGCAGGCCTTGAACGCGTCCAAATCTTCGTAGGCTGACACGCCTCAACGATATGTGAGGAACGTCCCTGGAAAGCATCGGATTCTCGCAGCGCGTACCAAAAAATTGCGACAACGCGGTTTGATGCACCGTTGAATCGTGAACGCGACATTCAGTTGCTATGCCTACTGACCGCGTCTACGTTCGTAGTATGCCAGTGGCCCTCATGACCGCCGAGGAGCTACTCCAGACGAGTATTCCCGACAAACGCGTCGAGCTCGTCCGGGGCGTCCTCGTCGTGCGTGAGCCCGCCGGTTATCGCCATGGGCGCGTGTCCATGAACCTCGCGTTCCTGCTGACGAAACACGTGGAGGGGACAGAAGCGGGCCAAGTCGTTAGCAGCGACACGGGATTCAAGCTCACGAGCGATCCGGACACCGTGCGCGCTCCCGACGTGGCCTTCATTAGCCGGGAGCGACTCCCCGACCCTCAAACCCGTGGCTTCCCCGCCCTCGGACCGGATCTGGTGGTCGAAGTTCTATCGCCTGACGCCCGACCCGGCGAAACGCTCGCCAAGATCGGCGATTGGCTCGAAGGGGGCGCACGTCTCGTCTGGGTCATCGACCCCGAGCGGCGCGTCGCTCGCGTGTACAGACAGGATGGGACCGACACACACCTGGCGGAGAGCGGCACGCTCGACGGCGAGGACGTGCTCCCGGGCTTCGCCTGCAGTCTCACCTCAGTTTTGTAGAAAGCTCAGGCTGACGGGCGCACGCGCACGGTAAGCCGGGCTTCCCCGGCTCGTATCGGCCAACGCGGCGTGTACGAGTAACCCTGCACCGTTTCCTCGAAGCCGCGCTCCGAGCGGGACACGGTCGCGATGGGAAACCGCCACACCTCGGCCGCCGGCGTGAGATCGAGCTGCACCTCGGATGAGACCGACATCTCGGGACAGAAAAAGGCGTCCGCCGGAAACGCCGTGGGATTCCAGCGGTAGTGGACCGTCAGGTCCCCGGCGTGGTCGAGCCTGATGCGCTTCTCGAGCAGCCCCGCAGGCAAAGAAGCAGGGTGGAGCACGACCTCCACGGCATGCCCCGACTGCTCTACCGTCGCACGGAATGCGGTGTGCGCCCAGCAGGCGACCGAGTCGAAGGCTCCACCCACATAGGTATCGAGCGTCACAGTGCTCCCGAGGACGCGATCCACGAACAGCGCGCGGTCCGAAGGGTCGATCGGCGGCAGGCGTTGCAGACGGGCGGCCGCCTCGATGTCGTGGATGCTTGGCGTGCCGTCCGTCGTGTGGTTCGCCTCCGCGTGGCCCGGCTGACCGGATGGCGGCAGGTGGTACGGCTCGCGCCGGCGGGTCAGCACATCCGCATAGTTGATGCCCCGCTCGAACAGCGTGTATTCCTCGATCACGCCGCCGCGCCGCGGGCTGACGAGCGCCGAGCAGACGCCCGAGTGGATCCACAGCTCTTCGGCGCCGTCGGCGTCGAGATCCATGGTTTCGACAGCCAGCCCCTCTCCGCGACGCAGCTCGCCCTCGGCGAGCGCCAGATTGCGCCAGATGGCGGCTCGCAGGTGCGGCAGGTACAGTCCCCCGAACACACCGTGCCAGTAGGCGTCGTTGCACTGGGCACGACCGATGGCGCGCCGCGCCGCCGGCGGGTCGCCGCGCTCGCGGCACAGCGCCGACAGCGCCAGCATTTTCTTGTGCATGCGGTTCGCCTCGGGGTACTTCACGAGGAAGTTCCGCCAGTGGCCGCCGCGCACGAACGCGCCGTCGGGGCCTGCTACCCGCTCCTCTCCGAGGTCGCGCTCCAACGCGCCCAGTCGCCCGACCGCGCGCGCCGGCAGCGCCCAAGTTTCCATTTCGCGATACGACGCCGTGGGGAGGTACGCGAGCCCGGCGCTCGCCACCTCACGCAGCGCCGCGCCCGGCGTGGTGAGGCGGACTTCGCCGGCCGCCACGAGCGCCGCAATCGCGTCGCAGAATTGGGCGAGCCAGCCGCGGGTGTACACCCAGTCTTTGGTGCCGGGCCAGCCGCCGAACTTCTCTCCGTCGTCCACGAACACGGCGAGCGGACGGCCCGCGCTCCGCAACTCGCGCAGGTAGGCGCCTATCTCGGCCGGCGGCCTGAAGGGGATGAGATAGCGGAGCCGCTCGTCGATCGGAAATAGCCCGACTCGCTTGCCGCCGCTCTCGGTCAGGAACGGCGCGTGCAACCGGTCCCGCTCGAATCCGCTGACCAGGAAGTGGCGGTCGTCCACGAGCAGATACCGCACGCCCGCATCCGCCAGATCGGCGGCCAGATCGGGCTCCCACACCCGCTCGGTGAGCCACAGGCCGGTCGCCTCGACGCCGAAGCGGCGTCGGATCGCTTCGCGCATCCAGCCGATCTGCTCGAGCCGATCCGCACGCGTCAGCGACGCGAGCACCGGCTCATAGAATCCCGCCAGCAGCAGCTCGACCTGACCGTCCGCCGCCAGGCGACCGATCGCATCGAGGTAGGCGGCGTCGTGCGCCTCGAGCCATTCGAGCAACGACCCCGAGATGTGCAGCGCGAACGGCAGGAACCGCTGCGCGGTGAGCCGCTCGACCAGCGGCCGGTACACGTCCCGCAGGTGCTCTTCGAAGACGTGGTCGAAGTTCCCGACCGGCTGGTGGAAATGCACCCCGAACACGAACCGCACCGGATCCATGTCAGGTGGGCACGCCGCGGGACGGCACGGCCTTCACGCCTCTCAGATACAGCTCCCGTCCCGAGCCCACCGCCGGATCGTTGCTCGGCGCCAGGGCGAGTCGCTCCAGCAGACCCGCTTCGAGGCGGGCGGCGTCCGAGCCCGCGAGCTCGATCGCCCGCGCGGCCGAGCGCAGCACGATCAGCGACTCGAGCCCGGCGATGTCGTCGAAGAACCAGCCGCAGGAGGTGAACATGCGCAGCGCGTGGCGCTCGAGCTCGAGCAGCTCACGGGCCCGTGCGAGCGCGCTCCCATCGTCGGGGCGACGCAGCCGTTCGCCGATGAAGCGCGTGACGGCGTCGTCCGTCGCTCCCAGGACGGCGCCGTAGGCGTCGCGGGCGGCCCAGGGATCTGCCGCGAAGATGCCGCCTCCCTCCCGCTCGAATACCCCGTGCAGCTCGGCCGCCAGCCAATCAAGCGCGTGCCGCAACGGGGCGCGCCAGCGCTGCTGTGTCGCGCGATCGCCGTGCACGCGACAGCCGCAGTCCGACCGCCAGCGCTCCACGCCGTGCGGGCAGCTCCACGCGCTCGGCGCCACGAGCTTCACGTCGTCCTGCGGCGCGTGCCGGGCGAGGAATGCCGCGAAGGTGTCGATCCGCACATCCCCGCGCTTGCTCAACGCCTCCAGTACCCGCGCGAGCGTGACGACGCCCTCCCGGTGATGGTGCCCGAACGTCTCGCCGTCGGTCGCGATCGCCAGAATCTCCGGAACCTCGGCCGATCCGCCCCCGCCCCCGTTCCCGCCTTCGCGCGCGGTGAGCCGCTCGATCCACGCGGCGGGGTCGCGCACCAGCGGCCCGAACGCGACGTCGTGCGAGAGCGCGCCGTCGTAGAGAAACAGGGCGATGCGACGGCCGCCGGCGGTGCGATGCCAGCCGGGGCGTCCGAGCGCCGGCACGCGCTCCACCTGATGCGGCGCCAGGATCGTAAAGCGGATCCCCTCTGCGGCCAGCACATCGAGCGTCTCGTCGTCTACCGCCGTCTCGGGCAACCACATCCCCTCCGGCTCGCGCCCGAAGCGCCGGCGGAAGTCGGCGATCCCCCAGCGCACCTCGGTCTCTTTGTCTCGTCGGGGGCTGAGGGGGAGGATCGTGTGATGGTAGGGCATCGCGATCGCGTTGCCGTGCCCGGCATGCAGCGCCACGCCGGCACGATCGGCGGCCAGCACGGCCCGGTACGTCCCGGCCGCGTATCGCTCCATCCACGCGAGCAGGGTGGGCCCGAAGTCGAAGCTCAGGGACGCGAGGGAGGCAGCCACGGGACCGTAGCTCTCCCGCTCGATGCGCTCGTTCCAGTCGTGGTAGGGCGCGGCGGACGCCTCACGCGGGAGGGTGCCGAGCCACGGATCGTCGCGCGGCGGCTGGTAAAAATGGCCGTGAATCACGATGGACCGCATACGTCTAGCGCGCGAGCGCCTGCATCACCGCGGCAAGCACATCCGGAAAGAGGTCGTCGCGGCGTGCGAGCTCGTCGGCCAAACGACCGCCACCGCCGAGGTCGCCGCCGGAGAGCGCCTTGATCAGCCGCTCCGCGTCGTCACAGTGCAGCGTGAACCGACGCTCGGCATAGTCGACCACGGCCCCCGTCGAAATGATGAACTGCCAGTCGGAGGCCTGCGCCAGCAGCAGCTCGCGGGCCGCCTGCGCGAGCACGGGGCGCGCGGCCGCAGAAGCGAGCGCCGCCGGCGCCACGTCCCAGAACGCGTCTTCCAGGGCCCAGAGTCGGTCCCACGTCCACGCCGTCCGCTCGTTCAGCCACATGGTGTGATCGCCGTTCGCTCCCCAGGAGCCCTCCGCGAGCTGCAGCGCCGCGCTGGCGGGATGGGCGTCGAGGTGCTGCGACGCCGTCACCGCGCGGACGCCTTCCCCTGCCGTGCCGGAGCCGCGCAGCGCGCGGTACGTCGCGGCCAGAAAATCCGCTCCTTCGAACCACCAGTGCCCGAACAACTCGGTGTCGAACGGCGCCACGATGACGCCGTCTCCCCCCCGGTCGGCCTGCTGCTGCGCGAGGCTCTGGAGGAGATGAGCGAAGTGAGAGGCGTGCCCCATCGCCCGCTCGTGCGCGATGGGCGGCTCGTATGCGCGCTTCCCGCCCAGGTCCACGGTCGCGCCGGTCACGCGCCAGAGCTTGAGACCGCCGGGCCAGCGAATCTTGTGGAACTCGAGGTACCATTCGTCGCCGGGGTAGCCCTGGTGCCGGCTCCAGATCTGCATGGAAGAGCGGGGGTCGCGCACCAGCGCCGCGACGGGGGGGCGCACGCCGCGACCGGAGACCCGGTAGGCCCGATATGGCGAGCGCGCGGCCCTCGCTCGACCTCCCGCCGGGAGAGCAGACCCGGGGTCGTGCCGCTCGGCGTCGAACCGCTCCGCACCCAGCGGGATCTCACCGTAGGCGCCGAGCGGGCTGCCCGCGCGCGCGAGATGAGCATCGGTGAAGAAGTAGCGAAACCCGGCGTCCGCCAAGTGCTGCTCGATGCCGCGGCGAACCCTTTTCCCCCGCCACTTGCCGCGCGGGCGATAGGCGCACTCCGGCAACCAGCAGCCCACCGGCGCGACTCCGAACAGGCGCCGGTGCTCCTGTTGACCCACGGCGAGCTGCAGCCGGATGCTTTCGTCCCGGCCGAGCAGCGGCAGGTAGCCGTGCGTGGCGGCCGATCCCATGATCTCGAGACGACCCTGCTCCTGGAGACGGCGAAAAGCGGAGACGAGATTTGCGTCGATTCGCCGGAACAGCGCCCGGAGCCGGGTGAGCCGCGACCGCCAGTAGTCCACGAGGGGCACGAGCGCCGCATCGCCGGACGCCCTGAGCCCCGCGGGCGCTTCGTCGCAGGCGGCCAGGCGCTGGGTGAAAAACGTCTCCATTTCGCGGGCGAAGGCCGGACTCGCCAGCTGGTTCGCGAGCACCGGTGTGAAGCCGATCGTCAGGGGAGTCGGGGTCCCCTCGGCGGCCAGCTCCTCGAGCCGCTCCAAAAGCGGGAGATACGTGTCCAGCGCGGCCTCGCACAGCCAGTCGCTGCCGTGGGGCCAGCGGCCGTGATTGAGGACGTACGGCAGGTGACTGTGGAGCGCGAGGACGAACTCCACCGCGTTCCCGGTCAAGTGGAGGCCGACCGCACGGCGAGCGCCCTGCGATACAACGCGAAATACTGCTCGGCGGAGCGGTGCCAGCCGAACTGCTGGGCCATCGCCCCTCGCACGAGCTTCCGCCAGGTCGTCCGGTCGGCATAGCACTCCACCGCATGATGCACCGCCTGAGCGAGCGCCGCCGGCGAGTATTCGTCGAACAGGAACCCGCTCACGCCGTCAATAATGCTGTCCTTGAGCCCCCCCACGCGGCGGGCGACGGGGACCGCGCCGTAGTGCTGCGCGCGCATCTGCGTGAGGCCGCACGGCTCGTACAGCGACGGCATGAGCAGCGCGTCGGCGCCGGCCAGCAGGCGATGCTCGAGGCGATCGGTGAACATGAACTCGACCGCGACGCGATCGGGCGCAGCGGCCGCGATGTTCCCCAACGCCTCGTGGTAGCGGTGCTCCCCGGCTCCCAGGAAGATGAACTGCGCGTCCGTTGTCCCCAGGAGATCGGCACCGAGCACCAGATCCAGACCCTTCTGGGCCACCATGCGCGCGCTCATCCCGAAGAGCGGCGTGTGTCCCCGCTGAGACAGGCCGTACGCCCGCTGCAGCGCCGTCTTGCACCGCCGCTTCCCGGAGAGGTCGTCGCTCGAGTAATTCCCGGTGAGCTCCGGGTCGGTCTCGGGGTTCCACAGATCCGGATCGATGCCGTTCAGGATCCCCACCAGCCGGTCGCCGAGCGCGGTGAACCTATCGTGCAGCCCGAACCCGCCTTCCGCTGTGCACAGCTCTTCTGCATGGGAGGGGCTGACGGTCACGACGACGTCCGAGTGGGCCATCCCGCCCTTGAGCGCATTCATCCGGCCGTACCACTCGAACACGTCGGTGTTGTAGAGCTCGGCGGGAAGACCCAACGCGGCCAGCGTCTCAGGTGGGAAATGCCCCTGAAAGCCGGCGTTATGCACCGACATCACAACGGCCAGCTGTTGGTGGAACCGCTCGTCGGCGAACGCGGTGCGCAGGTATACCGGCGCCAACGCGGTGTGCCAGTCGTGCGCGTGCAGCAGCTGCGTCTCCGGGGCGATCCCGGGAAGCGCGGTGAGCGCGGCCAGGCAGAAGAAGCCGAACCGCTGGGCGTTGTCCGGATAGTCCCCACCGTTGTCGCCGTAAATGCCCGCCCGGTCGAAGAAGTCGGGATGCTCGATGAAGAAGATCTGCGGGCCCCCCTCCGGCGCGGGCGGCGTGCGGTACAGCCACGCGCGCTCGGTATGTCCGCCCAGCGTGACCGTGAGCGGGTGCCCAGTGCGCTCCAGCGAGGGCGTGGTCTCGCGCACGATCTGGTACAGCGGCATGACCACGGTCGTCGGCAAGCCGGCGGCCGCCTGACACATCGCTAGGCCGCTTACCGCCTCGCCCAGCCCACCGGTGCGGGCGAACGGCCAGTACTCGGCCGTCAGGTGGGTGACACCGATCCGCTCGGCGGGCGCGATCTGGGGCCGCGGAGCAGCGGGAGTCGCCGCCCGGCGGGGCTGGGCGGGGCTGCGCCGCCGGGACTTCGGGGCTGGGGTCGACGCGCCCATGTTCGCCTCCACTGGCTCCTTGTCAGGCCGACGGCGGATCGTCCGCCGGCTGCTCACCCCGCATCGCGGGGAGGTAGTACTCGGTGACGTATTCCCGCATCATGCGCTGGGCGGTGAACCGCGCGCCTGCCGTGCGCAGCGCGTGCCTCATTTTCTCCACCCAGCCGCGCGGGACGCCCTGGGCATCACGGTCGTGAAACAGCGGCACCACCTCGTTCTCGAGCAGGCGATACAGCTGCTCGGCATCGGCCGCATCGGCGTCCTGACCCGCGGGTGCCGGCGGAATGGCCCAGCCGTTCGGCCCATCGTAACCCTCGGCCCACCACCCGTCCAGCGTGCTCAACTGCGGCACGCCGTTCAAGGCCGCCTTCATGCCGCTGGTGCCGCACGCCTCTAGCGGTGGGCGCGGCACGTTGAGCCACAGGTCCACCCCCTGCACCAGGCTGTGTGCCAGATGCATGTCGTAGTCTTCGATGAACGCGATCCGGCCCTCGAACCGCGCCTCGCGGGTTTGGGCGTACACGCGTTGCAGGACCTGCTTGCCCGGCTCGTCACCCGGATGCGACTTGCCGGAGAACACGATCTGCACCGGGCGCCAGGGGTTCACCAGCAACCGCTGCAGCCGATCGGGATCGCGGAAGATCAGGTCGGCCCGCTTGTAGGTCGCAAACCGGCGACCGAAGCCGATCGTGAGGGCTTCGGGATCGAGCAGGGTCCCCGCACCCACGAGGTGCAGTGCTTCCTTCCACTGGTCCGCCCACCGCCGCCGGGCCTGCTCCCGGATGCTCCGCATCAGGTGGGACTTGAGCTGGTTGTGTACCGCCCACAGGGCGGCGCTGTCCAGGTCGAGGACCTTGTCCCAGAACGTGGGGTCGTCCACCCGCGCGAGCCAATCAGGCCCGAAATGCGAGTCGAACAGGGTCAGTATGCGGTTCGCCATCCACGTGGCGACGTGGACGCCGTTGGTGACGTGGCCGATCGGCACGCGCGCGACGTCGCGGTTGGGCCAGAGCGGGGACCAGATGCGGCGGGACTCTTCCCCATGGCGGCGCGACACCGCGTTCACCCGCGCCGAGAGCCGGATGGCGGCGACGGGCATATGAAAGCGATCGTGATCGACCACAGGGTGATGGCCGAGGCGGACGAAGGCGTCGCGGTCGACTCCCATCTCCTGCCACACCGGACCGACGCACTGCTCCACCTGCTCGATCGAGAACGTGTCGTGTCCGGCGGGCACCGGTGTGTGGGTCGTGAAGGCGCTCGTCGCACGCACCCGGCGGACGGCCTCCGCGAACGGGGTCCCGCGCGTCGCCAGCTCACGCACCCGCTCCACCAGCATGAACGCAGCGTGTCCTTCGTTCGCGTGCCATACGGCCGGGTCGTATCCCAGGGTCCGCAGCACTCGCACGCCCCCGACGCCGAGGATCCATTCCTGCCGCAGTCGCAGATCAGGTCCGCCGGCGTACAGCCGATGGGACAGCCCACGGTCGGCCGGGTCGTTCTGCGCGAGGTCCGTGTCCAGCAGCAAGATCGGCACACGGCCCACCATGACACGCCAGGCGCCCACGCTCACATGGCGCCCGGAGAGCCGCACCGTGGCGAGGCAGGGATCGCCCTTCGGCCCGCGCACCGGCTCGAGCGGCGTCGCGGCCACGGCGAACCGCTCTTCGGCATCCTCCTGCCATCCGTCGAGCCGCAGTCGCTGGTCGGAGTATCCCCTGGTATAGAACAGGCCGACGCCGACGAGCGGGACGCCCAGGTCCGACGCCGCCTTACACTGGTCCCCCGCGAGGACTCCGAGGCCGCCGGAATAAATGGGAACCGAGGCGTGCAGCCCGAACTCGGCGCAGAAGTACGCGATCGTCCGATTGACGGACTCGGGATACGCGGTCGCGAACCAGGTACCGGCGGACGTCGCGTCGTGCGCGGCCGCGGCGGCGACGGCGTCGTACAGACGCAGGAATGCGGGGTCCGCCGCGCAGGCGGAGAGCCGGGCGGGATCGACGCGTCGCAGCAGCTCGATGGGATTGTGCTGGGTGCGGCGCCACAGCGCCGGGTCGAGGAAGCGAAACAGCGCCCGCGCGTTGCGGTTCCAGCTCCACGACAGGTTGGCGGCGACGGCGGCGAGCCCGCCGATGCGTTCGGGGAGGGCGGGACCGCTCGGTTGTGGTTGACTCATCGGCTTGCAAGCTAAGGCCGGTCGGGGCGGCCTGGGAAGCGCACGGACGACAGTGGCGGAGATCGGGCCATGCCCCCAGGTTTCCGTTGCTGCCATGATTGCCACTCCCGCCCCGACCGTGCGCCGCCATCACTGGATCGTCCGGCTCACCCATTGGGCGACCGTGATCGTGCTCGCCGGCCTGATCGCGAGCGGTCTCCAGATCTATGAGGCCTACGCCCGGTTCGGAAACCGGGGCGGTCCGTACTTCGTGAGCCCCTTCGACGGCGCGCAGTTCCCGCATTGGAGCCGGCTCGGTGGCTGGCTCGCGGGCGCGCTCAACTGGCACTTCGCGCTGGCATGGCCGCTCATCGCCTTCGGGCTCCTGTATCTCGGCTACCTGGTGCGGAGCGGTGAGTGGCGCGCCCTGCTGTTCCGGCCGCGGGACGTTCCGGGCGCGCTCGAGATGACGAAGTACTATCTCCATCTCCGCCGGGAGCATCCGCCGCAGGGCAAGCACAACCCGCTGCAGAAGCTCGCGTACACGGGCGTGATTGCCCTGGGGGCGCTCGCGGTGCTCAGCGGTTTCGCGATCTACAAGCCGACTCAGCTCGCCTGGCTGACCGCACTGTTCGGCGGATTCCAGGCGGCGCGTTATTGGCACTTCTGGATCGTGTGGACCTTCGTCGGGTTCACGATCATGCACGTCATCCTCGTGTTCGTGGTGGATCCCGCCTCGCTGCGCGCCATGCTCACCGGGTGGTACCGGGGGAAATTCCCGAGCCATGACTAAAAGACAGACGCCACGACGCCACGACGCCGAGCCGCAAGACATCGACAGGCGTGCGTTCGTCACGCTAGGCATGGGCAGCGGCGCCGCAGCCTTGCTCGCGGCGTGTGGCTGGGACGGCGGGCGGCTGCTGCGGCCCGGGCTGCTCGACATCAGTCGCGTGAACGACTGGGTGGGCGAGAAGATCCTGTTCTCACCCACGCGTCTCGCCCGGACGTACGGCACCACCGAGCGCAGCGCGATGCTGCCGAGCTACTTCATCTCGACCATGACACCGATGCTCGAAGACCCGGCCGCCTGGCGCCTGCGGGTGGACGGATTGGTGGCGCAGCCGCTCGAGTTGTCGCTCGACGACCTCATGCAGCTGCCGCGCACGTCGTACACGGTGAAGCACCACTGCGTGGAAGGTTGGTCGGCGATCGCGAGTTGGCACGGCGTCCCGGTGTCGGCCATCGTCGAGCGCTGCCACCCGCTCAGGGCGGCGCGCTATATCAATTTCGTGTCGTTCGACGCCGATTACTCGAACGGCTGGGACATGGCCAGCGCCATGCATCCCCAGACGATTCTCGCGTACGGGATGAACGACAACCCGCTGCCGCCGGCGCACGGGGCGCCGCTGCGGCTGTACTCGCCGACGAAACTTGGGTACAAGCTCACGAAGTACCTGGTCTCGATGACGTTCACGGATACGAGACCAGGCGGATACTGGGAGGATCAGGGATATCCCTGGTTTGGGGGGATCTAGCGTCTACCACTGACGATTCTCGCGAGCAACTCGACGTCCGGATCGAACACGAGGTCCAGCGGTGCCGCATCGAGCGGCGGGTCGAGGGTGACGCGGGTGTTCGTCTGGGCGCTGACGGCGACGCGGGTCCGGACCCGACGGCCAGCCGCCGTTGAGATATCGACGGTCAGCGGGAAACGATACCTGCCGAATCGCGCGGCCTGAGTGATGGAGAGGGTGACGCGCTTCGCCGCCGCATCGTAGGTCCACGACGTGGTGAGCTCAGGGAAGCCGGGCCGACGGAGCCACTGGTCGAAGAACCAGCCGAGCGGTGTTCCGGATGAGGCTTCCAGCTCGCGGCGAAAATCGTCACTGAGCGCGTTCCCATTCCGATACCTGTCGTAGTAATGGCGAAGGCCACGGAAGAACGCCGAGTCGCCGAGCGTGCTGCGTAGCATGTGCAATACGAAGCCGCCCTTCTGATAGCTGTTCCTGTTGAGCAACGCCATCAGGTTCTGTTCCGCCGTGTCGATCACCGGCCGCTCGGCTACGATGGGACTCGAGAGGACGGCGCGCCGCATCTCCTCCATCTCCGCACGAAACGCAGAGTCGCCGGCTGACTTCCGCGCCCACAGCGCCGCCAGGTAAGTCGCGAAGCCTTCGGACAGCCACAGGTGGGACCACTCGGTCTCGGTGACGGCGTCGCCGAACCATTGGTGAGCAGTCTCGTGGGCGACCACCCCATCGGTCATGGTTCGCTTCCGGAATGGCTGGTCGGGGTAGAAGATCGCAGTCGCGTTCTCCATGCCGCCGAACCGGGTGGACGATTCCAGATGGGCCAGTCGTTCGTAAGGGAACGGCCCCACCAATGATCCGAAATAGGACACGATGTCTGCCGCGCTTCTGAATGGGCCCGGAAGGAAATCTGCCAACTGCGGCTCCACATATACCCATTGGTGGACGCAGCGACCGACCAGCGTCAGACCGCACGCGGTCTCGCCCAGGTCGTATTCGTAGAGCGGAGCGGCGGCGATGACCATGAGATAGACCGGAATCGACTCGTTCATCCGCCAACGGGTGACGGTCCTGGGCGGATTGGAACCCCCGACCGGATCCTCCCCGAGGCGGACGCCGTTGGCGATGACCTTGAGGCGGCTCGGGGCGCGCACGGTCCAGCTCACGGTTGCCTTGTCGCTCGGGTGGTCGACACTGGGAATCCAGTGACGCCCCCGGTTGGGCCAATTGTCCGCGAAGGCTGTCCAGCCCCATGCGCTGTCGTTCCGCATGACGAGACCGTCGGTGACGGGGCCACCGTAGCGGACGGCTACGGTCAATGTGTCGGACGACGCGGCCGGCAACGGTATGCGGATGGTACCACTGTCGCGGCCAAATCCCGTCGCGCGCTCGTCAACCAATACGCTGTCGACTCGCAGCCTCACGAGATCGAGCACCAGCGTGTCGGTCCGGGCGGTTCGCCGAACGGTGAGCACGGCGCGCCCCTCGATGTGGTTCCCACTGTCTGGCAGATCCAACGACAGCGCGTAATCCAGCACGTCGACCCCTGGACGGTACGGTCGTGGAGCGGGGGCGGGGGCGGCCTGTTGGGCTGCGAGTCGACCAGTGGTGAAAAGCGTGATGAACGCGACTCTCAGCGTGTGCATGGTGGGGCAAATGGTCATCCGATCGCCGCCAGCGCATCGTGCATCTGCGCCGCACTTTGATACCTGTCGTTTGGCTCCTTCGCCATCGCCTTGAGAATCAGCCGCGCGAGCGCTTCGGGCACGTCCGGGTTGTGGGTTCGCGGATCGGGCGGCGTCCCCTCGATCTGCTTCGCGATCAGCGCGTATGTCGTAGCCGCCTCGAACGGCAGGTGGCGCGTGAGACACTCGAACAAGACCACGCCCGCCGAGTAGAGGTCGCTGCGCGCATCCAGCTCCAACCCCGAGAGCTGCTCGGGCGACATGTAGTCCGGCGTGCCGATCGACGTTCCTTCCTTGGTCAACCCCTCCTCTTTTGACCGGTTCGCGAGCCGGGCGATGCCGAAGTCCATCACCTTGAGTACGCCGCTCGGCTCGACCACCATGTTCTGGGGCTTGATATCGCGATGGATCACACCTTGCTCGTGGGCGACTTCGAGCGCCCGGCACAGCTGCTTGCCGATCGTGAGGGTGACGGGCACCGGCAGCGGGCCGCGGGTCTCGATGAGCTGCTTCAGCGACGTCCCCTCCACGTATTCCATCGTGAGGTAGTACATCCCGTTCACCTCGCCCAGATCGTGCGTCCGCACCACGTTGCGGTGAGCGATCTTGCGGGCCAGGCGGATCTCCTGTTTGAAGCGCTCCAGTGCGACGCCGCCCCCGGTGAGCGTTTCCGGACGGAGCGTCTTGATCGCCACCACCTCCTGCAGCTCGCGGTCGAACGCGCGGTATACCACCCCCATCCCGCCCATCCCGAGGACTTCCTTCACCTCGTAGCGGTTGGCGAACAGCGTACCCGGGCGCAGCGTAGTCCCGGCGGCAGCCGCGAGCGACGGCCGGGCGCTCTTGAGCTGCTCGGTAGGCGAGGCCTCCGAAGCGGACATCATGTATTCGACGAGCTTCGCCTTCTCCTTGAGGTCCGCCACCAGGCTCTGGAATGCCTGCGACAGCATCCCGATCTCGTCGCCGGCGGGGACGTCGATTTCCACGCTGTAGTCCCCGTCCTGCACCCGGCGCGTGGCGAGCGCCAGCCGCCGGATCGGGCCCGCGATCTGGCGGGCCAACACGTAGGCCGAGGCGAGCGCGAGCAGCAGGCCGAGCGCGAGGGAGAACCCGATCGTGTGCTGCAGCGCCCGGAACGCGCCCAGCTCGCGATCGTGCGAGCGGAACGCCACGAACCCGCCGAACGCGTCGCCCCCGGCGGAGCGGATCGGACTCGCGAGCCCGATGAGATGCTCCCCGTCCATGTCCGCCGCCAGCTCCGTTCCCGCGGAGTCGCGCCCCAAGGCGACCATCGCGGCCGTGTCCGCCACGAGCGCCGGCTCGACCGCCTCACGCGGCAGGGTGGAGCCGACGATGTAGGGTCGGTTGAGGGTGTCGAGCGCGAAGAACACGACGTCGGTGGTAGTCGCCTGCTTGATCAGGTGCGCGAGCGTATCGTCGATCGCGTAGGCGGCGACGAGGGAGCCCTGAGGCGCCGCCTGCGCTGACGCCCGCAGTGGCACCGCCACCGCCATGAACAGCTTGCGCCGGCGCTCGTCCAGCCATGCGCCGCTCGCCTCGTCGCCTGAGAGCGCGTTGGCGATCAGGGCGCCGCGTGAGAGGTCGATGTCGGATTCGGTGGGGTAGTCCGTCCGGGCAACCAGGAGGCCGTGCTCGTTGGTGATCAGCACCCACGCCGCGCCCAGCAGCCGGCGGTGCTCCTCGGCCTGATCGAGGACGTTGCTGCGCTCGGACGCCTTGAGCAATCGCTCCCGGAACTGCGGCACTTGGGCGCTCACGGCGCTCATCCCCGCGAACGTTGCCGTCCGCCCTGCGAGGAAAGCCTGCACCCCCCGCCGCACGCCCGCGAGCGCGTGGCGGATCGCTTCGTCGGCCGTCCGGTGCGCCTGTAGCGAGGTGAGCCCGAGGGTCACACCCAGCACCCCCGCGACCGACAGCGTGGCGGCGATGAAGATCTTGGCCCCGAGGCCGAGCCGCGCGGGCCTAGTAGCGCTCGCGTCCGGCATTCGTCGGGTAGTCTGTGCCGTACTTGTTCTTGTGGGGCATCCAGCGGAAGCCGCGCGCGTCGAGCTGCAGCTCGATCCCCGACGCGCCGGCGGTCGTGACGCTGACCGTCCTTGCGACCGGTGGGCTGCGCTCGTGCCAGGCGTGTACCACCCACGTGCCCGGTGGCACGGCGGGGATTTCGAAGCTGCCGTCCACGGCGGCTTGCGTGAAGTGGCCGCCCGCCATCACCTGGACGAACGCCACCATCCGGGGATGGACGTTGCAGAAGATGCGCACCAGGCCGGGACTCGTGAACGTCCAGGTCTTGGCCTCGCCGCGGCCGTACTGCCCGAGGTCGAACGGATCGGGCCCGGACGCCGAGAACACGTTGTGGTCGAAGGGGTCGTGATTCTGGAAGCGGACCGTCGAGCCGACAGGAACGACCACGACGCGGGGCACGAACTCCTTATCGTTGATCGCGATGTCCACGGCGACCGGGCGCGCCCCGGGGTCACCGGTACCGCCCTCGAGGTACACGACCGCCGCCCCCAGGTCGGGAGACGATTTCCCGCCCTTCTCGAGCAGCGTCACTCGGCCCGCGACGCGCCCCTGGGCGACCCCGTGCCGCACCGGCGTGATACAACCCACGCTCACTAGCAGTGCGATCCATCGCATCGCCTGTTCCCGGTTGCGCTCGAGGCGTTGCAGCTTACTGTAGTCGTACCGAAACCGCCAGGAGCCCGAGATGCGGGCCACGTTGCTCGTCTCGCTCGCCGCCGTCGTGCTTCCGCTCGCGGCGCAGACACCGCCCACCCCACCCCCGTCCGCCGCCAAGCGTACCGTCGAGCTCACAGGTCTCGTGCTCATGAACGGCTTCTTCACGAACGCCCGGGTGAACAACAGCGACGTGCCGCAGTTCGCCGACTCGCTCGCGCCCGCGAGCGCGGTCGGCGGCACCATTCGCCAGACCCGGCTCGGCGTCCTCGTGACCGATCCCGATGTGCTGCGCGGTAGCTTCTCGGGCGAGGTGGACCTCGATTTCTTCGGCGGCCAGCAGCCGTCTACGGGCGGCCGCACGTTCCCGCTGGTCCGCCTGCGGCGATCCGTCGGCATCGTCTCCTGGCCGCACGCCCAGCTCCTGTTCGGTCAGGAGTCGCCGCTCGTCGCGGAGCGGAGCCCGCGCTCGCTCGCCTCCGTGGGCTTCCCCGATTTCGCCGCCGCGGGCAACCTGTGGCTGTGGGTCCCGCAGGTCCGCGCCACCCTGGAGCAGGGATACACCCTGCGCCTCGCCGAGCAGGTGGCCGTGCTGGCGCCGACCTCCGGTACGGCGCAGGGGCTGTTCACCACCCAGCCCGACTCGGCCGAGCGGAGCCGTCGCCCCTATCTGCAGGCGAGGGTGCGACTCGCGTGGGGCCCGACCGACGATCCGAGCGAGGTCGCCATCGGCGGGCACCTCGGCTGGCTTGCCTCGGCCGACACGCTGTTCCAGTCGCGCGCCCTCACGGCCGACGCGCGCATCAAGGTCGGCCCGGTCGAGCTCCTGGCGGAGGCGTTCAGCGGGAAGGCGCTGGCGGGACTGGGTGGCGGCGGGATCGGCCAGAGCTTCGGGCCAACCGGCAACCCAGTCCGTACCAAGGGCGGCTGGGGTCAGCTCAACGTCCGGCCCAGAAGGGAACTGTTGGTCGGCGGTGGCTGCGGCATCGACGATCCCGACGACGGCGATCTGTCGGACGCGCTCGGCAACCCGCGGGGCCGGCTCAAGAACTTCGTGTGCGAGGGGCACGTGGATCTCCGCCCGCGCGGGCCGCTGGTGTTCGGGGTAGAGTTCCGGCGGCTCGAGACCACGTACCTGAGCGGGAAATTCACGGCCAATCATTTCAACCTGGCCGCCGGGTACCGGTTCTGAGTCCACCCCGATCGATTGCCGCCCAAGAGTCGCGGCTGAAGCCGCGGCTCGGCACTGCCGCTGAAGCGGCGCTCCGCGCCCGTTTACGGGCAGACGCCGAGCCGCGAGTTCACTCGCGCACTACGCGGGCAGACGACCCTTAAGATCATTGTGATGAAACGGTCCCGGCTCGGCGATCAGCGCCCGCGCGTGGTCCACCTGTCCCCACGTGTTCCAGAGGAGCACACCGCGCACGCGTCCTTCGCTCAGGTAGTAGACCACGCCCTCGCGGAACCGCTCCTTCCAGTCGGCCACGGTCTCGAGACGGGCATCGACGTCACCCACCGCTTCGTAGCCCAGCTCGAACAGATCGGAGTAAAAGAACGGCAGGTGGTGATAGGGCGTCGCCCGGCCCGCCATGTTGAGGCCGGCGGTACGGCCCATCGTGTTGGCGTTGTCTTCGTGCTCGACCCGCACGCGGGCGCCCAAGGCGCGATTCTCGAAGTTCGCGACGTCGCCGGCGGCGTAGATGTCGGGCTGGCTGGTGCGGCAGACCTCGTCCACCACGATCCCGTTGTCCACGCGCAGGCCGGCCTGCTCCGCGAGCTCCACTCCCGGCATGATGCCGAGCCCGGCGACCAGCACCTCGGCCACGAGCTCGCCCCCCACCGTCGTGCGCACGACGCATGCGCCGGCGCGCCGCTCGAGCCCCGCCATCCCCTCTGCCATCCGCATCGTGACCCCCTTCTGGCGGTAGTAGTCCACCAGGAATGCCGCCAGGTCCGCGGGGAACACGCGCGCCCCGACTCCCGCCTCCGGGACGAGCATCGTGACGTCGCGCTGCTGCATCCGCAGCGCGGCGGCGACCTCGCTGCCGATGAACCCCCCGCCGATCACCGCGAACCGCACGCTCTGGGTCGCGAGCGCGCGCAGGCGCCGGTAGTCATCGAGCGTGCGGAAATAGATGATCTGGTCGGTCTCGAGCGGCAGCCGCCGGGGGGTGCCGCCGGTAGCGAGGAGCAGCTTCTTGAACCGGTATGTCGTCCCCCGGTCGTCCGTCGCATTGTGCCCCCGGGGATCGATCGCCGTGATCCGCCGCCCGAGGTGCAGCGCCGCGCCGGTCGCCGCCGTCTTGCGCCAGATCTTCTCTTCGGGCTCGCCCTTCCACAGGGCCTTCGACAGCGGCGGGCGGTCGTAGGGCGGATGCGGCTCGGCGCTCACCAGGCCGACCGAGCCCGCCGTGTCCGCCTCGTGGAGGGCCTGGGCCGCGGCGTCGGCGGTCATGCCGCCGCCGACGATGAGATACGTGTAGTCGGGCATCGGGCCTGGGGTGTCGTCTATGGGCAATATACGTTGCCATTAGACCAATTGGATCGCCGCCCCGCGCCGTGTAGATTTTCGACGTGCCAGGCACCGATCTCGAGCAGCAGATCGCCGCGATAGCGTTGCTCGACGAACCGATCAGGAGGGGTCTTTATCTCTTCGTCGCCGAGCGGCGATACGAGGTGGGGCGGGACGAGGCGGCCCGCGCGCTCCATATCTCGCGGGCGCTCGCCGCGTTCCACCTCGACAAGCTCGTGCAGCGGGGGTTGCTCCACGCGAGCTACCGCCGGCTGACGGCCCGCCGGGGGCCGGGTGCCGGCCGGCCGGCCAAGCTGTACCACCGCTCCTCCCACCAGCTCGACCTCACGCTCCCCGAGCGCCGGTACGTGCTCGCCGGCCGGGTCTTCGCTCGCGCGTTGACGGCCGCCGCGCCGGCCGCTCGCGACGCACTCGAGCGCGCGGCCCGCGCCGAAGGCCGGACGCTCGGCGCCGACGCGCGCCGCCGGGCGGGCGCGAATGCGGGAACGGATCGCCTGCTCGCCAACGCGCTCACCGTGCTCGACGAGTGCGGATACGATCCCGCACGCGTCAAGGGCGAGGTCCGACTCCGCAATTGCCCATTCGACGCCCTCGCCAATGAGTGCCGGCCGCTCGTCTGCGGGATGAACCTCGCCTTGCTGCGCGGGCTGCTCGCGGCGGCCGGCGCGCGCGGCACCCGGGCCGAGCTTCGGCCCCCGAAGGCCGGATCATGTTGCGTGGTCCTCAAGACTCCCGCCCACACCAAGCGCTGACTCCCGTCCTAAAATTCTCAGTCCTCGTCCGCCGGCCGACCCGGATGTTTCTCCCGCCGGCGGTACTGCTTCGCCGACTTGTGCACCTTGTGCGATGGAGTCTTGAGCCGCCCCTTCACCGGTGCCTTCGGATTGGGGACGCGGACGGTGAGCCTCCGCTTGTCCTTGCGGCTCACGACGCGAGGCGCGCGCGGATCTGCTTCGCGTGATGCGCGCAGTGGCGGATGTGGAACCGCAGCCATTCGGGTAGCGTGAGATCGCCGAACGCGGGATGCTTCACGAATAGATCGTCCCGGCGGGCCGGCAGGAGCTCGTGCGCGAGCGCGAGGAACCGCGCGACGCCGTCCCGCAGCTGCCGCTCCACCGCGCCCGGATCCGGGCGCTGGGCAGGCTCCGTTGCCACCGGAGCGGGACGGCCCGAGGGAATCCACCCCATATCGACGTACAGAAACTGGGCGAGCCGTTGTCGCACGGGCCGTGGGCGACGCCGCATCGGCGGCTTGGCACGCCGCTCCTCGAACACGCGACCGCTGCCGTCGATGGAAATGGCGAGGTGGTGGACGATCTGGGCCGGGGTCCACTTGCCCGGCCGGGCCCGGTGCCAGTCCGCCTCGGGCCGGCCCGCCAGGGGCCCGAGCACCACATCGGGAATCCCGGCGAACCCCTGGGACCTCATGGCGCCACTGCGTCCACCATCTGCCGGGCCTGCGCCGCCGCGGGCGACCCCACCCGCACGCGGCTCACCAGCGTCCCCGCACTGTCGACGATCGCGAGGTCGGCGTCGGCGAGGGCCGCGCTGTCGGTGCGGATCGAGAGAGCCCATTGGCGCCGTGCGGCGACCGCTTGCAGCCGGCCGATCAGCCGATCGGCGGCCTTCGGCGGCAGGTACACCGTCACCATCGTACCCGCATCCGCCGGGCGGGGGCTCGCGCGCGGCGCCGGCTTGCAAGCGAACGCGGCGCCGGCGATCCCGCACGCGAGCAGGCGTGCGACCGTAGCGTCCGGCACTCTCATACCCAAGATTGTACGAGTGAATCTGCTACGTCGCTACCCAATCGCGCTCGCGCTCATCGCGCTCCTCCTCCTTGCCGCGCTCGGACCGTCGCCGCCTCTGGTGGATGCCGTGACCGGTGCGCCCCCGGCCGACGTGGACCTGGTCAGGCCCACACTCTATACGCTGCTCGCTCCCGTCTCGAACGTGCTCGACGCGCTCACGTTTCTGAGCCTCGAGCGGGCGAAGGCGTTCCTCCTCGGGTGGACGGCCGTCCTCGCCGTGTGGGGACTGCTGCGGCGAGGCACGATGCGGCGGCGGCTCGTCGCCGCGGCGCTCGGCCCCCTCGCCGTGGCTCTCATGGGGGTCGCAGCGGTGGTCCTCCCGCGCCCCGTCCCCAGGCTCGTCGCCGCGGACTCGACGCTCACCGTCATCGACTACCACGCGCACACGGCCCTGTCGCACGACGGGCGCCGCGGCTGGACCCTCGCGGACCTCGCCGCCTGGCATGCGGCCCAGGGATTCGGGGCGTCCTACGTTACCGATCACAACGTGGTGTTCAACGGCGGGGTGGACGACCCGATCCGCCTGCTGCCCGGCGTCGAGTGGAGCGTGTTCGACCAGCATGTCGTCGCCCTCGGCGCCGTGGCGCCGGTCGAGCGCGGCGTCTACGGGCGCGACACCCGCGCCATGCTGAGCCTGTTCGGCGCGCTGCACCGCCAGGGCGCGATCGGCATCGCGTCGCTGCCGGAGTACTGGCGGAACCACTGGGGTGAGCTGGACGATTTCGTGGCTGCCGGAGCCGACGGCTTCGAGATCGTGAACTGCGCGCCCAAGGCCATCGGCTTTCCGGCGGCGGCCCGCGCCGAGGTCCTCCGGGTCGCCGAGGCGCACGACCTGCTGGTCGTGGGCGCGAGCGACAATCACGGGTGGGGCAGGGTGACGTGTGTGTGGAACCTGTCGAGCCCGAGCGCGCACGGGTACCGGTCGAATCGCGTGATCGCCCGCCCCATCGCGCTTGCCCAGGGCGAGTGGCAGCCGTGGACCGCCGCCTACACCCAGCCGTGGCTGATGCTCGCGGGGCTGTCGTGGAGCGAGCGGTCCAGCTGGCTCACGTGGATTCTCGTGATCCTGATTTACCGCGCCGTGCCGCGACGGGCGGGCGACCCGAGCGGGATCGGAATCCTGGCGCGCAGCCTGTCGCTCAAGATTCTCCGGCTGCGTCCGCCTCCCCCGACCGACTGAGCGGTGTCCGACCTCCGTCTGCTCCACCCCGGCGACGAGGCCGCCCTCGACACGTTCCTCGTGCGCCACGCCGACACGTCCATGTTCCTCCGGTCCAACGCGCGCTCGGCGGGGCTCACCGACCGGGGCCAGCCGATGCAGGCCACGTAGGTCGCGGCGCTCGACGGCGGGCGGATCGCGGGCGTCGCGGCGCACTGCTGGAACGGCATGGTGCTGGTGCAGGCGCCGGAGGGAGCCCACGCCGCAGCCGCCGCGCGCGAGGCGGTGCGACGCTCGGGTCGCACGGTGACCGGCTTTTCCGGCCCGTGGCACCAGGTCGTCGCCGCGCGCGCAGCGCTCGGGCTCGGCGCGGCGCCCACCACCAAGAACAGCCGAGACGAGCTGTACGTGCTCGATCTCGCTCGCCTCGTCGTCCCACCGGCGCTGGCCTCGGGCGAGCTCCGCTGCCGTCATCCCACTGAGGCCGAGCTCGCGCTGCTGGTGCACTGGCGCGTGCGGTTCGCCGTGGAGGCGCTTGGTGCGACCGAGGGCCCGGACCTCCAGCAGGCGAGCACGGACGACGTGCGCCTGCAGCACGAGCGGGGAACGGACTGGTTGCTCCTCGCGGGCGCGGCCCCGGTCTCCTACTCGGTGTTCAACGCCATGCTCCCCGATATCGTGCAGATCGGCGGCGTGTGGACGCCACCCGAGTTTCGGGGCCGCGGCTACGCGCGCTCCGTGGTCGCCGGCTCGCTCCTCGCGGCGCGCAAGCAGGGGGTCGCGCGCGCCGTGTTGTTCGCCGACCCGGCCAACGCGGCCGCGCGGCGGGCGTATCTGTTCCTCGGGTTCCGGGTCGTAGGTGAGTACGGGCTGGTGCTGCTGGCGCTAGATCACAGCTGAAAGGTTCAGCAGCGTGCGCCACGCCCGGAATACTTCCCCGTACTCCTGATGGGCAAACGCGACCGTGCGACCCGCGGTGCGCGTCGCGCCCGGGCAGAGCTCCGCCATGTCGGCGTGGATGGTCATCGTGAAATCCACCTCGAGCGTGACCGGCGCTCGCAGGGTGAAGGGCGCATGCGTGCGCTTGAGCGCCCGGGGAACTTCCTCGCGAATCATGCGGCACGCGACGACCGGTGCGACGCTCTTCGCCGCGTGGCGGCTCACCGCCTCCTTCACGATCACCGTCGCCACACCGTCGCCCAACAGGTCCTTCGCCTCGGCCGCGAGGGCGGAGTCGCCGCTCACGAGGGCGACAGGCACGCCGTGCACCCCCGCCAGCGCCGCGTTGAGCCCCAGCTCGCCGACCGACTTCCCGTTCAGGCGCACGTCGTGGATGCGGTCGGCGTAGGTGTGGTCGAGAATCGCATTGCGCGTGCCGGCACGGGCGTGATACCCGATGAACAGCGCCGCGTCGAAGCCGCCATCGATCCCCTGCACCATGGAGCGGGGCTTGGGATCTCCCGACACGAGCTCGGCCGCCTGGTGCAGCTCCTCGGCGAGCAGGTTGCGCATGAACCAGTGGCTGTCGTTCACGAGCACCCGGGTGGCGCCCGCGGCGAGTGCGCCTTCGACGGCGGCGTTCGCCTCCGCGGTCATGAGACGGCGGAACCGCCCGTACTCCGCGGCGAACGCCGGCGTGGTGGGGTCGGTCTGCGACTCGTGGACGACCCCGGCGATTCCTTCCAGGTCGACGGAGATGTAGACGCGCACGGGTCAAAGCTATCTCTCGCAGATACTTTGTATTGCAAAGTACTTGACAAAGGCACGGCGTCGTGCCATTGTGTGTGTCATGGTCGCTCCTCGGCCGCTGCACGACCGCGCGCTCGACAACCTCCGCTTCATCCGGCAGACGATGGAGCGCGCCGGGTCGTTCACTGCGGTGCCGGGCTGGGGCCAAGTGGCGGTGGGGGCTACCGCGCTCGCTGCGGCGTTCCTCGCGGCGCGCCAGCCCACGCCCGAGCTGTGGCTCGCCACCTGGCTGGGCGAAGCGATCGTGGCGCTCGCCATCGGTGGGTCGGCGATGGTCCGGAAGGCGTACGCCGTGAACGATCCCATCCTGTCCGGGCCGGGGCGTCGGTTCGGCCTGAGCTTCCTGCCGCCGATGGTCGTGGGCGGCCTGCTGACCGTGGTGCTGTACCGCGCCGGCTTGTGGCACGCGCTGCCCGGCACCTGGCTGCTCTTGTACGGCACAGGGTTCGTGACGGGTGGTGCGTTCTCGGTCCGGATCGTCCCGGTGATGGGGATCTGCTTCATGTTCGTCGGCGCCGCGGCGCTGTTCGGGCCGGCGGCGTGGGGGCACTGGCTCATGGCCGCGGGGTTCGGCGGCCTGCACGTCGGGTTCGGCGTGATCATTGCTCGGAGGTACGGTGGCTAAGCAGGGAGCGGCGAGAAAGACCGAAGCGATCGAGCACGGGCTGAAGAGCGAGCGCGGTGGATCACGTGCCGCCGAGCTCGATCGACTGATCCACGAGCGGGTACGACTCGGCATCGTGAGCGCGCTCGCGGTGAACGATTCGCTCAGTTTCAACCAGCTGAAGGCCCTGCTCAAAACCACAGACGGCAACTTGAGCGTGCACGCGCGCCGCCTCGAGGAGGCGCAGTACATCACGTGCGCCAAGTCATTCGAGGGGCGGATTCCCAAGACCGAGTATCGGCTCACCGCTGCCGGGCGGCGCGCGCTGGAGCGCTACCTGGACCACATGGAAGCGTTGATTCACGCCACCCGTCAGGGGTGAGGCATTTTTTTTGAGGACATACTTTATGTCGCAAAGCTCTTCTCTCCACGTCGCGATCGTGATGGACGGCAATGGGCGTTGGGCCGGGCGCCGGGGCCTGCCCCGCGTGGCCGGCCACCGCGCCGGTGCCGAGGCCGTGCGCCGCACGGTCGAGGCCGCCCCGGACTCGGGGATCACGGCGCTCACGCTGTATGCGTTCTCCGCCGACAACTGGAAGCGCCGCACCAGCGAAGTCGCCGCGCTGATGCGCCTCTTCGCCCGCTACCTCCGCACCGAAACGCCGCGCCTCGTCGAGAACGCCGTGCGGCTGCAGGTGGTCGGCCGCCGTGACCGCCTCCCCCTGCCGCTGGTCGCCGCGATCGACGCCGCAGAGCGCGCCACGGCGCGCGGAGCGCGGCTGCACCTGCGACTCGCGGTCGACTACTCCTCGCGCTGGGCGATCGACGCGGGGGTCATCCTGCCGGACGTGGATCTCCTGATCCGCACGGGCGGCGAGCAGCGGCTGTCGGACTTCCTGCTGTGGGAGTGCGCGTACGCGGAGCTGTACTTCACCGAGACGATGTGGCCCGACTTCGGCGCGGCGCCGCTCGCCGCAGCGGTCGCCGAGTTTCACCGGCGGGAGCGCCGGTTCGGCGGGCTGCCGGAGGCGGCGGCCGGATGAGCGCCGTTAGCGGCAAGACGCGGCTGGGCCTCGAGATCCTCGCCGCGGGCGCGGGCTTGGGGGTCGCGAGCGACGCCTTGTTGCGCGCCGTGCCCTGGGGGCTCAATGCCCTCCTGTGCACCAGCGGGCTCGTGGCGGCCGCGGCGTGGCTGGCGCGTCGCCACCGTGTGGCGGTCAGCTCCGACGCCCCGTGGCTCGCGGCCGCGGCGCTCCTCATCGCCTCGAACTTCGTCGCCCGCGACTCGAGGACGCTCCACGCATTCGACGCGATCGGCCTGGTGATCGTCCTCGCGGTCGCCTTCCCGAGCATCCAGGGGGTAGCCCTGCGCGGTCGGCAGGTGTGGCATTACCTGCAGGCCGGCTTCGAGGCGGCGGTGAGCGCGTGGATCGGCGTGTTCCCGCTGGTCAGCCGCGACGTGACCTGGAACGAGTTGCCCGGGGGTCGGCTGCGGCAGGTACGCGCTGTCGCGCTGGGCGCCACGCTGGCGTTCCCGTTGCTCGTCGTCTTCGGTGGCTTGTTCAGCTCGGCGGACGCCGTGTTTCATGACGTCGTCGCCGACGTGTTCGCAATCGACTTCGGCGCCGTGCTGGGGCACATCGCGCTGTTCGGGATCTTCGCGGCCCTCACAGCGGGGTATCTGCGGGGCGCGCTGCTCCGCCCGGCTCCGTCACATGCGCTGGCGGAGAGCGACTCGAAGCTGTCACTCGGCATCATTCCGGTCGCGACGGCGCTCGGCCTCGTCGATCTCCTGTTCCTCTTCTTCGTCGTCATCCAGCTGCGCTACTTGTTCGGAGGTGTGGAGCTGATCGCCGCCGCGACGGGCCTCACGTACGCGGAGTACGCGCGGCGGGGCTTTTTCGAGCTCGTGACCGCCAGCGGGCTGGTACTCCCCCTCCTCGCCGGCGCGGATTGGGTCGTGCGCACCGAGTCGCGCGAGCACCAGCGGACGGTCCACCAGCTCGCGATCGTGCTGCTCCTGTTGCTCGCGGTGGTGATGGCGTCCGCGCTTGCGCGCATGCGTCTCTACGTCGGCGCGTTCGGCCTGTCGGAGATCCGGCTCTACTCGACGGCCTTCATGCTCTATCTCGCAGGCGTGTTCGCCTGGTTCGCGTGGACCACCCTGCGCGGGCAGCGACGGCGCTTCGCCTTCGGGGCCCTGGTCCAGGGGTTCGCGGTGCTGGGCGTCTTGCATCTCATCAATCCCGACGCCCTCATCGTGCGTACCAACCTCGCGCGCCCTCCTGCCGAACGTCCGTTCGACGGTTGGTATGCCGCCTCACTCAGCGCCGATGCCGTGCCGCTGTTGCTGGAAGCGCTTCCACGTCTGGACGGACGTGCGCAGTGCACTGTCGCAGCGGGACTCCGCGAGCAGCTCGGG
>WNGK01014421.1_pt1 | contig 25924 bp, 19 predicted proteins | sample 5400601 | NCBI WGS metagenome assembly WNGK01 (sample SAMN13153376, study PRJNA577476) | soil metagenome | isolation source: 60 cm soil or saprolite under Garry oak tree replicate 1 | place: USA:California | collected 2016-06-15
GCGGCTACACCTCCGGTTGGCGCAATCGCGAGGCTGAACGGGCGGCACTTATAAACGCGCGAACCTTGCCCGGATCCTTGCGACCCGGTGCGGCTTCCACACCAGACGCCACGTCCACACCCCACGGCCGCAGAGTATCGATCGCTTCCGCCACATTGTCAGGATTCAGCCCGCCCGCCGCAATCACCCTTTGCTGCCGAACCGCAGCGCTCTGGAAGACCGCATCCTTCGCCAGCTGCCAGTCAAATGTGATGCCGGTCCCTCCCACTGCTGCGGCTGTACGCGAATCCACCAGCACCGAATCCACGTCAGCGTCCTGTGCCAGCGCAATCGCTTCCGCCGCTGCCCTCGGACCAAAGTGCACCACCCGCAGAATGTGCAGTTTCGAACCAAACCGCCGTCTTAAAAATGCTGGCGCTTCCGGTGCCACGTCAGAGTGCAACTGCGCTCCGGTCAGGCCGCAGGCTTGTATCGCATCGACAATTTCTTCCAGGGTGGCGTCGACGAATACACCGATCTTCTCGATCCCCTGCGGCAGTTGCGGAGTAATCTCAGCCACCTGCGCAGTCGTGACTCTTCTCGGGCTCGGTGCGAACACAAACCCCACGGCGTCCGCTCCGGCGTCAGCGGCCAGACGCGCGTCCTCAAGCGACGTGTTTGCGCAGATTTTGACCCATAGGCTCATGGCGCTACAACAACCCTGGCCAGGAGTTCCGCGAATCAGGCTTTCGCCGATCAGAAAAGCGTCAAAGCCAGCCCCGCGGAGACGTACCAGGTCCTCTGAAGTGGAGATCCCGCTCTCAGTCACACGTACCACGCTGGTAGGAATGTGGCTGGCCAGCTGAAGCGAAGTTTCCAGGCGTACTTCAAAGGTCTTCAAATCGCGGTTATTCACCCCGATGGCGTCCGCGCCCGTCTCGCCCAGGCTGTCCAACACCCGGTCAAGTTCAAGCGGGGTATGCACTTCCACCAGCACATCGAGCTCAATCTGATGCGCCGCTTTAGCCAACCTCTTGAGTTCAGCATCACTGAGAGCGGCGGCAATCAGCAGGATTGCGTCGGCATGGTGAGCACGCGCCTCCACTATCTGGTACTCGTCCACCATGAATTCCTTACGCAGGCAGGGCAGCGGCACCGCTACGGAAGCCAGTTCCAGGTTGCGCAGGCTCCCTTGAAAGTAGGGCTCATCTGTCAGAACCGAAAGCGCAGCGGCTCCTCCCGCCGCGTACCGGCTCGCCAGCCACGCCGCGTCGAAATCTTCCCGTATCAGGCCCTTGGAGGGCGACGCCTTCTTGATCTCGGCAATCACCGCGGGACACATTGCGGCCTTCTGCCTGAGCGCGGCAGCCCACCCGCGCGGGTCGTGCGCTGCCGCTCTGCGCTCCAATTCCGCAATCGACACACGTTCCTTGCTGCTCGCCAGCGTGGCTCGTGTAGTTGCCAGAATGGCGTCCAATCGAGTCGGCATAGAGTTTCATCATAATACGGTAGTAATTGCACCTGTCTGGCGCGTCGCAACGTAATTACACGCCCAATCAACTCACGTGAACAATAGGCCGATGGCTGATGTCGCGAACGGCTTTGCGCAGAACTTCATGTGTGAGCGGAGCAACGTCTCCCTCACCAAGAAACAGGAATCGGAAGACGTTTGCCACGGGGTTCCCCTCTTTCCACTTGAAATAGATGTGCGGCACACCTCCGGTCATGTTTTCGACATGGATCAAAAACGCCGCAATCGAGTTCGCCACAATGGGGCTCCCGGCTGACAGAATGCAATGATTGGCGACTCTTTTCCCATCGACTGAGAGTTGCTGGTGGAATTCCGACGCATCCGTGCGCTCCACTTCCAGAAACACAATCTTCGCCGCTGGCGGAAGTCCGTGGATCGTCCTTACCAACTGGTCGATCCGGTTCAGGTCTTCAGGAGTAGTGGGCTTGGGTCGTCGCGAAATGACACGGATCACTTCGTTGCCCGCGCTTCTGATAATGTCGGCGGCCTCATCTGAAAGTTGAACTCCCGTGATGCGCAACTCCGTAGACCGCATAGCTCGTGAAACGGCCGAGACAAACAGAATGGTCGCGATAAAAATGCAGGAGATTTTCAGGCCTTCCGGCCGCTCCCAGATATTCATTCCCGTGGTATAGACAAACACGAGCGTGACCAAAAGATAGGGCCACCGCAGCCCATTTTGCCAAACCGACAGCGTAACCGCGCATGCAGCCGAGGTGATAAGCACCAGCACGCCTGTGGCATAGGCTCCGCCTTGTGCGTCAACGTTGGCATGGAAAGCCACCGTAACAAAGAACGAAACCCCAACGAAGACCAGCACCAGCGGCCTCGATGCGCGTGCCCACTCGGGCGCCATTCCAAAACGAGGCAGATAGCGCGGAATCAGGTTCAGCAATCCTGCCATGGCAGAAGCGCCCGCAAAGGCGAGGATCAGGATAGTGCTGATGTCATAGATCGTTCCAAAAGTTGGCCCAAAATGCTGATGCGCAAGGTGAGCCATCGCGCGGCCGTTCGCCGCTCCACCGTCTGCGAAGGCATTCGAAGGAATCAGAATCGTCGATACAAAACTGGTGGCGATCAGGAATACGCTCATGATCCCTGCCGCTGTCACCAAAAGTTTTTGGGTGTTCCGGATACGAGCATCCAGGTCGGCCCCCGCGATCAGCGGCATAACGGCGACTCCCGTTTCGAATCCCGAAAGGCCCAAAGCCAACCTTGGAAACAGCAGCAGGCAGACGCCGAGAATTGTCATCCAGTGGGGGCGCTGCGCAAACATGGCTGACTTCCAATGGGAGACGAGTTCGGGCTGATGTATGACCTCAATGACAGCCCTGGCTGTCACGATCGCGTTCAACACCAGGTAAGAAGCCACCAGCACCACTGCGATTCCTATCGCTTCTTTGAACCCGTTCAGAAAGATGACGCCCAGGCCAGTCAGAATCAACAAAGTCACCAGCATCTGCCCCGTGAGCCAGCTCGGGGCAAACGGATTGTGGACGAAGTGCGCCGCCGCGTCCGCAGCAGAAAGAGTGATCGTGATGATGAAATCCGTGGTCGCAAATCCAAGCAGGACCAGCACAAATATCTTGCCGCCCCACTCAGGAAACAATCGCTCAAGCATGGCAATGCTGCCCTGCCCATTGGGGCTGGCACTCGCAACGCGCTGATAGAGTGGCAGGGCGGCAAAAAGCGTCACCAGGACCAGCACAAGTGTGGCAAACGGGGAAAGCAGTCCCGCGGCGAGAAACGCGATTCCCGGCTGATAGCCGAGGGTCGAGAAATAGTCCACCCCGGTCAAGCACATCACTCGCCACCACGCGTGTTCCGGCTCCGGGGCGCTGTGAACACCTTTGGGCAGCTTTAGGTCTGCGAGCAGCCAATCAATCAAAACTGCGCTCTTCATTCGGTCAGACACCTGCCAGAAGAATAATCAAGTCAGTTGGATGCTCGATGATCAAGACCACCGGCTCGGCTGGCCCGAATCTTCGAGAATCCAGCAGGCAAGCGCCGTCATGAGAAAGGTAATTCGAAAGGCGTCTAGTTGGATTGATCTAAAGGCGTCGTATCTGTGACTTGCCGAGACTGGTTACCCGTACGCGAAAGTAGCGGAGTCAGGTCGGCAGTGTCCATGACGGGAGCGAGGCCTGGATTGAGGCCTGGATCGAGCCCAGGCTCTGCCACCCCAAGCTCGGTAGCTTCAGCATCGTCAGGCTTAGATGTGTGCTTGCGATCGGCAAGTTCCAGATCGGCGATACGCTGCAGAAGTATGCGCTGAGTTCAACCAAAGCCGGATCGTCTGGCCGAAGGTCGGAACCCTGTTCGACCTGTTGAAGCGTGGCCCGAAGGACATCGATCCTGGATAGTAATGAGTTGAGGGCCATACTTGAGTCGCCGACAATAGATGTAGATGCCAGAAATCGAGTCGGAGATGTTTGCTTGAGCCATTCTCACTCACCCAAAAAGCGGAAGCAATAACCCGATTCTCTTAAAATCGTCCGAGCCGCACTCGCACAACTTCTGGCCGCTCATGAAAGCATAGGCCGCGATCCACTTCATCGCCATTCCACAAACGCGCCGGCTTCCAGATGCCGTTCTCATAGGTACCCTGCTCAGCTGACAAAATCTGCATGCGCAGGTCTGGCAGCTTCCCCGGCAGATGAAAACTCACGCTCGCCTCTACGCCCGTGACGAGAAATTCATCGGGCCCTAGCTGCGCTACGAGAGCCGCTCCATGTGCGTCCTTGGTTCCCGGAGGTCTGCGCCCATCCGATTGCGGAAATCCGAAAGCCACTGTAGCCCTCCACTCACCGAATTCCAGTTCTTGCTGCGCCTGTCCAGGTTCCTCCACGCTGGTTTTCAGTTTTCCGTCAAACTCGAGTTGGGCGATTTCGCGGCTCATCGGCCCGACAAGCGCATAGTTATGTGCGTGCGCCTTCAACGGCGGTTCGCCGTCCGCTTTCAACTCGAATTGATCAACCCCGAAGGGCGAAAAGCCGATAGCACCCTTTCCGAGTGCATAGAAGAAAAACTTTCCGTAATCGTCGCCCCTGCCGGTCTCTGGAATCCAAAGCGGGTTATCGGGACGGAGGTACGCGTCCATTACCTCACGGTAAAATCCTGAGTCACTGCTGTAGATATCCGGCCCGATCATATCGATTGAAGGCGCGAGCCCACGCCACAACCCCACATACTTCTGCACCGCTCCTCCGCTGGGGTATTGAATTCCTGGAATGGGTACTTGGCGTTGCGGCAGTTCCGCGGCAGGATAGCTGAGCCATACGTTGATATAGAAAGGTAGATTGAATTCAGCCTTCCCGGCCGCTGCTATTTCATTGATGTATTTGGCCTGATGGTAAAGCTGAAAGATCTCATCCGCTTCACCCCGAAACACATCCCTCCATGTGCCCGGCTGTTTGTGGGTTAAGGTCACAAGATCCGCGGGGACGGCGCCCGCGAACTCGCGGTTAGCTTCCTCCGAGAAGTCCCGAACACTGCCGACGCCGCCCGACTCGTTCTCCACCTGAATCAGAAGTACCGTGTGCAACTCCGAGTCAATCTGCTTGAGGTGACGGATCAACGCAGTGAAGGCCGTCTTATCAGCGTCCAGATTGGAACGTGAATTGGCCGACAACACATCGATCGGCTCGCCATCAGACCTGATCATCCTGGGAAAGCGCTTGGCATCTGTCTTGACCCACTGCGGAGCGTATTGCATATTGCCGTTCTTCCAGGTACCAAACCACAACAGCACCACGTGAAGGTTGTGCGCTCGCGCGCCATCGATCATCTGGTCAACATTTCCGAAATCAAACCGGCCCCGCTGCGATTCGATCTCCTCCCAGTAGACCGGCGCCTCCACGGTGTTGGCGTGCAGAGATGCCATCGATTGCCACACCTGCGAAAGTTCGCTGGGCCATGCGCTGGAGTTATGGATCTGGCCGCCGAGAATCAAGTACGGACGCCCCTCAACGAACAGCGTGAAGCGCCCATCCTTTTCGACAAGGCGCGGAGCTTCGACTGCCGCAGCCTGCGACAGACAAGTTAACGACACTGCGGCGGCAAGACAGATGTGCGAAAACGATCTGGAAAGAATCACCACTGCACTGTAACCGTTCAGCAAACTGGTACGCAAGCTTTCCATCGGGAATTCAGTCCGATCAAAATGCGCGATCCAAATGGATCAAGCCAAGACACCGGGCCCGATCTATTCGCGCTCCCATGTTGAAGATAACAATGGTGCGCAAAGTTCAGCCAAATTCGCAGGGTGCGGAATTCACATTTCCCCTTGCATTTCGCCCTGCGATCGATTTACGTTATCGGTAACGTTGCTCGACGCCGTCGAGCCATTGCGAGGTGTTTTTATGGCGATCGTTGCTCCCGGGACCGCTCCCGAAGGTCTGGCAATCGAGGATGGCTGGGGCGAGTTTGTCGCCGGCCGGTATCGCGAAGGCAAGACTGAATCGGAATTCCGCAACTACGACGCCACCGTTGTGCCTGCAGTTGCTGAGTTCTACAAGACAAACCACCAATTGCAGACAGTGGACTTCGTGCTCTCAAAGGAGAAGCAGTACTTCGCGCTGACCAAAAGAAAGATGAGCATCTGGGAAGCCGCGGAGTTTCTCAACACCCTGGTGGACGAGAGCGATCCCGATACCGACCTGACTCAGATCGAACACCTGCTCCAGACCTCAGAGGCTATTCGCAACGATGGCCACCCGCGATGGATGGTGCTCACTGGTTTCATCCATGATCTTGGCAAGGTCCTGTGCCTCTATGGCGAACCACAATGGGCCGTCGTAGGCGATACCTTCCCCGTCGGTTGCGCATACTCTGACAAGGTAGTGTTTCCGGAATACTTCGCCTCCAATCCTGACATCAAAGTTCCCCTCTATCAGACGAAGCATGGAATATACGAACCACATTGCGGCCTCGCCAACGTGCACATGTCCTGGGGTCATGATGCCTACATCGGTCACGTCGTAAAAGACTACTTGCCCGAAGAGGCGCTGTACATGCTTCGGTACCACTCTTTCTACGCGTGGCACCAGCAGGGCGCCTACAGCCATCTCTTGTCCAAGCACGATGAAGAGATGCTTCCGTGGGTCAAGAAGTTCAACCCCTACGACCTCTATTCCAAGGGCGCAGCCAAACCCAGCGTGAAAGAACTCAAGCCTTTTTATGAGGATCTCATCGCCGAATTCTTCCCCGATAAGATCGATTGGTAAGATTCCAATAGATTAGAGTTATTCAAGCGCTGCTCAGATACTGGAGCAGCGCTTTTTTATGTCGAAGTCCGGCGGAACTATACTTCCGCGGGGATGTTTTCAAGTTTGGTCTCACCAACTGCGCGCCACAAACAATCAGGGGGCAGGCATGGCGATTCGTCTAAAAGACATTGCACGCGAACTGGATGTCTCCGTCATGACCGTCTCGAAAGCTCTGCGTGGCAAGACGGATATCAGTGAGGCCACTCGCAAACGCATTCTCAAGCGCATGCGGGAACTGGATTATCAGCCGAATCTGACTGCTCGCAGTCTTGTTACCGGTCAGTCCTACATCATCGGCCTGATCGTTCCCGACCTACTGAACCCATTTTTTACCGAATTCGCAAAGTCGTTGGGCAGTGCGCTCCGCAGCCGATCCTACGGACTCATTCTGTCTTCGTCTGAGGAAAACGCTGAAGTAGAACGATCGGAGATTCGCATCATGCTTGCCCGTGGAGTGGATGCCCTCGTACTGGCGTCCTGCCAGACCACCGGCAAGAGTCTCAATAACCTGCTCAATCGCACCTTGCCGTTTGTTCTCATTGATCGTCCCGTGCCCGGGATCCGCGCCACCTTTGTGGGCACCGACGACGTCGCCGGAGGAGCGCTCGCTACCGATCACCTCATTCAACTGGGCCGGAAGCGAATTGCCTATATCGGCAGCCCCGATCTCAGCCCCGCCGCCAACCGATTCAGAGGATTTAGAACTGCGTTACAAGTTCACGATATCGAATTCCGCGACGATTTCGTCTTACCCGGTGAGAGTAGCGAAAAGGCTGCCGATCAGGCCGGGTACGACATGATGAAAGCTCTTCTCAAGCGTCGCCCACGTCCTGACGGCGTCTTCTGTCACAACGATGTCATCGCTATCGGCGCCATGAGGGCCACACTCGACGCAGGACTCGCCATCCCTGACGACATCGCATTTGTCGGTTTCGATAATGTGCGCTATTCCCAGTATCTCCCGATTCCGCTCTCATCGGTCGATCAGCGCACCGCACAATTAGGAGAAGCCGCCGCTCAACTTGTGCTCGATCTTGTGACCAGCGAAACCAAAGGTCCTCACAATGTTCTGCTATCTCCAACTCTCGTTGTCAGACAATCCAGCGCAGGCAAGCTGCAAGCCCCGAAACGCTCTTCCCGCAAAACGCCGGGCCTTCTCTCTTTTGGTAGAGCCAAAGAGACGCGATCTTTAGCTAATTTCTCCCCACATGATAAGTGAGCCCGGCAGCAACACGAAGATCGTTTTGAGTGTTGGACGCTCCATTTGGAAGAGCGGTTCGAATCCAGTCCATTTCGAACAGGCGGACGCCAATGTGGCGCGTCAAAAACAGGTCTACCCCTCCTCCGAGTTGCATCGAAGAGGAATTCGCAGTACTGGTTGCGCCCCCAGCGGCTGGAAAGACGCTGTTGTAGCCGTGCACTTCGCCGAAAAGACCCTGCACAAAAACGTGGGCTGGATGCTGAGCCCACTCGTTCCTGCTCCAGTGGTCGATCACTTTTGTGTAACGCGGTCCGGCCGCGACGGTAAACTTGCTCAGGTTGACGCCAGGCTGTATATGGCTGGAAGTTCCCTCTGCGAGACTAACGGCGAGACCAAGCCCGTGGTAGAAGCTCAGAGAAACATCGCCACTCACTCCTTGAAGCCAGAAACAGTCGCAGCTTTTCTGAACAATTCGAGCGTGCTCGGGCGCATAAGTAACGGCAAAGTCAGCTGAGAAGGGGTTGGACGACCGCGCAGATGGCGCGTAGTTCTGCGCCATTGCAATTCCGGTCGTCATGAATATCGCTCCAGCAAGGAGCACAGTGCCGCGAAGAATCCTAAGCATCGTTGTTCTCCTTTACTGAACTGTGAGCGCCACGGTGGCGGAGTGAGATAGTTGCCCGGAGGTCCCAGTCACGGCGGTGCTTGCGCGAAAAATCCCGTGGACTTGGATCCGCAACCGCTGAGCCCGGCCACCGCTGCCATCGCCGTTGCCATCAACAGCAGCAGCGACAAATACCTCATTCGCTTTGCTCCCCGCCGCATTCGTCGTGTGAACGGCAAGAGGAGCAACGCCAAGGTAAGTGGTGCCAGCCTGTTCGATAGATCGCGAATCTTCGGCCTTGGTGTATTGGCTGCCGATGTCATCGGAGTTGAGATAGTCAGGGTAACTGTGGTCGTTCCCGAACCTGCAGCAAGTGAGTTAGGAGTTATCTCATACGTCGCGCCTGTCGGAAGACCACTCACCGTCATGTGAATGACTGACGGAAAAGTTGTTGCAGGAGATAGCGGGCTGACAGTCAAATGATAGGTCGCCGTACCGCCAGGGATCACTGTGAGCCCGGTGGTGCTCCCGCTCGACAACGAGAGGTTGAAGTCCTCGATAATCTCTGATACCGTACCGCTCGTGCCTCCCAGAATATTTGCGTCGCCGGAGTAGATGACAGTAAGAGAATGGGTTCCGATTGGCATTGAGGCAGTAACCAGCGAAGCCACGCCGTGGCTGAGGACTACGCTTCCGCCCAATGCGGATGTGCCGTCATAGAACATCACCGTCCCCGTGGGCATCGAGGCTGCCGAAGAAACGGTGGCAATTAATGTCACGGGATTCGAAGCCAGCACCGACTTCTGAGACGATGTCAACACCACAGAGGATGCCGCCCTGTTCACCATTAGCGAAACCGTGCCCGTCGCAGTTGTGTAGTTCGTGGCATCTGTCGGCGTAAAGCTTACCGTCAACGTCTGCGAACCCGCTCCTAAAATCGCGCCGATTGCAGGTGCGTACGCAAAAGAGCCGGGGACCGTAGAAGACGCATTGAGTTGGGTTGCGCTCAATGCTTTTCCGTAGGTTATGGCCGCTGGAGTAGTCCAGGTAATCTTCGGCGTCGCCTTGTCAACCGTGAGCGAAACGGTCGCTGTGGCTGCAGAGTAGTTGGTCAAGTCTGCAGGAGTGAAGGTCACCGAAAGCGTATGCGAGCCAGTTCCTAAAACTGCTCCGGCAGCTGGAGTGTAGCTAAAGGTGCCGGCTACCTTCGCAGAAGCATTGAGTTGGGTTGCGCTCAATGCAGTGCCATATCCGATGGCGGCAGGGGTCGCCCAGGTAATGGAAGGCATGGCCTTATTTACCGTCAGGGGCACGGTAACATTGGCCGTCGTGTAGTCGGTCGAATCTGTAGGAGTGAATGTTACTGACAACTGTTGCAGCCCTGCCCCGAGAACTGTTCCGGCAGCCGGTGTGTAAGTAAACGTGCCGGAGATTGTTGAGGATGCGTTAAGCTGGTTTGCTCCTAACGGCGACCCATAGCTGATGGCCGCCGGATGTGCCCATGAGACCGACGGAACAGCCTGATTGACTTTCAGAGAGACAGTCGCAGTCGCGATCGCATAGTTGGTTCCGTCTGTGGGTGTGAAATCGACTTTGAGGGAATAGGTCCCGGCCGCCAGAACGGTAGAAGCGTTCACCGCGCCGCCGGGAGTCGCCGTGTACGAGTACGTCCCCGGCACAGAATTCGCGCCGTTCATCGCCATCGCATTGAGCACGCCTCCCAACGTTGTGCCGTATGTGATGGGCGAGGGCGACGTCCAGTTCACAGTCGATTGGATCTGGTTCACTTTCAGCGAAATCGCGTGCTTGCGCTGTTCGTAATGGTGTAGGTCACGCTGCCCGAAGGAGCGCTGATGCCCGAACCGCTGAATTGGCCTGTCACGGTGACCGGAATCGAACCCGCCGTACCGTACGCTAACGCTACGGGTTGTGTAGCAGGTCCGGTGAGAGTGACAGAGGCTTTGTTCAGAGTTTCAGTGATCGAGTTGCTGCTCGACAGGAACACCCCACTGACACCCGCGTAGTTTGCGGTGATGGTGTGCGTGCCGATTCCGTTGAGTAAAACTCCCGGCAGAGTCGCGGTCCCCGCAGCCAGGCTCACCCCGGCGCCGCCGTTGAGCGATGACGTCGTCGTTCCCACCGTGTCGGTGAACGTTACTGAGCCCGTCGGAATAGAAGAGCCATTGCCCGCAGCCGTATCGTTGACGGTTGCGGCTATCGTCACCGCCTGGCCATATGTGGCCGGCGATGGACCTGCCAGCACGACTGTCGATGTGGAGTCGCCCGCAGTGAGGCCGGTACCGCTCACCGAAACAGGCTCACTCGATCCGTCAATGTTCAATGCATTATTCGTCACGGTGATATCCGTGCCCAGGCTGCCCACAGACTGTGGCGTAAATTTCACCGCGATATCGCACCCCGTCCCCGGTGCGAGCGAGGTAGCCGATGTGCAGGGATTTGTGTCCGCCGCGTCTTCAATGAAATCTGCCGTATAGCTTGGACTGGCCGAGAAGACCAAAGGCTGATTGCCGAGATTCAAAACCGTCGCAGTCTTCGGACTGTCGGCACTGATGGAACCTTGTATGGTGTCTTTGAAGTTCAAAGACGCGGCGGCGACGTCCACTTTTACAACTCGAGCGTTATCCCAATCGGGAATGTAGATGTTGCCGCCCGCGTCTATGCTCACGCCAAAGGGAAATCCGATGGTGGTCGGGCTTGCAAGTCCCTGAACCTGCACCACAGAGCTCACACCTGCGGTTGTCACTTCAACAATGCGATTGTTGCCCGAGTCAGCGATATAGACGTTCCCCATGCGGTCGACGCCGACACCCTGAGGAGCGTTGAGAGGCGTGCTGAGACCGGAGACCGTCACAGGCGACGCTGTTCCCGCTGGCGTGATCTTGATAATCTGCCCGGCATCCGGGTCAGAAGCATAAATATTCCCAGCTCCATCAACCGCAAGTCCGGTGAGAGAGAGATTGCCGAACGTGTACCCCCCTGTGTTTACTACCGTTCCGCTCAGCGTAGCCGTGGGAGCTGTTACATCTGGCGGCCTAACCTTCACGATGCGGTTTCTCTCATAGTCGGCGATGTAAAGATTCCCTGAAGCGTCGGTTGCGAGTGCGGTTGGCGATAAGATTGAATCGCCTTCCGCCGTGATCGTTAACTGCGAAACAATACCCGCCGCTGTAATCTCAATGATCTTGTTGTTTTGGAAATCAGCGATGAATAGATCGCCGGCCCCATCGAAAGCCATGCCCGCAACTGCACCAAACGTATAGCTCCCGGCAGTCACCAATGTTGCGTCGCCGCCACTGGCCGGAATCTCCACTACCTTGCTGGCGCCAAAGTTGCTGACGAACATGTTCCCAGAGCCATCAATCGCAATCTGGAAGGGGTTGCCCAGGGACTCCCCGCCCGTGTTCATCACGCTGGCAATACCAGGAGACAGGGCAGCCTGCGGAGCGTCAGCGAAGCCGTAGAGCGGCACTGTCATGGTCTCCAGTGTGCCGCCGGCGAAATACGAGAGGATCATACCGCCTTGGCGTAAACCGGGCGCGAAGGGGAGAAACTGGATATCGATGGTGCATGTCGTGGATGAACCGTAACTTCCCCCAGCGCAAGTGGTGCCCCCGCCGGCTGCGAAGTCGAGATCCGCAGCTCCGAGCGTGTTGAGCGACAGGCTCACGAGGTTTGTATCTGCCGCAACCGTAAAGCTAAGTGTCCTGGTGGTGCTCGCAACTGTTCCAAGTTGCAGATGGCCGAACCCAACTGCGTTTTTTTGAACCGTCACTACCCGGTTGTTTGAAGTGTCGGCAATATAAATGGTTCCCAACGCATCGGCGAAGACGCCATTTGGATTGGCAAGCGTAAGATCCGTCGTCACGAGTGAGGAAAGGGATGACACTTCAACAACACGGCTATTACCTGCATCCGCGATATAAATCGCACCCCACCTGTCAACTGTCACCCCCGATGGGAAGCTAAGCGGTGTTCCCAGGCCGCTCAAGTTCAGCGGAGCGCCTGCGCCCGCAGCTGAAACTTCGACGATGCGATGATTCGCCGAATCGGCAATGTAAAGATTGCCGGAGATATCTTCAGCCAGCCCTTTAGGCATGTTCAACGCGGTTGCAAGACCGGTAACCGAGTACACCGATGCGATGCCATCGGCCGTGACCCTGACGATCCGGCTATTTGCCGTGTCTGCGATGAAAACGTTACCGGCAGAGTCTACCGCAACTCCCTGTGGCGAGCTCAGCACGATCGAGCCGACATTCAACACAGATCCGGTTCCTGATGGGCTGACCACCACAACGCGGGAGTTTCCTTCATCCGCGATATAGAGGTTTCCAGCGCCATCGATCGCCAACGCGGCCGGAGATCCCAGTGCGGGGCTCAACCCCGAGATCGCGAGCACAGACGAACCGCCCTGCGGAGTGACTTCCACAATTCGATTATTGCCTGCATCCCCAACATACAAATTTCCTGACCCATCGGCGACGATGCTCGAAGGTTCGCTGAGCGCTATGCTTCCCGTATCAAGCACCGTATTAGCGCCGTTGAAAATTAACGGCGGCGGCAGAGCCATGCCCGCAGTAGCAGAAAGCACCAGGACAATTATGATCCCAAACATCCGTTGGGAAAGACGGAACTGTAACATTCTGGCCCTCATATTTCGGTAGAAACACACTTCTTCGCCATCTGTACATGCAATTTGATCGCTCTGATATGAAGCTCTCCGGGGAAGGTTCATTCAGAATCGCGGCTCAAGTCCGCGCCGATGACATGCGAACTTTTACGGAAGTTGTGACCGACTTTAGAGGCGTTCAGGGGCGCTGGTCAATGACCCGAAAGAACCATTCCTTATGACACGGCGATCTGATCTCAATACCCAAGTGCCCATCAGGTCGCAATCGGCTCGCGGCCGAAGCGGAAAGACATGCGATGCGCAAGCAAGCGCATCCGCAGCCGCATGGAACCACCTGGCCGAAGTCATCACCAGACAATATGGCCACTTTCAGTGCGCACGCTTCGAGCGCTCATCGCAGTCAGGAGCCTCAAACCAAATTAAGCAAGCGACCCCCGAGAACTCCGATTTGCAGCCGAATAGATTGTGAGCAAGATCGCTGATCAACCTGCTACGAAGAGAAGACCATTCGCGCAAATCTGCAATTCACAGAATCTCCCTGCCGCGTGGTGCCTCTCAATTCGAATTCACTGCATGCTCGATTGCAGCCGCCAAATCCTGAGGGTGAAATCCAAATGGACCTGGTTTGCTCTTGTAAAGCACCTGCCCGCCAGGCGCGATGAGATAGAGGCGGTCAGGCCAACCCGTGTAAGCTGACTCAACCCTATTGTCAAAGCCATCAACCAATGCAGGAAACTTGATGCCCAGCTTCCGCATACACACCCCGGCTACCGAAACGCGCTCTGATTCGTCTTTGGGACTGCGAAAGAGCACTCCATCACGGACGTTCGATTGCATAGTCCATACATCGGTGGGATGAGCCTCAAGGATGTACACCGCATAAAATGCGACTTTGTCCTTGTACTGTTCTGAAAGCTTGTTCAGGGCGGGAACCTCCCGCCGAAATGGCGGTCAGGTATAGCTGCCGAATACCAGCACCACGGGCTTCGAATCCCACAGCGAAGCCAATTGCAGAGAAGTCTTCGTTTCGAGAGTCTTTACCATAAAATCCGGTGCCGGGTCGCCGGGATGCAAGTTTCCCGCACGAGCCTGCAGCCACATTGTCTCGAATGGGAACAGAAAGTAAGCAGGCATCGGCATGCGCGCCATAACGTGCCCGAATTTCTCGGGCGTCTGGTGCATCGCCCAGTCGACGAATACGACAAAACAGAGCCATGCGGCCACCAGGATTCCCAGCGTTCCCATGAGCTTGCGTTTGGTAGTCGGCTTCATTGTCATACCGTTGCTCACTTCGTCGTTTCGTTCATCTCTAGGTAGCCCTGCGGCGCAATTCCAAAAGCATCGGCTACACGATTGAAGAAAGCAAACATCGCAGTGATGTATACCGCTTCCGCAATTTGAGGCTCGGTCCACCCATGCTCGCGGAGCCCCTGCACATCTTCGTGCGTTGTGCGATACGCGGCCTCTGTCACCTTGGTCACGTACTCGAGCAGCGCGCGCTCCGCAGAACTGAGCCCTGCAGCCTCAAGGTCGCCGTGAGCCAGAGCCTGTACTGTCTTCTCCTCTGCTCCCTGAACACGCAGGAAGTATGCATGCGAGTCCAGTCAATATGGGCACCGGTTCAGCCATGACACCCAACTGGCGATGGCCTCCTTGATACGCCGGTTTAAATGTCCTTCCGAGAAATGAACCGTGTCACTGAAGCGCATCACCTCGCGAAGAAAATCGGGCCGGTGACTAAAGCACTTGAGAATTCCAGGCATCTTTTGGCGCCCGGACTTCTGACGCCACTCGTCATAGACTGTGGCGATCTCGCCGCTTGCATCAACATCTTCGATCAGCCTGATCTTGGTTGCGCCATCAGCCATACTCTACGTGGCTCCTGAAGTATTCCGCACTATAGCATGCCGCGCGCGCCGTCATATCCAACTTTCGGACGACCGTCCCTATGACATGAGCGCTTTCGCCTCACTGTAGATTGCAGAATCGATCACGCCGCCTGATCAGTGGTCCTTCGCTTCAACCAGAGATTGATCCAGCGAGCAGTCGATTGTTGAGAGCGCATATCAGCTGTTCGTCAAATTCGGGCTCCACGGTACGCAGGTCGAGCAGCACTCGATCCTCGCTGATTCGGCCAATAATCGGAGTGTCAAGACGACGCAGTGCGAGCAGCAGAGAATTCGCCCCAACACCTGAGTGGCGCACCGAGAGCGCGTAACTCGGCAGCGTAGCTCGCGGTGCGGTGCCACCTCCGATCAGGCTCTCCACTGGAATAACATCGACAATTAATGATGGCTCGCTGAGTTGTCTTACGATGTGCTCGCACCTTGTCTTCATCTCTTTCGGTTCCGCGCGCAGCATACGTACAGTTGGTATCAGTTCCGGAGAACCTGATACGTACTCGGCCAGAGTCGCCTCAAGTGCTGCATAAATCAATTTGTCGACCCGAAGGGCACGGAATAATGATCATGTCGATCAGATCTTTTCTGCCGATCAATATTCCGCACTGCGGACCGCCGAGTAGCTTGTCTCCGCTTGCCGCAACCAAGTCGCATCCAGACCCCACGCTATCAATTAGCGTGGCTTCTCCACTGACGCCATACGGCTCAAGTGCATCAATGAGCCCCGTGCCCTGATCCTCAAAAACAGGAACCCGCGACCGGCCTCCGATGGCGACCAACTCAGCAAGCGCAGGCCTCGCGACAAACCCTTCCATGCTGAAATTGGACTGGTGCACCCGCAAAATCAAACTCGTATCGGTTGAAAGCGCATCTTGATAATCTGCGACACGCGTACGGTTCGTTGTACCAACCTCTTTAAGCACCGCACCCGAAGATTGCAGTATGTCGGGAATGCGAAAACCGCCGCCAATCTCAATCAGTTCTCCTCTGGAGACAATTACTTCTTTTCCCGCCGCCAGCGAATGCAGCGCGAGAAACGTGGCTGCGGCGCAATTGTTCACCACGACGGCGCGATGCGTATCCCGCGGACTTGCTAAGCCAGCCCCACGCCCGATGAGCTCCAGAATTAGGGCCTCGACATGAACATCGCGCGTTCCGCGCTCTCCCGTTTCGAGATCCAGTTCAACTCAAGTCATCTTCAAGAATAGTTGGAAACGCCTCGAGTCTCTCCTTCATGGTCGATGGTGTATGAATGCCTCCGGCTATCTCTTCCCGAAGGCGGTCGAGGGTTGAACGTATAGCGTTTACAACAACCGCACGCGACCTCCTTCGAAGAAGAGGTTGTGTAACTTCCATCTGCAGCAGGTCATTCACTGAGGGCAGCATCCGGTAAAGGTCTTCTGACGAGAACCCATCACTTACGGCGTAGCTTTCCACGTCGCTGACCTCCTCAAAGACACTAAATTCTAGCTAGTGCAGAATAATCGCCGGCTTTCCCACGACCACTCGCCCGACTGCTTTGGCAGGCAGTCCCGCTGCGCACAGCGTTCCTAGCAATCCATCTGCTGTCTGCGAGGTCACACTGATCAACAATCCGCCGGATGTCTGCGGGTCATACATCAGTGTCCGCACTTCCTCGCGAATTCGGCATGACGGCGCGTCCGATACGACACATTCGGCATAATCCCGGTTTGCCTTCAGACCCGCAGGAATTGCGCCCAAACCAATTGCCTCCAATGCACCGTCAAGCCTCGGCACCTCTTCCGCCTCAATCTCCAACGTGACGCTGCTGCCCATCGCCATCTCCCGGCCATGTCCCATGAGCCCGAAACCCGTCACATCTGTCATAGCGTGGATTCCGCTATGTTCCGACACGATGGCTGCCGCGGCCTTGTTCAATCTCGTCATCGAATAGACCGCGCCGTCTACCCACGAAGGCAGCGCCTTGCCTTGCTTCAATGCAGTGGTTATCACGCCCGTTCCGATTGCCTTCGTCAGAACAAGAACATCTCCCGGCTGTGCGCCGGCATTGGTAAAAATTCGCGCGGGATCAATCAATCCTGTGACGGCATAGCCAAACTTCATCTCCTGGTCGCGAACCGTATGCCCTCCCACCACGGTGCACCCCGCTTCTGACATTTTGGAAAGACCACCGCGCATGATCTGCCCCAGCACCTCCATATCGCCGTCCTGCGGAAAGCACACTACAGCCAGCGCTGTCAGCGGTCGTCCACCCATCGCATACACATCGCTCAGCGCGTTTGCAGCGGCAATCTGACCGTAGGTATAGGCGTCGTCAACCATGGGCGTAAAGAAGTCGACCGTTTGCACCAATGCGGTGCGATCGTCGAGCCGGTACACGCCCGCATCGTCAGATGTATCGAAGCCGACCATGACATTGGGGTCGATCTGCGATGGAAGTCCATCCAGCACAGCCCTGAGCGAACCGGGGGCAAGCTTGCTTGCGCACCCTCCCGCCTTCACCTGCTGTGTCAGTCGAATAGCAGATTGAGATTGCAATGAAATACCTCGCCTCAAATCGGATATGACTGCAGATCACGACGCTCCGTATTATAGAGGTAGAGTTGTAGTTGCGGAAGGAAGTGCCTGGGCTCCGGTGACCCTCCCGGTCTTCAAGACCGGCGGTCGTCCTCAACAGGCGATGGTGTGTTCGACTCACACGCACTTCCGCCACCCTCTTAGAAAATGTATCGCGCTGGAAGGGCCGCCAACGCAGGTTGACGAACTCCGTGGATCGCCCGGCCGCGCAGATTTCGTTGTGTGAAATCGACGAAAAAACCGACCGCATTGCTTTGATTGGTGACATTTCCGTGACACTTATTTGCTCGATGTATGGCACATATCGAGAAAAAATTACAGACCTCAACTAAATTTCAACAAGATAATTCAACTTTCAACAGGATTATTTACCCCCCCTAATTCCCTGATACCAAGACTCTTAACAAAAAGGTTGCTTTCGAGGTAAGAGTTTGGCACCAGGTTTGCATTAGTAGCCGCAATCAACTAATCACGATTCGCAGTCCTTGGTCAGGTCAGCGTTAATCGAGGAAACATCCAACGAGGAGGTCGTTTGCGCACACCACAAAACGTTGCACCGCTGTCATTCCGGGCATACCGTTGTACTTTGTGGCGCTCTCCGTACTATTAAGTGTTGCAAGCCGCATCTCCGCATGCGGTGCGAAAAGCTCTGTCGGTTAGCTCATAGTTTTTCGCGGCAAGTCAGCGGTTAAAGTGTCAAAGATCGGATATTCGGCGGCTCTATCTCAATCAGGCATCGGCCTTCTTCGCCTTAACATAGAACCAACAACCTCGCACTCTCTCAAACCGGCGACGTAGTTCGCCATTGTGCCGACGATTCTATGTCCCCAATCGGACACAGTTATTGTCGTCGTACAATTTGGCGCTCAAATATGCCTGAAGACGAAAGGGGATTGACAATCTATGCGCAGCCTCCAGCTACACGCGTCCTCTCTGTTTCTGGCGCCATCGGTCCATTGGCTCGATCCAATAGGCACAACCACGCGTGCAGAATGCAGCGGGTTCTTCCCAATCGTCATCGACTTCGTCTCGGCAAATCAAGTGCGGAGGAACTCGACGCGAAACTGAACCTACTGTGTTCCGCGTAATTGCGGGAAGCTTTCCGGTGGCAATTCGGTCTGACTCGGGACGCAAGCGGCACTAATGATTCTTAAGTAGTACGCCACACCTCTTGCGACAAGAGGTAACAGGCCCTCTTGTATCTGCATCAGTGATGCCCCTTCCTGACGGTGCAGAAAGATGAAGAACGAACGTGTCCCGAAAGGGAGTTCATATCGAACCTCTCACGCTCAGAGGCTGGGATATTTCTTTGCTCAGATATCAGCTCATTCTTATGTCAATCATGTTCTCTCTGTCCTTGAATGGATGGGGTGAACAGCGAGCCAATCCGCTCGCATCAACACGCAGCCCGCACGGAAACCTCAACGTTGCGTGCGATAAATGTCACACGGCCGACAATTGGCACGTGATCCGAAGCAAGATCAAATTCAATCACTCGCTCACTCGCTTTCCGCTGCGTGGACGCCATACCGTCGTGGCATGTCGCGACTGCCATGCCGATCTCAACTTCGCCAATACTCCTGATAAGTGCCAGGATTGTCACGCCGACCTCCATCGCCGGAAAAACGGGGCGGAGTGCGAACTTTGTCACAACCCGAATGGCTGGCAGGTTTCGATCCACAACATCAATGAGCATCAAGATCGTTTTCCACTGATTGGCGCCCACGCAGCTACAGCTGCCACTCCAAAGCCTATGACAAGACCGCGTCTCCAAATCATCGTGCGCAGGGCTATTCGACCGAGTGTCGCGAATGCCATTTGTCCATGGACAGCTGGTTCGGGGCCGTCTTTGATCGCGGAAATCTTTCAAAAGTGAGATGAGAATGAGACAACAAATACATCGCTATCTTCTGTTTGTCACAATCAGCGTCTCCGTTCCAAGTGCTTTTGGTATTGGACCTGAGATCAAAAAAGTTGATGCAATTCCCAACGGGTACGAGGAACGCATCGAGGTCCAACTCTCCGCACCCGTCACGCCGACTGTCAGACCTGTCAGTAATCCAAGTCGGCTGATCATCGATTTTCCGAATGCTTCTACCAGTGAGCAGCAAAGGCAAATTATGGTCAACAGAAATGGAGTGAAGAGAGTCAGTGTCGGCTCAAATCACGCCATTCCGCTCACTACGCGAGTTATCGTATATCTCGATTCATTACGGCCATTTGGAATCGAGACCTCCGGAAGTAAAGTCGTGCTCAGCATTCTTGAGCATCCAGCCGAAACAGGTCCAAGTAGCGCGCTAACAAATTTGAGTGGTTCAGACACCGGCAAAGCCGTGACTCCGCCCGATGTCGCGGGCCCTGCGATTGCTGCGTCCTCGGCCAGCCCGCCACCCCAGGTCCAAAGTGTGCCGGTGGAGTCGTTCATTGAACAACCTCAAACGCAAGCGCCGATTCCGGCTCGCCCCAGCTTCAGAGTCAAATACATTGCGGGAAGCACAGTCTACATCGACGGTGGTTCAAATTCCGGATTGCGCGAAGGGATGAAACTTGACATCCGCGACCCTCACTCCAGCGCTGCGGGCGCAGATCGGACGAAGGTCCGGGGTGCTTTCATCGCGTCGCTCCGCGTCATCGGAGTGGCGGCGACTTCCGCCATCACTGAAGTGCGCGCTGCGAATGGCCAGGTCCAGATCGGTGACCGGGCAGACCTCACGCCGGAAGATGCAGCGGTAGCCGCCGCAAATGCTCCAACCACAAGCGCCACGGTATCTCGCGCTGCATTCTCGCAGAGTAGCGACCAGACTGGATCACCAGGCAAAACTGAAGACGAAGAACGAAACAGTCCTCGTCCAACAGAGAAAATTGAGACCGATGGCCAAAGCCGCATGGCCGGGCGCTTCGGTCTTGATTACAGCGGCATCTCCAGCAGCGGTTCGACTCCTGGCGCGAGCACCCAGGTCGGCTTGTCTTTCCAGAGCGATATGACGCGCATTCTTGGAACCCACTGGAATCTTGAGGGCTATTGGCGAGGCCGCATCAATCGTCATTCGCAATTCAGAGAACCAACGATCGAGGAAACACTCAACAAGACTTACACCATGCAATTGTTTTACGACAATCCGAACTCCAAATGGGTTGCAGGTGTTGGCCGCCTTTATCTTCCCTGGGCAGTTAGCCTTGACACGATCGATGGCGGATATCTTGGCCGCAAGACAAGCTTCGGAATGACTACTGGTATCTTCGCGGGATCTACGCCCGATCTGACCTCTTGGAATTATCAGCCCGATCATCGCATCGGTGGTCTCTTCGCAAATTTCCAAGGTGGCGCTTATGAGGGATTCCAGTACACCAGCACCAGCGGCGTTGCTCTCAGTACGATTGATTGGAAGCTCGATCGTCCCTACGCGTTCTTCGAGAACGAAGTTTCCTACAAGGGCATAGTCTCCGTGTATAACTCGTCTTTATCACAACTACTTTCGCGATGTGCCCACTGCAGCTACTTCAATTGTCGGCACGGGCCTCGTCGATAAACTGCTTTTCCAGGGAATCAGCGCGGGGGTTCATTTGCGGCCAACTCGCCACGTAACCCTTTACACCACGCTCGGTGCCAGCGAGAAGACCGGAGACTCCCATCGATCCCTGAACCAGATGTACGGAGCCACCTGGAGCGAAATCGCTCACAGCGGAATTCGCGCCGATTTCCACTATTCCAAGTTCGACAGCAACTTCGGGCAGGGCAACTACCGCGTATTTTCCGTATCCCGCCAGATGACTAACCGGACCTTCTTGAACTTTCAGGTCGGAAATCAGGATATGTTCTCGCTGCATACGGCTAACTACGCCTCTAAGTTCATTTCCAATTCCATGGACGTTAACTTGGGTAAGCATTCCTATCTTCAGAGTGGCTACACCTATGTGAATGGCGCCAGCCTTAACTATCGCCAGTGGTATCTCAGTTGGGGATACCGCTTCGACAAAGGGCACGACAGCCCTCAATACGTTCAAAGCCTGGACTCAACTCATTGACCCATGGCAGCGATTGGCGTAAATCCAATCGCACCGCGCGGCGAGCGGACTGGTCGACTCGGGCCAGTCCTTCGCACATGTCCAAATTGAACGAGAACCACACTGCGTCGATCCCTTGTCGGATTGCACCGCGGCAAAAAAAGGGCGCACCATCCAGCGTCTGCGAAAGCTTGACGTTGCGCCGTTCGCACAACAGGTAATGTCGGCGTCTTGAAAGGGCTGAGTCCGCTGTATACCGCGAGCGCATCCTCTCGAGTGGGTCTGGCGATTTGGTGGGCCCGGAGGGATTTGAACCCCCAACCAAGGGATTATGAGTCCCCTGCTCTAACCGTTGAGCTACAGGCCCCTGAAGCCGGTAAAGTGAAGCGCGGCACCGACAAACCGCAGATTCGGCCGTCTCATGACTCAATACAGGATGGGGCCAAACTCGACTGCCGTTAACTTCAATAGTGTGACACAGCGACTCTGAAACAGTCACTTTCGCGCGATTCCAAAACACTCCAGAGGTTCGGTCGCAATCCCCGCAAACCGCGATTCATTGTGGAAATCGGCGAGCGTACACCTTCCGCCAACGGAATCAAATCGGCCCTTCCCGAGGCGCCGACATCGCATATCTATACCCGTCAGGCGGAAAATAGTTAGTCTGTTTGCCCTCATTTAGAATCGTTATAGAGCATGGAGTTTCTTCTAAATTCCGCATGGGCCCTGCTGGGCATTTTGGTCGTGTGCTTCTGGTTCCGGAGCGAGCACCGCACCCAGCCAGACAGGCGTTTGCGGTTCGTTTCGCTGGTCATGCTCTTTGTGATCCTTTTCCCGGTCATCTCGGTCAGCGATGACTTGTGGTCAATTCAAAATCCAGCCGAAACCGACACCTGTCAGCGTCGAGACCACGTGGCTTCATGTCCGCACTCGACCTTCCCGGCAATCGCCGCTCCTCCCGAACCGTTCTTTGCCGAGCTGACTTTTGGCTACCGGCGTTTGAGCGCCCCCAATTCTCTGCCTCTGGGCCGATTCGATGATCCCGCCCGGGACCCAATTCAGACCCGCCCCCCACCTACGGCCTGACCCAGTAGCCCCGCTTCAACCTAAATCTCGTCCCTTCCCGTCCGCCGTGCAGACCACGGTGCAAGGTTGTGTATGAAGCTGATGTTTCCCTCCCTGTCTGCCTTGACAGCGGCCGGCGCATTGATCCTTGTGCCCGCCTATCTTCAAGCGCAGCAAAGTCTTACCTGGCAGCAGGTCAAGACAAAGTTTGAGGCGGCCAATCCGGCGCTCAAGGCCGACGCTATGAGCGTAGATGAGATGCGCTCTCAGGTGATCACCGCCTTTCTGAGACCAAATCCGCAGTTTTCATTCGCCACCGATGGCACCCAACTCGCTCCGAATAACGGGGTATGGCAGCCTTTTATCGGCACTCAGTTCCAGTCGCAGATGAGCTACCTGCACGAACGGGACCACAAGCGCGACCTGCGCCTTGAAAGCGCCAAGGCTGGAACTCGTATCGCACAGTCCCAGCACGAAGATCTGCGCCGCACCTTGGGATTCACCCTCCGCGCTGCCTTTGTGAGTACCCTGCAAGCCAAGGCAATAACAGAGCTCGCTCAATCCGACCTCGAATACTACGACCGCATTATCCAGATCTCCCGCGACCGTTTTCATGCCGGCGACATCGCGCAAATCGATCTCGACCGCATTGAACTGATGCGCACCCAGTATGAAGCGGAACTTCAGAACGCCCGCGTCAACCTGCGGACGGCGAAGATCCAGCTCCTGCAGTTGCTCAACGACCACGCCCCTGTCGACCAATTCGACGTTACCGGCCCGTTTGATTTTTCAGAGGACCTCAAGACGCTTGCCGACTTCCGCCAGATAGCTCTCGATTCCCGACCCGACCTTCAGGCAGCCATCGAATCGATCCAGCAGTCGCAGATCAATCACAAACTGGCGATCTCCAACGGCTCAACCGACCCCACGTTCGCCGGGTGGTGGACTCACAACCCTTCATTCAACAATCCCAATGATCAAAACACGATAGGCGCCAGCGTGAATATCCCTCTCCGTATCTTCGACCGAAACCAGGGCGAGAAGAAACGCACTCAGATTGATATCGACAAGTCCCAACAGGCCAGCGAAGCCACACGCAACCAGGTCTTCAGCGATGTCGATTCCGCTTATGCACAGATGGAAAGCAACATCACCCTGCTTAAGCCATACAAAGCGAAGTACAAGGACCAAGCCACCCGCGTGCGCGATACCGTGACCTACTCCTATCAGAACGGCGGCGCTTCGTTAATGGATTTCCTCAACGCGCAAAGCGAATACCGCACTGTGCAGCTGGCCTATCTCCAGTTGATCGGGTCCTACTTGACCGCTGCTGGACAACTGAATCTTGCCGTAGGGCGCGAGGTGATCCAATGATGCTGCATATCTTCCGAAATCCCCTTCACAGGCTTTCGCTGCTCCTGGTCCTGGCAATTTCCGTTCCGCTGATTCTCTCGGGCTGCAAAGCAAAACAGAAGGGCGATGGCGCTCCGCCGCCCGCTCAGGTGATCCAGGTGCCTGACATGAACCAGGTCACGATCGATAACAATGACGTGGCAAAGTTCCCGCTGGTCACGGCAGAGAAAGTAGATGCGCCCACTGAATTGAACGCCACCGGTAGCGTCGCTCCCGATATCTCGCGCGAGGTGCCCGTCATTTCGCTGGCCAACGGCCGCGTGATCGACATCAAGAGGCGTCTCGGCGACAACGTGAAAAGAGGCCAGCTCCTTTTTCGTGTTCAGAGCTCCGACATCGCCACCGCATTCAACGCTTACCTCAAGACAGTCAACGACGAACAACTCGCCCACAAAGCCGACACGCGCGCCCAGGATCTCTACAAGCACGGCGCAATATCGCAAGCCACGGTCGAGCAGGCAGACGACGCGGAAAATAATGCCAAGGCCGATCTCGATGCCGCCGAAGAGCAGCTGAAGATTCAAGGCGTCGACAAGGCTCATCCCAGCAGCGTGGTCAATGTCAACTCTCCGATCTCTGGCGTCATCATCGGTCAAAATGTGACCAACTCCGCCGCTGCTGGCGTCAGCCTTGCGGGCTCCGCAACTGCTTTCACCATCGCCGACCTGAGCGCCGTCTGGGTCCTTTGCGATGTCTACGAAAACGACATTCCCAGGCTGCAACTCGGGCAGCAAGCGAAAATCAAGCTGAACGCCTATCCCGACCGCCCCATCACCGGCCGCATTGGCGATATCGGACCGGTCCTCGATCCGCAATTGCGCACCGCCAAGGTGCGCATCGAGGTCAAAAACCCAGGCTTCCTGAAACTTGGCATGTTCGTCACGGCCACCTTCGCGAGCAAAAAGACAGAATCCCACGCAGTCATTCCCGCCGAAGCCGTTCTTCACCTCCACGATCGCGACTGGGTTTTTATGCCTGCGGGTGACAACCACTTCAAGCGCACTGAGGTTCGTTCTGGCCAGATCATCAGCGGCAGCCGTCAGGTGGTCCTCTCCGGAATTGATCCTGGACAGCAGATCGTCAAAAATGCGCTCTTACTCGAAACCGCGGGGAACCAGTAGATGATTCGCGCCCTTGTCGATTTCGCACTTAAGAGCCGGTGGCTGGTACTTGGCGGAGTTATTTTGCTCACGGGATGGGGTGTCATTTCATTCCGTAACCTGCCTATCGAAGCCTACCCCGACGTCGCCAACAACTACGTTCAGATCATCACGCAATGGCCCGGCCGAAGCGCCGAAGAGATTGAGCGGCAAGTCACAGTGCCTGTCGAGATCCAGATGGGCGGCATCCCTCACCTCACCCATCTGCGCTCCACCACCCTGGCCGGCTTGTCCAGCCTCATGCTTATCTTCGACGACGACTCTACCAGCAACGTAAATCGCGAACATGTGCTTGAGCGTTTGGGCCAGGTCAACCTGCCCGGCGGCCTTGTGCCACAGATGGGCACCGACTGGAGTCCCGTCGGCCAGATCTACTGGTACACCCTCGATAGCACCAACCCCTCCTACGACGTGATGGAGAAGAAGTCGCTCGAAGATTGGACCCTCGAGAAGAACTTCAAAAGCGTCCAGGGTGTCGTAGACGTATCGAGCTTTGGCGGTCCCACCAAGGAGTACCAGGTCAAACTTGATCCTGAGAAACTCACCGCTTACGGTCTGTCCATTATCCAGGTTGAACAACAGATTGCCGCA
>WNGK01002127.1_pt1 | contig 25914 bp, 26 predicted proteins | sample 5400601 | NCBI WGS metagenome assembly WNGK01 (sample SAMN13153376, study PRJNA577476) | soil metagenome | isolation source: 60 cm soil or saprolite under Garry oak tree replicate 1 | place: USA:California | collected 2016-06-15
GGAGCTTACCACTGGGTCGAAGGCAGCCTGAGCGGCCAGTTCCAATCGGCGGGGGTAGTGGCCTTATCGCTCCTGCCTACCATCATCGGCTTGCAGTTGTTGCTCCAGGGCCTTGTTCTCGATGTGGTTGACCTCCCTCGACTTCCTCTCAGCGAGTTATTAGGACCGCGCCATCGGCGGACACGTCCCGCGCCCCTGCCTTAGCGATAACCCTATGGCCGGTTGCTACATCTGTGGCTCGGGAAGAAGCCGTTTGCTTTGCGAAATTCCGACCGGCGCCATCGTCCGGTGTCTAGACTGTCAAACGGTCTACCGCGCAGCAGTCGTCACCGGGGCTGAGTACAACCGGCTTTACCAGAACCGAGCCACTATGGAGACACCTTTCTATCTGGCCAACAAAATGGCAGCCGATCCAAACAGCGAACCTATGCCTACCTTCGCGCGCGGCCTGAAGCGACTCGCCCAATTACGGCCGCCGGGCCGCTTGCTCGATGTTGGCTGCTCCTATGGCGCCTTCATGGTCCTGGCACAGAAGGCGGGTTGGAACGTTTCCGGAGTCGAGCTAAGTAATTTTACCGCTCAGTTCGCCCGGGAAGAACGGCGACTCGATGTCTACAGCGGCACGGTGGAGCAGGCCGCTTATCCCGAGGGGCACTTCGATGCTGTCACCATTTGGGATGTCATCGAACACTTCGACAACCCGGTTGCTACCCTAAAAGAAATCCGCCGTATCATGGCACCCGGCGCAATTCTGCTCGTTTTCACGATCAACCAGGAAAGCCTCCTCACCAGTGTTGGTCATATGCTTTACCGGCTGTCGCTAAACAGGTGGAAACATCTCATGACCCTCTTTTATTATATCCATCACAACTTCTTCTTTTCTCCGCGCACGATCTCTACTTTCCTAACGAGAGTGGGATTTGAAATTGCGGACCTTCAATTCGGCGCCGCCAACGTCGCGCGGTGGCGGATTGTCCCGATAAGTCCACTCGTGATCGCTGGCTCCAATGTGATTGACCTGCTCGCGGCGCTGATCAATCGACGATATAGAATGTTTGTCTATGCCCGAAAAACACCGGCCTAAGACTGAGACAGCGCGATGGCTCCAAAACGATGATTATTCCTAACTGCTGCAACCCGAGAACTGCTCATTGGACGCAACTGGGTATTTGTGCTCACCCCGAGAGGTTCCGAGAGCGGCCAACTAACGAAAAACGCAATAGACACATCGCAGCAGTAGTTGTTAAGTCGGTTTATGAATCTTATTCCGAGGATACAAACGAAGCCGACTCTTGTTCTGACGATGGGAAATGCTTTAGCAGAGATCGGCGCCCACAAACTTGTGTGTTGTACGACGTAGTATTCGGGATGGATTTTGATATGGATTTGGAACGCGGAATGGAAAGTGAAGAAGGATACCACGTTACAGATCGCGAAATCCTGAACAGGCTGGCGGGGATGACGGCTCCGGTGTGCGCAGGTGTTGCCCAGATTTACGCGAGCGGACACGCCGGTAATTGGGTCCGGGTGGACAGCTTGGTCTTTAGGAACGTAGGAGGAGAGCCGCTCAATCCGCAAGTGCACAGTCCGGCACTCGATAGCACACAATCAAAATAGTTCCACGTATATTACGGCGAATGAAACTATATTTCGCATAGCTCCGCTTCGAATGTCTAAAGCTAGATCGGCGTCGTCGGATAGTTTAGAGACGGAGATCATCTTTATCTTCAATGAACTATTTCATGTTACTCCGGAGCCGGATGCTATCGCAGGTTATCTTCGATTTCACACTGTTTATGGCCCAAGTCTGCTTCATCGAAAATACGTTGATGTAACGAAGATAATAAGCAAGCAACTTGACTTGGAAGCAATTGAACTCTTCCTAAGGTATTGCTACCCAGGAAATCTACTGACCTGCAAGCTTTGGGCTTGTGCTTATCTCTGTGAGGCGCAACAAGGCGCACCGCCGCCCGGGCGAAGTCGAGGTACGTGGGATTTCGTTCAATCTCCTCTGATGTGCCTGTTCATGCTGGGATGGTTCGGCGTTCGAGATAGCACGAAGTGGCTTAAAGGCAGCTTCCAGCTCTACAGGCACCACCTCATATGACCGAGGTCGCGGATGTCATCATTGTAGGATCGGGGCCGGCAGGCGCTGCGGCCGCGTTGGAACTGTGCGCAAAGCGAAAAATTCTCATGCTGGATATCGGTCACACCGCAGAAGCAGCTACGTTGCAAGCTAATCGCTTTAGGGAAACTGTTGGCGAGGAACTCGAAGGCCTGTCACATATCAGTGAGACCTACTTGAGTCCGAAGCTCAGGTCGCCGCTTTTTCGGTACGTCACACGCGGTTGGCGCGAGCTATCCCCTATTACTTCAACCGACTTTAGGGGTGAACTAAGTCTTGCGCTGGGCGGTTTAGCTAACGCGTGGGGATCCGGGCTTTATGAGTTTGACGATAGCGATCTGCTCGGATTCCCGATCAAATACTCAGATTTAAGTACTTTCTATCGACGCTTGACCGAACATATCGGGATTTCCGGAGACACTGGCGAAGTCGCGAGGCTTTTGGGATCTGTCGACAAGCTGCTTCCGCCCATGCCTCTTGCCGGTCCACCCAGGGCACTTTATTTACGTTCGCAACAGCCAAGAGCGAAAGCATTCCTTCGCCGGAACGGAATCCGAATCGGAAAACAGCGCCTGGGAATCCTGACCGAATCGTACCGCGGACGGCCAGCCTACTCGTTTGATAGAAAGGATTTCTTCCTGCCGTGGAAAGCATCTATTTATCATCCGGGCTACACGGTGCGAGAGTTGGAAAACGATGGGAACCTCGACTATCGCCCCGGCTTCCTGGTAAAACGGTTCGAGGAGGTCGCCGACCATGTTGTCGTCCACGCAATCGAACTGGCGAGTGGCAATGCAGTCGAGTTCTCAGCCAGGAAGCTACTTCTCGGGGCTGGTGCAATCAACTCGGCAAGGATAGTCTTGGAATCGTTTTCGGACAATTCAACCAAGCTTCCGATCCTGGAAAATCCGGTCTCCTTCATCCCGTTTATCCATTTTTCCAGCCTGGGGCTGGAGCGAGATGAAACTTCCTTTACCGGAGCGCAGTTAGTTCTACTCTACGACGGCCCAGAGCATCGCGACCGCGTGCAAGGAAGCTTTTATGACATTTCAGGCGTTCTTCCCTGCGATTTTCTTTTCGATTTTCCATTTTCAGTATCGGGCAATCTATTTTGCTTATCAAAGATCCTTAGTGCCATGGGCGTCCTACAACTGTTTTATGCCGACGCTCCCCATACTGACGGCTTTCTCAGAAGGACCAGGGACGGAGCTTTGGAAGTTCACTATCCGCAACGGCGCTTTGGCAAGATAGAACGAAAGCTGATTCGCGCTCTGAGGCGGTTGGGTTTCTGGAGTGTGCCACCACTCATTCGTTACGGCGAAGGAGGTGGCAGCTTCCACTATGCGGGAACTTTACCTATGCGCGAAGACTCCGACGAAAACGGACTCACGACTGATCGTTTCGGAAAGATGAATCGCTGTAATAACGTTTACGTGGTGGATGCTTCAACGTTTCCATTGCTTCCCGCCAAAAATCTTTCGCTTACTATAATGGCCAATGCCATGCGGATCGCTTCAAAGCTGGTCTCATGAAGGTCCTCATCACAGGGATTAAAGGCTTTCTAGGCTCAGCTATCGCGCGCGAATTCGTTCGAGAAGGTCACGCAGTTTCCGGAACCTCCAGTCGAGATGCAGACGAAACTTTTCCGTCTAGACCTGAGGTAAGCAAACTAAAGCTAGGAGAGAAAGCTCCGAGCAAGCTCTTTGATAGTGTCGATTGCGTGATCCATTGTGCCCATGATTTTTCGCCTGATGCGTTCGAACGGAACGTTGAGGGAACCAAACGGATATTTCTTGCGGCGAAATCGGCAGGCGTAATTGGTCAGGTATTCATTAGCTCATACTCAGCTACTCCTCGATCCAAAACGCGGTACGGTCAGGCCAAGTTTTCATTGGAAAGGTTTTTTGTCGAAAACGGAGGAACCGTCCTCAAGCCAGGTTTGATCCTTGGGGCCGGCGGCTTGGGTGGTCGTCTTCTCAAGACGATGCGAAACTCTTGGATCTTTCCCATGCCTGGCGGGTCAGCCGTCACATTCCCCTATGTGGGAATCAACGACTTTGTCCGCCTCGTTATCGAAGTTGCCCTGTCTGGTCAGGCCGGAACCTATAATGCTTTCTACCCTGAGTTTACAAGCTTTTCGATGCTGGCAGCTGCCGTAAAAAGAACAGTTGGCCGCCCTATTCTTACAGTTCCATTGCCAATAGATGCCATCTATCCGATTTACCGTCTAGTCGAATCCTTGCTCTTTAAGTGTGGAGCTCGGCTTCCAGTCAACGCGGAAAGTTTGATAAGTTTGAGAGACAACCAGCTACTTGCGAACGAAGGAACGGCTACCATCCTATCGCGTTCAAAGCCTACGCTGCAAGAAATCGTCTCTTCAGTAATACAAGAGGTGGACCGTGAAGAAATAGGGAGTGCACATAGGTGAACGTTCTGGAATTACTGTTAGAACCAAGCCTCCAGGGAGTTGATCTTCAAGGCTTCGATCGAATCGCTCTTCACGCTGATATTCTTGCGCGCAAGCGATTGATTCGCGAAGTCTTCAGAGAGTTCTACGATACTTCAATGGCTCTTGATGGAAACTATTTTGGCGACGTGGCTGGCCGCAGGATTGAGTTGGGCGCGGGCACAAGCTTCTTCAAAAAGTGTTACAGCGCCGTTATCTCAACCGACGTGCAACCTGCCCCTCACCTCGATAGGGTCATCGATGCGCAGGAAATGGACCTAGAAGATCAATCGGTCCGCACGTTGTTCTGCATTAACTCCTTTCACCATTTTGGTGCGCCTCAGAAGTTCTTCGGTGAAGTCCTCAGAGTGGTAAAGCCGGGCGGCGGGTGCGTTATTATTGATCCGTATTTTGGCTTGCTTGCTCGAGTCCTCTGCAAAAGGCTCTTTCGCAGCGAAAGCTATGATCCCGATGCACCGGACTGGTCGTATTGCGTGGATCCGGTTACAAACAAAAAGTTACCTAATCAGGCACTCAGCTATGTCGTGTTTTTTCGCGACCGCACAAAGTTTACTACGATATTTCCTGACCTCGAGGTGGTATATACGGCCATCCTTCCAAACTACCTTCGATACTTACTTTCTGGAGGGCTGAATTTCCGACAAGTCATCCCTTCATTTTTAGCTCCTCTGCTCCGCAAGGTGGAACTAGCATCGTCACAACTCACCCGCGTTCTTGGCCTTCATCATGTCGTCGTAATTCGAAAACGGGAATCATGATCCCGAACATTTAGGTTCTCCGAGCGGAATGTAGCGGTCAGGAATGCGAACGCAGAACTTGGGTGTCCAATTGCCTGAGCGAAGTATCCGGGTGTGGGCCAAGATCGAGCAGCGCTGTTTTGCTGTAATCAATCCTAAGAACCGCAAAGTAATAGAATGTCAACGCGGAGAGGAGAAGCAGTGCGCCGACTAAGAACGGCGCGGTAACGAATTTTCTCTCCAGAACTCCTGTCATGCATTTGTAGCGTGCAACAACGTCAAAAAGCAATCCGCTTTGAGTGCTGAGGATTTCCGATGCAAACTTTCTTGCGAAACTCCCGTGAGCAAGCCGCTAATTAAGAGATCCCTATTCAAGGTAGCTCCGCACGAACAGCTCCATAATATGGTGCGCGCCCGCGCCTTTTACGTGTCTTAGATCGGGCTCCCACGCAGCAGCTCGATCGGAGTTCAGTACGATCTCGTAACTTGGAAAGTAATCGACGTTTTCATGCGCCGTAGCCCATTCTTGGGCGACCGTCCGCAAGAGAGACTTGGCGTAAGTGTTCGCCACTACAATATCCATGGTTGAGAAGGTGTTCAACAGCGGCACGGGAGAAACCGTGACCACAATGCGAAGATCGGGATGTCCGTAGCGCGACAGCAGAGTATGTATTGCTTCCAGATTGGCCCAATTTTGAGCGAAGCTGGTGAGGTGGAACTCATACCGTTGCCTTTGAGTCCTAAGCAACGATGGGGCGGGAGTGTGGTTAAGGTAAACGTCTGCTTCAATATCACGCCAGACCTCGACCAGCCCTAGGGTAAGGATTACTGCGCGACAGTTGATTATACGTTTGGTAACTGTTTGCATTAAATTACGGCGCTCCAAAGTCTCCTCCAGACCCGCGAGTCTCAAAGCCGGGTTGCTGTGAGGATCAGACCAGACGCCTTCAGTGACCTGGGCGATAGAATCAACAGGAAAGACCGCATCCGGATCGAGAGCCCAGCGCAACTCGTTCAATATCGAAAAGGTGTTGTACTTATTGATAAATCCTAGCCCCGATACCTCCTTGTTAACTGCCTGAAGCCTGGCAAACTCCGGTGCGGCGCTTTCCACAGCCATTTTTCGCGCTATCAAAGAGCTTTCGAGACCCCGCGCGAAACAGGAGCCAATGGCGTAAAATTTGTCGTCGCGCTGCAGCTTGAACTTCGGCTTGATGCTGGGCGTGAACCAAGTCTGGCGTAGTCGCTGAAAGGCGTAATTGCCTTCGGGGTCATCAGGGTCGGCGTCGTCCTTGTACCAGGTCCTGGCATAATTTCTGTTGCAGTTCCAAAGCGCTTCCTTCGCCGCCGCGACATAAGTCGACGTCGGCATCTGCGAGGGAACGCTCGATGCTTCAGGCGCGGTTATTTCGCGAATGCATGCTTCGGACATGGGATCAAAGGATTCTTTCTTGCGGGCCGGATTCTCAAATCGTCCTGCGCCCATTTTTCCTGTGGATACGCTGCGTGGATATTCTCGGGAGTGTCGAGCGCTTACTCAAGCATAACAGCTTGTTTTCACCAGCGAAAACCGGATTCGAAGAAGCTGGCGCTGGCAAATCGAAGTGGTTTCGGCGATAAAGCTGCTGCGAATGGAGGCGGCATCTGGCAAAACAATTCTGATCGTCGAAGACGAGCGCGATGTTGTCGATCTTCTCACGCTCAATTTACGCAAGGCGGGTTTCACCGTCTCGACGGCGCCCGATGGCGCTACTGGACTGCACAAAGCTCGGATGCAAAATCCCGCCTTTATCATTCTCGATCTAATGTTGCCGAAAATGCCTGGCTTGGAGATTTGTAAGATTCTGAAAAGCGATCCTGCAACCCGGCACATTCCGATCTTAATGTTGACCGCGAAAGCCGAAGAGATCGACCGGATCGTGGGCCTGGAATTTGGTGCCGACGATTATGTGACGAAACCCTTTAGCCCGCGCGAAGTGGTTTTGCGCATTCGGGCGATCCTGCGTCGCAGCGAGGGAAAACCAGATGAGGAGCATCTCAGTGCCGGTCCAATCGTAATCGATCCGGCGCGTCACGAAGTTTTCGTGGATGGCAAACGCGTCAATTTGACCAGTCTTGAATTCAAACTTTTGCGCACATTGATGCAGCGGCGCGGTCGCGTGCAGGAGCGGGACCGTTTGCTCAACGAGGTTTGGGGATACGAAAGCATCATCGACACGCGGACAGTCGATACCCATGTGCGCCGCCTGCGCAAGAAACTCGGCAAAGCCGCCAACGTGATCGAAAGTGTACGCGGTTTCGGTTATCGTTTGCGGGAAAACTAACGCGAGATGTGGTGGCTGTTTCTGGGTCTAATCTCTGTCGTATTCGCAGCGATCGCCCTCGTCGCCTGGCGAAAATGGATCGCCCCATGGCGAGACCTAGATCAACTTGTTAGACAAATAGCTGACCGTCAGCGGCCGCGCACTTTTCTTGTCGATGGTGGCGCACGAGCGCGGCGTGTCGGGCTGGCGCTTGAAAATGTTTTTTGGCGTCAAGAGCAACTCGATCGGCAGGTTGCAGGACGCGAATCCGGAACAGAAGCAATTCTTGAAACGATGCAGGATGGTCTGCTTGTGGTTGACATAGGCCGCCACATCACGCTCACGAATCGAACTTTTGAAAATCTTTTCGAACTGCGAGGTGCGGCAGTAGGCGCTCCACTGCTTGAGACCGTCCGAAACGCAACATTGGATCACCTGATCGCGGAAACGCTGCGCACTGGCGAGCGCATGCAAAGCGAGTTGACGCTCACAGATTCAAAAACTAACGCCGACCGCCGTGTGGAGGTCAGCGCCGTTCCTTTGAAGGACGATATGGATCTAATAAGCGGCGCGGTGATTTTGTTTCATGATATCACACAACTAAAGCTGGTCGATCAAATCCGGAGGGATTTTGTCGCTAATGTCTCCCACGAGTTGCGCACGCCATTGTCGATCTTGCGCGGTTACATCGAGACCCTGCTCGATAACCCGAAAACTTCCCGCGAAGAACTGGCGCGCATTCTTCAGATTATGGAGCGTCATTCCAAACGCCTCGGCCTTTTGGTGGATGATTTGCTGAGCCTTGCTCAATTGGAATCCTCAAGCGCCAGCCTCGAAATCAGCGAGGTACAGCTGTCGGAATTGTTCGAGAGTGTTCTTCGCGATTGGAAAGAAGGACTTGCTGGGAAACAGTTGAGGCTAATTGTCGATCTTCCGACGGACATGCCGCCAATCCGCGCCGATGAAACACGCCTTCAGGAAGTTCTCTCCAATCTGCTGGAGAACGCGGTAAAATTTTCGCGGGAGAACGGCGAGATTCGTTTGCGAGCGGCCCAGCACGGTCCTGAGATCGTGCTTAGCGTGACCGATAATGGGATTGGGATCAGCAAAGCTGATTTGCCACGGATTTTCGAGCGCTTCTATCGCGCCGATAAAGCGCGCAGCAGGGAGCTCGGCGGCACGGGTCTTGGACTGGCAATCGTCAAACACATCACGCAATTGCACGGCGGACGCGTGGAGGCCGAGAGTGAGCCTGGCCGGGGAACAACCGTTCGAGTCTTTCTTCCCACGAACATGCCGCGCGATGGAGAGACGTGCTTTGCCTCGTCCAATTAGTGGGACGGCACCACGGTCGTCCCTCCAAAGTTGGTCGAAGCGGGAGCTGTCACACAAAAGTAACACTAAACTTTTTGACCGTTCGGCGCACGCTGGGGCAGGCTGGAAATACATATGAAATCTCTCAGATTTGCCCGCAAAACTTTCACAGCCCTGCTGTTAGTTGGAGTTAGTGCGACCGCCTCGGCACAGATGATGATCAACGGCGCAGGCGCAACGTTCCCGTATCCGATCTACTCAAAGTGGTTCGATGAGTACGCAAAAGTTGATCCTTCTGTTCGATTTAATTATCAGTCAATCGGATCTGGTGGAGGCCAAAAGCAAATCCTCGCGCAAACTGTGGATTTCGGCGCGTCGGATGGACCGATGAGTGACGAGAATCTGGCGAAAGCGCCCGGCAAACTATTGCACATCCCGACGGTTGCCGGCGCGGATGTGGTTGCCTACAACCTGCCGGGAAATCCCGCATTAAAGTTCGATGCCGACACAATCGCGGGAATTTTTCTCGGCCAAATCAAAAAGTGGAATGACCCAAAGATCACAGCCCTGAATGCCGGCGTGACGTTGCCCAGTCAGGACATCGTGGTCGTACACCGTTCCGATGGTAGTGGGACGACCTACATTTGGACCGATTACCTGAGCAAGATCAGCCCCGAATGGAAATCGAAGGTTGGCACGAATACGTCTGTAAATTGGCCAACTGGCATCGGCGGCAAGGGCAACGAAGGGGTTGCTGGTCAAATCAAGCAAACCCCGGGCGCGCTCGGGTACGTCGAGCTGATTTACGCCGTGCAAAACAAAATGCCGTATGCCGAGGTAAAAAATTCGGCGGGTAATTTTGTAAAGCCATCAATCGAGTCGATCACAGCGGCGCTGGCCACGGCAGATATTCCGGATGATTTCCGTTTCTCTATCACAAATGCGCCAGGAGCGGATGCCTATCCGATTGCAGGCGCGACCTGGTTGCTCGTTTACCAGCAACAGAAGGACGCCGCCAAGGGAAAGAAGCTCGTTGAATTTTTGAAATGGGCCGCCAAAGACGGCGAGAAGATGGCCAAAGATCTCCAATACGCGTCTATGCCGGACAATCTTCAGCAACGTATCCTCAAACGGATCGACGAAATTAAAATATGACCTGAGGCCGAATGGACGCCACGACCGGTTCAGCAATCGCGGCAGTTGAGCCGCAGTCGGCTCGGCGCGCGATGGCGCCGCCCTCACGCTTTGGAGACAAAGCATTCGAGTGGCTCACACTGCTAATGGCCCTGGGGGTTGCCGTGCTCGTGATCCTTCTTGGCTGGGAATTGTGGCGCGGATCTTCGCTCGCCGTCCGAAAATTTGGTTTTCATTTCCTCACCACTTCGACCTGGGATCCCGTTGCAGAGCAATTCGGCGCGCTGCCGTTTATCTACGGAACGCTGGTTTCGTCCCTGATTGCATTGTTCATTGCGGTGCCATTGAGCATCGCGACCGCGGCGTGCCTAACCGAACTCGCTCCGCTCTGGATTCGGCAGCCGCTCGTTTCTCTCATTGAGATGCTGGCGGCAATTCCAAGCGTGATCCTCGGGTTATGGGGCATCTTTGTAATGATTCCATGGCTGCGCGATTATCCGTTCCCATTGCTGAAGCGCCTTTTCGGTTGGACGCCTTTTTTCACCGGCCCGATCTACGGCCCGAGCATGCTGGCGGGCGGGATCATCATCGCGATTATGATCCTGCCGATCATCACTTCGATCTCCCGCGAGATTCTGCGCAGTGTGCCGAATTTGCAGCGTGAAGCCGCCTACGCCCTCGGCGCGACCCGCTGGGAAGCAACCCGGATCGCGGTGCTCAGCTACGCAAAGAAAGGGTTGTTCGGTGCGGTCATTCTTGGTCTTGGACGAGCGCTCGGCGAAACGATGGCGGTCACAATGGTGATCGGGAACACGCCACAAATTGCAGCGTCGCTCTTTAAGCCCGGCTACACGCTGGCCAGTGTAATTGCGAATGAATTCACGGAGGCGACCACGGATATGTATCTCCAAGCGCTGTTCGAAATTGGGCTGGTGCTTTTCGGAATAACGATTCTGGCCAATTTGCTCGCCCAGCTTCTCCTGCAAACAATGAGCACAACGTCCACAACACGCGCCGTGCAGTAGCGATGCCCTCCAAACGACCAGATAATCACACCTGGCGCACGGTCAAAAGCGGGCTGGCATCGACCGTCGCATTAATTTCTGCACTTCTTGTGATCGCGCCATTGGCTTTGGTGTTCTTTCATCTTCTCGTCAACGGCGCCAGTTCGGTGAATTGGGATTTCTTCACGAAATTGCCCACGCCAGTCGGTGCGCCGGGCGGCGGAATGGTGAACGCGATCGTGGGCTCGCTCGAGTTGCTCGCGCTCGCCGCCACGATCGGAGTTCCGGTCGGTGTTTTAGGCGGCGTTTACCTTGGCGAATACGGGTCGGCGCGGGTGAATTCGGTGTTGCGGTTTATCGCCGACGTCCTTAACGGTGTGCCATCGATCACTTGGGGCGTGGTAGTTTACGGACTCGTCGTGTTGCGTTTTAAAGGCTTCTCGGCTTATGCTGGCGGCCTTGCACTTGGGCTGATCATGATCCCGCTGATCATCCGCACGACCGAAGAAGTTGTTTTGCTGGTGCCAAATGGATATCGCGAAGCCGCGCTTGCTCTCGGCGTCAGCCGTTGGAAAACGATCGTCCATGTCGTGATGAAGACCGCATCCAAGGGAATCATCACCGGTATTCTGCTGGCGTTGGCGCGCGTGGGCGGCGAAACGGCGCCGCTACTCTTCACCGCGTTTGGGAACCGCTTTTGGAATCATAGCCTGAGCGAGCCGATCGCGGCGCTCCCGTTGCAGATTTTTACCTACGCAATTTCGCCGTATGACGATTGGCACCGCCAGGCCTGGGCCGGTGCCCTCGTGCTCGTCACTGGGATTTTTTGCATTAACGTGCTGGTAAGGATTCTCACTCGCGGGCGAACCTCATCGATCGTCTAGCGTTTTTTCCCTAATGGTTAATTTACTTATGGCAACTCCGGACCCAACCATTGTCGAGCGCGTCGAGCTGGCGGCCGAACCGGCCCCAACTCCCGACCCCCGGCCAGTATCCACCTTCCAAGTGAAGAATCTTTCGGTCTGGTACGGCGACAAGCGCGCGATTGATGATGTGACGCTCGACATTGCATCGAACGCCGTCACTGCGATTATTGGACCAAGCGGTTGTGGCAAATCCACTTTCATCCGCTGCCTCAATCGTATGCACGAGCTGGTCCCGAAGACGCGTGTCGAAGGCACGGTACTCCTTCAAGGCGAGGATCTCTATTCCGGCGACGTCGATCCGGCCATCGTTCGCCGTCGGGTCGGCATGGTCTTCCAGAAGTCTAATCCGTTCCCGACGATGTCGATTGGCGAAAACGTGATCATCGGCTTGCGATTGAACGGAGTGCGCAACCAGAAATTTCTCAATGAACGTCTGGAAAAATCGCTCCGCATGGCTGCCCTTTGGGATGAGGTGAAAGATGATTTGCACAAACCGGGCACAAGTCTTTCTGGCGGCCAGCAGCAGAGACTTTGCATTGCGCGTGCGCTCGCGGTCGAACCGGAAGTGCTTTTGATGGACGAGCCGTGCTCGGCGCTCGATCCCATCGCGACGGCCAAGATCGAGGAATTAATCTATGAGCTCAAAACCCAGTACACGATCGTGACAGTGACGCATAACATGCAACAGGCCGGCCGTATCTCTGATTACACCGCGTTCTTCTACCTTGGACGCGTGATCGAATTTGGGCCGACTACGAAAATTTTCACAAATCCAAGCGAGCGACAGACGGAGGACTACATCACTGGTCGCTTTGGTTAATGATTGCAGGGCAAGCGCCCCGCTTCCCAGACGAGAACAAAGGAAGAGGAAGAGTACGAGTAAGAGTAAGCTGACAATTCGATGATCGCCCAAAGACATATTCTCGGCACATTTGACGAGGCGCTGGCGTCGCTGCGCAACAACGTCCTGATGATGTCCAGCCTGACCGAACGCAGTTTAGAGCGGGCCATGAAAGGCTTGTTCGATCGCGATGACGATCTTTGCGCAAATGCGATCGCCGACGATGAAGAGATCGATCAGCTCGAAATACAGATCGATAAAGATGGCGTGGCAATTTTGTTGCGGTTCCAGCCGGTAGCCTCCGATCTGCGGCGTGTCGTTTCTGCCATGAAACTTTCATCGAATCTGGAGCGTATGGCCGATCAGGCGACGACGATTGCGCGACGCGCGCGGAAGTTAAATCAGCACCCGCCGTTACCGGAGGTCGAATTGATCAGGCCGCTGTACGAGCAAGCCATGTCGATGTTTAAGGACAGCGTCGATGCCTTTGTGCGCGAGGACGTCGATCTTGGGCGCGCGGTCGTTCCGCGCGATGAAAAACTGGACGAGTTGAACCATTCGGCCAGCCGCAAATTAATCGAGCGCATGGCGCAGGATCCGGAGCAATTGCGGGGCTACTTGAATCTTATTTTCGTTGGCCGTTGCCTCGAACGCGTGGGCGATCACGCCACCAATATTGCCGAAGAGGCAGTTTACGCCGCCGCCGCTGAAGACATCCGACATCAAGCTGCCGCTGCCACGGCATGACGCGGCCAGTGGCGGCATGTCTGGGCTCTTGCCTAATTTTCCAACGAGTGGTTGCTTGAATTGGGTGCGTGGCCGTTTTTCGGTCATGGATTCAACAAAGGGGTAAATGCCTACAGCTGTTGCCAAGACCAGTGTTGCCGAAGAGCCCTCCGAGGGGGTCGAACTCCTACGGAAGGATGTTCCCGAAGCAAATCGCTTCTCCGATCCCCGGAATTTTATTAATCGTGAGTTGAGCTGGCTCGAGTTCAATCGCCGCGTTCTCGAGGAAGCACAGGATCCGATCCAGCCGCTCATCGAACGCATCAAATTCCTTTCGATCTTCAGTTCTAACCTGGATGAGTTTTTCGAGATTCGGGTCGCCGGAATCAAGCAGCAGATCGAAAGCGAGACAAGCGACGTGGGACCAGATGGCTTGAGCCCGACCGAGACATTCAACAGCATTCAGCGCGTCGTGCGCGAATTGGTGGCAGCGCAGTACTCACTGTGGAACGAAGAACTGCACCCGTTGCTCGCCAAAAATGGCATCCGCATTCCCAAGATGACCGAATTGAGCGCGAAACGAGCGGCCTGGACCCACAAGTATTTTCAGCAAGAAGTCTTTCCGATGCTAACGCCGCTGGCCGTCGATGCCAGTCATCCGTTTCCACAGCTCTTGAACAAGAGCCACAACTTGCTTATCCGCGCCAAAACGCAACGAGGCGGTGAGCGGCTTCATGCGATCGTGCAGGTGCCGCGCGTGCTTCCACGGCTGATCGCCATGCCGCGCGGCAAGGGGGAGGACGAGCCCTGGGTCTATATTTACCTCGCTTCACTCATCAAGCAGCACATTGGCGAGTTATTTCCAGGCCTCATCCTGGACGGAGTGCATGCATTCCGTGTTACGCGAAACAGCGATCTCTACATCGACGAAGAAGAAGCGGAAAATCTTTTGCGTACCATTGAGCACGAGCTGCGGCGTTCCAGTCGCGGCAACGCGGTGCGTTTGGAAGTAGAGGCCGATTGTCCGAAAGACTTCCGCGACTTGTTGCTCAAGTTCTTCAATCTGACGGACGCGGATGTATATAAACTTGATGGCCCGCTTTCGATGACGCATCTCACGCCGCTAGTGACGAATGATGCGTTCGCAAATCTGCGCGACCGCCCATTCCAACCCGCGCGTGATCCAGCGCTCCCACCGCATGTAAACATTTTCGAAGTGATGCGCCGCCAGGATGTGCTTCTCCATCATCCCTACGAAAGTTTCGATCCCATTGTTGAGCTGATCGAGGAGGCTGCCCAGGATCCGCAGGTGCTAGCGATCAAGATTACCCTTTATCGCACGAGCGGGGATTCGCCGATTGTCCAAGCGCTGATTAACGCTGCGGTAGCGGGAAAGCAGGTCACCGCGCTGGTCGAGTTACGGGCGCGATTTGATGAAGCAGCCAACATTCAATGGTCGCGACAGCTTGAGGAAGCCGGCGCGCACGTAGTTTATGGTGTAGTCGGTTTAAAAACGCATTGCAAAGCGCTCCTTATCGTCAGGCGCGATGCTGATCGTCTTCGTCATTACGTCCATCTGGGCACCGGCAATTATCATCCGCGCACCGCTCGCATTTACACTGACTTTAGCCTCCTAACCTGCGAGCCGCAGTTGACCGAAGAGGTGGCGGTGGTTTTCAATACCCTGACCGGTCTGGCGGGCTATCCCGGTTTAAAAAAATTGCTCGTCGCTCCTTTCGATCTTCAGAAACGATTGATCGGCTTGATTGAGCGCGAGCGCGATCACGCGCTGGCCGGCAAACCGGCCCGCATCATCGCAAAACTCAATCATCTCGTCGATCAGGAGACTATCGAGAAACTTTACGAGGCGTCGTGCGCCGATGTGCCCATCGACTTGATCGTCCGGGGCATTTGTTCCTTGCGGCCAAAAATTCCCGACCTCAGCGAAAACATCCGAGTCATCAGCATTGTGGGCCGTTTTCTCGAGCACAGCCGGATTTATTATTTTGAAAACGCGGGGCAGCGAGAGGTCTATCTCTCCAGCGCCGATTGGATGCCGCGCAATTTTTTCCGGCGAGTCGAAATTGCTTTTCCAGTCGAGCAGCCGCTGCTGCGTGACAGAATTATCGATGAAGTTTTACCGAAATTTCTCCACGACCGTGTGAAAGCGCGCGAACTACAGCCAGACGGGAGCTATCGTCGTCTCAAGCCGGAAGGAAAGGAACCGCGTGAGCAAGCACAGTTGCAGTTCCGGGAACGTTCGCGTCGTCTTGCAAAACAAAGTGGCAAGCCGAAACGCACGACGCTCATGAAATTGACTCCGATTAGGTCCATCGCCGACGCGAAAAAATCATGAAGAAAAAAATTCTCGTCATCGACGTCGGCGGGACACACGTCAAGCTTATGATTTCCCGCACGGAAAAACGAAAGTTCGACTCTGGTCCAGGAATGACGCCGCGGGAAATGGTGACGAAGATGAAGCCGATCCTGACAGAATGGAACTTCGATGCCGTTTCGATTGGTTTTCCATCTCCTGTGCGAGACGGGCATATCCTGAGTGACCCCAAGCATCTCAGCAAAGGCTGGGTCGGGTTTGATTTCGAGAAAGCTCTTGGCAAACCCGTTCGCATCATCAACGATGCGGCCATGCAGGCCCTCGGCAGTTATCGGGGCGGTCGAATGCTTTTCCTCGGGTTGGGAACCGGTCTTGGCTCCGCCCTGATTTGGGAAAAAACTGTCCTCCCGCTCGAGCTGGGAGACCTGCCTTATTGCAACGGTAATATCATTGAAGATTATCTCGGCAAACCGGGCTTGGCGCGGCTCGGCGAGAAAACCTGGCAACGGGATGTCGAGCACGCGCTCGTGCAACTAAAGAAATCGTTGATCGCCGACTATGTCGTGCTGGGCGGCGGCAACGCCAAAAAATTGGACGAACTCCCGGAAGGAGTCGAGCGCGGGCATAATCGCAACGCGTTTCTGGGTGGAACCCGCTTATGGCAAGTCGATCCTCGAACGCGCCGGCCCAAATGGCAGATCCTTTAGAAAGGAAAATAGAACATTATGCAGCTCTACTTTCTCAGACACGGCGAAGCGGATTGGCCAGATTGGCAGAAATCAGATGACGAACGTCCGCTCACGAAACGCGGGAAAAAAGAAATGCACGAGGTCGGCGCGTTCCTTGCCCGGCTCAAAGTGCGTCCCGACGTTATCCTGACCAGCCCGCTGCCTCGCGCATCGCAAACGGCCGAAATTGCCGCCGAACATCTTATATCGAAATGCCGCGAAGATAAGCGTCTTGCGCCCGGATTTGGCCCGACGGAGCTAGAGGAATTAATTAGAAAACACTCCGTAGAAAGTTTGATGGTCGTTGGTCACGAACCGGATTTCACCAAAACGATTTCCGCGCTGACCGGGGCGTCGCTTAAATTATCCAAAGCTGGCGTCGCGCTGGTCGATGTCGATGTTTCTTCCCGAAAAGGCAGGCTGCTCTGGCTTTTCCCGCCGAAGATCGCCAAAAAATAATCGCGCTCGATCGCGCGACGCAGCGACGTCTTATGCGCAGCAGCTTTCAGCTTTGCCGATGAAGTGCATTAGGGGCGGCGCAGAGGCCGTCCCTCCATCTGCTTAGTCAGCGTTGTGCGAGCAGATAAATCGCGCTCAAGGCCAGCAGAAAATAGGGAACAAGGACAGCTGCCCCGGCGTAATCCTTTGCCATCCGTTGTCCGAAGAAGAGCGCGATGATGGCGATGGAGGAAATCACCGCTCCGTAGAAGGCAAGTGTGGAATCGCGCGACAAGATTATAACGACGCAGCCAATCGCGCTCAGCGCTCCGGCGGCAATCTCCAGGATGGTGATCGCTGTCACCAGCGCGGGCACAATTCCCGCCAGCGGACTCTTGGCGAAATGTTCTTTCAGCCATTCCAAATTGCCGCGGCGATCGACGATTTTGTCAACGCCCGATTGAAGGAAAAGAATCGCGAGAAATACGGAGACGAGTATTTGCAGAAGAATTGCCGATCCTCCGAGCATGCGCAGATTTTGCATGGAGCTACTGTAACACCGCAGGACTTAGCGTTGTCGATCTTCTATGGGCGCTGGGAGTGCGAGTACAAAAAAACAGGGACGCGGTTATCCGCGCCCCTGTTCCTAAAACTATCTTGTGGTTATTGGATTAAGGTATCCCGTTGAACACGCCCAAGCCCGTCACGTTATCCCAGCCCGGACCAGTGAATTGCGTGGGTGACCCCACGGAATAATGATCGAAGGTACGAAGCCGGTCTACCGTGCCAAAGCAATCGTCAATGCCATCGACGAAGTTTCGGCGCGCGACTGCAGTCTTGACAGATCCGACATCATAGTACGAAACAGTGCCACCGTAGAAGAATGGATTGGCAAAGCCATGCGGACCAGCAAGGCCGGCTTTCTGGTCCGAGAGCGCCATGATCCCGGCAACGATTGGGCATGATAAACTAGTCCCGCCGATGCGAAATTCGTCATATTGCACGGTAGCGGGATGAGCATTGCAAAATTTGGGGAAAGTCTGCGTTTGACCGATGAGATAGCCCGTATTCGGGTCGCCGAGCGCGGCTATGTCCGGCACCGCACGGCCAGTTTTACCTGTCAGGTTCCCTCCATAATTCGTCTGGTAATCAGGTTGCGGAAAGAGCGTGCTGTATCCGCCGCCTGAGCCGTAGAGATATCCCCTGTCGGTGCAGACCAAAGTTGTCGTGTCGCAATTATAGGTGTGCGTGCCCCAGCCGGTCTCAAGAGCGCGTGTGTTTCCTGAGGTCACGCCGAGTGCAGTGCCGCCGACCGCTGTGACCCACGGGCTTGAGGCGGGCCAGTCTGTCTGTGCATATCCAAGCACCGACGTCTCGTCGCCGCTATCACCCGAGGAGAAATAGACGCCGATGCCTTCGATCGCCGCCTGGATGAAGGTGTCATTCAGCGGCTTGACATACCCAGATGGCAAACGTGCGTCGCCGTGGAATCCGTAGGAGTTCGACACAATCTGGGCGAGGTGATTGTCCACCACGTGATTCATCGCAGCGTCCAGGTCTTGATAGTTGTTAGGCGCGCCGACGTAAACGACGTTGGCGTTTGGCGCCATGCCATGAACGGATTCCACGTCGAGGGTCTCCTCGCCGTACCAGCCCGTCGGGCCTTGCGCGCGGTTGTCTTTCACGTTGTATGTGCCGGGCGACACAACCTGGGTCAAGGTGCCGCCGCCGGCCGTCCCGAACTGTGGAATCCCGCGTCTCATTGACCACTCATTGGCATCCGCAAGGATCGTCGGCGATGCGTAGGCGTCAATGATCGCGACGGTCTGCCCGGTACCATCATAGCCTGAGATGCCGTAGGCGCCTTTCACCTGCGTGGGGGTGTGTCCCCTGATTGACCATGGTACGAAGACCGGGTCAGAACCACCCGCGGCGGCAAAACCAGACGGGTAACCATATGGTGACGTAAGCTGCGCCCAGAAGTCGGAGAGCGGAGGCGAGTTCCTGAAACCGGCGGTCGGTGGCGCATTGCCGTCCACCGCAATATTCGGACGGATATACTCCCAGCTTTGATCGAGCCCTGCAACGCCGCTAACCACGCCAGCAAGCGAACTGGGGATGGATAGGTCCGCAGACGGTGAGCGGAGCGTTAGCCCAAGATCTTTAGCCTTATACAAACCGAGGCTGACCCCGAACGCCGTTTGTGCCTGCGCAATAGTTCCCTTTGCCGACACGTAATGATTGTTTTTGGGCGTATAAACCAGACTAAACCCCTGGCTTGTCAGCCAACTCTGGACCTGTGCCACTTGACTCGCGGTTGGCGCGAACTGCTGCCGGAATTGCGCAGGTGTCAGGTAATGCCGGTATGACGAGCTGCGCGGATTGGACACAGCGCGCGCCAGCGCTTCGGCGCCGCTGGGGTTGTTCCAGCCCAGATAGACCCGGAATCCTAACTGGTCACTTGCATTGGCCGCCCCGACATAATTTTGGGGCGCAGCCCAACTCGGTTTGCTTCCTTTAAGCGTCGATCGAGCCGATGGCGCGGCGAGAGCGATGATGCTCAGCGCGACGGAGAAGAATATTAAGGATACTGCGAGGATTTTTTTCATAGATTTGGTTTTTAGTGGAAGGTGAAAGTCGGCGAGCCTCGGTGGAGACGACTTCCTTGTCAACACCTATTTTCCATAAAAAGGCCCTTTTTTTTGCACGAATAAGAAAGGCGCCTGCACAACTGCTCTTAATCGCCTTGGGCGACTGCATCGACGAAAGCAACGTCCCCAGACTTGAGGTCCAACTCGGCTTCCGCTGTCGTGCCGAACGCGCGCGCTCGTTTGTCGTCGAATTCTCCTTCCCATCGCGCGACCACAATCGTGGCCAGACAATTCCCGATGAGATTCACGCAGGTGCGTCCCATGTCCATCAATTCATCGACACCAAAGATTACTGCCACACCAATCGGACCCAGACCCGCGGGCAGGAAGCTGTTCAACGTCGCGAGCAGAACAACCAGCGATGCGCGCGGGACAGCCGCTACGCCTTTGGACGTGATCATCAATGCAAGCATCATCATGATTTGTCGATCCCAGCCCATGTGCTGACCGGTTGTGGCTTCGGCCGCTTGCGCGACGAACACCGACGCCATCGCCAAATAAAGAGTCGAGCCGTCGAGATTAAACGAATATCCGGTGGGCATAACGAACCCGACAATATGCTTCGGCACCCCGATGCGCTGCATCGCCTGCATCGCTTTGGGCAAGGCCGATTCGCTGCTCGTGGTGGCGAACGCGAGCGCAGCCGGCTCGCGCACCGCCCGCACAAATTGCCCCAGCGGCACTCGCACGATGAAAATGACAAGTCCGAAAATCAGCACAATGAAAATGATGAGCGCCACGTAAAGCGAAAAAACCAGATTTCCCAGGTTCACGAGCACGCCGAGACCCTGGGTGCCGATCGTGTGAGCCATCGCCGCACCCACGCCTATGGGCGCAAACATCATCACGTAGTTCGTAAACTTGAACATCACTTGAGAGAGGCTCTCCATGGCGCGAATGATTGGCTTTCCTTTTTCGCCAACTGCCGATACGGCTAGCGCAAAAAGCACGGAAAAGGCGACGATTTGGAGTACGTCGCCATGCACCATTGCTTCGACAATGCTGGAGGGGAACACATGCACGATGGTTTCGATCAGCGTCTTCGGATGACTTTGGCCGATCGTTTTGATGATGCCGGTATCGCTCGGTGTGAGAGTGACGCCCACTCCCGGTTTCGTGAAATTCACCACGGCCAATCCGATGAAGAGCGCCGCCGTCGTGACGATCTCGAAATAGACCAACGCTTTGATGCCCATGCGCCCGACCTTTCGCAACGCGCCGGCGCCAGCGATTCCGACGACAATCGTTGAGAACACAAGCGGCGCGATGATCGATTTGATCAGGTTGATGAAGATGTCGCGCAGAAAATAAACTGCGTTCCCCCAATCGGGCCGGAGCCAGCCAATCACGCCGCCGACGACCAACCCGATCATGATCTGCATCGTCAAAGAAGGCCGATACCACGGCCGGCGTGTTTGCACTGCCTTCATCGGTTCTGTCTTAACACAAACCTCAAATCCGAAACAGGGCACGGTTCGTCTGGGGAGCGCAGGCTGCCAGCCTGCAGTTGCCGGCAGCTTGCCGGCAACACGGGGGCATCGCAAAAACTTTTGGCACCGAATGTAGACAGCTTTTCGGCAAGCTGTCGAAAAGAACAGGCTGGCCGCCTGTGCTCCCCAGAAGACTCGCGGTAGCGCGAAAAATAGATTCCATTGCCCTTATGTTCCTGAGTCATCTGGAATGCACCGCATGCGAACTGCGCCACGAGTGGCAGAATCTGCAAAATCTCTGCACCTCCTGTCACAAACCGCTTCGGCACGCTTACACGCAAGGCCCTGGCGACTCGCGAGAAATCTTTGTGGCGTTATCGCGAAGTGTTGCCACTTCCAACGGGCGTCGAGACTGTTTCACTCGGTGAAGGCGGGACGCCGCTGCTTCGAGCCGCAAGATTCGACGACGATGTCGATCTTTGGATAAAAGATGAATCACAGAATCCAACGCAGAGTTTCAAGGCGCGCGGTATGTCTGTTGCCGTATCGATGGCAAAATACCTCGGCGCGACGAAACTCGCTGTTCCCAGCGCGGGCAACGCCGGTGGCGCGCTCGCGGCTTACGCGGCGCGCGCCGGTCTCGAGGCGCATATCTTCATGCCACGCGACACTCCCCGGGCAAATATCATTGAGTGCCGCGAACTCGGTGCGCACGTCATTCTCATTGACGGCCTAATCACCGATTGCGGTACCGAGATTGCACGGCGCAAAGACGCCGAAGGTTGGTTCGACATGTCCACGCTTAAAGAGCCATATCGCATCGAGGGAAAAAAGACGCTCGGTTACGAGCTGGCCGAACAATTCGACTGGAAATTGCCGGATGTGATCTTGTATCCGACCGGCGGTGGCACCGGTCTCATCGGGATGTGGAAAGCGTTCTACGAAATGGAGACGCTCGGCTGGATCGGGAAAAAACGCCCGCGTATGTTCTCCGTACAAGCCACCGGTTGCGCCCCGATCGTCCGCGCATTTGACGCAGGGGAAAAAGCTGCCGCGGAATTTCCAGACGCGCATACGATTGCTTCGGGTCTGCGCGTTCCAAAAGCGATCGGCGATTTTCTCATTTTGAAAATTCTTCGCGAGTCGAATGGGGGCGCCATTGCCGTTGATGATGAAGAAATGATCCGCGTCGCGCGCGAGGTTGGATCGACGGAAGGTTTATTCGTCGCGCCGGAAGGCGCCGCATGTTTCGCAGCTTTGAAATCGCTCCGCCGTGCCGACAAAATTGCTGCCGCGGAACGCGTTGTCATTTTCAACACCGGCTCGGGAATTAAATATCTCGACTGCTATGAAGCGTAGGAATTGCCTTCCTATGTTGAGCGAAGACGAGTGACCCGAATTTTAGTCGTCGGTTAGATTGCAGTGTCGTAAAGATCGCTGCGGAACCGATTCGGCAGCACCTGCTTCAACGGCGCACAGTTCGTCGCACCACATCTCAACGCGCGCGCAAATTTCATCTCGGATTTTGCGTGTACCGGCGAGGCGTTCTTCCTCTCTGCCGGTGAGCGCAGACGGATCTGGAAAACTCCAATGCAATCGCCTGGCCACACCGGGAAAGATCGGGCAGCGCTCGGCGCTGGTTTCATCGCAGACCGTGATCACGTAGGAGAACAGCTCGCCTGATTTGAAGACGTCGAACACGGATTGAGTTTGCCTTTGCGAAATATCAATCCCGATCTCGCGCATTACTTCGACCGCCAGCGGGTTGAGCGTTCCCGATTCGAGCCCGGCACTGTGCGCTTCGAATTGATCGCCGCAAATCTCGCTGAGAAACGCTTTCGCCATCTGGCTGCGGGCGCTGTTATGAACACAGATAAATAGAACCTTTTGTTTCATGATCGTTGATCGATCCTGCCCTTTATGATTTTGCTTTTCGTTTGTCGATAAAGATCGAGATTCGCTTGGCGAAGGCCTTAACTGGCTCTGCGTAAAAGCGTCGTCCGAGTTCGAGCGCATCGCGATGCAATCGTTTGCCCCGTTTCCGGATGAGCTTTTGCAATTGCACGAGTTCGTCGTAAAGGGCTTGATCGCCACGTTCTCTGTCCAGGCGGGCGAGAAGGAATGCAAAATCGTGGGCACATCCGAGCAGTTCACCCAGCGTCTTTGCGTCGCTGGCAATTTCCTCAAGAACCAGCCGGTTAAGCGGCCGCAAAATGCGCAATTGATACCAAAGCTCCTTAACGCTCATTCGCCAGACATGGAAACTCTCCGGATCGTGTTTCTTGAACGCTTTGGCCAGCCGGTCTTGGCCGCGCCGATACGTCTTCGCAACCACGCTACAGATTTCCTTCCACGTGATGCCGGCCAGAGGCCATTTGGAAAGGCCCTCTCCCGCACGTTCCAGTTTCGGGATCGCTTGTTTTTGCCAGCCAGAAAACGCCGCGGAAAAACTTTCCCGTTCCATCGACAATAATTCTTCGATTCGTGCAAACTGCTGGTCCGCATCGTCGCGCAACTGAATCAGCGTCTGCAATCGCACGTGCGCATCGCGCAAATCCGAGACGAGCCGTCCGATTTCGCGCAGGCAACGATCCTCAGTTGCCCACCGGTTCTTTCCAACTTCGTCCTTTGTCAGACGCAGCGCGGCGCGCAGTTTTTTGAGATGCTTGCGGACCTCATGCACAGTCACACCGCGCTGTCTTGCCGGATGACGGCACAATGCCACAGCGGAATCAATCTCTTCGCGGAAAATTCTCTTCAGCCCATCCGCCAACGGCTCGCGCAACTTCAAGCAATAGCCCATATCCTTGTTACTCGGTGGCCAGCCGGACGTTGCTGTAACGCTTATTGCCGGTGACTTCCCTGCCAAACCACGCCGGTGCCTTAAATTTGCGGCATGCAGTTCGGTTCGGAAATTCCACTTCTGCCACAACCAAACCCTTATGTTTGCGCCGATAAATATCGATCTCGATCAGAAAATTTTTCCAAGGCATTTCGTAGCGCAGCTTGTACAACCTTCTTCCAACCGTCGCTGGCCAGAGCGCGGCGAACTGTTTCGGGCTGAGCTTGATCTCGCGCTCTTCCCGGTGTGCGCTGCGGCCCACCTTGAAAGTCAGTGACGCGGTTTTTCCTTTTTTGCGGAGGCGCACATGCCTGCCTCCCGGTTCCGCGGCCAAATAGCCTTGAGCAATGACACAGCGTCGCGCTTGCTTCAGTCTCTCCGGGAACTGTTTCAGCAAAAACTTGCGTTCGATCTCGCGGCTGCTTGGTGTTGTCCCGTTCTTCTGCACAAGATCAAGATGCTAAACCCGATCGGTTTTGCGGTCGAGTTTTCGCGCATTACGGCGACCCGACCGTGAGTTCACGTGACGAAGAGGTAACGGACGCAGTCAGCGCGGCGGAGAAAGGATGATAATTCACCATCTCGACGACGCCGTCCTCGCCTTCGACCAATCCGGAACAGCTTTCTACCCAATCACCGCAGTTGTAATACGTAACGCCGCCGAATTGCCGGGCCGCCGCGCTGTGGATGTGACCGCACAGCACAGCGTCAACGGAAAATTTCTTGGCGTAATGGACGATCTCTTCCTCGAATCGGCCGATGAAACTGACTGCGTCCTTGACCCGCTGTTTGGCATAGGCGCTGAGCGACCAATAACCGAGGCCAAACCGGCGGCGAACGAAATTGACGAGCGGATTCAGCGAGAGCAAAAACTGGTAGCCAACATCGCCCGCGAACGCGAGCCATTTCACGTTTTGCACGACCGTGTCGAGCTCATGCCCGTGGATGATCAGCATACGTCGTCCATCCGCCAGACGATGAATCGCGTGTTTTTGCACGGTGATGTTGCCGTAGGCGCCGTAGAATTTGGCAAGCATATCGTCGTGATTACCAGGGATGTAAACGACGCGGGTGCCTTTACGCGACTTGCGAAGGATTTTTTGGACGACGTCGTTATGCTGTTGTGGCCAGTAGATTCCCCGACGTAACTGCCAGATGTCGATCAAATCGCCAACGACGTAGAGCGTTTCGAACTCATATTCGCGGAGGAAACCGAGCAACGCGCCGGCATTGCTCCCACGCGTGCCCAGATGCACGTCGGAAATCCACGCCGTGCGCACATGATGCGGTCCGCTCGATTCAAGCCGAGGCGGTTCAAACGAAGATCGCGGCGCGTTTAAGGTCGGCGTCATGAAGAAAATCAGTGAACTGGCTTCGACGAAAAGCCCGCCGAGGCCTCTCGGCGGGCTTTCCTCAACCTAACTTCGTTGTGCTTCGTCAGCTGAAAGGGTTGGTTCAGAACATCAATTGCACGCGCCCGATGACTTCGTCGAATTGATCCTCGCCAAACTCGGGATGCGCCTCGCGGAAATCCGACCAGGTGTGGATGTAATCGACCATCAGCTTGATATCGTCGCCGTGGATGTAGTAGTTGAGCCCGCCGGTGATGGAGTGGATACCATCGTTGCCTTTTTGTCCGGGGTTTAAATCCTGCCACTGAACCACAGCTTGGAGCTTCTTCGGGAACAAGAAGTAACTTCCCTGAACGTAGTACCCGCTCGTGGTAAAGTTGGCGAATCCCGGAGGCACGCCATTCACCGTGCGACCGTTGACGTATTCCTCGAGGTATTCACCAATTAGATCAAATGGACCCAGTTTGAGCCAGGCGTCCACGCTCCAGGCAGTTCTTTCATCCGCTCCCGGCAGGACGAACGGCGAAAGCGAACCGTCGGAGTTCACCAATAGATTCAATG
>WNGK01004742.1_pt1 | contig 25906 bp, 23 predicted proteins | sample 5400601 | NCBI WGS metagenome assembly WNGK01 (sample SAMN13153376, study PRJNA577476) | soil metagenome | isolation source: 60 cm soil or saprolite under Garry oak tree replicate 1 | place: USA:California | collected 2016-06-15
CGGTGGTGGAATGAAATCGTTGAGCGCATCGAACACTGTAACCCCCTTGTACCACGGCGTGTTCGTACTCTTCTTCGACAGATTATCGCCCAGCCACCCGCTGGTCGGAACGAACGGGATCTTTGAGATGTCGAAGCCCACAGTCTTCAGCAAGCCTTCCAGCTCTTTCCTGCACTCCTTGTAGCGTTCCTCGGAATACTTTACTGTCTGGTCATCCATTTTGTTGATGGCCACGACCAGGTTTTTCACTCCGAGAGTTCTTGCAAGATAGGCGTGCTCCCTCGCTTGACCGCCGGGTCCGACAGCGACTTCGAATTCGCCCTTTTTACCCGAGATGACGAGAATTGCGACGTCTGCTTGGCTGGCGCCGGTGATCATGTTCTTGATGAAGTCTCGGTGTCCGGGCGCGTCAATAATCGTGTAGAAATTCTTCGGTGTCTCAAACTTTTGGAACGAGAGATCGATAGTAACTCCTCTTTCCCTCTCTTCCTTGATCGTGTCTAGGACCCAGGCGTACTTGAAAGTATCACCTGCTCCTGTCTTTTCAGATTCTTTCGCGTACTGCTCGATTGTCTTCTGGTCAATGTATCCTGCATCGAACAGAAGATGACCTGTCAGCGTACTCTTTCCATGGTCAACATGACCCATCACTATCAGGTTGAGATGGGGCTTTGCGGACATTGTCTTAGTTCAAACTCCTTTCTCGAAACGGAGAGAGAAAACACCTCGGTTCTTTATAAAAAGGCTCGTGTGAGAGCCTGACGCTTCTCGTACCCAGATACCCACAGCCAAACTACTTTTCTATCTTACGCAGAGAAGATGAAGACCGCTATGAGCAAGGGTGGAACCAAGAGGATTCGTGTCGGCATAATCGGCGCCAACCCGGATCGCGGATGGGCCGCGCAGGCACACATTCCTGCTTTGAAGTCGCTCTCGGATGACTTCGAGATCACGGCGCTGTCCACCAGCCGACGCGAATCTGCCGACGCCGCCAGCAAGCTCTTTGGTGTGCCGTTTGCGTTCGACAATCATCAAGACCTCGTGAACAGCGCTGCCGTTGACGTCGTCGCCGTCACCGTGAAAGTGCCGTATCACCTCGAACTGGCGACTGCAGCGCTCGGCGCGGGCAAGGCTGTGTACTGCGAATGGCCGCTGGGTAACGGCTTGAGTGAGGCGCGGATCTTGGCCGCACTGGCGAAGAAGAAGGGCGTCCTCGCGGTGGTGGGACTGCAGGCCCGTTCTGCGCCGTCGGTGGCTTACGTGCATGACCTGATCAAGCAAGGTTACGTCGGTGAGGTGCTCTCCACAACGTTGATCGGTTCGGGAATGGGCTGGGGACCGACGGTAGAGCGGTACAACGCCTACATGAACGACAAGAAAAACGGCGCGACGATGCTCTCGATCGCGATCGGCCACGCGGCGGACGCGCTGTGTCACTGCCTCGGCGAAGTGCGAGAGCTCTCGGCCACCATGACCCTGCGCCGAAAGTCCTTCACGATCACGCAGACGGGCGAAAGCAAACCCATGACCTCGGATGATCAGGTGTGCGTCACCGGACTGCTCGAGGGCGGGGCCGCGCTCTCCATCCACTATCGCGGCGGCGTTTCGCGCGGCACCAACCTGCTCTGGGAGATCAACGGCACCGAGGGCGATCTGCAGCTCACCGCCGCAGGCGGCCAAGCCCAGATCTTCGAGATGACCATACGCGGCGGCAAGGGCGCGCAGTCCTCGCTCGAGGTCCTGCCCGTGCCGGAGCAGTATCGGTGGTCGTCGCTGCAAGGCCCGGGCCCTTCCACCAACGTCGCCCAAGCGTACGCGCGCTTCGCCCGCGACTATCGCGAGGGAACGCATCTCTGCCCCACGTTCGACGACGCGGTCACACGCCATCGCATGCTGAACGCGATCGAGACGGCCGCGGCAACCGGTCAACGTCAAACGCTCGGTTGAACCGGCGAGAAGCGTCTCCCGAAGAGCGAGTAGAGAGCGAGCTACGGCAGCGATCGCCGACGATGCGCTCGAAATCGAACCTCAAGGTTGCCAGCAGTTTGCTATTGCCATACGTGTTCCCTTAGGAAAAACGAGGAAGGCTTGGGCTACGGGTATTGTGTTACGGAAATAGCTGGATATGCGGTAGCGAAGAGTGAGGGTTCGACCTGGTTTTTTATAAAAAGGCTTGTCCATCAGTTTTCCACTCTTCTCACTCGATGAAAAACTAGAACTAGGTTTTTCCCTGAATTCTGAAGAAAGGTCTAAATGGGAAGTTTCTCGCCGCTCTCCGATTCGAAGGCATAATGATTGCTAGAGACCACTTCTAAGCACGAAGCCGCTCCATCGAGCCTCGGCATGCAGAAAACCCAGTATGACATTGCTGTAGAACAGTTCCAGCGCGCAGCTGATCTGATGAAGCTGGACGAGAACGTTCAGGAGATTCTTCGAAAGCCTAGAAGAATTCTCAGCATAAACTTCCCTGTCAAAATGGACGACGGTAGAATCCTCCTCTATCAAGGATTCAGAAGCCAGCATAACAACGCCCTAGGACCTTACAAGGGTGGAATCAGATACCACCCGAACGTTACCATCGAAGAGGTAAAGGCGTTATCCATGTGGATGACGTGGAAGTGCGCGGTCGCAGGCATCCCATTCGGGGGCGCGAAAGGAGGAGTCACGGTTAACCCGAAACTCCTGTCCAAACACGAACTGGAGAGGCTTTCCAGAACATTTTTCTCGCTCATAAGCGAAATCGTCGGTCCGTTCCGCGACATTCCAGCGCCTGATGTCTACACCGATTCTCAGACGATGGCCTGGTTCATGGATGAATACAGCAAAGTGGACAGGAACAACGCGAACGCAGTCGTGACAGGTAAGCCGATAATAATTGGAGGATCTCTTGGAAGGGACTCGGCCACCGGGAAAGGAGTTGCAGTCACGGTTGAGGAAGCCGCGAGACACCTCAAGATCGATCTGAAGAAGGCAACTTGCGCAATCCAAGGGTGGGGAAACGTAGGCTCGTTCGCCCACATGTTCCTTGAAGAAGCCGGAGTCAAAGTTGTCGCCGTCTCCGACTCAAAAGGAGGAATTCACAAGAAGACAGGCCTCTGGTTCAACGAAGTCGCAGCGTACAAGAAGAAGAACACGAGCATGGCGAACTTGCCTAGCTCCGAGAACATTACGAACGAGGAACTACTCGAACTAGACGTGGACATACTCGTGCCGGCGGCGCTAGAGGACGTCATTACCGAAAACAACGCTCGAAGCATCAAGGCAAAGCTAGTCGCAGAAGGCGCGAATGGGCCGACGACACCTGAGGCGGATGACATTCTCTTCAAGAAGGGCGTCGCTCTGATACCGGATATTCTGGCAAACTCTGGCGGGGTCAGTACAAGTTACCTTGAATGGGTCCAGAATCTCCAACACCTCTGGTGGACTGCTGAGGAAGTGGACCATCGTCTAACGGCGATTATGAAGAAGGCTTTTGCCGAGGTTTGGAAGACCAGTCAGGAGCAGAATGTCGATATGCGGACCGGGGCGTACGTCTACGCAATCGGCAAGGTTAGGGACGCTATGCAGATCCGAGGCTGGGTCTAGAAGACTTCTAAGCGGTCAGTCTAGCAACGCGGTGAGCTTTCGCTCTTCACGAGCCTCGTCTGCCATGGCATCCATCGCCATCTTGTGAGTAACCATGTCAGTATCTCGGGTCTTGCTGGCGAGTCTCTGGTAGAATTCGAGCGAGGATCTTTCAAGTTTCAGGCTTTCCTTGATCATCGCTTTCAGATCATTTCCCCTACGCGGCGGGTCCGAGTAAGAAAAGAAGGCCTTCTTTTCCCACTCGACCGGTTTTGATATGGGCACTCCCCCTAGCTGGATGATTCTCTCCATGAATCTTGAGGCGTGGTCCCATTCTCCGTCAGCCATCTCCCTGAACAGCTTCGAAAGCGGCAGCGAGCTTATTCCGGTGGCTATCTTGCTCAAGTATAGGTATCGGAAGGCAGCCAAAGTCTCTCCGGCGAGAGCTTGGTTGAGGTCATCGAGAAGCGTCGGTTCCTTCTTGACTGACAAGACTGGTCGAACCATTGCATAGCCTCCGGGAGTCTTTTTAGCCTTATTCCAACAGCCAGATGTTGTGGAAATCACAAGGCAGAACACGGTGGAGGGACGAGATCTGAACGTGTCTAGCCGTGCAACGTCAGCTCGTTTGAGCGCGTACTTGACGCTGATACGGCCCCCAAAATCACTGATGATGGCGGGGACAATGGTTGCGAATGACGTTTACGATGTTGAAATTGACAAGGTGAACGGCCCGCAAAGGCCTCTCCCCTCTGGAACGGTCAAGACCAGAGATGCCACAGTATTTGCAGTAGCCCTTTCGGTAGGTGCGATAGGGTTCTCCGCGCTCCTCGGCCTATGGACTTTCTTGACTGCACTCCTCGCTCTTGCGTTGATGGTCTACTACAACACGAGGGGAAAGAAGACTGGGCTAATAGGAAATGCGGTTGTAAGCTTCAACGTTGCCCTGCCTTTCTTCTATGGAGGCCTTGCAGTGAATTCGATCAGGCCTCTGCTCTTCATTTTCTCCGTTGTCGCGTTTCTCGCAAACTTTGCCCGAGAGATTGCGAAGGGAATAGCTGATGTGAAGGGTGACAGCCTCCGTCAGGTCCGGACCCTGGCTGTGGTCAGGGGGACCAAGGTTGCAGCACTTGCGTCTGCGGGATTGTTTGTTATCGCGGTTCTGCTTAGTTTCCTCCCGCCCCTTCTTGAGACAATCTCCTGGTTGTATTTTCCTCTGGTGATAGTCGCCGATGCCGGCTTTCTTTATTCAGCATACAGATTGGTGAGCAACCAGACGCCTGAGAACGTTCGAGCCGTCAAAGGCCATGTTTTGCTATGGATGCTCTTCGGCCTTGTGGGTTTTCTTTTGGGCGGCGCCGCTCTCCTCTGACTTGGACATATCGAGCAGAATTTCCCTAGCTCGATCAAGGCGGATCTTCCGCTCGGCCACCATCTGCTCCGCTACTAGGTCGATCAGATCCCCTTGGGCGCCGGCCATAGCGGCAATGTTTCTTGCGTGGAGAGACATGTGTCCCTTCTGGATTCCCTCTGCTGCCAAGGCCCGTAGTGCAGCCATGTTCTGAGCCAAGCCCACCGAGGCCATGACCTCGCCAAGTTCGCGGGCCGTCTTTACGCCGAGGATCTTCAGGCATATCTTCGCCATCGGGTGTACAGCGGTGACTCCGCCGATGATTCCGACGGCGGCAGGGATCTCGATGGTCCCCACCAGGTCTCCTTTGGAGTCCTTCTTCCATGTTGTGAGGGGAGAGTAGTGTCCCGATCGGGCCGCGTAAGCATGAGCCCCTGCCTCTATCGCGCGAGTATCATTCCCAGTCGCTAGGCAGACCGCGGTTACGCCGTTCATGACTCCCTTGTTATGAGTTGCACACCTGTACGGGTCAGCGGCGGCGAACGCGTACGCCTCTACAATCCCGTCAACAATGTCCTCGCCGCCAAGGGCCTCTTTCGAGACTGTCGTTGTGGCCCTCGCAACCCTCCTATCTGCAAGGTTTGAAATGATCCGCAGTCGGGCTTGACCCTTGGAAATCTTCTCAACCATAGGTGCAACAGCCTCGGCCATAGTGTTAACGACATTCGCCCCCATAGCATCGCGGCAATCAACCAGAAGCTCTACAATGACCAATGTTCCAACTTGGCTCGGTAGGATCCTGACGCGGAGGTCTTTTGCCCCTCCACCCATCGATAGCAACGTCGGATCCTGCCGGTTGGCTTTTTCAAGGATCTCTTTTCTCGCCGAGAGAATTTCCTTTTCAGCATCTTTCGGCGAGGGACATTTCACTATCTGGATCTGGCTGATCATCACAGGCTCTGTGCTCGTGGCTGTGAAGCCGCCTGTTGGTCTTGCCATCTTGGCCGCGTTGCTTGCCGCGGCGACTACTGATGGCTCTTCTATGGCCATCGGCACTAAGTAGTCTCTGCCGTTTACCATGAAGTTCGTGGCGATTCCGAGAGGAATAGGGAACATGCTGATGACGTTCTCGATCATTCGTTGCGCAGTCGCGCTCGGGATGGTTCCGTTGGCTAGGGTCTGAGCTTCCTCGGAAGTTAGACCTGCGAACTCTTTGACGATTCTGAGTCTCTCTTCCAGGGGAAGCTTGTAGAACGAAGCAATGCTTGAGCTTCTGTTTAGAACGGACGTTTCCAAATCTAGGCCTCTGGGAGACCTAGGTTTTCCTTTCTCAATTTGCTAAATGCGATCGGAAACCAAGGAGTGTATTTCTCTGGATTCCTGTCCACGTCCTTTTGGAGCTCGGTAAGGTTGATCCACTTCCAGTCGTCTACCTCTTCAGGATTCGGTTTCGGATCTTTATCGTATTGCCCGACAAAGACATGGTCGAACTCGTGTTCTGTCAAGCCGCTCTTCTGGTCGGTCGCCTGGTAAACAAAGCTGAAGGTCTCCTTCAGCGGAGTGTCAAAGCCCAACTCTTGCTTCAGCTTTCTATGGACTGCAGCCTCCAGTTTCTCGCCCTTCAACGGGTGACTGCAACATGGGTTACTCCATAGGCTCTGAAAGTGGTGTTTTGCTTTCGATCTGAGCTGGAGAAGCGCCTCGTTCTTGGAATTGAAAATAAAGATTGAAAATGCTCTATGCAACTTGCCGCCGTCTCGATGAGCGGCTAGTTTTTCTTCGTATCCTATCGGATTGTCTTTCTCATCAACTAGAACGATGATCTCAGGCATTTTTTCATTCTGCGTTTGTCGAGGTAGGGACCGCTCTTTTTCTGCCTTTCCGCTTGGAGTCACGCATGGGATTAGTCGACCCCTCGCACGTCAAGGGACACGTTGTAGATTGTTCCTCCCACCTTTCGTAATTCCCTGGCAATATTCGATCGGGCCTTTTTGTCATCGCATAGTGCTATTATGCATCCACCGCCTCCTGCTCCTGTGAGTTTCGCTCCGAGAGCTCCTGCCTTCCGGGCAGCAACCACAAGTCTCTCTAGCCTGGGAGTTGAAACGCCAATCTGTCGGAGTAATTCGTGGTTTCTGTTCATCAGGGACCCCAACTCGTCGTCATCTTCGCTCTGTAGAGCTTTGGCCACGGCATTCGATATTCTAGTGATCTCGTCCAAATGTCTCTGAAACCTATCTGTTTGTTCCCTTGATCTCTTGACTACAGACCCCACCAAGTCTTTGGTTGACCGGTGGACTCCGGAGTCGCATACAAGAATCATTGGTGGTCGTTTGATACGGATCGCCTTGATCTTTGAGGGCTTTCTGAACTGGATAATTCCGCCGTAGGTGCAAGTTGCCTGGTCAACTCCCGAGGGGTTTCCATGAAGATAGTTCTCTGGGATGAAAGCAAGCTTGAAAATTTCTCGCCGGTCGAGTCGAGTATCCATCGATTTTGCCACTGCTGAGATGGTTGCGACTGTGGTAGAGGCGGAGGACCCGAGGCCTGCGCCGATGGGAATGTGGCAATTAGCGTCTACGCGGACACTTCTGTCTTTCATCGCTAAATGGTCGAATGTCGCGCTCGTTGCCAGGCGCAGTGGTTCTAGAAGCTCTTGATTCTCGGCAGAGGACGATCGCTTGTCGGCGTCGCTGACTAGATGAAGTGGAATGTCAGCAGTTACTTCGATCCTGCCACTCTGAGAGGGGTTTACATCTATCTTTGAGTAGAGATTGACAGCCATGGCGACGGCTGGTGCGCCGAGGACTACGAATTGTTCTCCTGACAGGATGACCTTTCCGGGCGCTCTGGACGAGACGGTCGATGGAGAGGTTGATGGCGAGGACGAGCTCACTTCGTAAATGCGATCGCTGCGTAACCGACTACTGACCGCTTGTCCCCTGCCGTGTCCCCGCTCGTCTGGTATGATAGCAACTTGGCCTGTTTTGCGCCAAGCATTTTGGATGCGTGTAGGACCGCGGTGACCGGGCCGTATCCGCATGCTGACACGTGGTTTTCTTCGATCGTGTCCTGGAATTTTTTCTCGTCCATTTCGAGCACGGCCTGGATGGCTTCCATGTCCTTTTTCTTCGCAGATTCGTAAGATTCGTAGTGGGTCCAGTCTGATGAGGCGATAAGCATCGCTCCCGTCCCAGTGGAGGCTTTGGCGATAGCGTTGCCTATTTCCATACTGGTTTCAAGGTCTTGGAGCATCATACAGATTGGCACGAATTGGAAACGCCTTGGATAGATGAATTGTAGGAAGGGAAGTTGGACTTCTATTGAGTGTTCGCTCTTGTGGGCTTCATCTTCAATGTCGATCAGACCTGACAATCTTGTAATCGAGGAAGCTAACGAGTTGCTGACAGGAACTTCACCAAGCGGCGTGGCCCATTGTCCATCTGTCATTGTTGAGACGCCGCTTCCGTAGCCGGTATGGTTTGGTCCTAGGATTATCACGGACTCTCTCAATCCTGATGAAGCTAGTCGATAGTAGCTGTTGGCAGCCACAGGCCCGGAGTAATCATATCCAGCGTGGGGCACGATAATCCCTACGAGTTGGTCGTCAGGTGTGGCGGGAACAGATGGTATTGATTTTGGCCCGAGAGGATGTAGGAAGCAGTTGTGTATCTGGGTCCGGAGCGCGCCTTCAGTGTCAGGGTAGAAGGTGCCTGCTTGTGCTGGAGGGCGTGTTTTCACGCCTCTCCACCGGAAGCTCGTCCCATGGGCATGGCGGCAAGCTTCGTTTCAAAATCATCCACCGTCAGTGGAATCGTTCCATCTTGAGGGAGCTCTCCTCTTTCGCGGAGCACTTGTCTAGCGAGTAGCCAGTAGACGACGGCTAGGGCTCTTCTTCCCTTGTTGTTTACCGGAATCACGAAATCAACACCAGCGAAGACGTTGTCAGTGTCGCATAACGCAATAACGGGCACGCCTACTGACGTAGCCTCTTTGATTGCTTGCAAGTCGGCTCGGGGATCTGTGACTAGGACGACCTGTGGCTCTGCGTGATGGGGCTGTAGAGGGTTGGATATCAGCCCTGGCATGAACCGGCCTACTATCGGAACTGTCCTAGTGATCTCCGCGAACTTCTCCACGGGTGTCTTACCGTAAAGTCTGGATGATACCGCGAGCACCCTACCAGGATCGAATCGGCCCATGAACCTGCCGGCGATTCTGATTTTCTCGTTAGTATCGCCGATGTTGAGGATGAACAGGCCGTCGGGGCGGACTCTGAAAATGTACCTTTCCATGTCCACGGTCTTGATTCGTGTGCCTATGTGTAGGCCGGCGGCCAAGAGTTCTTCTAGAGAGAGGAGGAGGTTTTCTGCTCTCGGTATCGCCTCTCTATCTTCGATGTCTTGGCTTTCCAACATGGTTCCTCGTCTAGATGATCTCGCTTCGCTTTTTGGTCATGACTTGGGGGTACTTTAGGAACTCGTCGATTATTTCGACGTGAGTTATGAGCATTCTTCGACAGCAATATCGTCGGATCCCTAGCTCGTCTAGTACTTTGATGGGTCTGTCGCCAGCCCTGACTCGCAGGCTGAATGTTTCCCATTTGTCAGCTATCTGCTTGCCGCAGGTGAAGCATCTTACAGGGATGATCATTCTCTTTCTCTCTTACCTGTACGATTTCTGTTTTCTTCGTCGTGCGCTCGGCCCGCCGAACTTTTTAGGTTCGGTTACTCGTTGATCCCCAGCTAACATTACCCTGTCGAAGGCGATGAAGTTCTTTCTCAGCTCACTGCTCTTTGTCCATGAGGCAAGTGATCGCGCGATCGCAATTCTGGCTGCTTCGGCTTGGCCCATGAAACCTCCACCGTTTACTGATACGCGGATGTCCACTCCTTTGGCTCGTTCCCCAGCTATGATCAGCGGTTCTTGGATCTTCATCCGGACGACCTCAGGACTTACATAGTCGAGAGAATGATCGTTAAAGTAGATTCGACCTTTTCCAGGTTTCACGACGGCACGAGCTATCGCGGTCTTTCGCTTACCCGTTTCGAGAACAGGTTTCTTCTTCTCACTCAGGCGGGAATGCCTCCAATCTCTTCTGCTAGCTGAGCAACGGTGATGAAGGGAACTCTCAGCTTTGACGCGTTCGCGTGAGACACAGTGTTGAAGGTTTTTCCTTCGTACTCCTTTGGAATCCCAATGTAGACCATGACTCGGTGGAAAGCCTCCTTTCCATGACTCTTCTTCCAGGGAAGCATTCCCCTGATAACTCTCCGGACGTAGTTGTCAGGCCTTCTAGGATGAGTTGGGGCCTTATCTTGGCTACCGAGCGTTCGCGTTTTCAGTTTTGTCTTCGCCCGCGCGACAACTCTCGCCTTTGTCCCTGAGATAATTGCGCGTTCAGCATTCAGCACGATCATCTTCTTCCCCTCCATGGCTTGCTTGGCGACGTAGCTTGCCATTCTTCCCAAGATCAGATTAGATGCGTCAACAACTTCTTCCTCCGGCGAGAGACTTGCAACCAATTTTTTCAACTTTCAGTCATTCCTCCAAGTCCTTCTCCGAAGCCGATGGATTTTGCATTGATTATCCGTGCTGCCTCGAGGACGATCTTTTCGGGAGGCATAGTTCCAGTCGACTCGACAAGGAACGTGAAAGTTCGAGCTTTCTCATCATAGCTGTAGGTCGCGGCTGAGACAGATTGCCACTTCGCGTGCACGTTTCCTCTCCCGAGCCTGGCGTACGCTTCGAGCTTAATCCTTTGACCTGCTGTGAGTTTCACTATAGGGATCTTGTCCGAGACCGGCTTGACCTCCGGATTCTCAGGCTTAAGCTGGGAGGAGTACACCACTTCAATTGGTTCAGAGGCTTCCATCTCGAGCGAGAATGATGCCCGACATTTTTCGCAGCCCAACTCGCTCTTACAGGTGCATTCTTCCGGTAGATTGTACGAGCCGTCAGTTGTGACCGGAACCAGTCCAAGGCGATGCGCGAGAATCTCATCATACATAACGGAGTTATTCTCAAGGATCATCACGTCGTCAATCGCCATCACCGGAATCTCTGAGATCATTATCCGCCGTAACGCGTTGGCAAAGGCAGGCGATACGTCTGAAAGCACGAAGCGGAGAGTCTCTTGTTCCTTGCTCAGGAGTTTAATGTCCATCTAGCTATCATACTTCCAGGATGAAGGTGACCCGGGCAAGCGGTCCGGACTTTATTTAAACGATTCCTCTGAGTGAACGAATTTGTCCATTAACTTTTGTCTTCCAGCCCAGCGGCGTATCGGCCTGCTCCAGCGACTCCCGGATTTCGTCCTCTGAAATTCCCAGCTCTTTCAGTTCCTCCTGTTGTAGGGCAGGCTGGAGCACGCGATCTGCCATAGGACCAGCCGCTTCAGGTTTTCGACGTCGGCTTTCAGCTTCGGGTCCGGATGGACCACGATTTGCGTGAAAGGCTACTTACACTATTGCGGGAAGTTGAGAGAGAACTGGATGATTCATATGCTATGTCTCTTTCAACAAGACTGACAGTTCCGGATCAAGCATCACGGACTCTTCCTGTTTTCGATAGTGAACGAGCCCGTGTTCCGATAGAAATTCAGCGATCCTCATCGTTCTAGACAGGGACCATTTCAATTGCTTGGCTGGATCAGTTATTCGATGCCAATTTCCATCGTCGAGTAATCTTAGAAGAGATTCGATTCCATCCATAACCTCAATTTATTCATAACATACACGTCCCCGAATTCTTAGCCTGATTGGAATGATGTTCTAGAACATAGTTCTAGAAGATAGTTTCTGGTCTAGTTATAATTCCGATCAGCCGAATCAGCAGCGATCGTACACAGTGCCTATTCAAGGCACATATTACGCTGCGAACAATATTCCGGTAACGCGTTATACAAGCGTTCTAGTGTACGTACAAAGCGGGTAGTTGCGGTTGTGGTGGTGGCGGTGGAGGTGGTCCACCAAGACCCACGTCACCGGGACCAATCGCAAGTTCGGAACTGCCAAGCACTAAACAAGCTGAAAACAATCCGCTCGAAAACCCCGTTTGAACTTCTCCTTTGTCTTTCTTCATTTTCAATTTTTTCTGATCCCAACTCCCCTTGCTCGGAAACTTGTCTAGGAGAGATGCGTGCTAGATCACATCAGGATTCTCACTAGGTTTCTCGCGTATTCCAAATATTTCATTGATGAGAACATTGTTCTAGAACAAAGTTTCTGGACTGTTTAAACATTCGACCCTTAATCATAGCAAAGATCTAGCAGTTGGACTGACGAGTATGAAATCCTTGAAAGATCAAAGACTTGGAAAGGTCAAGAAGCTAACAATCCTAGTCATATTGTCCATATCGTTTATTTCTGCGATTCCGATGTTCGCTCCAACTGTTCATGCTTTCACTTGTCCTTTGACTGGAGGCTCGCATAAGATAGAGGGTTGTGTTGTCAGCAGTGATAATACTAGCAGTCCCGTTTCGGGTCTTTACGTTTTCATCATAGAATGTGGGGGCTTCACACTAACTGACTGGACAACTACTGATGGGAATGGGTACTTCAGTTTCACACAACTAAACAACAATTGCATCAACCCTGGTCAGTCTTATGTTGTCTCAGTTAACGGTGTTACGCCGATAACTTGGGTTACCGGCTGTTATGTGCCTTCACCATGTGCGGTTCTTGGCCAGAATGCTTATGATCTAACTTGGAGTCAATGGGCGGGGGATGTCCAAGCCGATTATAATAACGCATACGCATCTATTACCATTCCACTAGCGCCGGGACGGCAAGTAATGGTTCCCGTATCAGCTTTGTACAGTAATACTCCCTTAGCGTCGTTGAGTTATACAATGTCGAGCAGTCAGACACACTCGACTACTGTTGGTTGGAGTATTGGAGGAGGAACTACGGTTCAAGGATCCTACACCACCAGCGTGACAACAACGTTTTCTCAAACTTTCAATAATGCACCCAACTATGCAAGCTATCTCGCGGCTCCATACTGGGCAATAGCATTCTATTGTAATGGGAGCACTGTTGAAGCCAATGGGCCTGGCGGTGGCTGGACCTGTTCGCAAGGTATACAAAATGTAGGAACCACTATTGCCACTGGCGGCGGGTATCAGTTTATACGGGCATTTGAACATCTGAATCCAAATGCTCTCCCTACTGGTCAGCCACATCTTGATTGCACATTCAGTGTACCTGTTGCGAATACTCCCTGGACTTGGAGTTATACTCAGACGGGCAGTACATCTACAACCTTTGGTGTGACTTCAAATGCAGATTTCTTTGGATCAACTGTAACTCTAAGCTATAGTGAGTCTAGTGGTTCAGAAAATTCAGATACTACCACCGTCTCATTTACCACAAATGCAGCAAATCTCAGATTCATACTGTATCCTGCAGGTGGTACGTGTCCTAATCCGAATGCAAACCCTGTTTTCGGCGATGAATTACACGTTTGGGATATGAGTCCGCCTCCCGATTTCGCAATCTCTTCCAGTCCATCATCTTTCAATGTTCAACAGGGATTTACGCCAACATCGTGGTCAAGGACTGGTACCCTCTATGTTCAGGGCAATTATGGATTCGGCTCGGACGTGTCATTGACAGCGACCTCCAACGATCCGAATCTGATCCTTTCCCTCAGTCCTCAGACCGTTAATCCGCTCGGAAGCACCGTGACGTCAACCTTAACGGTTAACGATCCGTCTGCTTCGGATTATGGATCCTATTACATCTACGTAAACGGACAGGGTGGAGGACGTTTCCATCAAGTAGTGATTCCTCTCAGCATTACCGTTCCTGACTTCACAATAACCGCAACTTCACCAGCTCAGACGAGGCCAGGCAATTATCCAACATCCACAATCACTATCACTCCACTCAACGGATTCACAGGCACAGTCAACCTAGCAACCAGCAACCTTCCAAGCGGAGTTAATTGTCAGCCCGTGACTCCCAATACGATTTCAGGTGGGTCAGGCACGGCTAGCCTCTCGTGCACAGGAAACACGGCTGCGACTTATCAAGTCACGATAACAGCAAGTAGCGGCCAGCTCACTCACACTGCTCCAGCAACTTTCACTTTCACAGACTTCTCGGTAAGTTGGACATTTTCGGGTTCGACAAATTTGAACTCACAAGCCATTTACACGGTTAGTGTAAGTGGGATAAACGGGTTCTCGAGTACAGTCAACTTGTCCGCCACGTTGAGTTCATGTCAACAATCATGCGGTGATGGTTCCCCACCAACAGGCATGTTCAGTGATACCCACCAAATGCAGACAACGTGTACTTCATACACCTGCACAAGGACATTTACCGTTACCACATACAATGCTGTAGGCCAGTACCAGCTTTACATAATGGGCAGCGCTTGTGACAGCCTAGGTTGTGGAACTCCTACTTCGACCCATAACCTCGTCTCGGATGTATGGGTCCAATGTAACCCGACGAATGGCACTCCTCCAGCGCAATTCTGTTTATGGCCTGAAGCAAATTCCGTATCTGCACCGCAAAATGGGGTACCCGGTGACTGGATCTACCTTGACAGTAATGCAGGATACAGTGGCACTGTAAGTCTGTCAACTTCAGTCTCCGCATGCTTCAACGCTTGTTCAAGCGGTACAGCGCCTAGCTCTGTATGGAATGATACGCGGACAACGCAGACAACGTCGAGTATCAACCCGAATGCTGCCAATTGCTATACAGGTCCATACATGTGGTGCAGCAGCAGGTTACTAATTATCTATGCTGGCAGTCAAACTGGAGAATTCACGGTTACGGTTACAGGAACATGTCCTGCAGGCCCATGTAGTTTCCTTCAGAGTCACGTGGTACAAATTGACTTCTGGGTCTACACCGCAGGCGGTGGCGGAAGCGTTGCAGCCGGCACATTGATCACCTTGGCAGATCACACTCAGATGGCTGCACAGAATCTGAAAGTTGGCATGCAAGTCCTATCGTACGACTTGTCAACACACCAGTACGTGACGACGACGATTACGCGCTATTTTAGCGTCGTAACTGATAATCAATTGGAAATCTATACGGGAACGGATAAGCCATTGATTGTTGATCAGAATCCGGCCCAGAAACTGTACGTACAATTACCAGACGGAACGATTACGTTGATGTCGGTTACACAATTACAGGTTGGCTACAAATTGTTCAACGCATTTTCCCAACAATGGACTCCAATAACAATGCTGCACTATCAGAATGGTGGAAGCCATGTCATGTATGATATTTACACGTCCGCACCTGGAAACTATATTGCAAATGGAATACTAGACCCGTTGAAAATGTAGATGCTGCCGTGCGTTTCCTGATTTTGAACTGACGGTTTTCTAACATCCAACTATCTGGAAGTTACAACGGCATTCTTTTCGCTCAGCACACATTTGCTTTGAATTGAACAAGAGGAGAGATTGTTTCAGAACTTAGATCTAGAACATAATTTCTGGGCATGCTTAGCATCCACGTTTCGAGTACTACAAAAACCGTCTACAAGCAGCTTCCACATAGTAACCAAATCAGAACGGGGAAGCCTTCACAACATCTGACGGCTTCTTCGCTAACTGCGTTGTCTAATTGAGCTTAGGACTATCTCTAGAATTGCCGAGGCCGGGGGAACGGTAAGTGTAACTCCCCAAAACAATTTACACCCGCCGGGGGCTTTACCAGTGGCATGCCATGCTGAGGAAGCTGGAGGATAAAAAAAAGACTGAAGGTCGGCGAATTAAATTCGCGCACTCGATCCCTCAGTTTATTTAAAACGGACAAGAAAATGAGCCCGAAAAACCACAACAGCCACGGAAACAGCCCCGCGGGCGAGCACTGTTATCGTGAGTAATGGAGTTGCTAGATGGAAAAGAAGAGGATTCCAAAGTAGATATTGACTAGTCCGATCGCGATAGCGATCGGTGGAAAGGCTAACACGGAACCTATGAATTCAAAGATGTCCTCTACGAACCTCAGCAAGGCGTAGATTGCGAGAGTTGCAATGAGGAATACGATGACGAGAACGGTGGAGCTTGTAAACAAGGATGGGAAAAAAGTCCGGAGAATGTATGCTATGAGCAACCCCAGCGCGAGGGAGAGGAGCGAGGCCCAGCGAACGTTTCGAATGGGGCGTGATATGAGTAGGATCCCGAGCAGGATCATGGCCGGCAGGAAATACTTCAGGTAAGGCGAACTCGTTGCAGCTAGCGCATCCGAAATCGCGCCTGAGAGAAAGTTGAAGCCGAGGGCGTAGTCAACGGCGACTATTAGCACCACTATGCCGACAAGGAACCCGATTACTGACAATGCGCGTCCGAGCGACTGTGAAAGGCGTTTGAAGAGTGGAGCGCAGGCGCATAAGCCTCCGGCGATTAGAAGAACGCCTGCTGAGACGACCATGAACTATCCTAAACCTCAGCCGAGTCAGGGTTTGGTTTAAGTGGCTTGCTACTTTTTCTCTGATTCGGGCTCAGCTGCCAGTTCTTCCTCTGGCTCGACAAGTACCAGAGGCTGCTCCGCCTGAACTTCTTCTTTGACCTCCGGCGGAACCGCTGGAAGACCAGTTATGGCCGGCACTGCGATAGGCGCCTCCTCTATGACCCTAGCAAGTCTCTTGCCTCCGGGCGCCGCTCGCGCAGGGTGCTGCGCATTCGTCAGTGGGCTTCTCTGGTTGAAGGCTATTCTTGACTCTTCATCTCGCTTGACAATGTAACTTGGCACTGACACAATCTCGTTTGCGATGCTGATGTGTCCGTGGCTGACGAACTGGCGTGCCTGGTGAATGCTCCTCGCCAGTCCTGACCGGTAGACGATTGTTTGGAGGCGTCTCTCCATCAAGTCCTTGACGTTGAGATCGAGGATGTTATCGACGGTCGCAGATTCCGGTAGGATTCCAAGCCGTGCAAGACGTTTAAGGTACTGGCTTTCAATCTGGGATTTTTGTTCTTCTGACCCGCCGAGGAGAGATCTTGCTATTCCGCGTATCTTGGAGAGCATCGTCTCGTGACGCCTGAGTTCCCGCTTGTTTCTGAGGCCGTACTCACCAAGGAGATGGAGCTCCGCTTCGAGCTGTTCCTTTCGCCATGGATGACGAGGAGTCTCGTATGTCTTTCTCGGCTTTCTCGGGTCTCCCAATTACTAGTCCTTCTTCTCTTCCTTCTTCCCTGTCGCTGCCGCTCGTGCTGCTTCCATGAGAACTTTCTTCTTGACTCCCACGGCTTTTCCTGAGCGCCCAGTAGTTCTTGTTCGCTGGCCTCTCACCTTCAATCCAAGGGAGTGTCGGATGCCCTTCCAGCTCTTGATATCCTTCATTAGATCGATATCGGCCTTGTTTCTGAGCGCGAGATCTGGCCCAACAAGGTGCATGTCTCGGCCACTTTCGATATCCTTTCTGCGATTAAACAGTCGTGAGGGTATCCCGTGTTTCGCGGGATCCTTGATGACGTCTTCTAATCTTGCAATCTCCGCCTCGCTGAGACTCCCTATCCTCGCCTCAGGGCTTATCCGGGCGACTTTCACGACAGCTTGGGCGAAATTTGGCCCAACGCCCCGTATCCTGCTAAGCCCGAACGGCACCTTCTTGGTCCCATCGACATCCGCTCCGAGTACACGGAGGATGAGCCTAAACTCTCTTGACATCGCGCTTACACGAGGAATAGGAAGCCTACCTGATCGCTTAATTTAACGTTTCGACTTTGCGACAGCTTTGCGCCTCACGAAACAAGCGCTTAGCAAGTTCGTGTCTGATCCGTTTTGGATCTCCCCAAGTGATCTTGTCTTCTCAACTGCAAGTTTCGTTTCGGTTGCAAACTTTTTTCTCCGGTGAAAAAGTTCGTACAACGAAAATTTTCTACGACAGCGGATTTTTTTCTCACCGGAAAAATTTACCGACGAACTCGGTCGATGTGTAAACAATTCTTAAATACGTCACGCGCCTTGTTGGCCATTCATCCGAAAAAAAATTCGCGAGAAAGAGAAATCAACTCCAGAAATGTTCGGACCCCATCTGACACTTGATTTGTCGGAGTGCAATCCTGAAAAGCTCTCCGACCTTTCTTACATCTACGACCTCCTAGACGAGCTTCCGGACGTTATCGACATGCACAAGATCACCGCGCCATACGTATTCGTATACAAACCCAAAGGGAATCCAACAGAGTGGGGGATCAGTGGCTTCGTGATCATTGCCGAAAGCCACATCAGTATTCACACCTTCCCAGACAACAAGCATGCGTTCATGGACATTTTCAGCTGCAAACAATTCGACATTCACACAGCCGTCAACTACATCACATCCAAACTTGAGGCCCAAAAAGCGGACAAGAGACTCTCGGGAAGAGGAAAAGAGTATCCGCGCCAGGTCATAGCCGCAAGAGAGATTGTGGCAAGGTCCCGCCCAACGCTCAAGCACTAGACGCAGAGAACGATTTTTCACCGGGAATACGGATGGATCCGCTGGCCGGAGTACGCATCACAACGAAACCTTAAATGACGTATTCCATCGGCGAGTGACAAAGCTCCAGAAGTGAGACTGTGCCAACCATAGAAGTCTGTGCCAACCATAGAAGTCGGACGCGTCTGCGTCAAACTCAATGGGAGAGAGGCCGGCCGCAAATGCGTCATAGTCGACGTTATCGACAAGAACTTTGTTCTCATCACGGGACCCAAGAAAGTGAACGGAGTCCGTCGCCGTCGAACCAACGTCAAACACGTTGAGCCGACCCCGGAGACCATCGAGATCAAGAAGGGCGCAGCTGACGAGGACGTCGCCAAAGTAGCTGAAAAGGCGAAGAAGACAGACTATCTGAAAGAGATAGTCACAATCAAAGAGATCAGCGTAGCAGCCTAGTAAAAGACCAGACTGCGATCAGCGAATCCTAATCCAACCTAGATTGTGGACAACCACATCGTCTACGACAGTTTAAGAATCAGAAATCGCTCCATCCGTGGTGGAGAAAAGTCGGTTGTCACAACAGGCTCCCTGGAATAAGTCACAGAAGTTGCTAGTCAAGCTCGACGAGGAGACAGACCCGGCGTTAGGCTGTCCGCCGGAGAAGAGGACGATTGATCAGCACATCCGATTCGGTCTGATCAACTTGGATAAGCCCTCAGGCCCATCAAGCCACGAAGTCGTCGCTTGGGTCAAACGTCTCCTTCGGTTGAACCACGCTGGCCACGGTGGAACTCTAGAGGTCCCCTTCGGGGCCGGAGTAATCCAATGGTCACCGGCGTTCTTCCGCTCGCCCTAGAAGACGCTACCAAGACGATCCAGGCATTCCTCCTCACCGGGAAGGAGTACGTCTGCCTAATGACAATGCACGGCGACGTCGACCAGACCAAACTCCGCGGTGTACTCGAGGAATTTGTCGGCGACATATTCCAGAAACCCCCAGTGAGAGCCGCGGTCAAGAGGGAAGTTCGGAAGAGAACAATCTACTCGATCGACGATGTGGAAATTGATGGCAGACAGGTTCTATTCCGCGTCGCCTGTCAAGCCGGAACCTACATCCGGAAACTAGTTTACGATGTCGGGGAGGCTCTCGAAGTAGGCGCTCACATGCGAGAGCTCCGCAGGACAAGATCCGGATCTTTCACTGAAGGGGACATACACTCCCTCTACGATATACTCAAACTCTCTCAGGCCTCTCCAGAGGAGAGAGAAGGGATGGTTCGGCAAATCGTTAGACCGATGGAGGACGCATTCGAGTATGTTCCGCGAATCTACATTCGCGACTCCGCTGTTAGTTCAATATGCCACGGGGCTGACCTTGCTGTTCCTGGGGTTGTCAAGCTAAGCGAGGGAATACGCCCCAAGACCGCAATCGCACTTTTTACGCTCAAAGGAGAACTCGTCTCATTGTCAAGAGCGCTTATCGGAACCGAACAGATGATGAAGGATGAACGTGGTCTCGCTGCTAAGACCGTCAGGGTGATCATGCCGACTGACACCTATCCCAAGCTCTGGAAACAGAAGCACCGTCGTTCCGTGGTAACCCAGTTCAATTGACAAGTTTGACCGAGAACGAGGTTACTTTTGTCTGCAACTGCGGCGATGAGATCAAGGTTGAGGTTGATCCTGATCAGGAAAATGAGGTTGTATGTTCAAAGTGTGGACAGCAATACCGATTCTTTGGACAAAGCGTGTTGAGGTTTAGAACCAGCTCAGAGAATGCGGAGCACTGAGATCGCGACTGCTATCCACAGCGGAATCGCGACCGCTGCCCAGACTCTTCGGTCCCAAGTGAAGACCTTCTGACCATCTAGTATGAAGAAGGGAATCATGTTGAATGCACCTAACAGGAGATTGATCTGGACTCCTTCCTGAAGAAAATAGAAACTATTGCCGATTACGATATCTCCGAAACCCAGGGTTGTGGAGACCACGAGGGCCAGCCCGAATATTGCGGCGGCTCCTACGTTGACCAAGGGTCCGACGAGCGATATTACTCCGTTGGCCTTCCGATCGATTCCTTCGCCGAAGTAACTGGAGCGGGAGGCGATGTAGACCGCCCCCGGGGCAGCGAAGATAAAGTTGCCCTGAGAAATAACAGCGAACAATAGGGCCATGATTGCGCCGACAGTCCATAGCTTGAACTCTGCCCAGCATCCGTACCGTTGAGCACTGAACTTGTGGGCCAGCTCGTGTCCCAGGAATCCTGTTCCTATCACTAGGATAGTGAGGAGGAAAATTTCTAGAATCTCAACTGGTCTTAGGCCGCCGAACACGTACCTCATCGAGAAACTGAGACCCAGGACCAAGAGAGCTGCGGTCAACGCGTAGAGTTCTCGGCTCGATATCGATGATAGCTTTGGGGCCCTGATCAGCCTCAGGTTTGTCCCCGACGAGCGTCGCTCGACTCGAATGATGGGTCTTGGTGCTCGTGCTTGCTGGATGTTGGGGCATTCGTGGTTCTCGGGGAGTCGGTGGTAGACGCAATGTGTACGGCCGCAGTATCTGCACACGTAGGGGATGAATTCTTCAGCCCCACAGACGGCGCAGCGTTCCATGACTGTCCCGTTATTGTCGGCTTGCCCACTTAAAATCGTGCCTGCGAGGGGGGATACTTCGTAGTAACGACCGTGCGTGTTGGTCGGTTACGCGAGGCTTAGAATCGTATCTCACGACTTGGCCGATTCAAGGGTGGCGTCCCCCGGGCGCGGACACTGCCATTCGCCCGTTAAGGGTTGACGGCTGGCCCGCACCCACCGCCACTCTAGTTCATTATTCTCAAACGATCGATGTCTAACCACTCTTCCTGCGTCAGCCCCCCAAAGGGGAAAATAGTTCTTCCTAGACGGGCCTGGGTTGGGCCGGGATTCCTGAGCCTGGTACAGGGCAGTCCACTCCGAGAAACGTGGGCCTAGGCCTGGAAAAATAGGCTCCTGTCAGCCTGTGGTCCTTGCGGGCCGCGTGGGTTCAAATCCCACTCCCGGCGCCAAAATAGTAGTCCGTTTCAGATGTGGCAGGGGTTGCCCTCCTGGTTCGTCGAGCAAATGAGTTTTCGCCTCTTCCATTCTTAGCGTCCGAGGTTCTGGTGTTATCAGTCGACCAGCGAGGCTGCTTTATCCAGCCTATTATTTCGTTCCTAGCCGTGGGTTATGACCGGCCTCTGGAGAAAATTGCTCTCAGGGAAGAGTGACGCGAAGATCTTGCTATGATTGGCTGGGCGGTATGCTCTGGCTTGATTCTGTTAATGTATGAGAACAAGCGTTCCATGTTCTGGACAAACTCCGGGGGAAGCTGGCTGAACGGAATGTTCGGGAAATCGTTCATGATCTGCCTGGCAACCCGGAATCTTGAGAAGCTAACTCCTCTCTTCTCCAGCTCTGCCTCAACGTATCTCCGGATCTGCACATCTTTTGCGAGTGCCTCGTTGCCCAAACGATTCTTGCCCAGCTCTCCAGAATAGGCATCGTTTACGAATTTGAGATAGAGGCTGGGGGGCAGAAGGTCCTCCAGCTCCATCACTCGTCCAGACTCCTGGGTAGCATCGTTCACGAAAAGTACGCTTGTTTCTCTCGCTATCGGACTCTCAATCAGCTGCTTCTTGACGCTGATTCCTTCGACGTCCGAGTCCAGCAGCACTGATACGCCCATATTCTGTCCACTGAGCATTGTAGCAAATAGAGCGGATTTCTGGCCGCCACCAGAGGGCGTGATTACTATATCATCATCTATGGAGCCATGGCTTGATTCCCTGAAATGCTGCGAGATCGTCGAGAGTATCCACAGGTCAGTAATGTTTTCCACGAGCAGGCTGTACTGTCCAGTGTACAAGCCGCGTGACAGGGCATACCCCAAGGCGGCCTGTAGCGGGAATAGGGCTGTCTTGTCGGTGGTCTTTGTAGGCTCGGAAATCTTTGTGCCTCTCGGAGTTTCGGCCAGAACGCTGATAGTATCGATGTGGTCCAGGTCGATCATGAAGGGGGAGTGGGTCGAATAGATGACCTGGTTCTTTTCGGATAGCTTGCCGAGGACTCGGAGAAGGTCCTGTTGTGCAGCTGCGTGGAGGTGGAGCCCAGGCTCGTCCAAGAGAAGTACCGTGTCCTTTCCTTTGAGGGATTCCATCATGAATACGATGTAGAAGGAGAGGAACCACTGGAATCCTTTACTGCTCTGTTCCAGCTCGACCCTGAAACCATCGCGGGCGTCGGCTACCCAGAGTCTCAGATACTCGCCGTCTATAGCAAGGTCTAGCCGGGCCTTTCTTTGCTGCCAGATGTCGGCTAGGAGACCGGAGACGGATAGGGCTGCTCTGTCAACCATGAGTGCTCTGGTATCGAATGCTTCCTGCACCTCCTGTGAGGACTTTCCTTCATGTGTTCCTAGCTTGACCAGCTTCTCGGGGTCCAGTTTTAGGAATGATAGAAGCATTCTGGCAGTGTTCTCTTCCGGGTTGAGCTCGCCGGCTATGAACCGTTCCACGAAAGAAGGGAGGTGGATTCTGCCGGAGAGGATGGCATAGTTTTCGAAGTAGACGAAAACCGGAAGTTTTTCGACTATGTATTTGTTGATTCGGGTGTCGATGCTCGGCCAGTCGATCGTGTTGAGTATGAGCCGTACGATGTCTCGGATAGTCTTCTTCGATCCCTCATCCGTGCTCTTCTCCAGAAGGACCTGGATTTCTTGAAGCTGTCTGATGAAGGCCTCTCTGGAGGAGGATGCATTGGAAAGGTCTGTCTCCTCTGTAATGCCTGTTCCCACTCTGCTTAGAGCGTCGAGGAGCTTCCAGCGGACGCCTCCCTCTCGTCCTAGGGTCGTATCATCGAGTCTGTCTATTGTGCCTCGGAGCTGGAGGAGGAGGAGAAAGACTCCCTTCAGGTTTGGGGATGGAGTTTGTATATCAGGCAGTAGCTCGACAGCGTACCGTCCCGCGTAGTCTCTTGTGACCGATGCACCGGATACTTCCGCGAGGCGCGGGTCGATCTGGGAGAGCTCGTCCCTCTCCTCATGGTCTAGTGAGACTTTCAGCTCGACTACAGTGGCCTTGTCCTCGTACTCGTGAAATCGTCTGCGTGGAAACTCCTTCAGTCCATTGAAGGGCTCCGGATTGGCCGGGTTGAACTTGTGCAGAGCCTTTAGGATGCTTGTCTTTCCGCTCTCGTTTTTTCCCACTAGGGCTTTGATATGTTCGACAGGTGCTTCGCCGGAGTCGTCTATGCACCTGTAGTTCTGGACCCTGAAGCTTCTCAGCTTCATGGAAGGTTATACCTCATCTTTTCTCGTTTCATTCTTAACATACCCATGAAGACTTGACGGGATGACATGCGCCCATCTCGAGGGAAGATCCCTTTTTCGGTCACGCATGTGTAAACCGCTGTCACGGTTTCTCCTCACTCTTCAGATACTTGTGTCCGCGAAATTGTGATGGGATGATCTGTGTCTGGGCTTGCAGCTGGTTCTGGTAGAGCTGCGTGTAGGCTCCCTGGCGCTGCAGCAGCCCGCGGTGAGTACCGATCTCTGCGATTCCCCCCTCTTCGAGGACGACTATTCTGTCAGCGTCCATCACTGTCGAGAGTCGGTGACCGATGACGATCGTGGTCCGCTCTCCTGTCATTCGTCCTATGGCTTCTTGAATGAGCGCTTCAGACTTTGAATCAACGTTCGACGTCGCCTCATCCATTATCAGTATCTTGGGATCTTTGATGAGTGCTCGGGCGATGGAGACTCGCTGTCTCTCGCCAACTGAGAGAGTTACGCCTCGTTCGCCGATCTCCGTAGCATACCCATCGGGGAGAGCAAGTATGAACTCGTGAGCGTTGGCCGCTTTTGCTGCCTGGATGATCTCTTCGTGGCTTGCCCCAGGCTTGCCATAGGCGATGTTGTCACGTACGCTGCCGGAAAACAGGATCGGATCCTGGACAACGAGCCCAATGTTCTTTCTCAAGTAGGACAGTTTCAGCATGTTGATGGGGTAACCGTCAATTCGGACGGCTCCTGAATCCGGCTCGTAGAAGCGCAACAGCAGGTGGACTATGGTAGACTTTCCGGCACCACTGGGACCGACTATTGCTATCGTCTCACCAGGGTTGATTGTCAAGCTAAAGTTGTCAAGGACCGTCTGGTTGCGCTCGTACTTGAACGAGACTCCGTCAAATTCTATCCGTCCTAGTATTTCGGGTGGGGCAAACGCTCCCGGCACATCGAGGACTTCAGGCTCTGTCTCTGTAATTTCAAAGATTCTATCCCCAGCCGCGGTGGCTTTTTGGAATTTGAAGTTTGATTTGCTCAACGATATGAGAGGTGAAAACATCTTGTCGAGTAATCCGAGAAACGCGACGAGTGCTCCCAGTGTCAAGGCTCCATTCAGCACATCTGGGACAGCCACGACGATGAGGGTCAGGAGTGCTAAGGTAGTGACTGCATCGACGGCGGATCCGTATACCGAGCTTAGCTTGGCCAGGCCAATGTTGGATTTTACAATTGCCAGGGATTTGTTGCGAAAATCTTTAGTTTCTTCTTCTTCCATCGTGAAGCTCTTTACTATGCGTAGGTTGCTCAACACCTCGTAAGCTCGCGCGGAAAGGTCACCTACAGCCTCTCTGATTCTCCTCGACGCTCTTTTGATCCTCCGTTTGAACAAGTTCACGACAATGACCATGCCAATTATGAACGGAACGACCGTGAGGGCAATCCTCGGGCTGGCGTAGAAGAGAAGGACGGATGCTCCGGCCACCATGCCGAAATCGGCGCCCAGAGAGCTGAGGTCTGATGTCAGAACGCTCTCGATCTCGTTTGTATCACTCATGACTCTGGAGATGAGTTCACCAGAACGGCTGTGGTCTAGGAATTGTACTGGAAGATGCTGTATGTGCTGGTAGACCTGTGTCCTTAGTCCGTGAACAGTCTTTGAGGCGAGAATTTCCGTAAGATACTGGTCTACAAAATCGAGTATCTGCTTTGTGAAGAACGCACCCCCCAGCAAAGCGATGACAGTCGGCAAGAATACTATGTTGCGAAGCGCGATAACATTCCCGAATAGGAGAAAGCCAATGATCCAGGGCTGTGCCAAGTTCAGAGCGTCACTGGCTGCCATGGCGATTCCAATCGCCAAGACATAGGGCCAGTGTGGCTTGAGGTAGGAAAACAGCTTGCGCAGGGTACCCTTCGGCTTTGATAGAATCATCAACGAGATGATGCCGACTCCCAGAACGCTGATGCTGAGAACCACCAGTGGGTCTAACAGAATCGAGAGGAACCCATACCTAGTTACCAGCGAGTTCTTCAGAGCCGGATTCGCCTGGCTCACGAATGTGACATAGTTCAGCAGCGAGATGATTGCAACCCACTGCAGAATTACGAATGCCCTTGCGATACGCAAGATCAAACGCTCTCTGAGCCTTTCCTCCCGTACGCCACCTCGACTCCCACTCTTCTTTTCTGGCTTCGTTGTGTCCTGTCTCAAGAGGCTGCGTCCTCCATCCACTCAACGGATTGATTCTGGCCTGGAAGGCTGTCCTCGCGAGCACCTTCCCAAGA
>WNGK01001427.1_pt1 | contig 25880 bp, 20 predicted proteins | sample 5400601 | NCBI WGS metagenome assembly WNGK01 (sample SAMN13153376, study PRJNA577476) | soil metagenome | isolation source: 60 cm soil or saprolite under Garry oak tree replicate 1 | place: USA:California | collected 2016-06-15
GGATGGACTACCTGTCGCCGCTGTTCAACGAGACCGCGTACTGCCTGGCTACCGAGAGGCTGCTCGGGATCACCGACCAGGTTCCCGAGCGGGCCACCGTCCTGCGCGTGCTGATGATGGAGCTCAACCGGATCGCCTCGCATCTGACCGCGGTCGGGACCTTCGGCCTGGAAGTCGGCGCCACGACGGTGTTCCTGTACGGCATGCGCGAGCGCGAGAAGGTGCTCGACCTGCTCGAGCTCATCACCGGGCTCCGGATGAACCACGCCTACATCAGGCCGGGCGGCGTCTTGGCGGACCTGCCGTCGGGCGCGCTGGAAAAGCTCAGGGAGTTCCTCGGCGTCATGCCCGGCCTGGTCGGCGAGATCCGCGCGCTGTTCGACGTCAACCCGGTCTACCTGCGCCGTACCAGGGATGTCGCCTTCCTCGACCTGGCCGGCTGCATGGCGCTCGGCGTCACCGGACCGATCCTGCGCGCCACCGGGCTGCCGTGGGACCTGCGCAAGAGCCAGCCGTACTGCGGTTACGAGACGTACGACTTCGACGTGCCCACGCAGGAGGGCTGCGACGTCTACGGCCGGTACCTGGTGCGGATGGACGAGATCGACCAGTCGCTGCGGATCATCGAGCAGTGCGTCGACCGGCTGGCCGCGCCGCGGCCCGCGGACGACCCGGTCATGGTCGGGAACGCGAAGATCGGCTGGCCGGCCCAGCTCGCGGTGGGGCCCGACGGCCTGGGCAACTCGGCCGACCACATCGCGCACATCATGAGCCAGTCGATGGAGGCGCTGATCCACCACTTCAAGCTGGTCACCGAGGGCTTCAGGGTTCCCGCCGGCCAGGTGTACGCGGCCGTCGAGTCACCGCGCGGCGAGCTCGGCTGCCACGCCGTCAGCGACGGCGGCACCCGGCCGTACCGCGTGCACTTCCGCGACCCCTCGTTCACCAACCTGCAGTCGGTGTCGGTGATGTGCGAGGGCGGCATGGTGGCCGACGTGATCGCGGCCGTGGCCAGCATCGACCCGGTGATGGGGGGAGTGGACAGGTAATGGCCTTCACCGACCAGGAGCGGGCCGAGCTGGCCGAGCGGGCCGCGGAGATCATCGCCAGGTACCCGAAGTCGCGGTCGGCGCTGCTCCCGCTGCTGCACCTGGTCCAGGCGGCGGAGGGTTTCGTCTCCGGCGACGGGATCGCGTTCTGCGCCGGGCAGCTCGGCCTGTCGGAGGCCGAGGTCACCGCGGTGGTGTCGTTCTACACGATGTACAAGCGGCGGCCGGTCGGCGAGTACCACGTCGGGGTCTGCACCAACACGCTGTGCGCGATCATGGGCGGCGACGTCATCCACGCCGAGCTGCGCAGGCACCTGGGCATCGAGGGCGACGAGCCCACCGCCGACGGCAAGGTCAGCGTGGAGCGGGTGGAGTGCAACGCGGCCTGCGACTACGCCCCCGTCGTGATGGTGAACTGGGAGTTCTTCGACAACCAGACGCCCGAGTCGGCGCGGGAGCTCGTCGACGGCCTGCGCGCGGGCGCGGACATCGCCCCGGACCGGGGCGCCGGCCGGCTGGTCACCTGGCGCGAGGCGGCCACCATCCTGGCCGGATACCCCGACGACCAGGCCACGACCGGGCACACCGCCGGCCAGCCGACCCTGGCCGGGCTGCGGATCGCGCGGGAGAACGGCTGGACTCCCGAGTCAGGGGGCGGCGCGGACTCCGCCCCGTCCGCAGCCAGCAGGGAGCGGCCGTGACGCCCGTGCCATCGAACCCGTCGGGTTCGAACACCGTACTTACCCCGGAGCTCACCGCGCGCTGGGACGAGCCCGACTCGTTCACCCTGGCCGGGTACCGCCGGGCCGGCGGCTACCGGGCGCTGCCCAAGGCCCTGACGACGCCGCCGGACGAGGTCATCGCGATCGTGAAGCAGTCCGGACTGCGCGGCCGCGGCGGCGCGGGCTTCCCCACCGGCGTGAAGTGGGGCTTCATCCCGCAGGGCGACGGCAAGCCGCACTACCTCGTCGTCAACGCCGACGAGTCGGAGCCCGGCACCTGCAAGGACATCCCGATCATGCTGGCGACGCCGCACTCGCTGGTGGAGGGCGCGATCATCGCGGCCTACGCGATCCGGGCGCGCCGGGCGTTCATCTACGTGCGGGGCGAGGTGCTGCACGTGGTCAGGCGCGTGCACCACGCGGTCGCGGAGGCCTACCAGGCCGGGTACCTGGGCGAAAACATCCTGGGATCTGGCTTCAGCCTCGACGTCACCGTTCACGCCGGGGCAGGCGCCTACGAGTGCGGCGAAGAAACAGCGCTGCTCGACTCGCTCGAGGGGTTCCGCGGCCAGCCCAGGCTCAAGCCGCCGTTCCCGGCGATCGAGGGCCTGTACGCCTGCCCGACCGTGGTCAACAACGTCGAGTCGATCGCGAGCGTCCCCTATATCATCGCCCGCGGCGCGGGCGCCTTCGCCGCGCTCGGCACGGAGAAGTCCAAGGGGTTCGGCATCTTCTCGCTGTCCGGGCACGTCACGACGCCCGGCCAGTACGAGGCGCCGCTCGGCGTGACGCTGCGCGAACTGCTGTCGCTGGCCGGCGGGGTGCGGGCCGGCCACCGGCTGAAGTTCTGGACGCCGGGCGGGTCGTCGACGCCGATCTTCACCCACGAGCACCTCGACGTGCCGCTGGACTTCGAGTCCGTCGGCGCCGCCGGGTCCATGCTCGGAACCCGCGCGCTGCAGATCTTCGACGAGACGACCTGCGTGGTCCGCGCCACCCTGCGCTGGATGGAGTTCTACCAGCACGAGTCGTGCGGCAAGTGCACGCCGTGCCGCGAGGGTACCTACTGGATCGTCCAGGTCCTCGACTCGCTGGAACGCGGCGAGGGCAGCGACGCCGACCTGGACAAGCTGCTCGACATCTGCGACAACATACTCGGCCGGGCGTTCTGCCCGTTCGGCGACGGCGCGGTCAGCCCGGTGGTCTCGTCGATCAAGCACTTCAGGGACGAGTACCTCGAGCACTCCAAGCACGGAGGCTGCCCGTTCGACCCCGCCGCCTCGACCCTGTTTGCTGGAAGGTCATGACCGCGATGACTGAGGTACCCAGGCCCGCCGACGGCGTGCACGTGACGATCGACGGATTCGAGATCACCGTCCCGAAGGGAACGCTGATCATCAGGGCCGCCGAGCAGCTCGGCATCGAGATCCCGCGGTTCTGCGACCACCCGCTGCTCGCCCCGGTCGGAGCCTGCCGGCAGTGCCTGGTGCAGGTCGAGGGCCAGCCCAAGCCGCCGGCCTCGTGCACCACCGTGTGCACGGACGGCATGGTCGTGCGGACCCAGCTCACCTCCCCGGTCGCCGAGAAGGCGCAGCGCGGCGTGATGGAGATGCTGCTGGTGAACCACCCGCTTGACTGCCCGATGTGCGACAAGGGCGGCGAGTGCCCGTTGCAGAACCAGGCCATGACGGCGGGGGCGGGCGAGACCAGGTTCGGCGGCCAGAAGCGCACGTTCGCCAAGCCGGTCGCGCTGTCCGCGCAGGTGCTGCTTGACCGGGAACGTTGCGTGCAGTGCGCCAGGTGCACCAGGTTCGCCGACCAGATCGCCGGCGACCCGCTGATCGACCTGATCGAGCGCGGCCCGCAAGAGCAGGTCGGGGTCGCCGACGGCGTGCCGTTCGACTCCTACTTCTCCGGCAACACCGTGCAGATCTGCCCGGTCGGCGCGCTGACCGGGGCGTCCTACCGGTTCCGGGCCCGCCCCTACGACCTGGTGTCGACTCCGAGCATCTGCGAGCACTGCGCGTCGGGTTGCCGGCAGCGGACCGACCACCGCCGCGGCGCGGTCACCCGCCGGCTGGCGGGCGGCGCGCCCGAGGTGAACGAGGAGTGGAACTGTGACAAGGGCCGCTGGGCATTTACCTACGCAACGATGCCTGACCGGCTGGCCACGCCGCTGGTCAGGGACGAGGCCGGGGAACTGAAGCCCGCGTCGTGGCCGGAGGCGCTCGATGTGGCCGCCCGCGGCCTGGCGGCCGCGCGCGGCCGGGCCGGGGTGCTGACCGGCGGCAGGCTCACACTCGAAGACGCCTACGCGTACGCCAAGTTCGCCCGGCTCGCGCTGGCCACCAACGACATCGACATGCGGGCCAGGCCGCACAGCGCGGAGGAGACCGACTTCCTGGCCGCCGCTGTCGCGGGCACCGGCACCGGCGTCACCTACGCGGACCTGCAGCGGGCGCCGGCGGTGCTGCTGGCCGGGTTCGAGCCGCAGGATGAGTCGCCGATCGTGTTCCTGCGGCTGCGCAAGGCGGTCAGGTCGGGCCGCACCGCGGTGTACTCGGTGGCGGCCCTGGCCAGCCCCGGCCTGGAGCGGATGGCGGGCAGTTTGCTGCCGACCCTGCCCGGTGGCGAGGCCGACGCGCTCGCCCGGCTGGCCAGGCAGGCCGCGACTGATCATGACCGGTCAGGCTTCGCGGCCGCGGCCGCGGCGCTTCGCCGGCCAGGAGCGGTGATCCTGGCCGGGGAGCGGCTCGCCGAGGTGCCGGGAGCGCTGCCGGCCGCTGCCGCGCTCGCCGGGGTGACCGGCGCGAAGCTGGCCTGGATCCCGCGGCGGGCCGGCGAGCGGGGCGCCATCGAGGCCGGCGCGCTGCCCGTGCTGCTGCCCGGCGGGCGCCCGGTCACCGACGCCGCGGCCAGGTCCGAGGTCGCCGGGGCGTGGGGCACCGGCACGCTGCCCGCCGCGCCCGGCCGGGACACCGGCCAGATACTCGACGCCGTGTCGGCGGGACAGATCGAGGCGCTCGTCGTCGGCGGGGTCGACCCGGCCGACCTGCCCGACCCGCGGGCCGCGCTGGCGGCGATCGAGCGGGCGGGGTTCGTCGTGAGCCTGGAACTGCGGGCGAGTCCGGTTACCGATCGTGCCGACGTGGTTTTCCCGGTCGCGGCGGTCGCCGAGAAGCCGGGCACGTTCGTGAACTGGGAGGGCAGGCCGGGCGAGTTCGGCGGCGCGCTGGCGGTTCCCGCCGTTCGCGGCGACCTGCAGGTGCTCGGCGCGGTCGCCGACGCGATGGACGTCCACCTGGGCCTGCCCGACGCCGCGGCGGCGCGGCGCGAACTCGCCGCGCTCGGCGCGGCGCCCGGCCGGCGGCTGGGCAAGGACCCGGGAGGCACGGGGCCGGCCGGGCGGCACCGCGGCGGCACCGTCCCGGGTCCCGCCGAGGCGTTGCTCGCGACCTGGCATAATCTGCTCGACGCCGGCCGGATGCAAGACGGCGAGCCGAACCTCGCCGGGACCGCGCGCGCGGCGGTGGCGAAGATGTCGGCGGCGACCGCGGCCGAGGCCGGCGTGGCCGGAGGCGCGAAGGTGAGCGTGGCGACCAGCTTCGGCGCGATCCGCGTGCCGGTCGAGATCACGGACATGCCGGACCGGGTGGTGTGGCTGCCGACGAACTCCGCGGGCTGCTCGGTCAGGCGCGACCTCGGCGCCGGCCACGGCAGCCTCGTGACGGTGAGGAGCGCCGAATGACTGCCCGGCTCGACCTGGCCTGGCTGGCCAGCGGAAACGCGTCGACCCCCGTGGTCAGCAGCACGGCGCTGATCGACCACGACCCGTGGTGGCTGACCGCGATCAAGGTGCTGGCGGTCTTCGCGTTCCTCATGCTCACGACGCTGATGATGATCTGGGCTGAGCGCCGGGTGATCGGCCGGATGCAACAGCGTCCCGGGCCCAACCGGGCAGGCAAGTTCGGCCTGCTCCAGTCCCTGATGGACGGCATCAAGCTGCCGCTGAAGGAGGACATCGTCCCGCGCGGCGTCGACAAGGTCCTGTTCGTGCTGGCGCCGGCGATCGCGGCGATTCCCGCGTTCATCAGCTTCGCGATCATCCCGGTCGGCCCGGTGGTGTCGATCTTCGGGCACCACACCCCGCTGCAGCTCGCCGACCTCCCCGTCGCCGTGCTCCTCGTGCTCGCGATGAGCTCGATGGGCGTCTACGGGATCGTGCTCGCGGGCTGGGCGTCGGTCTCGCCGTACTCGCTGCTCGGCGGGCTGCGGTCGTCGGCGCAGGTGATCAGCTACGAGATCGCGATGGGCATCTCGTTCGTGCCGGTCTTCCTGTACGCCGGGTCGCTGTCCACCTCCCAGATCGTCGCGGCCCAGGCGCACGGGGCGCCATGGCACCTGTTCGGCGTGACGCTGCACTACCCGTCGTGGTTCGCGGTGCTGCTGCTGCCGTCGTTCGTGATCTACGCGATCACCATGGTCGGCGAGACCAACCGGCTGCCGTTCGACCTGCCCGAGGGCGAGGGCGAACTGGTGGGCGGCTTCCACACCGAGTACTCGTCGCTGAAGTTCGCGCTGTTCTACCTGGCCGAGTACGTGAACATGCTCACCGTGTCGGCGCTGGCCGCCACGCTGTTCCTCGGCGGCTGGCACGCGGTCTGGCCGATCTCGGTCTGGTCCGGCGCCAACAGCGGCTGGTGGCCGGCGCTATGGTTCCTCGGCAAGATGGTCGGGTTCCTCTTCCTGTTCATCTGGCTGCGCGGGTCGCTGCCGCGGATCAGGTACGACCAGCTCATGGCGCTCGGCTGGAAGATCCTCATCCCGGCCGCGCTGGCCTGGACGCTGCTGATCGCCACCTTGCGGGTCTGGCGCCGCCAGGGCGGCAGCACCGGGGTCTACGTGGTCGGCGGCGGGATCGTGCTCGTCCTGCTCGCGCTGGCCTTCGCCTGGGACTTCGCCGCCGAGCGGGCCGCCGAGCGGCGCGCGGCGATGGAGGACGAGGCGGCCGAGACCGGCGCGGGCGCGTTCCCGGTGCCGCCGATGGACCTCCCGCACTACCACGGCCTGTCGCCCGGCCTGACCGGGCTGGAAGACAGCGCGGAGCCGGATGCCGGCGTGAAGGAGGTCACCGGTGCTTGACTTCCTCAACCCGGTCAAGGGATTCGCCGTCACCTTCCGGCAGATGTTCCGCAAGGTGGACACCGTCGAGTACCCGGAGCGCAGGCGGCCGACCGCTCCGCGGTTCCACGGCCGGCACCAGCTCAACCGGTGGCCGGACGGCCTGGAGAAGTGCATCGGGTGCGAGCTGTGCGCCTGGGCCTGCCCGGCCGACGCGATCTACGTCGAGGGCGCCAGCAACACCGACGCCGAGCGGTACTCGCCGGGCGAGCGGTACGGCGTCGTGTACCAGATCAACTACCTGCGCTGCATCCTGTGCGGCCTGTGCGTCGAGGCGTGCCCGACCCGGGCGCTGACGATGACCAACGACTACGAGCTGGCCGACGACGACCGGGAGAGCCTGATCTGGACCAAGGAGCAGCTTGTCGCGCCGCTCCAGCCGGGCATGGAGGCGCCGCCGCACCCGATGCGGCTCGGCGACTCCGAGGTGGACTACTACCGCCTGGGGCCGTCGTTCGACGCCGCCCAGCCCGCCGACCTGCTGAGCATGCTCGCCCGGAGCCGCGCCAGCGGCGGGGCCGATGATGCGGGCGGGGCCGATGATGCCGGGCCGGGCAGCACGGGCGAGGGCGGTGCGCCGGCATGACTCACCCGATCGTCCTGGCGGGAAGCGCGGCCAGCAACACCGAGGTCACCGCGTTCTGGGTGCTCGCCGCCGTCGCCGTCGGCGCGGCGCTCGGCATGATCATGATCCGGCGGGCCGTGCACTGCGCGGTCCTGCTCGCGGTCGTGATGCTGGTCCTGGCCCTGATGTACGCCATGCAGGGCGCGCCGTTCCTGGCCTTCGTGCAGGTGATCGTCTACACCGGCGCGGTGCTGATGCTGTTCCTCTTCGTGATGATGATCGTCGGCATTACCGCCGCCGACTCGATCGTGGAGACGATCAGGGGGCAGCGGCTCTTCGCCGGCCTGGCCGGAATCGCCCTGCTGGTGTTGTTGATCCTGGTCGTCGGGCACGCGACGATCGGCGCGGCCGCGCCCTCGGGGGCCCGCAACAGCTCGCAGAACGTGCCGGGCCTGGCCAGGCTGGTCTTCACGACCTACGTGTTCCCGTTCGAGGTCACCAGCGCCCTGCTGATCACGGCGGCGCTCGGCGCGATGGTGCTGGCGCACCGGGAGCGGACCAGCCCGCGGCCGACGCAGCGGATGCTGTCCCTGCGGCGGGTGGCCAGCGGCCGGCCGACCCCGCTGCCCGGCCCCGGCACCTACGCGCGGCACAACGCCGTGGACATGCCCGCCCTGCTGCCCGACGGGACGCAGTCGCGGCTCTCGGTCAGCGAGGTGCTCGCCGCCCAGGCGGCCGAGACCCGGGTCGAGGTCCAGTCCGGCCGGGACCTCGACTCCGCGAACCCGGCGCCGGCTCCCGCCGACGAGCAGGAGGATGAGCAGTGATCAGCCCGGCCAACTACGTCGCGCTGGCGGCGATCCTTTTCGTCATCGGCGCCGTCGGCGTGCTCGTCCGCAGGAACGCGCTCGTCGTGTTCATGTGCGTCGAGCTGATGCTCAACGCCGTCAACCTGGCCTTCATCGCCTTCGCCAGGCTGCAGGGCAACCTGACCGGCCAGGTGATCGCGTTCTTCGTGATGGTCGTGGCGGCGGCCGAGGTCGTGGTCGGCCTCGCGATCCTGACCTCGATCTTCCGCAGCCGCAGGTCGGCGTCGGTGGACGACGCCAACTTGCTGAAGTACTGAGCAGGAGGAACGACCGTGTCAACGACCGCCGCGGCCCTGACCGCGCTGCCCGCCACCGGGGTGCAGCGCCTGGCCTGGCTGCTGCTCGCGTTCCCCACGGCCGGGGCGGTTGTCCTGCTGGTCGGCGGCAAGCGCACGAACGCCTGGGGGCACCTGGTCGGCTGCGCGATGCCGCTGGCGGCCTTCTGCTACGGCGCGGTCGCGTTCGCCGCCATGCTCGGCTACCCGGCCAGCCAGCGCAGCAGGCAGGTGCAGGCCTACACCTGGATCCCGGCGATCGGCCGGTTCCACGCCAACATCGGCCTGCTGCTCGACCCGCTGTCAATCTGCTTCGTGCTGCTGATCACCGGCGTGGGGTCGCTCATCCTCGTCTTCGCGGTCGGCTACATGGCGACCGACCCGGAGCGGCGCAGGTTCTTCGGCTACATGAACCTGTTCATCACCGCGATGCTGCTGCTGGTGCTGGCGGACAACTACGTGGCGCTGTACGCGGGCTGGGAGGGCGTGGGCCTGGCCTCCTACCTGCTGATCGGGTTCTGGCAGTTCAAGCCGGCCGCCGCCGTCGCGGCCAAGAAGGCGTTCGTCGCCAACCGGGTCGGTGACGTCGGCCTGTCACTGGGCATCATGCTGATGTTCTTCACGTTCGGCTCGGTCAGCTTCTCCGGCGTGTTCGGCGCCGTCGGCCACGCCAGCGCCGGCACGGTCACCGCGATCGGCCTGCTGCTGCTGCTCGGCGCGTGCGGCAAGTCCGCGCAGTTGCCGCTGCAGTCCTGGCTGCTGGACGCGATGGAAGGTCCCACCCCGGTGTCCGCGCTGATCCACGCGGCGACGATGGTTACCGCCGGCGTCTACCTGATCGTCAGGTCGGCGCCGATCTTCAACCTGTCCTCCGACGCCAGGCTGCTGGTCACGATCGTCGGCGCGGCGACGCTGCTGTTCGGCGCGATCATCGGGTGCGCCAAGGACGACATCAAGAAGGCCCTGGCCGGGTCGACGATGAGCCAGATCGGCTACATGATGCTCGCCGCCGGACTCGGCCCGGTCGGCTACGCGCTGGCGATCGCGCACCTGCTCTCGCACGGCTTCTTCAAGGCCGGGCTCTTCCTCGGCGCGGGCTCGGTCAAGCACGCCATGAACGACGAGGTCGACATGCGCAGGTTCGGCGGGCTCGGGACCGTCATGAAGATCACCTTCGTGACGTTCACCTTCGGCTACCTGGCGATCATCGGCATCCCGCCGTTCTCCGGGTTCTTCACCAAGGACCCGATCATCGATGCCGCCTACTCCAAGGGCGGCACCTCCGGCGCGATCCTGGGCACCGCCGCGCTCCTCGGGGCGGGCATCACCGCGTTCTACATGACCAGGGTGATGCTCATGACCTTCGGCGGGAAGCGGCGCTGGGATGATGCCGCGGGGGGCGCCGACGGGTCGTCCCCGTGGGACGCGCCGCACCCGCACGAGGCGCCGCCGGTGATGACCTCGCCGATGGTGATCCTGGCGGTCGGCTCGCTGTGCGCCGGCGGCTTCCTGATGATCTCCAGCCGGCTGATCGACTTCCTGGCCCCGGTCGTCGGCACTGCCGCGCGCTCGCCCGGTTTCTTCACTCCGGTCAGCGACATCTCGCTGGCGGTGGTGGTGGCGGGCGCGGCACTCGGGTGGCTCATGTACGGGCGCAGGGAGGTGCCGGTCACCGCGCCGCGCGGCAGCCTGGTCACGGTCGCGGCGCGCAAGGACCTGTACGGCGACGCGCTGAACGAGTCGGTGCTGATGCGCCCTGGCCAGTGGCTCGCCAGGCTGTCGGTGTACTTCGACAACCGCGGCGTCGACGGGATCGTCAACACCGCCGCCGCCGCCATGGGCGGGTGGTCGGGGCGGATGCGCAAGGTCCAGACCGGCTTCGTCCGCTCGTACGCCCTGTCCATGCTCGTCGGCGCCCTGCTGCTCGTCGGCGCCCTGCTGCTGGTCCGGCTCTAGCTGCGATGAGGCGCTGATCCTTCATGAGCAACTTCCCCTGGCTGACCGTCGCCGGAGCGATCCCGCTGGCCGGCACGCTGGCCGTCTGCCTGACCCCCGGCCGGTCCGCGCCGGGCAGCGAAGCCGAGCGCAGCGCCCGTGACCTGCTGGTCAAGCGGATCGCGCTGGTCGTCACGCTGGTCACGCTCGGCGTCACGGTCGCGATGGCGGTGGCGTTCAAGGTCGGCGGGCCGCGGTTCCAGTTCACCCAGACCTACCAGTGGATACCGCAGTTCGGCGTGCACTACGCGGTCGGCGCGGACGGCATCGCGCTCGTGCTGATCCTGATGACGACCGTGCTGATGCCGGTCGTGGTCCTCGCGTCCTGGAACGACGCGGAGGGACTCGGGGACCCGGCGCAGGAGGCGCCGCCGAAGCGTAATGGCGGAGCCGCGCCGAGAAAGCACAGCGTCAAGACCTACTTCGCGCTGCTGCTCGTGCTCGAGACCATGGTGATCGGGGTCTTCGCCGCCACCGACGTGTTCCTGTTCTACGTGTTCTTCGAGGCCATGCTGGTCCCGATGTACTTCATGATCGGCAGCTACGGCGTGGGCCAGCGGCAGTACGCGGCGGTCAAGTTCCTGCTCTACAGCCTGCTCGGCGGGCTGCTCATGCTGGTCGCGCTGATCGCGCTGTACGTCTACTCGACCCAGAGCGCGGCGCTGGGATTCCATGGCTCGTTCCTGTTCACCGACCTGGCCAAGGTGGCGCTGAGCCCGACCGCGCAGAAGTGGGTTTTCCTCGGCTTCTTCGTCGCGTTCGCGATCAAGGCGCCGCTGTGGCCGTTCCACACCTGGCTGCCCGACGCCGCGACGGCCGCCCAGCCCGGTGCCGCCGTGCTGCTGGTCGGCGTGCTCGACAAGGTCGGGACGTTCGGCATGATCAGGTACTGCCTCGACCTGTTCCCTTCCGCCGCGCACTACTTCACGCCGCTGGTCATCGCGCTGGCGGTGATCGGGATCCTGTACGCCGCGATCGTGGCGATCGGCCAGGCCGACCTGAAGCGGCTGATCGCCTACACGTCGGTGTCCCACTTCGGCCTGATCACGCTGGGGATCTTCGCGATGACCAGCCAGGGCCAGGTCGGCGCCACCCTGTACATGGTCAACCACGGCTTCGCCACCGGCGCGCTGTTCCTCATCGTCGGGTTCATGATCGCCAGGCGCCGGTCACAGCAGATCGCCGACTACGGTGGCGTGCAGAAGGTCGCCCCGGTGCTGGCGGGCCTGTTCCTCGTCGCGGGCCTGGCCGGGCTCGCGATGCCCGGCCTGTCGACGTTCGTCAGCGAGTTCCTGGTGCTGATCGGGACCTTCACGAGGTACGAGGTCGCGGCCGCGCTGGCCACGGTCGGCATCATCCTGGCCGCGATCTACATCTTGTGGATGTACCAGCGCACGATGACCGGGCCGGTCCGTGCGGAGGTCGCGGCGATGCCCGACCTGCGAGCCCGCGAGCTGTGGGCGGTCGGCCCGCTGATCGTGCTGATCGTCGTGCTCGGCGTCTACCCCAAGCCGGTCATCGACGTGATCAACCCCGCGGTCCGCCAGAGCATGGTGCAGGCGCACTCCACCAACCCAGTCCCGCCGCACCCGGCGGCGCACAAGAACGGGAGCACTCCGTGACCGGGTCCATCGCCGCGATCGCGCCGGCCATCCCCGCGCCGCACATCGAGTACGGCCAGCTCTCGCCGATGCTGCTGGTGTTCGGCGCGGCCGTGGCCGGCGTGCTCGTCGAGGCGTTCGCGTCCCGGCCGCTGCGCCGAACCCTGCACCTGGCCGTCACGCTCGGCAGCCTGGCCGGCGCCTTCGTGCTGACCATCTTCGTGGCGGCGAGCGCCAGCGTGTTCGGCGCGGGCAGCGCCGGGCACGTGGCCGCCGACGGTGCCGTGGCCGTCGACGAGCCCACGCTGTTCATCCAGGGCACGATCCTGGTGCTCGCGTTCATCAGCGTGCTGCTGATCGCCGAGTCCAGCCACGAGGTGAGCGCGTTCACGGCGCAAGCCGCCGCGGTGCCCGGCAGCGCCGAGGAACGCGACGGGCTGCTGGCCGGGATCAGCCACACCGAGGTCTACCCGCTGACGCTGTTCGCCGTCGGCGGCATGCTGCTGTTCCCCGCGTCGAACGACCTGCTGACCATGTTCGTGGCGCTCGAGGTGCTGTCGCTGCCGCTGTACCTGCTCTGCGCGCTGGCCAGGCGGCGCAGGCTGCTCTCGCAGGAAGCCGCGATGAAGTACTTCCTGCTCGGCGCGTTCTCGTCGGCGTTCTTCCTGTTCGGCGTGGCCATGTTGTACGGGTACTCCGGGTCGGTCAGGCTCGCGGCGATCGCCGCGACGGCGGGGTCGAGCCCGCAGAGCGCGGTCCTGCTGTTCGCCGGCATCGCGCTGCTCGGGGTCGGGCTGCTGTTCAAGATCGGCGCGGTGCCGTTCCAGGCCTGGAAGCCGGACGTCTACCAGGGCGCCCCGACGCCGGTCACGGCCCTGATGGCGTCGTGCACGCTGGTCAGCGCGTTCGGCGCGCTGCTGCGCGTGTTCTACGTCGCGTTCGGTCAGCTCACGTGGGACTGGCGGCCGGTGATGTGGGGCGTGGCGATCCTCACGATGCTGGGCGGGTCGATCATCGCGATCACGCAGACCGACGTGAAGCGGCTGCTCGCCTACTCCTCCATCGCCCAGGCCGGCTACATACTCACCGGCGTGGTCGCGGCCACCACCGCCGGGCTGTCCAGCAGCATGTTCTACCTGGCCGCGTACGGCGTGGCGGCGATCGGGGCGTTCGCCGTGGTGACCCTGATCCGCGACGAGAGCGGCGAGGCAGGCCACCTGTCCCGCTGGGCCGGGCTCGGCAAGCGCTCCCCGCTGGTCGCGGGCGTGTTCGCGTTCTTCCTCATCGCCTTCGCCGGCATCCCGCTGACCAGCGGGTTCACCGGGAAGTTCGCGGTCTTCCAGGCGGCGATCGCCGGCGGCGCGCTGCCGCTGGTCATCGTCGGCGTGCTCAGCAGCGCGATCCTCGCGTTCCCCTACGTCCGGGTCATCGTGCTGATGTTCTTCAGCGAGCCCGCGGCCGACGGCCCGGCCGTCGTCCGGCCCAGCGCCTACACCTCGGTCGCGGTCGGGATCGGCGTGCTGGCCACGCTGGTACTCGGCGTCGAGCCCCAGCCGCTGCTCAGGCTGGCCCACGACGCCGCGGCGCAGTTGTTCGTCCGTTGACGCCGCCGCCGTGATGCCGCCGCCGTGATGCCGCCGCCGTGAAGCCGCCGCAGCACGCCCCGCGCCGACCCGCCCGAACCCGCGCCGCGCCGCGGTGTGCTTATCTAGGTGCGTGCCGGGCATCTGCCTCGCCGGCGGCGGGCCCGCTGCGGAAGGCGTACTGATTGGGGATGCAGTGAGCACCGTGGTTCCCGTGGAGCTGTCGGACGCCGCGCTCGCGGCCGATGTGACCGACGGGCTCGCGCTGGTCGAGGACGGCCTGAGAGCTACCGCCCGGGCGCAGCACGACCTGCTCGACGAGGCATCCGCCTACCTGATCGACGCCGGCGGGAAGCGGTTCAGGGCGACGCTGGTGCTGCTGGCCGCCCAGTTCGGCAACCCCAGGGACGAGCGGGTCGTGCCCGCCGCGGTCGCCATCGAGCTGACCCACGTCGCGACGCTGTACCACGACGACGTGATGGACGAGGCCGACGTGCGGCGCGGGTCGCCGAGCGCGAACTCCCGCTGGGACAACTCGGTGGCCATCTTGACCGGCGACTACCTGTTCGCGTGTGCCTCGAAGATGCTGGCCGACCTCGGCCCGGACGCGGTCAGGATCCAGGCCGAGACGTTCTGCCGGGTGGTGGCCGGCCAGATCGCCGAGACGATCGGGCCGCGGCCGGGCCAGGACCCGCTCGAGCACTACATGAGCGTGGTCACGGAGAAGACGGCGTCGCTGATCGCCACCGCCGGGCACTTCGGCGCCCTGTTCGCCGGCGCCCCCGCGGCGGTCACCGCGCGGATCGCGCCGGCCTGCGCGGCACTGGGCGTGGCGTTCCAGCTCTCCGACGACATACTCGACGTGTCCAGCGAGACCGGTCAGTCGGGCAAGACGCCGGGGACCGACCTGCGCGAGGGCGTCAAGACGCTGCCGGTGCTGCACGCGCTGCGATCGGCGAGCCCGGACGATGCGAGGCTGGTCGACCTGCTGGCCGGCGACCTCACCGACCAGGCGGCACGAACGGAGACCCTCGCCCTGCTGCGCGCTCATCCGGCGATGGAGATGGCCAAGGCCGATCTGCGGCACTGGGCCGACCTGGCCAGGACCGAGATCCTCGCGCTGCCCGACGTCCCGGCCAAGGCCGCGTTCGAGGCGATGTGCGACTTCGTGATCGAGCGCATGGGCTGAGCTCGCGGCCCAGGCGGCCCGAGTTACCGCCTTGCGCGAGTTACCGGAGTTCGCGCGAGTTGCTCGAGCTGCCCTCGGGTCCAAAGTTCGCCGAGTTCCCCGAGCTCGCCGAGTTCTCGGAGTTCTCGGAGTTGTCGGAATTTCCCGAGTTCCTGGAGTCTCCGGCTCCTCGCCTTGCGCCTCAGTTGCCCGAATGAGTAGTTTAAGGTAACTTAGGGCATTAACGCTCCGCTATAGCACGACTGCGGTCCGTGTTGTTGCCCGGGTTCGCCCCTAGTTGTCAACCTTCCGGGCGAGCCATGCGTCTTAACCTGTACTTAATCTAATAAGCGACGCGACACTACATGGGTACCGTAAGCTGCGCTTTGGCTCGAGCGTCCACGGAGTTGGGTGCGAGGCAACCCCCAGAGTCAAGGACGTCGATTGATCCGAGAGCACGGCACGAGCACGACTCGGCTGCCCGAGTCAGTCACGGCCCCGGTCATCGAGCCGCCGGAGGCCGATGAGGCGTTGCCTCCGGGCACCGTCCTGCCCGGCCGCCATCACCGGTCGGGCACGGGCCTGGACGCGGCCGACAGCGCGAAGTACCTGGGCCTGGAAATCGGCTGGCTGTCCGACGGCACGGTCGCGCGGTTCTCGAAAGCCGGCCCGGTCCTGGTCCGGCGACAGAGGCCGCGCACCCGGCTGCGCGCCAGCACGTTCACCGACGCGCTGAGGCGTCGCGACCAGGCGCTGGTCGTTGTCATGTCGGGAGCGTGGCTGGCCTGCGTGGTGATCTTCTGGTCGTGGTGGCTTGAACCCGCGCACCGGATCGGCGTCGTCGGCCTGGTGGTGAACTCGGCCGTCCTGGCCTACGTCTCCGTCTTCCCCGCGTCCTTCATCGTCGGCATCAACCGGCTCCGCAAGGTCAACCCCGACATAGCGGTCCCGATGCTCAGGGTCGCCTTTGTCGTGACGCACGCGCCGTCCGAGCCGTGGCCCGTGGTCAGGCAGACCCTCGACGCGATGCTCGCGCAGAAGTACCCGCTGCCCTTCGACGTGTGGCTCTGCTCGGAGCGGCCCACCGAGGAAATCATCAACTGGTGCATCGGCCGCGGCGTGGGGGTCTCGAGCCGCGAGGCTGAACAGACCTACCAGCGGCAAGCCTGGCCGCGCCGGACCAGGTGCAAGGAGGGCAACCTCGCATACTTCTACGACCGGTGGGGCTACCGCTCCTACGACGTCGTCGCTCAGCTTGACTGCGACCACGTGCCGGCTCCTGGCTATCTCGCCGAGATGGTCCGGCCGTTCTCCGACCCCGCGATCGGCTACGTGGCGGCGCCCAGCGTCTGCGATGCCAACGCCGACCGGTCCTGGGCGGCCCGGGGTCGGCTGCACAAGGAGGCCAGCTTCCACGGTCCGATCCAGCTCGGGCACAGTGCCGGGTTCGCGCCGGTGTGCATCGGCTCGCACTACGCGGTGCGCACGGAGGCGCTCCGCCAGATCGGCGGCATCGGGCCGGATCTCGCCGAGGACTTCTCGACCACGTTCTTGCTGAACGCGGCCGGATGGCACGGAGCTTTCGCCATTGACGCCGAGGCGCACGGCGACGGACCCAACACCTTCGCGGCCATGACCGTCCAGGAGTTCCAGTGGTCGCGCAGCCTCGCGACGATCCTGCTCGGCCTGGTGCCCCGGAACCTGCGCCGCCTGCCCTGGGGGCTCAGGATCCGGTTCCTCTACGCGCTCTCCTTTTACTTCCTCCTCGTCAGCACGACTGCGGCGGGGCTCGCGCTCGCGCCCATCGCGGCGGCTACCGGATTGCCCTGGATCAACGTCAACTACTTCGCCTTTCTCTCGCACTGGTGGTCGATATCGATCTGGCTGATCCTGACCACCGCTCTGCTGAGGCGCCGCGGTCTGCTGCGCCCGCCGAGGGCACCGCTCCTGAGCTGGGAGAACTGGCTCTACAGCCTGACCAGGTGGCCGTTCGTGGCGCTCGGCATCAGCGCGGCGATCGCCGGGTTCTTCCGGTCGAAGCCGGTGTCGTTCAAGGTCACGCCTAAGCTCGTGGAAGACCTTGAGCCACTACCGCTCAAGATCGTCTTCCCCTTCGCCTTCATCAGCATTGCCTCGTCGTCGGCAGCGATCTTCGGTGAACGCTACACCGCCGCCACCGGATATGTCTTCCTGAGCGCGCTCGCGGGCGTGTTCTACTCCGCTGTCGTGATCTTGGTGCCGGTCAGGCACGCAGCGGAGGCGGCCGCGGCGGCTGGCGCCTCGCTGTGGACCGCGCTGCGAAAGACGGTACGCGGGCCAGTCCTTCTTGCTACTTGCGCGGCTGCCGTGGCGCTCACGGCCGTCGGGCTTTATCCGCTGTACGCGATCCGAATGTCCGGCTTGTGAGGTTCGCCGGGGGCGATGAATTTCAGAGGGAGGGGAGTGTCGCATGTCCGTACTTGTCACCGGGGGTGCCGGGTTCATCGGCAGTCATACCTGCGCGGAGTTGCTCGATCATGACTACGACGTCGTCGTGGTGGACGACTTCTCGAACAGCTATCCGGCGGCGGTCGACGCCCTGAGCCGCCTGGCCGGCCGGGCGCCGGCGGTGCACGACGTCGACCTGCGCGACACAAGCGGGCTGGACCGCGTGTTCGGCAATCACGACATCAGCGCCGTCATCCACTTCGCCGCCAAGAAGGCCGTCGGCGAGTCGATGACGATCCCGCTTGACTACTTCGACGTCAACGTCGGCGGCACGATCAGCCTGCTGCGCGCGATGCGCGCGCACGGCGTGCACCGGCTGGTGTTCTCGTCCTCCTGCTCGATCTACGGCGACCAGTACAGCAGGCCGATCGCCGAGGACGACCCGCCGGCGCCGGTGAACCCCTACGCCCGCTCGAAGCTCATCTGCGAGCAGATGCTCGAGTCGGCCTGCGGAACCTACGCCGATCTCAGCGTCATATCGCTGCGCTACTTCAACCCGGCCGGCGGGCACCAGAGCGGGCTGATCGGCGAGTGCCCGCGCGGCGTGCCGAGCAACGTCGTCCCCTTCATGGTCCACGTCGCCGCGGGCAAGCTGGAGAAACTGCAGGTGTTCGGCGGCGACTACGACACCGCCGACGGGACGGCGATCCGCGACTACATCCACGTCATGGACGTGGCGCAGGCACACCGGGTCGCGGTCGAGCATCTCGACGACGAGCCGGGGATGCGGGCGCTGAACCTCGGCACCGGGACCGGCGCCTCGGTACTCGACCTGGTCAGGGCCTTCGAGCAGACGTGCGGCGTCCACGTGCCTTTCGCGGTCACGGGGCGGCGTCCTGGCGACGTCACCAGCCTGGTCGCCGACGCCGGCCTGGTGCACAGGCTGTGGGGCTGGCGGCCGAGCCGTGACCTGGCCGCGGTGTTCGCGGACTCGTGGCGCTTCCAGTGCGCGAACCCGGACGGGTTCGCCGGGTTCGCCGGGGTCGCCCGGAGCGCCGACCGGCCCGGTGGCACGGGGGCGGGCGCATGAACCTGACCGTCATCGGAACCGGATACCTCGGTGCCGTCCACGCCGCGTGCATGGCCGAACTCGGTCACCACGTGCTCGGCGTTGACACCCACCCCGAGCGGATCGCCAGCCTGGCCAGGGGCGAGGCGCCGTTTTACGAACCCGGCCTGCCCGAACTGCTCGCGCGCGGCATCGCCTCGGGCAGGCTGTCTTTCGGGGGCTCGCTCGCCGAGGCCGCGGCGTTCGGCGATGTGCACTTCATCTGCGTGGGGACGCCGCAGCTCCCGGGCTCGCTGGCGGCCGACACGCGGCACGTCGAGGCGGTCGTCGAGGGCCTGGCGCCGCATCTGACCCGTGCGGCGCTCGTGGTCGGGAAGTCGACCGTGCCGGTCGGCACGGCGGCCAGGCTGGCGGGCACGCTGGCCAGCCTCGCCCCGGCCGGGCCCGCGGCCGAGCTGGCCTGGAATCCCGAGTTCCTGCGGGAGGGCTACGCCGTGCGGGACACCCTCGCGCCCGACCGGCTCGTCGCCGGCGTGACCTCGGCGCGCGCCGACGCCGTCCTGCGCGGTGTCTACGCGCCGATCATCGAGGTCGGCACGCCCTACATCCGCACCGACCTCGGCACCGCCGAGCTGGCCAAGGTCTCGGCGAACGCCTTCCTGGCGACCAAGATCTCGTTCATCAACGCGATGGCCGACGTGTGTGACGCGGTCGGCGCCGACGTGGTGACGCTCGCCGAGGTGCTCGGGCACGACACCAGGATCGGTCACCGCGGCATGGTCGCCGGGCTCGGTTTCGGCGGCGGTTGTCTTCCCAAGGACCTGCGCGCGCTGCTGGCGCGCGGCGACGAACTCGGCGTGAGCGACTCGCTGCGGTTCCTGCACGAGGTCGACCTGATCAACACCAGGCGCAGGCTGGGCGTCGTCGAGCTCGCCAAGAGGCTCGCGGGCGGCTCGCTGTCCTCGGTCAACGTGGCCGCGTTCGGCGCCGCCTTCAAGCCGCACACCGACGACGTGCGTGACTCGCCGGCGCTCGCGGTCGCCATCGCGCTGCACGAGGCGGGAGCCAGGGTCCGCGTGCACGATCCCCAGGCGGGCGACAACGCCAGGGAGGCGGCGCCGGCCCTCGAGCACGTGCCTGACGTGGAGAAGGCCGCCGAGGACGCCGATATCGTCCTGCACCTGACCGAGTGGCGGCAGTACGCGGACATCGACCCGGTCGCTCTGCGCGCCATCGTGCGCCGCCCGGTGCTGATCGACGCGCGCAACGCGCTGCCACATCGCCGCTGGCGGGATGCCGGATGGACGGTGCGCTGCCTGGGGACCGGACACGGCCTGCCGCCCGCCGACGCCGCCGCGGCGGCTGGCTACGGTGCTGCCGCGGTCGGCAACGGCGCTGCCGTGATCGGCAACGGCGCCGCGGTGGCTGGCTATGGTACTGCCGCGGCCGGCAACGGCGCTGCGGTGATCGGCAATGGTGCCGCGGTGGCTGGCAACGGCGCCGCGGCGGCGCGGCGTGACCGGCAGGAGGAGACATGCGAGTCCTGGTAACAGGAGGGGCCGGCTTTCTCGGCTCGCACCTGTGCGATGCCCTGGCCGCCCGGGTCGACGACACCGTCTGCGTCGACAACTTGTCGACCGGGCGGGCCGAGAACGTCAGGCACCTGGTCGGCCGGCCCGGCTTCGACTTCGTCGACGCGGACGTGAGCGCGGGGCTCGACCTGCCCGGGCCGTTCGATGCCGTCGCCCACCTGGCCAGCCCGGCCTCGCCGCCCGCGTACCTGCGCCGTCCGATCGAGACCCTGGCCGTCGGCAGCAGGGGGACCGAGAACGCCCTGCGGCTCGCGCAGCGGGACGGGGCGCGTTTCGTCCTCGCCTCGACCAGCGAGGTCTACGGCGACCCGGAGGTGCACCCGCAGCCCGAGGACTACTGGGGCAACGTGAACCCGATCGGGCCGCGGAGCGTCTACGACGAGGCCAAGCGGTTCGCCGAGGCGCTGACGACGGCGTACCGGACGGCCCGTGACGTCAACACCGGCATCGTGCGCATCTTCAACACCTACGGGCCGCGGATGAGCGCAGGAGACGGGCGGATCGTGACGAACTTCGTCACCCAGGCGCTGACCGGCAGGCCGCTGACCGTCTACGGGGACGGCCGCCAGACCCGGAGCTTCTGCTACGTCGATGACCTGATCAGGGGAATCGTGGCGATGATCGACTCGGCCGATCCCGGTCCGGTCAACCTGGGCAACCCCGAGGAGTTCGAGGTCGGGAACTTCGCCAAGCTGGTCCTGTCGATCACCGAGTCGGCATCGCCGATCGAGTATCTGCCGCTGCCGGCCGACGACCCGTCCCGCAGGCGCCCGGTCATCGAGCGGGCCGCCGAGCGTCTCGGCTGGAAGCCAGAGATCTCCGTCGAGGAGGGCGTCCGCCGGATGGCGGACTGGTTCAGGTCCCGTCCGGACGAGCTCGGCCGCGCGACCGCCTGAACGGAGGCGCTGGCAGGCGACGGCGGGCCGCTCTGTTCGAGACCGCGGAGGCCCCGGGCGAGGGCCTCCGGGAGCAGGCTGCGGCCGGGAGTGAAGCCGCAGGATCAGCGAGAAATCGCGGGGATAGCGCAGGAGGGGCTGTTCACGTTAGCCTCGCTGCCACCGCCATCAACGCCAGAACGCGATCAGCGCCAGAACAGGAGCGCCGATGTATCAGGAGGCTCCGCCCTTGCTTTCGCGTGGAAAGTCAGCTGCCCCGAGGCCACCGCGCACTGTGCGTCAGGCTGCCGGGCTGATGCTGGCCGGCGCGGCACTAGAGGTAGTGGCGGCGGTCGTCGGCCTGAAGACCGAGAGCAGCCTGCGGGGGGCCTACGCTGCCCGAAACGCATCCCAGGCCCAGCGCAGCGGAACTGCATGCGCTGCTCTCCGCCTATGGCCAGACTGTCATGGCAACATCGGTGGCAGCGGCTGCCTTGTGGCTGTTGATGGCCTACGCGAACTACAGGACGCAAGGCATTGGAGCGCGCACCGTCTCAGCGGCCCTGTTTGCCCTGGACTCCCAAAGCGTCCTTCAGTCGTTCCACGCCGGGAACTCCACTGCCACCGTGGTCGTCGGAATCGTCATCTGGTTCGTTGGTCTCGCCGCGATCGTGCTGCTCTTCAGTAGAGAGTTGAACCAGTTCTACAAGCATCGACACCCACCCGCGACACGCTGAACGCAGGACCAGATCAACGGAGAACACGGGGCCAGTTGGGTTGACATGGCCAGCCCGGCGGCCAAGACCTGACTGGACGACAGCCGGATCCCGCACCGGGGGTGCTCGTGCCTGGACGCGCCGGGGCGGCTGCCGGAGGTGTTCGGGTGGCCGCTGGGCGACGTGCGTGAGGGCAAGATCCTGGGCGCGTACATGGCCCGGCGCTATCCGGGGGGAGAAGGTCGGGGTGCTGTACAAGCCGGGCGCGGCGGCGCGGGACGCGGTCAGCGGCTTCACCCGGGCGGCGCGCGGGGTGCGGGTTGCGGCGCGGGTCGCGGTCGCGGGGCGGTCGCAGGCGGCGGCGGGGGTACGGGCGGCGAAGGCGGTCGGCGCGCGAGTGCTGGTGGCGTTCACCTCGCCGGGGGTGGTAGCCGGGCTGGCGGCCGGGAACCTGCCGGTGGTGGCGGCGGGGTCGGGGCTGGCGGCCGGGCTGCCGGACGGGGTGGTCACGGACGGGTTCTTGCCGTCGGCGGCGGCGCCGGCGAAGTCGCCGGCGGGGAGCTGGGTGGCGTTGTTCGGCAAGGTCCGGCTCAGGTACCTGCCGCATGCTGCGCTGAGCCCGGCGATGATCGACGGGATGGCGTCGGCGTATGAGATGGCGGCGGCGTTGTTCCGGGCCGGGCCGGGCCTGACCCGGCCGGGCCTGACCCGGGCCGGGCCTGGTGGCGGCGCTGGGCGGCATGCTGCCCGGCCCGGCTGGGGCGCCGCTGGCCTACACGGCGGCCGACCACGGCGGCCCGGAGGGCGGCTACCTGGGGGTGGTCCGCGGCGGCGCCGTGGTCCCGCAGACCGGCGTCCTGGTCACCGATGCGACGACGCCCGGGCTGGTCCGGCCGTACCCGGGCACGTGGCAGGCGGCCCCGGCCAGCGGGGTGCCGTCGGGCTAGCCGCGATCGCCGCCACATCCAGTTGCCGGATTTCGCCCCTATAGCGCTCGCTGTTTCTCGCGGGAAGAGTGTTGCGTCATTTCTGGCGTTACGTGCGTAGCTCGCCTAATGGCCGATAATTCGTTATGACGGCCTTAGCGGGGTTGATAGCTGAATTGCCCCTCGATTCGTTTTACGGGGCCGACGGATGATGCGTCTGCGTAGTTACAGGACGCCCCACTATTTTGCCGTTATGCCCTACCCGGGTTTGCCTGTCCTGCGGTTCATGCGGCGCTATCGGTGGGACGGGTTATGACCTGGTCGGGTGCGTGGGTACGGCAGGCGGCGGGCGGCTTTAGCGGGAAGGGCGAGAGCCGCGGGCGGGTTTTCCGCCAGCGCGCCGGCGGCCGGGGAGGGCGATCCTGCCGGGTGGCGGCGCTGGCGGCGGTTCCGTCGCTGGTGGCGTCGGGGCTGGTGCCGGCGAGGGCGTCGATCTCGGGGTCGGTGCTGATCTTGTCGACGTCGGTGAACGGCGGGACGTCGAGCACGGAGTACCAGCAGGCCACCGGCCTGGGGCTGACGGCGACGGCGGCGACGCCGTCGACCTGGGATGCGATGACGCAGGCGCAGTTCGCCTCCTATAACGCGGTCATCATCGGGGACCCGTCAGGTGCGTCGTGCTCGACCACGGTGCCGTCGGACGCGTTGTCGACGGCGGGGACGTGGTGGCCGTGCTGGGGACCGCGCCGGCGCTAGCCGGGGCGACCACGCTGATCAGCGACGCGAATCGCCTACGCGGCTTCTGGCTCCGGCACCGGCTTGTACGTGTCGCTGAACTGCGAGTACGCGACCGTCTCCGCGGGCACGGCCGTGCCGCTGCTGGCCTCGGCGGCGTGCAGGCGAACGGCAACGTCACGGTGACCGGACAGCAGTCGCACTGCCCGTCGGCCGCCGGAACGGTCAACACGTGGCAGGCGCTGGCCGCTGCCCAGTTCAACGGGCTCACGGCGGGGAAGCTGGGCCCGTGGTCGTCGCCGGCGTGCTCGCTGCAGGAGTCGTTCAATGCCTGGCCGGCGGGCCTGGGCGGACTGGCCTACTACGCGGCGGCGTCCCCGGCCACGTTCACCGCATCCGACGGCGCGACCGGCCAGGCCTACATCCTGGCCGGCCCGGCAGCAGCGACCAGCACCCAGGCGAACAACAACACGGCAGCCCTGGCTCCCTCTACGGGCGGCCAGGTGCCTGCGGGCGCGACTGCCGGCGGGTCCAACCCGGCGGCGCCCGGGGTCAGCCAGGGCATGGCGGGCGACCCGGTGAACACCGAGAACGGCGACTTCACCGAGCAGGCGACGGATACCTCGATTCCGACGTTCGGCCCGTCGCTGGACTTCACCCGGGCCTATGACGCGCAGGCCGCGCAGGCGCAGACCCAGGCCGGCACGCCGGGCGCGCTGGGATACGGGTGGACCGACAACTGGGCGACCTCGCTGAAGGCCGGCCAGGCCGTGCCCGGAGACATCTACGCGATCGACGGGCTGGCGACCAGTACCGGGGAAGGCGGCTCGCCGACCGGGGCCGCGCTGAACTGGCCGAACAGCGTCTACCACCACGGCGACGTGTACATCGCGGACACCTCCGGGAACCGGGTCCTGGAGATCCCGGGGTCGACCGGCACCCAGTGGGGCAAGTCGATGACCGCCGGCGACATCTACACCATCGTCGGCAGCCCAGCCGGGGCGGCGGGCCACTCGCCGAACGGCACCGCCCTGTCGAGCTCGCTGCTGGACCAGCCGGGCGCGGTGACGATCGACTCGACCGGGAACCTGTTCATCGCCGACGCGGGCAACAACCGGGTGCTCGAAGTCCCGGTCACGGCCGGCACCTACTACGGCGTGACCATGACCGTAGTCGGCGATGTACAGGTTCCCGTTCCCGTCCACCGCCACCCCGCTCGGCTTGTTCAGGGGTCGCCGATGTACACGTTGGCGGCGGCGTCCATCCCGTTAGCGCGCAGATCACTCCGACCTGCGACCGGTCAGGCGGCATCTCGCAGGCCTGTGCCGAAAACGTGCAGGTGCTCAGTCGAGGTGCCCAGTGGTATGCGTCGGTTATTACCTAGGATGGTCGGATGGGTAGGCAGACAGCCCAGATGCGGGACCCGACATTCTTGGTGCTCGTGTCCCTGCAGGATGGGCCACTGGATGGCTGCGCCACCATCCAGCTCACCGCGGAACTGTCGGGGGGCCGGGTCCGGCTGGCCACTGGCACGTTGTACGCGGCGCTGGATCGCCTTGCCGCTGAGGACCAGGTGAATCTGGTGCGCGAGGAAGTTGTCCACGGGAGGGTACGGCGCTCCTACGGGCTGACGTCACGGGGTGCTAGCGCGGCCGAGGCCGAGGCGGAGCGGATGGCGGACGCGGCCCGGCTGGTGACCGAACCGCCACCTGAAGGCGAGCATAGGAGCCCGGAGGGTGAGCCCCGCGTGAGTGACGCCGCCGAGCAGCGGCTCGGCCAGCCGGTCGACGACCCCGGCGCCGAACCTGGCGCCGACCTGGAGCGGCGCTGCCGCTGGCTGCTGCTCGCCTACCCTGCCTGGTACCTGCGCGAGCGGGGTGGGGAAATGCTCGGCACCCTGCTGGAGACGAGCCCGCCGGGCGGGCGATGGCCTTCCTTCCGCGAGACGCGGGCGCTGATCCTCGGGGGGCTGCGCGTGCGCGGCTGGGTCTGGCGGCTGTCGATGCTGTGGGTGGTGATCGGTGCTGGCGGGGCTGGTTACGGCTTTGTCGGCGCCACGGTGGGGTGCACCACCAAACTGTGCGCCGGCGAGGAATTCTGGTTTCTGCTATGGAACGGGGAACCCGGGGTGATCGCCGATGCGGGCGGGCTGGCAGCGGGGGTGTGGCTGCTGCTGGCTGTGCCATTGCTGGTGGCGGGATTCGTCCGGCTCCGTGGCTGGCAGCCGCGCAACTGGCGTCCGGCGGCTGCGTGGGCCGGTGCGTGGCTCGCGGGCTCCGCGCTCATGGTCGTGGCCGTGGTCGTGGCCGCGAACGGTTCAAACTTTCCCGGCGTGGGCTGGGGAGAGCTGCCAATCTTCGCCGCGTGGCTGGCACTCGGAGCCGTGATGAGCCAGATACTGTCCACGGCCCACGGCAGGGATGTACCCGAATCCCGTGGCCGTTCCCGCGTTCAAACTAGCCGGTAGCCACCCAATGCCGATGATTTGCAGGCCACGCCCAATCTCCTGCGCCTCCACCACCGCGCCCGCCT
>WNGK01004520.1_pt1 | contig 25877 bp, 26 predicted proteins | sample 5400601 | NCBI WGS metagenome assembly WNGK01 (sample SAMN13153376, study PRJNA577476) | soil metagenome | isolation source: 60 cm soil or saprolite under Garry oak tree replicate 1 | place: USA:California | collected 2016-06-15
GGTCCGGCTGCGGCGGCCGTCGTCCAGGCCGGGGCGGGAGCGGCCGGCAGCCGAGACTCCACCACCACCCGGGTTCGGTCTCCCCGGAACAGGTCGCGGGCGTACTCGACGGCGTGCCCGGAGGCGCCGAACGCGATCCGCTCCACCAGCAGCAGGGGCGACCCGGCCTTCACCCCGAGCTGCGCCGCCACCGCTGCGTCGGCCACCACGGGCTCGAGCGACTCGGTGGCGCGGGCCACGATCTCGCCGTACCGCCTCTCGAGCAGCTCGTACAGCGAACCCTCCAGCGGCTCGTCGAGCAATCCCGGGAACCTCGCCGCGGGAAACAGCGACCGCTCCACCACCAACGGTTCGCCGTCGGACATCCGGAGCCGAACCACCCGGTACACCCGGGCCCCCGCGGCGATCCCAAGGGCCCCCGCGGAGCGAGCGTTGGCCGGACCTTCCCCCGCCGCCAGGACCCGGGCGCCCGCCGTGCGGCCCTGCCGCCGGAGCTCCGCGGTCAGCCCGGCCAGCGCGGTGAGGTCGCGTTCGATCTTCGGTTCGGCCACGAACGTCCCGCCCCGGCGGCCCACCCGTCGCTCCACCAGGCCGCGGCGCTCCAACGACCCCAGGGCGTGGCGAAGCGTCATGCGGCTCACCCCGACCTGCTTGGCCAGCTCGCGCTCCGACGGCAGGCGGGCCCCCGAGGCCAGCTCGCCGGCGGCGATGGCCTCGGCCAAGCCCTCCTCGATGGCGGCGTGGGCCGGAACCCCCGACCGGCCCATCCGCGATCGAAGGCGGCGCAGCGTGAGCTTCACCGAGCACCCTCTCCGGAGGCGGGAGGCGGCCTCCTATCCGATCGGCGCGGCGGCCACGGGTTCGACCCCCTCCTCGGGCGGCACCACCGGGGTGAACGGCTTGTTCCGCTGGACGGCCAGGTAGTACACGGCCCCGACGATGAGGATCACCCCGATCAGCAGCTCGATGACCGGGATCTTGTTCAGGAAACCGCCGAAGTGCACCAGTGGTCCCGTGCCGAAATAGTCCGTCTGATTCGGCTTGGGGTTGCTGACCACCCGGAGCGTGTTGCCGTTCGTGTACCAGAGGAAGTTCACGAGCATGCCGGCGCCCCACATGATGGCCAGGACGTTGACCACCTTCCCCCACTTCCCCAGGCGGAACGGAGCCCTGACCCTCGGCCACCCCTTCATGCGGGCCCGAAGGACGGCGACGTTCCCCAGCAGGTAGCTCAGGTAGATCATGGCGGTGGCCGCCACCGCGATGATCGTGGCCCCGGCGAACTGGATGAAGGGGATCGCGCTCAGCACCGCCACCGCGATCACCGACCAGTACGGCGTGTGCAGCCGCGGGCTGACCTTCGCCAGCGGCTTCGAGAGCGGCAACTGGTTGTCGCGCGCCATGCCGAAGGCCAGCCGCACCGTGGACGTCATGATCGCCATGCAGCACACGAAGATCGCCGCCGAAACCACCAGCAGGTACACGGTGGCGAACGCGCTCGAGAAGTTCGCCTGGATGATGGTCTGCGGCCCCGCGATGGTGGGGATGAACTTCGAGGTCTTGGGGATCGCCATGAGCGTTCCCCACAGGAAGATCGCCCCGATGACGAACGCGCCGATGATGGAGGCGATGACGGCCTTGGGAGCCTCCCGCCTCGGATCCCTGGTCTCCTCCGAGAGGGTCGAAGCCGTGTCGAACCCGTAGATCACGAACAGGCTCATGAACATGGCGACCAGGAACGTGCTCGGATTCAGCTTCAGTCCCTGCGTGTGGAAGATGACCCCCACGCCCTGGTGGTTGTGGAACAGCGCCAGGACGAAGGCGAACACCACCATGCCGAGGATCTCGAAGATCACCCCCGTGTTGTTCACGATGGCGACCAATCGCACCCCGTAGATGTTGAGGACGCTGATCACGGCCAGGGCGATCAGGGCGATCACACCCTGGTCGGCGCTGCCGAGCGCGGTGTTGAGGTGCCACCCGAACATGGAGTTCATCGCCGGGATGAGCGCGATGGGCAGGGTCGCCACCACCGCGGCGACCGTGATGATCCCGGCGAACAGGTAGATCCAGCCCGTGAACCACGCGTACGTGCGACCCGAGAGGTATTTCGTCCACTGGTAGACGGACCCCGCGATGGGATAGTGGCTGGACAGCTCGGCGAAGTTGAGCGCCACGATGAGCTGGCCCAGAGCGACAACGGGCCACGTCCAGAACATCGCCCCACCGATGGTCGTCACGGCCAGGAAGAACAGCGTGAAGATGCCGGTGGACGGCGAGATGTAGCTGAACGCCACGGCGAACGAGCTGAACACCCCCAGCGTTCGCTTCAGCTCCTGCTTGTAGCCGAACTTCGCCAGGTCGGCGGAATCGCGATCGAGCTCCTGGATCGTTTCGTGGTGGGGCATCAGGCTGCCCTCCAGAACTGCCCTCGGACGGACGCGACGGACGACGGCATCGGCCAGCCTCCTCTCCGCGGGCAACCCCACCCGGACGGGCGAACTCTAGGCCGGGTCGCCGAAAAAGTCCAAACCATTTCGCTGGGGAGGCCGCCGGGCGGGCCGGTAACGGGGGTCACGCCTCGGGAGCGGGCCGCGTCACGTCGGCCACATCGGCCTCCAGGTGCGCGATCAGGTCGGCCCCGTCGACGTGCAGGTTGACCCCCCTCGCTCCGCCCCCGATGGCCACCCGGCCCAGCGATGGGACGCTTGCGTCCGCCACCACCGGCCAGGGCGTCGACGAACCGACCGGCGTGATGGCGCCGCGTTCGTATCCCGTCGCGTCCCGGGCCTCGTCCCGGTCGGGCAGGGAGAGCCGGCTCACGCCGAGGTGCGCCCGCAGCTTCGGCCAGTCGATCTGCCGGCCCCCAGGCACCAAGACGAACAGGTAGTCGCCGGCGCCGCGGCGAACCACGATGGTTCGAAGCAGGTTGCCCACCTGGATGCCCTGGAGCTCCGCGCTCTCCTCGGCGCTATGCGCGGGAACGGTGCGAACGACGGCGAAGGCGAGACCGCTTCCGGCAAGGGCTCGAAGGGCCGGAGTGTCGGGTTCGATCTCCACCGTTCGGCCTCGGACGGTCAGCCCGCGCGTTCGTCCAGCTCGGCCACCAGGCGCTTCGGCGCCACCAGCCGGTAGCTCTCCTCGATCATGTCGGTGAGCACGCCCATCGGCGGCAGGCCGGCGCTGCGGAATGGGACGTCCACCCACCCGGCCCGGCCCAGCCCGTAGCCGGTCGGCGCCGCCCCGGGGATGGCCAGGCCCTGGTCGAGCGACTCCCGCAGCTTCACCGTCATGCCCGGCCCCGTCGGGCTCGCCCCGCTGCCGAAGAACACGAACACCTTCTTGCCGACCTTGGCCACGGTCTCCTCCCAGGGATGGTCCTCCCACGCTCCCGGCAGCCCCAGGGCGAATGCCAACAGCTCGCGGTGGGTTCGTCTTGGACCGACCATGGCCTTTCCGGATCAGATCGCGTACGCCACCGTGGCGTAGTCCTGCCTGGTGTGCACCCCGAGACTCCGTCCGGAGACGAACAACCGGGTGCCGTCCTGGCTGACGGCGAGGGAAGTGGCATCGTCCCTCAGATGCGCCGGACCGTCGTACCGCGAGAGCCACAATTGGCTTCCGTCGGCAGCGGAATAGGCGATCGTCAGGAAATCTGTTGCCCTTCGTACTCCCGGGGCTCCTCCCGTCACGTAGACCGAGTGCCCGTCCGGGCTCGCAAGGATCCCGCCTGGGAGGTCCTCACCTCCGATAGGGTCCTCGTAGCGCGAGACCCAGAGCTGCGTCCCAGTCTGCTGGTCGTATGCGATGGTGGCGTAGTCCTCCCTGAGCCCCGAAAGGCTTGCGCCGGTGACGAACACGTCTCCGTTCGGGCCGGCGGCCACTCCGACCCCGGAGTCGATTCTCTCCGGGCCGGAGTAACGTTTCGTCCAGAGGGTCGTTCCATCCTCGGCAGCGATACAAACGGTCGTGGTCTGATCGTTGGTTCGCCCGGCCGTTCCAGTCACAAACACCTTGGTGCCGTCCGGGGCATACGAAAGACCCGGCGCGGCCACAAATCCTGGACCGCCATCGCCGAGATTGACCCAAAGGCTGGACCCGGATGCCGCGTCGAACGCCTGCGTCTCAAAATCCCAGTCCGGCCCGACATAGGTGGTCCCCGACACGATCACCTCGCCGCCGTCCGGGCTCACCGCGATGTTTTCGATATACGCAAAGGAGCGCATAGATTCGACCCACAGAGGGGTTCCTGAAGAAGCCTCATACGCCACCGTGGCATAGGCGCCGGTGACGAAGACAATGCTCCCATCCGGACTCACCGTGATCGCACTGGGCTCATCCAAGCCATGCCCGTCGTACCGTGCCAACCATCTCGTGGCCCCGGTCGATGAGTCGTAGGCGATGGTCACGTAGTCAGACTGCGGACCGGGGAACGAGGCGAAACCGGTGACGTACACGGTGTCTCCGGAGGGCCCAACGGCCAGGCCAACGGCCCCGTCCGGTCCGCCGCTCGCGTCGTAGCGCCGCAGCCAGAGCCGCCCGCCCGACACGGCGTCATATGCCACGGTCGCGTAATCCTCATTGTCCAAGGGGCCACTCTCGCCCGTAACGAACACTCTCGAGCCGTCGGGACTCACTCCGTTCGAGAACGGGTAATCCCGGCGGTCTCCGGCACTGTTGTACCGCTGAACCCACAGGGGTTCGCGCTGATTCGACCCGGCGATCGCCCCGGCCATGTGCGGGGGCAGACCAAGCAGAGCCAGGGTGACCACCCCACCAATCCTTGGGATGCGCCGTCGAACGCCGCTTCGGGCGCGCATCGAACACTGGGCCCGAGCCCTGATCATGGTTCCCTCCTCGTCGCCAGCGGCCTGTCGAAGGCGGCAGCGGGATTCTTCCATCTGCTGGAGCACCGGCACAAGCAAAACGCGGTCGTTCACGTCGTGATGGTCGACAGAGCGCATGCACCTCAGGGCTCCCAGCTCTCGGGCGTCTGCCGGCGAGGCGGCCCTCGCCAGCGCCGGGACAGCACCCTGACGACCTCCCCGACGGCCTGGGCGGCCGGAGGCTGGCCTCCCGCAGCGGTCGGCAGGACGTGCTCCACCGGCTCCGTCATCCCGGCTCCTCCAGGATGGCATGTCCGGCAAGGCCGGCCTCGGAGGGCCTCGGAGCGTCTCGGGCCGTCTCGGGGGCCGTTCGTCCTGTAAGGTTTCTGCCTCGATTTTCTTGCTCGATCGGTGCTGCTCGGGGACGATATTCGAAACAGGGCATTCGCCTGGAGGAACGGATGGACAACCACGATCACGTGCTGGTCACCGGAGGCGCCGGCTACATCGGCGGGACGCTGGTGGAGGGGCTGCTGGAAGAGGGGAACGAGGTCACGGTCCTGGACCGGTGCTTCTTCGGCACCGCCCACCTCGACCAGTTGCTCAAGGAGTACCGAGGCCGGCTGACCCTGGTGAAGGGCGACATCCGGTCGGTGGGCTCGCAGATCTTCGAGGGCGTCACCGCGGCGTGCGACCTGGCCGCCCTCAGCAACGACCCCTCGGGCGACCTCGACCCGGTGGTGACGTACTCGATCAACCACCTCGGGCGGGCCCGGGTGGCCTACATGGCCCGCGAGCGCGGGGTGCGGCGCTACGTCCTGGCCAGCTCGTGTTCGATCTACGGGTTCAACTCGCGCGACGTCCACGAGGGCAGCAGGCCGAACCCGCTCACCGCCTACGCCAAGGCGAACTACCGGGCCGAACGAGACACGCTCCTCATGGGGGACCGGAACTTCTGCGTCACCGTGCTCCGCCAGGCCACGGTGTACGGGCTCTCGCCCGGCCGGATGCGGTTCGACCTGGCGGTCAACGCCATGGCCCGCACGGCCTACGAGAAGGGCGTGATCTACGTCGACGGCGACGGCACGCAGTGGCGGCCGTTCGTCCACGTGCGCGACACCGCCCGGGCCTTCCGCGAGGTGCTCCGGACCGACCCCCGGCAGGTGGAGGGCCAGGTGTTCAACGTGGGCTCGATCGAGCAGAACTTCCAGATCCGGGGGCTGGCCGAACGGATCAGCGCCGCCCTGGGCGACGTCCCCATCCAGCACCGGCCGGAGAACGCCGACGACCGCTCGTACAACGTGGACTTCCAGAAGATCGAACACGACCTCGGCTTCACGCCGGAGTACACGCCGGAGAAGGCGGCCCGGGAGATCTTCGACGCCCTGGAGAGCCGGGAGCTGGTGGAGGACCCGAGCTGGGACACCATCGACTACTACGTGCGGCTGCTGGAGGGGAACCCGGCGCTGTTCGAACCGATCGACGAGGTCGAGACGATCAGCGACCTTTCCAGCTCGCTGGAGGACTGAGGCCTCTCCGGCCGGACCGCGAGGTCAGGCCGGCCGCATCCGGCTCTCGGCGTAGCGGAGCCTGGCGCACATCTCCACCAGGATCTTCCGGCCGATCGAACCGTGCCGGTCGAGCACCGTCTCGAACTCCTCCCGGCCCAGGCGGAAGGCCCTCACCGGGGTCTGTGCGGTCACCGTGGCGGTCCGGGGTCCGCCGTCGAGCACCGAGATCTCGCCGAACGAGTCGCCCGGCCCGAGCTGCCTGGGCTTCTTCTTGGGGACCTCCAGCCGCGCCTGCCCGTCCAGGATCAGGTAGAAGTCGGACGCCTGCATCCCGTGCTCGACGATGGGGCTGCCCGGGGCGAACTCGACCTCCCGCCCGGCCCGGTCGATCTGGTCGAGCTCGCGCTTCGACAGGCCCTTGAACAGGTCCACCGAACCCAGCCCGTCCCGCACGGTAGCGTGAATGTTCCCCCAAGGCCGGCTCGCAGTCCAACGACCACCCGGTCAGGTCAGCGAACCTCGCCGTCGCGGACCTCCACGATCCGGTCGGGGATCCGCTCCAGGAAGTAGCGGTCGTGGGAGATCACCACGGCTGTTCCGTCGAAGCGTTCGAGCTCTCCCTCCAGCACCTCCAGCGATTCGATGTCCAGGTGGTTGGTGGGCTCGTCCAGGACCAGGCAGTTGGCGCCGCCCAGCGACAGCAGTCACCGGGCGAAGAAGTGCAGGCCCAGCCAGGCCCACCCGGCCACTACGCCGACCCGGCCGGACCGGGTTCGCATGACTGTTCGAGCCAATTCGCCAAGCGAGGGGATCCGCGAGCCCGGCCGTCGGCTGGTCACCTGGAGGGCCACGCCGAGCATCACGATCGCCGAGTACCCCACCACGGTCCACGCGTGGCTGCTCATCGCGTCCCCATCACGCCGTCACCAGGAACCAACCGAGGGCCAGCCACACGAACAGCGCGATCGACCGCCCCGGGTGCGTGGCCAGCACCGGATCCGAGAGCACGCTGATGGTCGGATGGGCGTAGGAGTCGGTGGTCAGCGTGGGCTGCAGCAGCAGCTGGGTCAGCTCCCACAGCCCGAGCGTGACGAACAACGCGGCCCAGGCCACCCCGCCGCGAAGCGTAACCGGCCGGAGTGGCCGGTCACGGCGGATCGGCACCTGCCACGCCACGAACAGCCCGGCCGCCCCCAGCACCATCACGGCCACCGTGGCCGGCCACGAGTACCGGCCGAACTCCCCCACCAGCACGGCGAGCAGCAGCCCGGTCATCACCGCCACCCAGGTGGGCGGGGCACGCAGGACCAGTCCGGCGTCCGCCCGAGGGGTTCGAGCCGAACGCACCTCCTCGCGGGTGAGGGCGACGGCCGCGCCGAACAGCAGGATCGAATGGATGGGATTCCCAGAGAGCGCGTCGAAGATCGCCGCAAGCGCCAGGATGAACACCACCAGGCCGGCCGAACCCCTCACCCAGCCGAGGCTGGACCCGGGCCCGGCGGCCTCGCGAGCCCCGAGGGGTCGTCGCCGTTCGCTCATGGTCCCGGGGGCGGGAATCGCCCCACGAAATGATCGTGAACGCCCTGCCCGTAGGTGGTCGGCGTGCCCGAATAGTCCAGGATCAGGGTGGGCCCGTCGCAGGTGGGCCAGGCGTCCCAGGTCCACGCAAGGTACCCGATGCCCTGCCCGTCGGCCCATGCCATGAGCGAGTCGACGAACGAATGCCCGCAGCCGGTCTCACCGAACTCGCCGAACAGGATCGGCGCGGCCTCGCCCACCCCGGCCACCTGGGCCTCCCAGCAGGTCTGCGTGACGCATCCCCCGAAGTTGTAGTCGTGCCACGACGCCACGAGCTGCCCCAGGGGATCGGAGGGCATGTGGGCGTGCCACCGGGTCAGGTCCCCCGCCCAGCCCAGCCCGCCCAGCATCAGGACGTTCTGCGCCCCCGTTCGTCGCACCGTGGTCACCAGGCCCTGCATGCCGACAGCCCTCCAGCCGTCCACCATGCAACCCCGGAGCCAGCATGTCCAACCCACGTCGTGGGGTTCGTTGTACAGGTCGAACAGCACGGCCCGGTCCTGCCCGAACCATGAGGCCACCGAACGCCAGAACGCCGGCGAGTGGTCGAAGTCGGGCATCTTCTGCTGCCCGGCGGCGAGCTCGGTGCCCGGCACGTTCCAGTGAAGGTCGAGGATCACGTTCATCCCGTTCGACTCCAACAGGCGCAGGAACCCCCCCACGGCCGTTCGGTACGCCGCCCCCCCGTAGGCAGGCTTCACCCCGTTGATGCCCAGCCAGCAGTCCTCGTTCAGGGGAACCCGCACCACGTGGACGTTCCAGGAGGCCATCGCGGAGACGCTGACCTGGTCGGACGGTCCGTCGAAGATGCCCCATCCCTGCACGCAGGCGTACTCCGTGCCCGAGCGGTTCACCCCGTTCAGTTGCACGGGATCGCCGCCAGGGTCAACGATCTGATCGCCCGAAACGTGCAGCGCCGGGGCCGGGGCCGAGGCCGGGCGGGTCGAACCCTCGCGAGAAGCGGGGATCACCACGATCAGCGCGGCCACCGAGAGCACCGCGAGGCGCTGGCGAATCGTTTTGGAGGCCTCCTCCTGGATCAGGTACGGGCGAGGGCCCGCTTTCGAACCGGGCCAATCATCTCGTATCCCCTCTTCAGAAGGAACCTCGCGTCCTTTCGGAACTCCTCCGGCGTCTGGACGTGCCGCGGCCACCGTGAGAACGAGTGGAGGCCTTCGAGTTGAACAGCACGGCGGATGGGCCGGCCGGCGCTGATCAGGCCGGCGTCGCCGGCACGGCCTCGGGAGCCCGAACGAACCGCCAGCCCGCCATCGCCGCCGCGGCGAGCAGGACGAAGACGACGAACGAGAGCGGGCCGATCACGTCGAGGGCGCCCGCCTCGGACCCGTTGGCGAAACCCACGATCCCCCGGGCCCCGGCCAGCACGGCGAGCGCCCCGCCAACCCACGGCACCCAGGACCGGCAGAGGCCGCTCCGCGCCAAAGCGGCGCTCCCGACGCCGATGAAGAGGGCCGCGGCGACGAACAGCGCGTTGTCGGCCAGGTTCCCCGCGTCGAACAGCGCCCCGGCTCCCGCGGGGTCCCGGAGGAATCGACCCCCTCCGGCTCGAAGCAGCAGGACCAGCAGGGGAACCGAGGTGGCCACGGACGCCAGCGCCACCGCCACGCCGGCGACCAGCGTGGCCGACGCCGCGCCGTCGGGTTGGGCCGGCGAGGGACGGACCAGCCGATGGAGCCGGACGGCGAACCAGATCAACAGCGGGGCCGCGAGCAGGCCGACGACCTGGGCGATGGCGACCGCGCTGCGGTGGTCGCCGTAGAAGCGGGCGACCTTCAGGTCCGCGACGTCGGCGGCGGGCGACGAGACCATCCCGGTGCTGGCAAAGAGCAGCACGACGAAGGCCACCCCGATCCAGGCCCCCAGGCGTTCGACCCGCTCCCCCTCCACCGCCCGCAGCATCCTCTTCCGTACGTCGCCCCACAAGCCCGCCCTGGGTGTGCTCTGACTCAGGAATCCAGCTCCACCTCCAGGGGCGTTCGGAATCTCGGGATCACCCGGACCTCGCCGAGCCAGGTCCGGAGGCGTTCGGCCTCCGCCTCCACCGCGGCCGTGGCTTCGGCGCCGGCGTCCTCCAGCAGCCTGAACACGATCTCGCCGCCACGCCGCTGGCTCCACCCCCCGACGACACGGCCGTCCCACCACACCGTCGGGCCGGCATTGCCGGATCGGTCGAACAGCTCAGGGCCGTGCTCACCGAGGTACCAGGCTCGTTCGGCCCACCCCATCACGGTGGAGTCGAGCGACGGGAGCATGGCCGCCCACGGCTTGGCGGCCCGGACCGCCTCGACGTCGCCGGCCAGCACGAACCCCGTGGCGCCGCCCCCGAGTTCGACCTCCACCGGCCCGACCGCCTCGAGGGCCCGAGCGACCTCGCGGGCGGTGAGCCCAGTCCACCACCTGAGGTCCCTCGCCGTGCCGGGCCCGAACGCGCCGAGCCAGCGCCGGATCAGCTCGGCCTGGGCCTCCTCGGTGGTGAGCCGCGGAACGCCGCCGGGGAGCCAGCGTTCGACCCGGGACCACCGGTACTGACTGCTCACCCACGTGCCTCGCGGCCGGCCCCGGACGATCCGGCCCTCCATCGACAGCAGGGTGAGGGCCCTGCTGGCGATGCTCACCTCCGCCTCGAACCTCGTGCCCGGCGCCATCAGCATCCGCCTGGCCAGCCTGGGGTCGGCCTTCGCCACCTCCGTCCCGGTGGCCTCCCCGCGCGAGGCGAGCACGTCCAGGGCGAGGCGCTCGGCCTCCCGCAGCCGCCTGGAGGGATCCTCCTCCGAACCGGCCTTCTCCAACAGCTGGACGATCCGGCGCCGCTCCCGCCGGGCGATCGCCGCCGAGCAGGCTGCCTGTAGGACGGGCACCAGTTCGCGAGGGACGACGAACAGCGTTCGCCGCATCCCGAGCAAGCGAACCACCGTTCGTTCGTGGTAAAGGGCCCGCTCGATATCGCCCACCTCCACCGAGCGCATCCGGGCCCACAGCGAGACGAACACGGTCCGGGGGTCGGTCGAGTGGACCCCGACGAGGTCGCCGGCCACCTCCACGGGCGATCTCGCTCGAAACGCCGGGGCTAGGTGATGCCGTCGCGCCAGCCGCGCCCTCCGCTCCTTGATCGAGACTCGCCTCCGGGCCGGCATCGGGCCAGTATGCGGGTCGCAGCGGGTCAGCCTCCGCTCGCGCCTTCCATCCCTACCAGCGACTCGACGTCGCCGCCGCCGGCCTCGGCGTTCACCCGCACCCGCACCGACAGCGGGCCGGCCGGAACGCTCGGGTCCATACCGAGGACGCCCCGGTCGTCGGACTCGCTGTCCACCGTCACCGACAGCGCCTCCAGCGTCACGCCGTCACGAGCGGCCTGCATGGCGATGAAGGTCGCCTGGCACGCCGCCAGCGCGGCGCGGAGCAGCCAGCCGGGGGACGGGCCGGCGCCGCCGCCACCGACGCCCTGGGGCATGTCCGTCACCACCGAGAGGCCGCCGGGCCCTTCGACCCGAACCCTCAGCCCCTCCTCCAGCGTGGCGGTCGCCTCTGAATCGGTGTAGCGCGCCTCCTCCGGGTGCTCCGACAGGTAGGCGACGGCCCCCTCCAGCGCGGTCCTCACGTCTCCCATGCCCTCTCCTTTCGTCAGCCCCTACCTGCCTCATGGGCCGCGTTAGGATGCCACTCCCCCATCGGACTCGGTGTCGGGAGGACTGATCCGTGAACGAGCCAGACGAGCGACCGGCCGCCGCCCTTCGCAGGTTGATCGACGGATACCAGGTGACCCAGGCCATCCACGTGGCCGTGACGCTGGGCATCGCGGACCTGCTGGCCGGCGGCCCTCGGGGCGTCGAGGACCTGGCGGAGGCGAGCCGGTCCCACGCCCCTTCGCTGTACCGGCTGCTCCGGGCGCTGGCGAGCGTCGGCATCTTCCACGAGGAGGACCATCGGCGGTTCTCCCTGACCCCGTTCGGAGGGCACCTTCGAGCCGACGCACCCGAGTCCCTGGCCGGATGGGCGGGCCTGGTCGGCCGGCCGTACTACTGGCAGGCGTGGTCCGAGCTTCTCCACGGCATCCGTACCGGCGAGAACGCCTTTCGTCATACGCATGGAGTGGGCGTCTGGGAATACCGGGCCCACCACCCAGAGGAGGGCGCCATCTTCGATCGGGCGATGACCAGCACGTCTCGCCAGACGGACCGAGCGGTGGTCGAGGCGTTCGACTTCGGTCGCTTCCGAACCGTGGTCGATGTGGGGGGCGGTCACGGCGCGTTCTTGGCCGCCGTGCTGGTGGCCCACCCGGAGATGACGGGCGTGCTGTTCGACCAACCGCACGTGGTGGCCCGGGCCGGAGGGCTCCTGGAAGCGGCAGGGGTTTCCGATCGCTGTCGCATCGTGGGCGGGAGCTTCTTCGAACAGGTGCCGGAGGGCGGTGACGCCTACCTGCTCAAGGAGATCATCCACGACTGGGAGGACGAGGAGGCCGTTGCCCTCTTGCGGGTGTGCCGGCGGGTCGTGCCGCCCGCCGGACGGGTCCTCCTGGTCGAACGGGATCTGGGTGGGCCGAACGCGGATCCGGGACCCAAGTTCGCCGACCTCAACATGCTGGTCAGCCCGGGAGGCCGAGAACGAACCGTCGAGGAGTACGCCGCGTTGTTCCAGGCCGCCGGCTTCCGACTGTCCGGGACCACGACGACTCCTTCGGTGATGCAGGTCCTCGAGGGTGCCCCAGCCGGCTGATACGGGGGACGCCGATGAGGGTCGGCCGATCATCCCAACGGCGTCGCGATGTGCGCTGCCGCCGCCTGCGCCGGGTCGAGGCTCAGGTCGAGACGGAACGGATCTTCTTCCGAAGGTCCTTGACCGCCTTCTGCTGCTTGGCGATCTTCGAGCCCTGGTCGGCGATCTGGCCATTCAGGTCGTCGTTCGCGCCCTGCTGGGTGGCGAGCTGGGTTCGAACCGAACCGGTCTGCGATTCGACGTCGGACACCTGGGTTCGAACCGTGGCGGTCTCTCGTTGGAGGGTGGCGACGTCACGCGCCCGATCGTTCCGCTTCAGCGCGGTCGGAAGTTGAGCGGCCAGCAGCCCTCCGAGGACGGCCGCCACCGCCAATCCCGCCAGGGCGATCCACAGCGAACGCTTCCCGGCCGACGGTCTCATTTGAAGACGCACACGTAGGCCCCTTGGGACTGGTCCCAGACGAGCACGCAGGTCGGCACGGGCGGAGGTGGGACGGAGATGATCGTCTGTCCCGAACCCGAGCCGGAGCTCGAATGGCTGGCCGCGGCGGCAGCGGCCGCAGCCGCGGCGGCCTGCGCGGCCTTCAGGTTCGCCTCGAGCTTCTTGATCTGCCGGGCCAGCGACCTCAGCGCCTTGTCGTTGCCGGAGACCGCGGTCGCCAGCGACGACTGTTGCTGCTTGGCCGCGTCGAGCTGGGTCTGGATCCCGGCAACCGTCTGGCGAGTCGCAACCAGGCGGTCACGCTGGGACGCCAATTCGGACCGGAGGCCTGCCGCACGCGTGGCGAACCTCTTGCTGTCCCGCGCCTGGCCCAAGGCGGCCACGAGCGCCGCCACGAGCGCGGCGCACAGGAGCCATGACACCACCGCCAGCACCACTCGAAGCCGGGTCCGTCGCGGAGCGCTCGAAGGCGCGGGCGTGGCCGGCGCGGCGGAGTCTCGAACGACCGTGCTGCTCACACTGCCCCCCTCACGTACCCCCGCATCCAATCGAGCAGAACGAACAGTAGCGAAAAGCTACTCGTGACGCCAACGAAATCCGTGAATCGCCCCTTGGCCGGGGTGGATCAGGACTCCTCTTGATCCGGAGGTGCGCCGGGACTCTCCAGCTCCTCCGAGGGCGCCGGAGGCCCATGCCGCCACGGCGTGTCGGGCAGCATCCTCGTGCTCCCCGAGGCCATGGCCACCTTTCGGCCGGCCGCGTCGAAGACTTCGGAGCTGGCGATGGCGAGGGTCTTCCCCCGGTGGATGACCCGGCCCGTGGCCACCAGATCGGCGCCGTCCGGGGAGACGGGCCGGAGGAAGTTCACCTTCAGGTCGAGCGGCGCGTAGGACGCCCCCGCCGGGAGAAGCGTCTGGACCGCGCACACGAGCGGCGTCTCCGCGATCAGGGCGATGACGCCGCCTTCGACCTTCCCCAACGGGCTGCACAGCCATTCCGAAGCGGGGCAGATGAACGTGACCTCGCCCTCCTCCACGGCGGTGGGCCACAGGCCGGTCAGATGGGAGATCGGTGGGGCGGGGAGATCGCCGGCGATCTGGCGTCGAAGGATCTCCAGGCCGCTCAGCCGGTCGTAGACATCCTGCCCGAGCACCTGGCCCTCGACCGGCCGAAGGTACGGAGGTGGGGCCGGGTAGTCCGGTTCGGCCACGAGGGGCAGCTCGACCGGCGGCGGCGGGGGCGACACCACCGGCGGGAAGACGAAGCACCGCGAGGTGCCGTGGGCCACCAGCCGGCCCAGCTCGTCCTCGATCGTGACCTCCGAGAGGGCGATCGAACGGCCCGCGTGGATCAGGCTGCCCTTCGCCACCAGTCGCTGCATGCCTCGATGCACGGGCCGGGTGCCGGTGATCGAAAGCTCCGCCGTGGTGTAGGGGGTGGCGGGCGGAAGGGCGGTCTGCACGGCGCACCCCAGCGGCCCGTCCGCGAGGATGGCCAGCGTCCCCAGCTGCACCAGCCCGGGCGGGGAGAGCAGCCATTCGGTCACCGGCATGGAGAAGGTCACGGTGCCGGGCCCCACCTGCGTGGGCCGCATCCCCGTGAGGTGGGCCATGGGCGGAGCGAGGCTCTGGCCGTGGACGAACGCCCTGATCTGGTCGAGCCCCGACAGCGAGAGGAAGAGACGCGGGTCGGGATAGCCGCCCTGCACGGGTTCGGTCCAGACGCCTCCCGCGACCCTCATCGAAGTGATCCTACGGTTCGGCTCCCCGTCCTTCCCACGATTCCCCGACCGGAAGTCCCGGGCCCCGTCCGCTCGCCGACGGGGCGTCCCGTTCCGGCCATGACGAACGCCACGAGCGGCTGGACCTAGACTTCGCATGTGGGGGGGTCGATCGCCTACACGGAGAGCGGCGGGCTCCAGATCGCGTACCAGGTCGTGGGGGACGGACCGTTCGACGTGGTGTTCGCCTTCGACTGGGCGAACAACCTCGAGCTGGTGTGGGAGAACCCCCAGACCGAACGGTTCCTTCGGCGGTTCGCGAACTACGCGCGGCTGGTGCTGTTCGACATGCGGGGAGTGGGGCTGTCGGATCCCGTCGAGCACATCCCTCCCATCGAGGAGTGGATGGAGGACGTCCAGTCGGTCCTGTCCGCGGTCGGCTCCCCGCGCGCCGCGCTGGTGGGACATGGCCAGGCCGGGCAGCTGTGCATGCTGTTCGCCGCGACGCACCCGGAGCGGACGCGAGCGCTGGTGACGGTGAACTCGTTCGCCCGACTGGCTCGGGCGCCGGACTACCCGGCGGGCCTGCCGCCGAACGCGCAGGAAACCATCCTGGCGGCGATCGAGTCGACGTGGGGAACAGGGCTGCAGATGTACCTGCTCGCGCCGAGCACGGTCGATCCGGCCCCCTTCCAGACGTGGCTGGCGAGGTTCGAACGAGCCGCCGGCTCACCCAAACGCGCCGTGCAGAAGCAGCGGAGGGAGTTCGAGGTGGACGTGAGAGAGGTGCTGCCGGCCATCGCCGTCCCCACGCTGGTCGTGCAGTCTCTGGGGAACAAGTGGATCAGGTCGGGGCACGGGGAGTACCTGGCTTCACACATCCCAGGGGCCGGGTATCTGGAAATCCCGGGAGACGGTCACTGGCCGTGGGTGTCCGATCCCGAGACGTTCATGGATGCGCTGGAGGAATTCCTGACCGGAGCGCCGCGGGCCGCGACCCTGGACCGGGTGCTCACGACGGTGGCGTTCACGGACATCGTGGGGTCGACCTCGCTGGCGTCCGAGCTCGGCGACCGCCGGTGGCGTGACCTCCTGGAGGTTCACGACTCGACCGCCCGGCGGGAGATCGACGCGGCGCGGGGAAGGCTCGTCAAGACCACGGGCGACGGGTTCCTGGCCATGTTCGACGGTCCGGCCCGAGGCATCCGATGCGTCCAGACGATCGCCGGGCTGCTGGATCCGATGGGCCTGCGGCTGCGGGCTGGGCTGCACACCGGGGAAATCGAACTTCGAGGCGAGGACATCGGGGGGATCGCCGTGCACATCGCCTCGCGGCTGGCCTCGCTGAGCGAGCCCGGGGAGGTGCTGGTCTCGTCGACGGTCAAGGACCTGGTGGCCGGCTCCGGGATCGTCTTCGAGGACCGTGGGACGCACGCCCTGAAGGGCGTCCCCGACGAGTGGCGGGTGTTCGCGGCGGCCTGACATCGAGCTCTGTTCACCCCTGCGATCTGGTCCCCGGCGCCCTCCGCCGTGCCGAAGGGACGGACCACGCTCCCTCCTCGTATCGCATCGACAGACGGCACAGCGGCTCCAGTCGCACCGTCCCCTCCTGGTTCGAACCTGATCCGATGGTGGTGTGCTTCCACCGTAGTCCAGGAGCACGAGCGTCGCGGCGTTGATGGAGCTGCCGGCTTGATTCGTCCTCGTCCGCGGCACATCCTTCGGACCGATGGCGACCGACCTGGACGAGCGGATCCGGGCGGCCGCCTTCGCCTATCTCGACACGTTGACGGCGCGATCCGGCGGCCCGGTCACTCGAGCCGAGCTGGAGTCGTTCGTGTTCGAAGGACAGCGCGTCCGGTTGATCGCGGCCCAACAGGGGATCTGGAAGCCCCGGTTCCTGGACGCCGCGCTCAGCATCCTGACCACGTATGTGCCCCCCGGGCAGGTGCCGCCATACGAGGACCAGGAGATGGGCGCGGACAACTACCCGCGCTACAAGTGGCGAGGAACCGACCGCTCGCACCCCGACAACGTGGGACTTCGACGGGCCATGGAGGAGGGCCGTCGGCTGATGTGGTTCATCGGGATCCGGCCCGGCCTCTATGAGCCGCGGTATCCGGTCTGGCTGGCCGGCGAGGAGCCGGACCAGCACCAGTTCGTGCTGGCGCTCGACGAGACGATGCGCGGGGCCTGGGAGCCGGGGTTGGCGGCGGCCTCGTCCTTCGACCCCGCGCGGCGATACGCGGCGGTGCTGGTGAGGCAACGGCTGCACCAGCGGGTGTTCAGGGATCGGGTGTTGCTGGCGTACGAATCGCGCTGCGCGCTGTGCCGGCTGGGGCACCGGGAGCTTCTGGACGCGGCCCACATCCGCGAGGACACTCGGGGAGGGAAGCCGGTGGTCCCGAACGGGCTGTCGATGTGCGCCATCCATCACCGGGCGTTCGACTCGTTCGTGTTGGCGGTGAGCCCGGACTACCGGGTGGAGATCCGGCCGGACGTGCTCGACGAGGCGGACGGCCCAACCCTTCGACACGCCCTGCAAGGGCTGCACCGCACGCCGATCCACCTCCCGCGCCGTCGCTCCGAACGCCCCGACCGGGAGCTGCTGGCGGAACGCTACGAACGCTTCCGCGCGGCGAGCTGACTCAGCCGCTCGTTTACCGTGCCCCCTCCGCGTTTGCAGCCATCGCTCGCCTCACGCGGCTACTTCCCTCCCGGTTCGCGCTGGGCCTTTCCCTGCTCAAATGGCCTGTCCCCCAAAGGTATCGCTCAAACGCTAGCGACTGGGTGGGCCGTTTCGATCGTAGCCGGGGCTGGCGGCTCGGCCCCGAGTCGCATAGATTCCGCCCGGAGGCTGCCGGATGCGCGCGTACGTCGGGGTGACGGACCGGGACTGGTACCGGTTCCTGCTCGCGCGCCCCGAACTCGACGAGGTTAACTTCTGGCGCCCGAGCGGTGTCGGGGCGTTCCGGGCATTGCAGCCCGGCGAGCCGTTCCTGTTCAAGCTCCACTACCCGGAGAACGCGATTGTGGGCGGCGGGACCTTCCTCGCGTCGACGTCGTTCCCGCTGTCGATCACGTGGGAGGCGTTCGGCGAGAAGAACGGCGCGGCCACCATGGCCGAGATGCGGATGCGCATCGAACGCTACCGCCGCGCCCCGGCCCGACCGAACGAGGACTACAAGGTCGGTTGCCTGATCATCGAGCAGCCGTTCTTCCTGGCCGAGCCCGACTGGATCCCGGCCCCGCTGGACTGGCGCCCGAACATCGTCCAGGGCAAGGGCTACGACCTCTCAGAGCCGATCGGCCGCAGGCTGTGGGAGCACGTTGAGCTGGCCCGGCAGATGGCGTGGGCGCGGCAGCACGAACTCGAACCCGACGCCCCGATGTTCGGCGACCCGGTGCTGGTGCGCCAGCGCCTCGGCCAGGGTGGGTTCCGGATGCTGGTGATGGACGCCTACGGCCGGCGCTGTGCGGTAACGAAGGAGAAGGCTCTGCCGGTGCTCCAAGCCGCGCACATCCGGCCGGTGACGCAGGAGGGCCGGCACCTGGTATCGAACGGCCTGCTCCTGCGCTCGGACGTCCACGCCCTGTTCGACCGGGGCTACGTCACGATCACGCCCGAGTACCAGTTCCGAGCCAGCCGCCGCTTGAAGGACGAGTTCGACAACGGCGAGGAGTACTTCGCCATGCAGGGCTCGGAGCTCTGGCTCCCGACCCGGCTCGAAGACCGCCCGAGCAAGGAGTACCTCGAATGGCACAACAAGGAACTGTTTGCGGGGTGAGAAGGATGGCCCCCACTCGTTTACTTCGGCGTTGCGAACGACACACTGCTACGTCACTCGAGGGTCCACTGGAGTGCAGAAAAAAGCCCCGGTCATCCCGACGGAAGCCGGGGCCCGTAAACGTGTTCAGCGCAAGACCTTATCGAGCCGCGAGCGGCCCGTCACATCCTGTATCCATCTGAATGAGTTGGCCGAGTCCAGGGCGACCCTGCGAAGGTGGAGTCCGCCACAAAGATCGGCCCGCGTCTCGGGACCTCCATCAGCGTGCGGCACCCGGGCTCGCCAGCGGGCAAGCCCTGATGAGATCGTTTGGCGGAGGCCTTGGGGAGCACCCCTCGGTCAAACGCGCTCGAGACGAGCGTCGCCTTGGACTTCGATCTGTGTCTGGATTTCGGGCGCCGGCATGTTCGTTTCAATGATTCGCCAGCCCTTGACGAAAGAGGCCTGAGTCTCGGGTGGACGGGGCCTACGGTGATGGACCTCTCGGTCCACGAGCGACCGGATCCACGAACCAACGGTCTGACCATCTTCCTCCGCCAGCTCCCTCACGCGCTGAATCGTTGACGCACTGAAGCGGATAGGGAAGTGCTCGGTGAGCCTCGGACCTCGTGCCCGTCGCCTCGGGGGCCCGGAGGGGCGGCGGTTCTGGGGATTCTCGTAGAACTCTGCCGCTGCGGCGTCGTCGTACTCCATGTGTCTCATCTCCCTTCGAGATATCGACGGCGTTCAGCCTCGGTTGCAGCGTAGATTCCGATCGGTCGACACTGTCGCGGGTCTCCACTCCTTGAGGAGGCTAGGGGAACGACCAAAACCAACCCCGGTACTTCGCCGATCATGATCCAGTCCGCCCTGCCGTCCTCGGAGGCGGGCTCGAAGATGGGATCGCCCACCACGTACATGTCCTTGAGGTCCTCGACCCCCACGGGTACATGCCGGCCTTCGCGAATCGGAAGGTGCTTGTACAGGTGGGGAAGGTTTCTCTCATCGATCTCGAATGGGTCGTCAGGGTCAAGGCGGTCGATGTCGAACCGCGCTCGCACGTGGTACAGTGTACCACATGCGGATCACGGCGGCGATGCTGGCCGATGCGGCACAAGTGGAACGGGGGAAACTCTTCGTCCATGGTGGAGGTTGGGACAACATCAGCGTGGCGAACATCCCCGCGGTCCACCCCTCGATGGCCCTGGTCCTTCTCTTTCGGATCGAATACGACGAAGCGCTGGACGACATCCCGGTATCCATCGATCTTGTTGACGAGGACGACCAGCCCGTCGGGCCTCACATCGAAGCGGTCATCAACGCTGGGCATCCTCCGCGGACCCGTCGCGGCACCCCGACCTTCGTTCCCCAGGCGATAACCGTGACGATGCTCCCCCTCCAGCGGGCTGGGGGTTTCCGGTATCGGGTCAGATCGAGAGACGAGGAACTTGCGTCCGTCCCCTTTCGCGTTCTCGAGCAGGCGCAAGCTCCGCCGGCTTGAAGTTGAGTCCGAGAGACTCAAGCTCTGGAAGCTGGCGGAATAGCTCGGGCTCCCGGACCGTTCATTGAGCTGGGAAGTCCTTCGTAGGGAGCAAAATGATGCCTGAACAGCTGGATACCAAGATCCTTCCCTTGCTGCCCCTGACCACCGGGGTGGTCCTGCCTGGCATGGTGGTCACCGTCACGCTCGAGACGGACGAGGCTCGGGCGGCCGTCAAGGCTGCTCGCTCCGCTGAGAACACCCTGCTGCTGGTCCCCCGCTCCGAGGAGGGGCGGTACGCCCGGGTGGGCACCGTGGCCCGGATCGAGGAGATGGGGCGGACCCCCGGTGGCACCACCGCCCTGGTCATCCGGGGGCTGCACCGGGCCGTGATCGGCTCCGGCATCGCCGGGACCGGGGACGCCACCTGGGTGCAGATCGACCCGCAGCCCGACCCGACCGAAGGCCTCACCCCCCGCACCCACGAGCTCGCTCGCGAGTACCGGGCCACCGTGGAGAACATCCTCGACGCGCGGGGGGTCTCGCAGATCGCGGAGTTCCTCCGGGGCATCGACGAGCCCGGGATGCTCGCCGACACGGCCGGTTACTCGCCGGACCTGAGCTTCGAGCAGAAGCTCGAGGTCCTCGAGACCCTCGACGTCGAGAAGCGCCTGGAGAAGGTCACCGAGTGGGCCAAGCAGACCCTGGCCGAGGTGGCCGTCAAGGACCGCATCCGCTCGGAGGTGGCCGAGGGCATCGACAAGCGCCAGCGGGAGTTCATCCTTCGGCAGCAGCTCGAGGCCATCAAGAAGGAGCTGGGCGAGGAGGACGACGCCGAGTCCGTCGTCGCCGAGTACCGCCAGAAGATCGAAGAGGCGCACATGCCCGAGGGGGCGCGCACGGAGGCCGAACGCGAGCTGGGCCGCCTCGAGCGCATGAACGAGCAGTCGCCCGAGTACGGCTGGATCCGGACCTACCTCGACTGGATGACCGAGATCCCGTGGGACGTCCGCACCGAGGACAACCTCGACATCACAGAGGCCCGCACGATCCTCGACCAGGACCATGAGGGCCTCACCGATGTGAAGGACCGCATCATCGAGTACCTCGCCGTGCGCAAGCTGCGGGCCGAACGCGGCCTGGCCGCCGCCTCCACCGGACGCGGCTCCGGCGCCATCCTCACCCTGGTCGGGCCGCCCGGCGTGGGCAAGACCTCCCTCGGGGAGTCCGTGGCTCGCGCCCTGGGCCGGAAGTTCGGCCGGATCTCCCTCGGCGGCATCCACGACGAGGCCGAGATCCGCGGTCACCGCCGCACCTACGTCGGCGCCCTTCCCGGCCGCATCGTGCGGGCCCTCAAGGAAGCGGGTACGAAGAACCCCGTGCTCATGCTCGACGAGATCGACAAGGTCGGCAGCGACTGGCGGGGCGACCCGTCGTCGGCGCTGCTCGAGGTGCTCGACCCGGCGCAGAACCACACCTTCCGAGACCACTACCTGGAGGTGGACCTCGACCTGTCCGAGGTCCTGTTCGTCGCCACCGGCAACGTGGCCGAGACCATCCCGGGGCCGCTGTTCGACCGGATGGAGGTCATCCGCCTCGACGGCTACACCGAGGACGAGAAGGTCTCCATCGCCAAGCACCACCTGGTGAAGCGGCAGCTCGAACGCAACGGCCTGCAGCCCGAGGAGGTCGAGCTCACGGACGAGGCCCTCAAGGTCATCGTGGGCGACTACACCCGTGAGGCCGGCGTGCGGAACCTCGAACGCGAGATCGGCAAGGTCCTGCGGAAGGTGGCCACCGAGGTCGCCTCGCGGGCCCCCTCCCCCTCCGACCCGGTCCGGATCGACGCGCTCGACGTTCGCCGCTACCTCGGCCGGCAGAAGTTCTGGTTCGAGGCGGCGGATCGAACCTCCGTGCCTGGCGTGGCCACCGGCCTCGCCGTGACCGGCACGGGAGGCGACGTCCTGTTCATCGAGGCCACCCGGATCGAACCCGACGGCGACGGCGGCTCCAACGGCCCAACGACCCTGACCCTCACCGGCCAGCTCGGCGACGTCATGAAGGAGTCGGCGAACATCGCCCTGTCCTACGTGCGCAGCCACGCCGGCCAGCTCGGGATCGACCCGGCCAAGCTCAGGGGCAGTTTCCACGTGCACGTCCCGGCGGGCGCCGTGCCGAAGGACGGCCCCAGCGCCGGGGTCACCATGACCACGGCCCTGGCCAGCCTGCTCACCGGCCGCCCCGTGCACAGCACGGTCGGCATGACCGGTGAGGTCACCCTCCAGGGCCGGGTGCTCCCCATCGGCGGGCTCAAGCAGAAGGTCCTGGCCGCCCACCGGGCCGGCCTGACCACGGTCATCCTGCCCAAGCGCAACGAGGGCGACCTGGACGACGTCCCCGAGCAGGTCCGCCAGGAGATGACGTTCCACGTCGCCGAGACCATCGACCAGGTGCTCGGCTGGGCCCTGGAGCCGACCGACGCCGACGCCGACGCCGAGGCGGAGCTGGAGGTCGCCTGAGGTGGGCCGAGTCGGGGCCGAAGCCTGCGCCCGCCTGGCCGCCGAGGCCGAGCTGCTCCGCCGGCGCAAGGCGGAGTTCGAACGGCTGCTCAGGCGGCACGACCGGCTCGCCGCGATCGTGGCGATGGTCGACAGGCACAAGATCGAATACAGCGACCTTGTCGCAGCCCATCGGGCCCGGCTGGAGGCGGAGCGGGCGGCCTAGAGACCCTTCGGCACAGCCTCCGGCACCATCCCCGCCCCGCCCGACACCGACCCGAGTGCCGGGGGTAGGATTCGGGCTCCATCGAGGCACCACGAAAGGGGTCGGGACATGGGCGAGGAGTTCGAGCAGGTCGTCAGGAAGGGGTTCGACGCGTTCGGCCGGGGAGACCTGGACACGCTGAGGAACGAGGTCTTCACCGAGGACACCGTGTGGCACGTGGGCGGGCGGAGCCAGCTCTCGGGCGACTACACCGGCCAGGAGCTGTTCGACTGGTTCGGCCGCCTGGTCGAGCTCTCCGGAGGGACCTTCCAGGTCTCGGTGCACGATGTCACCACCAGCGACCAGCACGCCGTGGTGCTCACCGAGGCGAGCGCCGAACGAAACGGCCGGAGGCTCGACGGGGCGAAGGGGCTCCAGGTCCACCACTTCGAGGGCGGGAAGATCAGCGAGAGCTGGCTGAGCGCCGAGGACACCTACACCTTCGACGAGTTCTGGGGGTAGCGAGGCCGCGGCCGAGCCGGGGTTGGAGTCGGAGCGCTGCCGGAGCCTCTGGGGCGCCGTGATGGCCGGCCAGGACCTGTTCCCCCCGCCTCCGCCTCGGGGAACACGCGGTGACCCCGGACTGTTCGGCCCGGACTCGGCGGTGTGGCGGATCGGCCGGGAGCGGGCCCTCCTCGCCGGAGGGCAGGCCTCGCTGCTCCTGCAACTGGCCCACCCGCTGGTCGCTTCGGCGGTGGCCGGGCACAGCGAGTTCCGTTCGGACCCCCTTCGGCGGCTGCGCCGAACCCTCGAGGCCACCCTCATGATCACGTTCGGCGACACCGAGCAGGCCAAGGCCGCCGCGGAGGGCGTCGCCGCGGTCCACCGGCGGGTCCATGGGAGATTGCCGAACGCATGCGGCGCCGTCCCCGCCGGCACCCCGTACAACGCGGCCGACCCGGAGCTCGGAATGTGGGTGCACGCCACGCTGGTCGCGACGGCGCTGGAGGTGTTCGGCCGATTCGTCCGGCCGCTGAGCGCGGCCGACCGGGGCCGCTACTACCAGGAATCGAAGCGGTTCGCCGCGATGTTCGGCGTCCCAGCCGAGGCCATGCCGGATGCGTATCGGGGCTTCGAGGACTACGTCCGGTCGATGGTCGAGGGCCGAACGTTGCGGGTGTGCGACGAGGCTCGCCGGCTGTCCCTGGAGATCCTCCGTCCGGAGGTGCCGGGCCTCCGGTGGGCGGCCGGGCTGGGCCGGGTGCTCACCGCCGGGCTGCTCCCGCCGCGGTTCCGCCGAGCGTACGGCCTGCCGTGGGGACTCCCCCAGCGGATCCTGTTCGAGTCCGCTCGCCGGTCGGCCCGGGTGGGGCTGCGGGCCACCCCCGATCGCGTTCGCTACTGGCCGCACTACCTGGCCGCGCGCTCCAGGCTCACGGCGTAGCCAGGGCCCACGGAGCTCCGCTGCGGTAGGGTTCGGCCGACAACTCGACCGGAGGAGGAGAGGTTGATGTCCCAGGACAACGCGAAGCTCTATCGCCAGTTCGTCGAAGCGGCGAACCGCGCCGAGTTCGACCGGTTCGACGAGTTCATCGCGCCGGACGCGGTCGACCACAACCCGCTTCCCGGGCAGGTGCCCGGGCTCGACGGCGTCAAGCAGTCGCGGGAGATGGTGAAGCAGGCCTTCCCCGATTCGACCAGCGAGATCGTCGCCCTGGTCTCGGAGGGCGACACGGTCGCCGGGACCCAGGTCCTTCGGGGCACGAACCAAGGCTCGTTCATGGGGGCGCCTCCGACCGGCCGGTCCATCGAGATCGTGTCCAACAACTGGGTCCGGTACGCGGACGGCATGGCGGTCGAACGGCGGGGCCTGGCCGACCGGATGGGGCTGATGCTGCAGCTCGGGATGATGCCGATGCCGCCCGGCACGGAGGGATGGAAGCCGGACCTGGCCTCACCCCCGGCCGAGGGTGACGTCCTGTCCCCCGAGGAGAACAAGACCTTCGTGCAGCGGGGGGTGGCGCTGCTGAACGAGGGCCGCCTGGAGGAGTTCCTCTCGATCGTTCACCCGAACGCCGTGGACCACACGGCCATCCCCGGGCAGTCCCCCGGGCCCATCGGGTGGCAGCAGCGCTTCGCCATGTTCGGCTCCGCCTTCTCCGACGCCGGGTTCGACATCCTGGCGCAGCTCTCGGAAGGGGACCTGGTGAGCGGCCACTACACGTTCCGGGGACGTCACACCGGGGACCTCATGGGCATGCCTGCCACCGGCAACGCCTTCGAGGTGGAGGCGATGGACATGATCCGGGTCCGGACGGCAAGATCCTCGAGCACTGGGGACTCATCGACATGCCGGCGCTGATGTCCCAGCTCGGCCTGATGCCCTCGCCGTGACGAAGGCGATCACGCTTCGTGGCCGAGCCCGTACCGCAGGAACAGGTGCGACCGGTGACGCTTCGCGCTGAGGAGCGTGGCCGCCGCCAGCGCCCGCGGTTCGAACCCGAACCCCTCCGCCAGGCCGAGCCGGCGGCGGCCCGGAGCTCTCCCGGCCACCCGGGGTGAGAGGGTCAGGAACAGCTCGTCGAGCAGGTTCGCTTCGAGGAGGCCGCCGGCGAGGGTGGGCCCGCCCTCGGTCAGGACGACGTCGTGCCCCTGGGCCCGCAGCCAGCCCAGGGCGTCCGTAACGGAAAGGGCACCGTCCCCGGCCAGCGCCACCGCCGAGCTCGCCGACGGGAGCTTCCCCCGCAGGGCCTCGGCCCCGGCCGCGGTGGTGAGGACGATGGCCCCCTCCTCGAAGGCCCGGTGCGAGGGGTCGACCCGGCCGCTCCGGGTCAGCACGACGAACGCCGGCCGGGGGTCGAGCCGAAGCACCCGCCGGAGCTCGGCGAACGCCCCGGAGGCGGCGGGGAAGACCCGCTCCGGCGTCCACACGTGCTTGGGTTCGGCCCGGACGGTGCTGGCCCCCACCATCACCGCCGACGCGCACGCCCGCAGCAGCCCCATCACGAACCGGTCGGCCTCGCTCCGCCCGCTGATCAACGACGGCGGCCCCTCCTCCAGCGCCACCACCCCGTCCAACGACGACACGAAGTTGGCGTAGAGCGCCGGCGGTT
>WNGK01008328.1_pt1 | contig 25870 bp, 23 predicted proteins | sample 5400601 | NCBI WGS metagenome assembly WNGK01 (sample SAMN13153376, study PRJNA577476) | soil metagenome | isolation source: 60 cm soil or saprolite under Garry oak tree replicate 1 | place: USA:California | collected 2016-06-15
GCAGGCAGCGCTCGACGCCGTCCGCGCCGCATTCCAGCAGTTCCCGATGATTCCGGCGCTCAAGGCCGCGATAGCGCACTACGCCGCCGATCCCGGCTGGGCCACCGTGCGACCCCCACTGGTCGAGCTCGATGACGCGCAGCAGCGCGCGCTGACTCGGGCACTCGATAATATGCGCTTCTCCATGCTAGGGCTCGCGTCGTGAAAAAGCGACACTGTTCGCGCTTCTCTTCAACTTCGCGGCGCAGATTGGACTAGACTACCGCGTAGCTCGCGAGAAGAATCCGATTGCCGGAAGTTTCCGGGGCAGGCGAGGACGGAATGACGGTAGGTACAGCAGCATTGCCTGCGGATGGCGCGGGAACGGGTCGGGTCCAGTCGCAGGAGGCTCCCCCGGGGTTCACGCCCACGCTCGATTCGATCGTATTCCCGGCATTCGTCCGCGAGCATCAGGACGAGCGGCGCGTCCGGCCCGCGCTGGCGGTGCTGTTCCGCATCGCCGTGGGACCTCATGCGGATTACTACGCGCGCCGGTTCGTCAAATACGAGCGCACCGGGCATAGCGTGCCAAGTTGGCACTGGCCGGCATTCGCGCTGCCGACGATATGGGCCTTTTACCGCAAGCTTTGGGCCTACGGCGTGGCCTGTGCGCTACTGCCGCTGGCGGGCGCCCTCGCCTTCACCCGCTTCGATTTCGAGTTCGGCGATTCGAGCCTGGCGTGGTGGGCCGGCGCGGTGCTGTGTGTGTGGCTGGTACCCGCGCTCGTCTCTGCGACTTTCGCCAACACGTTCTATCATCGCAGCATACGCGATCTGATTCGGCAGGCGGAAAGGAACACGCGCTCGGCCGAGACGGCGGCAAGCCGATTGGTCAAGCGCGGAGCAACCGACGCGTTGCTCGCCGCGCTGTTCGGTGTCGGGACGCTGCTGTTCGTGGGAAGCATCGCCGGGCCGCGGTTGCAGACTGCGTATCACGAGCACAGTATCCGCGCGAAGCTCACACAGGCGATCAGCGCAATGAAGCCGCTGCAGCGGCAGGTCGAGGACGATTGGACCCGCAGGCATTCGTTCCCGGAGCACCCCGACTATGGGGCTGTCCGTGCGCACGAGGGCTACGCCATCGTCCGGACGATCGACCTCAATGCGAGCAATGGGCGCGTACGCTTCGATTTCGGGCCGGCGGTGCCCGAGCTGCAGGGAAGATCCATTCTGCTGGCACCTGCCGTCGACGCCTGGCAGAAGGTGCGCTGGCTGTGCATCCCGATCGACATCCCGGTCTCGTACGTTCCTGCCGGCTGCGGACACTAAGGAACCTAACGGCGCGAGCCTCGCGACGAGGGGGGCGCGCGATCGTGGCGAGGGTGCTTGCGAGCGTCGCCCTGCTCCTTTTCGGGGCCGCGTCGCAGGCGGAGGACCCGCCTCCCTTCCGACAGGGACTGTGGCAATTCGACCGCACGGTCGGCGGACAGAAGCTGCAGACCCAAGAATGCACCAACCCAACCGAGCAGGCGAAACAGCAGAACGCGCTGCTCACCAGGAGTGGATGCAAATTCACACCGACCCAGCGCGCGGAGAACACCTACACATTCAGCGCCGAGTGCACCATCAGCGCGCCCGCCGGTGCCTCGGTCACGGCACGCTCGACCTCGGCTATGACGGTCGAGTCCGATAGCGCGTACAAGGTCGAGATCTCGACGACCGGCGCGGGAACGTCCACCAACGAAGTCCTCGTCGCGCACCGTGTCGGCGATTGCCCGAAGAAGTAGCAACCCGCGTTTTTGTAAGACGTTCGCCTACATATCGACCGGCCCGCGCAACGACCATGGCAGGACGCGTGAAATTTACGCGCCGGTACTAGTGCTGCGTTTTTTTCGGAGGTAGTCTTGCGTGCGCAGCGCTCGTTGCCGCGTCATCGCGTCGAGCGCGAAGTAAGACCGGACAACACCATGACTTCCGAGCACGGGCGGGAGACCGACGCGATTCGCTACGCCGTCCTGTACCGGCTCGCGCCGGGAATTCGCCACGGGCTGATGGGCGAGCTGCAGGCGATACAGTTCATGGCAGAGTTGGCGGCGCGCCAGCGCGACGAGCGTGGTGACAGCTCGCACACCATGGATGGATTACTGCAGATGGTCGCGCAAACGCGGACTACCGTGGCCCATTGCCGGTCGCTCATCGAGTGGCTGCGGCCGGACGCCGGCGCGACGACGGCGCTGGGCGAAGGCATCGCACAGTGCCTCAAGGTCGTCGGTGACGACTGGCCGCTGCGCGGCGTCGAGGCGACGACCGAGCTCGGCGCGGCGGATACGCTCGTCGACAAGGCGGCGCTGCGCGAGATACTCGCCGCCTCGCTCATGGCGTTGATCGACATGAACCCGGGCACGCTCGACATCGACATCCAGAGCGATGCAGACGCCGATGAAGTCGAGCTCAAGGTGAGCGCCCGCGCCGCGGACCGCCGTGCGACGATTCGCTCGGGCGCCGACGAGCGCAGATTTACCTGGGCCGACGTGCAGCTGCTCGCCAAGGCTCACGGCGTGTCCTGCTCGTGTCAGGCGAGCGGCGCGACCATGCACCTGCGGCGGGCCGCGCCGCCGCCTTAGGAAGCCCGACAGGCTCCCCGGGTCACATGTAGCGCGCGTTGCGGGGCTCGTGCGCAGCCTCGCGGGCAGGCTCGTAGGTCCGGCCGTAGGTCATGCCGTCGTCCTGTGTCGCGCGGTCTGCCGCGTTGTCATAGCCCGGCCGCGCAGCCTGGATGTCGAACGTCTGCACCTCATTGGTCCAGAACAGGCACACGATCAGCGCGACGAGAGCGACCAGGTTGAGGGCGGCGCTGGCAGCGTGCGAATATTCCCAGCGGCGCCGCAGCTCGAACCAGTCGCCGGGCAGGAACGTCCAGTTCGCTGTGACGCGGTTGACTGGTTGCGTGAAGGTCCAGAACACGAGCTGTGTGCCCGCGAGGCAAAGAAACGCAACCCATGCCAGCGCGAAGGCCGTGGGAAACTCGCGCAGGAGGAAGAGCAGAATCAGCATCGACAGGAGGGCGGCGACCACGACCAGCCTGGTGAACGACCAGCCGCGGTAGAGCCGCTGCACGGTCAGGTACTCGACGCCCGAGAGCCCGATCTTGTTGGGCAGCTCCAGTGCGTGCGCAGCAGCCGGCATCATCGCCAGCGTCGCCAGAAGCAGACTGACGACCCATACCGAATTGGTTGTCATGCCGATCTCCCTTTGCTTGCGGTTACATCCTGGGTCCAGGTGCGTCCCGAAAATGCCCGCAACAATTACAAACGAGGCCCTGGAACGGGTCCCAGGGCGTCCGGAGCAAGACTCGCGCCGGCAAAAGGAACTCAGAGGCGATGATCGCGGCGTGGCTCGCGCGCGGCGCATCGTCGCTTGTTTGCCCGGGAATGCGAACGACGAGATAATCAGGAACCGCAGCGCCCGTCGCAGCGGCTACCCCTCTGACCGGGATGAGTCGGCAGAGTTCGGGCCAAGGTCGCGACGCGCCGACAACGCGCCACGCCGCGGTGGAACGCGGCAGCCCGCCTTCCCGGGATCTGCCGGTCGCAGGAACCGGCTCGAGCCCTATGAGCCGCGAATCTCCCGTGCTGCCCGCGCCAGGATCTCCGCCACGCGCCGCTGCTCCTCAGTGGAGGCGTCGCCAAGCTTGGCGAGCGCCGTCCTCAATGCCCGGCGCGCGTCGCTGAGCTCGGCGCTCCAGCCGCGGGGGGTCTCGTCGCCCGCGTCGGAGCGGGACGCTTCTCCGGAAAATGCTCGGCGCACGTGCTCCATCTTCGCGCCCACCCATTCGAGCTGGGCGAAGATCGCATCGACGCTGCGGCGATTCTGCTCGAGGTAGGCGCGACCCTCCTCGCTGATGCGATAGAGCTTCTTCGCGCCCTCGGCTTCGACCGAGGCGTAACCGAGTTCCTCGAGATACGTCAGCGCCGGGTAAACCATCCCGGGACTGGGAGCGTAAAAGCCCCCGGAACGCTGCTCCAGCGCCTTGATGATTTCGTAGCCGTGTGAGGGCTTCTCGGCGAGGAGCGCGAGGATTACGAGCTGCAGATCATCGCCGCCGAGCTTGCGCCCAGCGCGAAAGCCGTGCCACCCGAAGCCGCGACTGCCGGCCATCGCGCCGAACAGTCCGCCAAGACCGTGACGGCGGATGTGGCGGCCACCACAACGGTGTTCAAGAGCCCAGAAACGTGCCGTAGAACAATGCATTGCAGACCCCTCAGGCAAGGCGAGCTACGCCCGCAAGATAGGTCTTAAGATATATCGTACGATATATTACGTCAAGCCCAACCCGCCAAAACAGGTATCCGGATCAGGACGCAGGCAACCGCGCCACGTTGACCCAGCCACCGCTCTGTTGCGAGGCGATGCAGGCTTCGATGAACGCCATCGTGTGCGCGCCGTCCTCGATGCGTGGATACGGAGATGCCGGCGCCGCTTCGCCGAGGGCGCGGGCCATCCGTTCCTGCGCGAGCTCGACATAGACATTGGCGAACGCCTCGCGCAAGCCCTCGGGATGGCCGCGCGGCGCGCGGCCCGCCGCCACGATCTCGGGCGAGAGAAAGGGATCGCCACGGCCTATGACGCGAACCGGCTCGCCCTGCAGGGCGAGCTTGAGATAGCTTGGCTCGCGATGCGACCAGTCGAGCATCCCCTTCTCGCCGTAGACGCGAAGCCGGATGTCATTCTCGCCACCCGCGGCTGCCTGCGTGACGGTAAACGTACCGCGCGCGCCGCCGTCGAGCTCGAACAGCGCCGAGACATAGTCGATGAGCTGGCGGCCCGGCATTAGTGCGCGCACGTCGGCGCACACCCGTGCAGCATTGCGGCCGGCGGCGAAGCACGCCAGGTGCTGAGCGTGGCATCCGATCGCGCTCATCACCAGGGCCAGGCCGCTGCGGCGTGGATCGAGCAACCATCGCAAGCGGTTGTTCTGCGGAGCGTCCTCGACCTTCGTAGCGAGCCCGCTCTGGATATATTCGACCTGCACCAGCCGCAACGCGCCCAGCGCGCCCTCGCGCACAAGCTCGCGTGCGTAACGCGTCATCGGATACGCCGAGTACCCATGGGCGATCGCGAACAGGCGCGCCTTGCCGCGCACGCGCGCGACGAGATCGCAGGCCTGCGCGAAGTCGTGCGTGACCGGCTTGTCGCAGAGAACGTCAAGCCCGGCATCGAGCGCGGCGGCCGCATACGGATAATGCGTGTCGTTCGGCGTCATGATCGCCACCGCATCGACACCATCGGTGCGGGATTTTTCGGCCGTGATCAGCTCGTTCAGCGTGCCGTAGCTTCGCGCCGGATCGAAGCCGAGCTCGGTTCCCGCCTGCCGCGAGCGCGTCGGATCGCTCGAGAAGACGCCGCCGACAACCCGCCAGTGCCCATCGAGCTCGGCGGCGGTCTGATGCATGCGGCCGATCCAGGTGGACGGCCCGCCCCCGATCAGCGCCAGCCGCAGCGGCCGGCCGAAGCGTTCACGCAGCCCTTTCATGCGCTCTCTCCCTTTTCTTGTTCTCGGTTCCTGCCGCGCCGACGCGCTCCTGCCCCAGCCCGTCCGAGGCGAGGTATTGATGCGCGAACGCGATCGCCATGCTGCCCTCGCCGACCCCGGCGGCGACGCGCTTGATCGAGCCGTGCCGCACGTCGCCAGCGGCGAACACACCCGGGAGACTCGTCTCGAGCAAATACGGGTCGCGCTCGAGCGGCCAGTGGCCGTTCGCACCGGCGACGAGGTCGGAGACGTCGCGGCCGGTGCACACGTAACCGCGCGCGTCGCAGATGATCGTTGGCGGGAGCCACGACGTCGTCGCGTCCGCGCCGATGAACACGAACACCGCCGCCGCAGGCTCGGTACGCATCTCGCCGGTAGCGCGATTCTCCAGCGCGATCCGCTCGACGTGGTCGGCTCCCTCGATGCGCACGATGCGGTGCCGGGTTCGTACTTCGATGTTGGCTTTCGATGCGAGCTGCTCGATCAGATAGCGCGACATCGTCGCCTCGAGCGAGGGGCCACGCACGAGCAATGTCACCGAACGCGCGTAATTGGCAAAGAACATGGCGGCCTGCCCCGCGGAATTGCCGCCGCCGACCAGGTAGATGTCCTGGCCGACGGTGCTGAGCGCTTCGGTGCGGGCCGCGCCGTAATACACGCCGCGTCCGAGCAACGCCTCGCTGCCCGGAACCTCGAGCTCGCGCCAGGCGACGCCGGTGGCAATGATGATCGTTTTTGCCGCGACGCGCTCCTCGCCATCCAGCTGCACCGAGCGTTCGCGCGTGACCGGATCGCCGTCGATGCCGAGCACCTCGCGCGCAACCAGGATCTCGGCGCCGAATCGTCTCGCCTGCTTGAGCGCGCGGCCGCCCAGCTCGTCGCCCGAAACGCCGGTGGGAAATCCCAGGTAATTCTCTATCCTCGACGAGGCACCGGCTTGCCCGCCCGGCGATTCGCGCTCGATCAGGATCGTGCGCAAGCCCTCCGAGGCTCCGTACACTGCCGCGGCGAGGCCGGCGGGACCGCCGCCGATCACCGCGACGTCATAGGTCACCGCAGCGGGTCGGGTCTGCAACCCGAGGCGCTCCGCCAGCTCGCGCAAGGTCGGCGTGACCAGACGCGTGCCGTCGGGAAGCACGACGACCGGGAACCTGTCGCCCGGCTGCGGCGGCGACACGGCGCCGGCGTTTCGATCGGGGCGGGTCGGATCGAGCCAGCTGAATGCGACGTGATTGCGCGCGACGAAATCGCGCACCTGGTGGCACGCCAGGTCGAAGCGGTGGCCGATGATCGTCACCGTGGCGGCAGGCGCTTCGCTCGCCAGCTCCTGCAAGTGGCCGATCCGCGTGGCCATGGTCTTGAGCAGCTCGCCGTTGAGCTTGGGACAACCGGCGATCAGCTCGCGAAAGTCAGCGGCATCGAATCCGCACACGCGCGAGGTCTCGAGCGCGCGCAGGCTCGCCACCGCCGGCGATCCAAGGAGCAGCGGCAGCTCGCCAAAATAGTTGCCCGGGTCGTAGACCGTGAGCAGGCGATCGGTGCCGTGGAACGCCTTGCGCACCTCGATGCGCCCTTCGAGCAACGCGAAGAACGACGGCAGCTCGCCCTCGTGAATGAGCCAGTCGCCGGGACGCAGGCGGATATCGGCGCCGCGCGCGGCGAGCGTCTCGAGCTCCGAGGCGGGCAACGAGGCGAACAGCGGAATCGAACGAAGCAGATCGGCAGTGATCATCGGAACGGTGGAAGCGTGACGGTCAGTGCCGGCGGCGCAGGCGCGGCATCGTTTCGAAGAATATGTTGTCGACGTAACACCAGCCCCAGTCCTCGCCGGGCTCGAAGGAGCGGATTACCGGGTGTCGTGTCTCATGGTAGTGACGCGTCGCGTGGCGGTTCTTCGAGTTGTCGCAGCAACCGACGTGCCCGCAGCTGAGACACAGGCGCAAATGCACCCAGGTGTCGCCGGTCTTCAGACAATCCTCGCACCCCGCAGCGGAGGGCGTGACGTCCCGGATCGTCTCCAGGTGCGGGCAGCTGTCGGGCATGGTCTCCACGTGGTTAGGGCAATACCTTCGTCTGCTTGACGAGCTCCAGCGTGTACGCCTTGCGATAATCGACGTCTCGCCGGATCAGGCCCGCCTGCGCCATGAAGTCGAACGTCTGTTTCCAGCGCGCGTCGGTCATCGTGAGAATGCCCTGCGTCGCGGCCTCTCCTCCCGTAACCAGACCGAAGTCCTTCATCCTTGCGACGCCGAAGGCGAGCAGATCGTCCTCGAGCTGCGGGTTGTCGCGCTTGATGAGCGCGTTCCCGGGAGCGGGATTGGCGAGGTAGCTCTTCCAGCCCAGCGCCGAGGCTTCGACGAAGCGCCGGATCATGTCCGGCTTGTCCTTCACCGTTTTCGCCACGGTAACGATCGTTTCCGCGTACGGCGGGTAGCCGTTGGTGGCAAGGAGGAAAACTTTCGGATTCACGCCGCCTTTCTGGATCGAGTACGGCTCGGAAGTCGCGTAGCCCTGCTGCGCGACGTTCTTGTCGGCCAGGAATTGTTGCACACTGAACGAATATGGACGCTTCTGCGCGTCGCTAAACCCGTACTTGGCCTTGAGCCACGGCCAGAAGGTCGTCTCGCTGGCCTGCCCGATCAGCAAGGTGCGCGTCTTGAGATCGGCGAGTTCCTTGACATCCGGATGCGCGATCATGACCGCCGGATCCGCCTGGAAAGTCGCCGCGACGGTCACCAGCGGCAGACCCTGCTCGATCGCATTGAGCGTGGCGATGTCGTAGCCCATCGCGAAGTCGGCCTGGCCGGCGAGCAGAAGCTGATAGACATTGACCTGCGGCCCACCCATCCGGATCGTCACGTCGAGGCCGTGGCGCTGATAGATCCCCTCGGCCAGGGCCTGATAGAAGCCGCCATGCTCGGCCTCTGCATACCAGTTGGTCACGAACACGACCTTGTCGGCGGCCTGAGCGCCGCCGGCCGTCACGCCGAGCAGGATCGCCGCGGCGACCATGCGCCACGCATCGCGCAGGCTCGAGAACATCGAGAGGATGGCGCGAGGAAGCGCTGCAGGAGTCATTGAAGGACCCCCACGCTTGCGGCCTCATTGGACAATTCGGCCGCTGCGCTGCCCCCAGCGGGGGCGCGATTCGCGCCTTGGGGCGGCCCTGCGTCGCTCATGCTTCGATAGGCTCCGTGGAATGGGTTCGATCATGCGAGGCATTGCGGGTTCCCGCATCGCGCCGGTCCGAGCCGCCCCGTTCAGTCTCCCTCACGGAGCTCGCTCTCGTGCCATCGACGCAGCGCGAGGCTCGCGGCCAGCGCGGCGAGCAAGGAGAGCACTATACCGGTCGCGGCGATCAGAAACAAAGCCGCGAAGAGTCGCGGGATATTGAGTTGCAGTCCGGAAAGCAGAATCTGGTAGGCAAGTCCCGAGGCCGTACCGCCGGTCCCGGCGACGAATTCGGCGACCACCGCGCCGATCAGCGCCAGGCCCGCGGAGACGCGCAGCCCCGCGAAAAAATACGGAAGCGCGCTCGGCACGCGCAGTCGCGCCAGCGTCTGCCAGCGTCCGGCCCGATACATTCGAAACAGGTCGGAGAGCCCCGGATCGACGCTGCGCAGTCCCAGCGTGGTATTGGAGACGATCGGAAAAAGGGCGACGATGGTGGCGCAGATCACCAGGGCGACAGTCGTGTCTCTGACCCAGATGATGATCAGCGGCGCGATGGCGACGATCGGCGTGACCTGCAGCAGGACCGCATACGGAAAAAGGCTAGCCTCGATCACGCGGCTCTGCACGAAGAGGAAGGCGGATGCGAGCCCGATGACGACCGCCAGCAGGAGCGCGAGCAGCGTCACTTCCAGGGTGAAGGCGAGCGAGCGCGAGAGCAGCGTCCAATCGCGCCGCAAGGTGTCGAGCACGGCGAGCGGCGAAGGCACGAGGTATGACGGCACATCGTACGCGGTGACAACCGCCTGCCACGCGCAGAGTAGCGCGACCCCGACCGCAAAGGGCGCGCCGTAGCGCAAGGCGATCGACCTCAGCCGGTAGCCGGTCACGAGCCTGCGCTTTCGCTGTCTTCCTCCATCGCCGAAGCGAGCATGGCGGACAGGCGCGCGCAATGTCCCGCGAACGCGGCCGACACGCGGAACGCATCGGTGCGCGGATGCGGCTCGTCGATCACCACTTCGTCGATGATTCGCCCGGGGCGCGGCGACATCACGAACACGCGCGTCGACAGGAACACGGCTTCGTAGATGCTATGGGTGACGAAGAGAATCGTCAGCGCCTCGCGGGCCCCGAGCTCGGAGAGCTCGCGATCGAGCCGCGCGCGCGTGATTTCGTCGAGCGCGCCGAACGGCTCGTCCATGAGCAGCAGCGAAGGTTCAGTGACCAGCGCGCGGGCGATCGAGGCGCGCATCTGCATGCCGCCGGAAAGCTCCCGCGGGTACGCGCGCCGGAAATGCGTGAGGCCGACCAACGCGAGCGCGCGCTCCACGCGCTCCGAAGCATCCGTCGCATCGGTCACCACAGCATGCCCCAGATCGAGCGGCAGGCGCACGTTCCGCTCGACGTCGGCCCAGGCCATCAGCGTCGCGCTTTGAAAGACGAAGGCCAGCCGGCGCGCCGGTCCCCCGTCGGATACGCCTGCATCGGGCCACAGGCGCACGCGGCCGCCCGACGGCGGGAGGAGTCCCGCAACCATCCTCAGGAGCGTGCTCTTGCCGCAGCCCGATGGCCCGATGATGGTCGCGAACTCGCCTTCGCGAACGTCGAGCGTCACGGGGTCGAGAGCGCGCACGCCGTTCGGGAAGACCTTGTCGGCGGCTGCGATGTTGATAGCGGTCATGTGTGTATCCCCACGCCGCCAAGGGGGCGCAGTTTTCGCCTTGGGGCGGCCCTGCGGCGCAAATGTGGATCCCCACGCTTGCGGCCTCATTGGCCAATTCGGCCGCTGCGCTGCCCCCAGGGGCGGAGCATTTCGCGCCTTGGGGCGGCCCTGCGGCGCTCATACGCGCGGTCGCGCGACGTCTCGCAATGCGCACGAATCTAGCACACGGTCGCGGCGCCCGTGCAAGGGCACATCCGCCAAGGCACCTTTGTGGATGACCGTCAGTGGGGCGGCGCGGGGCTTCGGCGCCGGGCATGAACCCATGTGAATTCCGCGCCGAAGAGAAAGATCTGCGCCGAGTAATACAGCCAGAGCAGCAATACGACGAACGATCCCGCCGCAGCGTACGTCGACGCGATCGCGCCATTGCCGAGATAGAAACCGATCGCCAGTCGTCCGAGATTGAAGAGTACTGCGGTCGTGAGCGCTCCGGCCCAGACGTCGCGCCAGGCGATCCGCACGTGCGGCAGCCACTTGTAGAGAATGGCGAAGAGAAGGGTGAAGGCGCCGATCGACACGACGAAATCGAGCAGGAAGACCAGTCCGGTGTCGGTCACGGAGAAGCGCCAGTAATGCGCCAGCGCGGCAAGCCCGCTGCCGACCAGCAGGGACACCACGAGCAGAAAGCCGATGCCCAGAATCAGGCCGAACGACAGCAGCCGTGCGTGCAGAATAGCGACAAGCCCGCTTCCCTGACGCGGTGGCGCTTTCCAGATGCGGTCAAGGTCGTCTTCGAGCTCGACCAGGACCGTCGTCGCGCCAACGAACAGCACCACCAAGCTGACGAGGGTCGCGGCGATTCCGTGCCCTTCGAAGGCTGCGGCGACCAGGAGTTTTTGCAACGCGTCGGCGCCGACCGGCCCGAGCAGCGCGCCGAATTGCCCGACCACCGCACCGCGCGCGGCGTCGACTCCGTAGATCATCCCCGCGACGGCGATGACGATGACCAGCAGCGGTGCCAGCGAAAACGCGCTGTAGAAGGCGAGCGCAGCACCCATGGTCGGGGCGCGGTCGTCGATCCACGCGATCGCGGCCTCCTTGAACATGGACAGATACTCGCGCAGCCGTAACATGTGCGTACTTTGCGCGCCGGAATCCCGCCCGCGGTCAAGCATGAACCACGCCCGGATCTCGAGGACTCCAAAACCGGGAGGGTACAAGCGCTGTCGGCGCCAGGGCCTCTTCGAAAAACGGCTTTCCCGGCAATCCTGACGCAGACAAACTTACACGCGCTGCAAGTTCTGCCGAAGCCTTGCGGGGGTCCTACATCCCAAGCATGCGGGGAAACCAGAGCGAGATCGAGGGAATGTAGGTGACCAGCATGAGCACGACGAACAAGACCCCGTAGAACGGCCAGATCCCGCGCATCACCTGTTCCATCGTGACCTTGCCGACCGCGCAGCCGACAAATAGCGTCGCACCCACCGGCGGCGTGAGCAGACCAATGCCGAGGTTGAGCAGCATGATCATCCCGAAATGCACGGGGTCGACGCCGAGCGTGGTCACGACCGGAAGCATGATCGGCGTGCAGATCAGGATCAGCGGTGCCATGTCCATGAGGCAGCCGAGGACCAGCATCAGCACGTTCAGCAGCATCAGGATCACTTCCTTGTTGTGGGAGAGCGTCAGGAAGAAGCCGGTGACCTTGGCCGGGATCTGCATCAACGCCATCACGTAACCGAAGCTCGACGCGCAGGCGATCAGCGTCATCACCATGGCAACGGTCTTGAGCGTCCGGTGCACCAGCCCTGGAAGCTGCTTCCACCCGAGATCGCGGTAGACGAACATGGTGACGAAGAACGCCCAGAGGCACGCGACCGCCCCGGCTTCGATCGCGGTGAACACCCCGGCGAGAATGCCGCCGATGATGATGACGATAGTGATGAGGCCCCACGTCGCGTCGATCGTGATTCGCACCGCGTCGCGCAACGGAACCGATTGCCCGGTCGGGTGCCGGTCGCGATAGGCGATGTAAAGACAGAGCAGGATCAGCGCCAGCCCGAGCAGCAGTCCGGGGACGATGCCGGCCATGAACAGGCTGGTGATCGAGATCACGCCACCCGTGGCGAGCGAGTAGATCACCGCGTTGTGCGACGGCGGCACCAGGATCGCCTGCACCGAGGCGCTGATGGTGACGTTGGTCGCGAACACGCGCGGGTAACCGACCTTCTCCATCTGCGGGATCATCACCGAGCCGATCGCCGAGGTATCAGCGACCGACGAGCCGGAGATGCCGGAGAGGAACGTCGTGGCGATGATGTTGACCGCCGACAGTCCGCCGCGCACGCGGACGACGCCCACGAGAACGTTCGCGAATGCGACGAGCCTCTTGGCCATGCCGCCTTCCGACATAATCGCGCCGGCGAGCACGAAAAACGGAATCGTCAGCATCGCCACCTTGGAGACGCCATCCGAGATCTTGAGCATCACCGCTTCGAGCGGAATGCCGATCCACATCGCACCTGCGATCGCCGCCAGGCCCAGCGAGTACGCGATCGGGATCCCGAGCGCAAAAAAGACGAACAGGCTGCCGAGCAGAATCGCGATGTCCATGGGAGCGACGGCTGCCCGGCTATTCGAACGGGGCCGCCGCCGAACGTGCGGCGTCGCCGGTGTCGGGCGGAGGCCCGAGCGTCAGATGCTCGACGATGAACAGGAACAGAATCGCGCCGCCGATGGGGATCGGCAGGTAGGTGATGCCCGTCGACAGGAAAGGAAAATCGGCGATAGTGTTGTACCAGGTCGCCTCGACCAAACGAGCCCCCCAAATCAACATGAACACCGCGATCGTCGCCATCAACAACTCGACGACGAAGTCGGTCACGCGCCGATAGCGTTCAGGCAGCGTATTCACCACGAGCCCGACGTTCATGTGCAAGCGCAGCCGGTAACAGGCGGCGGCACCGAAGAACGTGAGCACGATCGTAAGAAGCACTGCGGTCGGCTCCGGCCACGACGACGCGCTGTTGAGCACATAACGCGTGAACACCGCCCACGGGATCACCGCTGAGATCAGTACCAGTGAGACGCCGGCGATAACGACGCAGGCGAGGTAAAGCGCGTCCATCGCTTTGCGAAAAGACTGCGCCATCGATTACTCCTGTTGATCAACCCGTTCGGGCTGAGCTACTGATCTTCGCGAACGCGCAATGACAAAGGTCGTCGTCCCCGCGAAAGCGGGGACCCAGCGTCTTTCATCTCCACACGACACTGGATTCCCGCGTGCGCGGGAATGACGACGATCGGTTTCGCGAAGTCGATCTACTCCACCGCCTGGATACGCTTGACCATCTCGGCGTACTTGGGACCATATTTGTCCCATACCGGCTTGACCGCGGCCTGGAACGGTTTCTTGTCGGCGATTTCGGTGATCGTGATGCCCGCGGCCCTCGCCTTGTCCATCGCATCCTTTTCGTACTTGTTCCACAGCACGCGCTCTTCCATCTGCGCTTTCTTCACCAGCGCCTGATCCGCGGGCGACAGGCCGTCCCAGACCCGGCGCGACATCAGCAGGATCTCGGGCACGATCAGGTGCTCGTCCAGCGTGTAGTACTTGGCCACCGTGTAGTGGTTATCGAACACGAAGCTCGGCGGGTTGTTCTCCGCACCGTCGACCACACCGGTCTGCAATGCATTGAATACCTGGTCGTAGCCCATCGACACGCCGTTGCCGCCGAGCGCGTTCATCATGTCGACGAACATCGGGTTGCCCATGACACGGAACTTCATGCCCTTGAGGTCCTCGATGCTCTTGATCGGCTTCTTGGTGTCGTAGAGGCTGCGCGCGCCAGCGTCCATCCAGCACAGGCCCACCAGTCCGGCCTTGGGGTTGTTGGTGATCTTGTCGAGCAGCTCCTGCCCGATCGGCCCGTCGATGACCTTCTGCATGTGCGTCGTGTTGCGGAAGAGATACGGAAGGTTGAAGACGTTGAGATCGTCGACGACCGGGCCGAGCGCGCCCACGCTGACCCGCGCCAACGCCAGCGCGCCGACCTGCGCCTGCTCGATCGCTTCCTTTTCTCCGCCGAGCTGCATCGACGGATAGATCTGCACGGAGATCCGCCCGCTGGTCGCGGCCTCGAGCTTCTTGCCCATGCTGGCGATGGCCGCCACCGTGGGATAACCTTCCGGATGGACATCGGATGCCTTGAGCACCACGTTCTGCTGCGCCAGGGCCGGGCCGCCGAGAGACGCACTGATAACCGTCAACGCGACGGCCATCGCCATCCGCAACGCACTGCGCTTGTCGTTCATGGGATCCTCCTTCGTACTGTCGTGTTCTTGGCTGCGGTCCTCCGCCGTCCGGCCCTTGGGCACAGCACAGGTCAGACCACCTGACAACCTTACGACTTGACCAAACGACTAGGAAAGTAGCATCCCGCGCTCGCGCTGACAAGCGCCTGCTGCGCGCCCGGCCGGCGTCGGGTTCGTCCCCGCAGGACCCGGATCGCGCGACGATTTTCCCGGCAATATTCCGCGAACCGTTAAACTGTTACCTCATTCTCCGGTGGTTGAAAGCTCGTGTCGAGCAACGCGGACCCGCAGATTTCGGCAACTGTCATACGCCGATCCGCAGCCGTCCTCCGGACCCCTTCCTGAGACGGCTGCCGATGCAACGCAAGGCGTGGTTCGTGGCGGGCCTTCTGCTCCTCGGCGCTATCGGCGCGGTCATCCTTGTCGCTTATGGTGGGTTCCGGCCCGAGGCGCTTCCGGTCGTGGCGAGCTATGAGGACCTCACCGGCAGCGTGTTCTCCCGTTCGCCGCGAGAACCTTCTCGTTCACCGGGCGTTCGGGAGCTTTCGCTCCCGGACCTGCCGGACGCGAAGGGCATCTGGGGCGCGACGGGCCGCGACAGCGAAGGGCACATCTGGGTCGGTGTGTCGGCGGAATCGCCCGGTCACAGCGCTCATCTGCTCGAATTCGATCCGCAGGCGGCGGCCTGGCACGATCGCGGGTCCGTACTCGATCAGTTGCAGGCCGCGGGCCTCTACAGCCAGGGCGAAGGCCAGGTCAAGATCCATTCCAAGATCGTCCCGGGGGCCGACGGCTGGCTGTATTTCGCGTCGATGGACGAGGAAGGCGAGACGATCGAAGGCGCGGTGCCGCGCTGGGGTGGTCATCTGTGGCGCGTTCACCCCGACACGCACCGCTGGCAGCACCTGCTCGCCGTTGCCGAGGGCCTGATCGCGGTAAGCGGAGTCGGACGTTACATGTACGCTCTCGGTTACTGGGGCCACGTCCTCTACCAGTACGATACGACGACCGGCGCGAGCAGGCGCGTCGTCGTGGGCTCGGTACCGGGCCACGTCTCGCGCAACTTTCTTGCCGACGTCCGCGGGCACGCCTATGTGCCGCGCGTCGTCGCTGGGCCTGGCGGCAGGGTTTCCGCGGCGCTCGTCGAGTACGACAGCGCGCTCAAGGAAGTGGCGAGCACGCCGCTCGAGTCGTATTTCGGCGGTACCGCATCACCGCAAAACAATCACGGCATCGTCGGACTCGCGTACCTGGCGGATGGGCGTCTGCTGTTCACGACGCATCGGGGCCAGCTCTACCTGATCGAGCCGAAAGCCGAGGGGCCGGCGGCGGTCGTAGCGCTCGGCTGGTTTCACCCCGACGGCGAGACCTACGCGCCGTCGCTTTTCGCGCTGGACGGCGACAGCCTGATTGCCGGCGTGACGCAGCGCGGCGGCACCTATCAGTGGGTCGTCTTCGAGCTTAAGACGCGCATCGCCGGCGCCTTCGCGCTCGATACCATGGGCCTGCGGAGCGTGCTTTTGTACGGCTCGGTGACGCGCGACAATGCGGGCCGCGCCTATGTCGTCGGCTGGGCTTCGCGCGGCACCGGCGGCATTCGACCGCTCGTCTTGCAGATCGACCCGACCTGATGCCCGCGTCCGCTCAGCGCCCGAGCACGATGCGAATGGGGTTGCTGTACGCGGTCAAGGTCGCGTCGGGAGACTTGCGCACAACCGCTCGCGCCCGGAAGTAGGCGCTCGTCTGATCCGCGCCCGGCCGCAATTTCTCCGGTCGCCAATCGAACGTGTCTTCCGCGGGCGCGAGCTCCCGGAAGGCGATCCGCTCCGGCTTCCCTGTAATGCCATTGCCGAACAGCTCGATGGTGACGGGAAGTCCTCCCGCCCCCGCGCCGCGCTTGATCTTCACCCGCAGCGCGAGTCGAGCCGACGGCGCAGCGCGGATCACCTCGCCTGGAGTGGCGGGTATCACCAGATCCGGATGGAACGCCACGAAGTCGAACGCGCTCAGTATGCCACCGTGATCGGCCCAGAACGATCCCGCGCGCAGCGCGGAGAGCACGCCGCGCTGATCGCGCTGCGGAACGCGAAGATGCGTACGCGCGAACGCACACGGCGGATAGTCCAGCCCGTCGTTGTGGTAGTCGCTCACGGCCAACGCCGCCCACACGTTGTACCCGGCGTCGAGCAGCCGATCCCAGGTCCCGCCGGCCTCCGCGGCCACAGGGTCCCAGCGCGCCTGCGTGCGAGAGCGGCCGCGATAATCGCCAGGCGACGCGGCTTTCTGGTGACCCGGGCCGCCTTCGAAACCGATGAAGAGCCCCCCGACGTCGTTCCACGTCGTGTAGTCGCGATCGTTCTCTTCGGGGTCGAAATCGAGCCGACTCGGATGGTTATAGATCAGTGCGGCGTGATCGCGATCAGGGAGTTGTTGTTCGAGCCACTGCAACGCGGTGACCGCGTTCGCCTCCCCGGTCTCGAAGCGGGACTTGAACCCGGGAAGCACGGTGCGCTCCAGAGCCGGGTCCAGGAGAATGTTGACGTGCTCCCGGCCGCGATAGGGAGGGATGTTCCATTCCATGCCGGCAAAGAGCACCAGGTCCGGAAATTCTCTGCGCGCGGCGTCGATCTGCGCAAAGTATTCGGGACTCACGGCCGTTGCCCGCGGATCGCCATGGTCGGTGACAGCGAGCGCGTCGCAACCGTTCCTGACCGCCAGCGCGACCAGGTCCGGCAGCGCGAGTGCGCCGTCGGAAAATCGCGTGTGCGTATGACTATCCAGAACAATCACCGGGCCGATCAATCCCCACGGCACCGTCGTGACGAACTCAACCTCCGGCGAGCGCGAGCAACCAGCGACAAGACAGGATGCGCCGATGAACACCGCGAAGATGTTGCGCATCTTCATTTCAAGTCGGTGCGGTCGATGCGCATCCAGCGGTCTCGCCAGGGCGGTTAACCGCTGTTGCGCAAACCCGCCGCCAGTCCGTTGATCGCCAGGTGGATGCCACGCTTGGTGCGCTCGTCGGTCTGGCCGGAGCGGTAGCGGCGAAGGAGCTCGACCTGAAGGTGATTGAGCGGATCGAGATACGGAAAGCGGTTGCGGATGCTTCGCTCGAGGGTCGGAATCGCCTCGATGCGCGCGAAGCCTTCCTCGGCTGTCTGCGCGCGCAGCACGTCGCCGAGAACCCGGCCGAGCAGACGGGTGTCTTCCTTGAGCGGGAGATCCTTGTCAGCCTGCGCGTCCATCGGAGCCGATTTTAGCCAGTTTGCTTAGGCGTTGCTCGATGCATTATGCTGGCACGCACTGTCCCGGAAGAGCTTCGCCTCACCGCTCGAGCGCGCGAGCGCCGCCACGCGGTTCACGACTGCGTTGCGATTCTTTAACTCAGCAGCTAACGCGGTTGCCTAAGCAGTCGCCAACACAGTCGCCAAACATGACCACCTCAGCCCCGTCCGACACCTGGCAGGCGCTGCTCGACCATCGTCGCTCGCTTGCCGGACGGTCGCTGGCCTCGTTGTTCGACGCCGACGACGCACGTTGTGCCCGCCTGTCGCTAGTCTGGGACGACTGGCTCGCCGACTGGTTGGATCGCGGCGCTCTTCGCCGGCGAGAAGATCAATCTCTCGGAGCTGCGTCCCGCCCTTCACACCGCGCTTCGGCAGTCGGGCGATGCGCCGCTTCTGGTCGACGGTGCCGACATCATCCCGGCGATCCGTGCGACGCAGGCGCGCATGCGCGCGCTCGCCATTCAGCTGCGCGGAGGCCTGAGACTGGGCGCGACCGGACGACCGATCCGCAGCGTCGTCCACATCGGGATCGGTGGCTCGGACCTCGGGCCAGCGCTGGTGTGCGAGGCGCTCACCGACCCGCGCGCCTCGCCGCGCGACGGCATCGACGTCGTCTTTGTATCCAATGTCGACCCGGAACATCTCACGCGCGCGCTCGCCGGCCTCGATCCCGCGACCACGCTGTTCATCGTCACCTCCAAGACGTTCACCACGGTCGAGACGCTCCGGAATGCGCAGTCCGCCCGCGAATGGCTCGCCGGAAACCTGGGCGGCGGCGGCGCGCTGGCGCAGCACTTCATCGCCGTCACCGCCAACGTCGACGCGGCGCGTGCGTTCGGCATCGCGGGCGCCGACGTGCTGCCGATGTGGGACTGGGTCGGCGGCAGGTTTTCCCTGTGGTCGGCGGTAGGGCTCGCCATCGTGATGCGCTGCGGCTGGGATGCGTTCGCCGCGCTCCTCGCCGGCGCGGCGAGCATGGACGCTCATTTCCGGGAGGCGCCGGTCGAACGCAATCTGCCTGTGCTCCTGGCGCTGGTCGATTACTGGAACGCGCAGGTGCTCGGTCACCCGCAGCGCGTCGTCGCGCCGTATGCCCACGCGCTGGGGCGCTTCCCCGCGTACCTGCAGCAGCTCGCCCTGGAGAGCAACGGCAAGTCGGTGCTGCGCGACGGCGATGCGCTCGGCCACGCCAGCGCCCCCGCGGTCTGGGGCGGAACGGGCACCGACAGCCAGCACGCCTTCTTCCAATGGCTGCATCAAGGCACGCACGCCGTGCCGGTCGAATTCATCGTGCCCCTGCGCGCCGCGCATCCGCTAGGCGATCAGCAGACCCTGCTCGTCGCCAACGCGCTGGCGCAGGCGCAGGCGTTGATGGTGGGCAAGTCGCTGGCGGTCGTGCGTGCCGAGCTCGCCGCCAAGGGCTTGCCGCCCGAGGGCATCGAGCCGTCGACGACGTTGCTCCTGCCGGAACTCAACGCACGCCGCCTCGGGCAGCTCCTCTCGCTCTACGAGCACCGGACCTTCGTCGAAGGCGTGCTCTGCGGCATCAACTCGTTCGACCAATGGGGCGTGGAGCTCGGCAAGGCGCTCGCCGCACCGCTGGTGAGCGCGCTCGCCGACGGGACCCCGCCGGACGGCGCGGACGCGTCAACACGCGCGCTCGCTGCGTACGCCGGATCGATGCTCCGCACGCACGGCCCGTGACCATCGTTAGGGCAGAGCGTCGATGACCCGCGTGAGCTCGCCGACTTCCACGGGCTTGACGAGATGAAAGTCGAAGCCGGCTTCGCGAACCCGCCGGCGATCCTCGTCCTGCCCGTAGCCGGTGAAGGCCACCAGCGTTATCTGCGCGAGCGCGGGCGCGCTGCGCAGCTCTCGCGCGACTTCGTAGCCGTTCATTCCGGGGAGGCCGATGTCGAGCAGTACCGCGTCGGGCTGGTAATCGGTCGCCATCGGGAGCACCGCCCGGCCGTCGTAGACCGTCCTCACCTCATGGCCGAAAGTCTCGAGCAGCAGCGACAACGTGTTGGCGAAGTCGCGGTTGTCGTCGACGACGAGCAGCCGGCGTCGGGTTCGAGGGTGAGTCTCCGGCTCCGCCGGCAGCATTCGCGGCGTCGCGGCGCGGCCGAGCGCAAGCGGTAGCCGCACGACGAACTCGCTGCCGTCCCCCGCCCCCTCGCTGAAAGCGGCCACCGAGCCGCCGTGCATCTCCACCAGGCGCCGGACCAGCGTGAGGCCGATGCCCAGTCCGCCCTCGGTGCGGTCGAGCGAGCGATCGCCCTGCACGAAAAGATCGAACACCCTGGGCAGTAGCGCGGCGCTGATGCCGATGCCATTGTCGCGGACGCGCAGGAGCGCGACGTCGTTCTCCCGCCGCGTCTCGAGGGAGATCCGCCCGCCCTCCGGCGTGTACTTGACCGCGTTGTTGATCAGGTTGAGAAGGACCTGTGAAAGGCGCGTCGCGTCGGCGTCGAGCGGCAGCGGCTCGTCCGAAAGGCGCAACTCGACCGCGTGCCTGCGTGCCTCGAGCAGCGGCCGGCACGATTCGAGCGCGTGCGAAACGACCGCGTTCAGGTCGAGAATCTCCTTCTTGAGCGCAATCTTGCCCCCGGTGATCCGGCTGACGTCGAGCAGGTCGTCGACGATCCGCGCGAGGTGCCCGACCTGACGTTCGACTACGGCGCGCAGCTCCGTCTGGTCGGACGCTGGGCGGCTCTTCATCAGAGCGAGCGCATTGACCATGGGCGCGAGCGGATTGCGCAATTCGTGCGAGAGCATGGCCATGAACTCGTTCATCTGCCGCTCGCTTTCCTGTAGCGCCTCGAGTCGCCGGCGCGTGGTCAGGTCGCGCGCGACTTTGGCGAACCCCTGCAAAGCACCGTCCCAGCCGCGAAGCGCCGTGATGATGACGTTCGCGGCAAACCGGCTGCCATCCTTGCGCACCCGAAAGCCTTCGTCCTCGATCCGGCCTTCGCTGCGCGCAACCATCAGCTCGTGCTCGGGCCACTGTCGCGCGATGTCCTCGGCGGTGTACATCTTCGAAAAGTGGCTGCCGATCGCCTCGCGCGCGGTGTAGCCGTAGATCGTCTCCGCGGCGGCGTTCCAGGCCGCGACTTTGCCCGCCCTGTCCAGCATGATGATCGCGTAATCCTTGACGCCATCCACGACGAGACGGAAGCGCTCCTCGCTCTGGCGCAGGACCTCCGCCTGCCGCTCGTGCTCGGCGAGCTCGGCGCGCAGCGACTGATTGGCGACCTCGAGCTCCAGCGTTCGCTCCTCGACCGAGAGCTCCAGCCGGGCGTGACTGGCGCGCAGCGCCCTCATAGCGCGCTCGCGCTCGCCGATCACCGCGCTCAAGACGAGGCCTGTAATGACCAGCGTACTGGTGTAGGCGAGCAGGAACAGCAGCGAGGTGTTGGTCGCTCCGAGCGCAAAGACGCCTTGACCGTGCAAGGTGTGCCAGATGGCGATCGCGCAGACGATCGTGGTCGCGGTGGTCACCTCGCGTCGGTCGAAGCGCAGCGCGACCCAGATCATGAACGGGAAGGCGAAAAAGGCCAGCGGCAGCCCTTCCCCCGCGGGCGTCGCGCCCCTGAAGATGAACATCGTCGCCAGCGCCAGCGATATCGCCAACGTCGCCGCTTCGAACGCCTTCGACAGCGGCCACCGCGGTCGTTCGCCCAGTGCCCACGAGATGACGAGCGGCGCGACGATGAGCATCCCCGAGGTATCGCCCTGCCACCACGTCCAGGCATTGAGGGCAAAGTCGGACCATGGCATCGCGCCCGTCAACCCCAGCGACACGACGCCGACCGCAGCCGCGATCAATGCGCCGAATGCGCTCAAGACCATGAACCTGAGGACGTCCTCGACGCTGCTGAAATAGCCCGAGCGCTTGAGCGAGCGCTGGATCCAGGTCGCCGCCGCGACTGCCTCCAGGGTGTTGCCGGTGGCGATCAGGACGGCAACCAGCGGCGAGCCCTCGACGGTCAGGTTGGTCAGCGCGGCACCGAGCCAGATCCCGGGCCAGACCCGGACGCCGAGAAGCAGCAGCGCGGCGAGCGCGATGCCGGAGGGTGGCCACACCGCCGTGGCATATCCCGGAGGAATCGCCAGCAAGAGGGACAGCTTGGCCGCCACGAAGTAGGCGGCGGCGAGCAGGACGGTCCAGCCCGCCTTCGAGCCGAGGCCCGACCCCATCGTGCGATCAGCGCGGCGCGTTCATCGCCGAGCCCGCCGCGACTTGCCGCTCGCGGTCGCGCCCGGTCGAAAGCGGGCGTGCCGGCTCGGCGAGTTTCCGGCCTGCGGCTCGCCCATATGCGAGGAATCCAGATAGAAGGCATCGACCGAGGATGCGGCCGCCGGTCGGGGTCGCCTCGACTTTCTCGCCGCACGCGAGCGCGCCGCGCCCACGAGCACGACGACGGCGACAACCGCGACGAGGGCGGGCAGCCAATACGGCGCCAGGCTCCACCAGTCCATGACTTTCTCCAACAGCACGTCGGACCCATTCCCCGCAGCAAAGACCGTGCTCATGTCGCACCGCTACCGCGCCGGGTCCGATCGGGCGCCCACATTGTCTACCAATCACAGACGCGCGACAACGAGTCGGAAAAACTTTAGCGCGCTACCGCCTCCCGCAGCGACTGGGCGAGCTGCCAAACGACCGACGCGTACAGCCGGCTGTGGTTGTAGCGCGTCAGTACGCGCCAGTTCGGGAACACCAGCCAATAGGTCGGGCCGCTCTCGGCCTCCAGCATCAGCAACCCGACAGGATCGGAGGCGAGGTCACCGGGGATGCTGAATCCGCTGATCCCGTCGTGCGTCCAGTCGGCGAGCGAACGCGGCTCCGCGACGCCACCTTCGAAACGCCGCAGCACCGGGTCCGGATCTTCGGCGTCGACGCGCGCAGGCGTCATGATCGGCTGGTCCTCCCGCCAGCCGTGGCGTGCAAGATAGTGCGCGACGCTGCCCACCGCATCGTCGGCGTCGTTGGCGAGGTCGATCCGCCCGTCGTCGTCGAAGTCGAGCGCGTAGGCGCGGATGCTACTGGGCATGAATTGCGGCAGACCGATCGCGCCGGCGTAGGAGCCCTTGGGCGCGAGGGGCGAGATGCCCTGCTCGCGCGCGAGAAGCAGGAACTGCTCCAGCTCACCGCGAAAGAAGTCCGCGCGGCGCGGGTAGTCGAATGCCAGCGTGACCAGCGCGTCGAGCACGCGGTAGCTGCCGGTGTTGCGGCCGTAGTAGGTCTCCACGCCCAGGATCGCGACGACGATTTCGGGCGGCACGCCGAATCTCCGCTGCGCGCGCTCCAGGGCACCAGCGTGGGTGCGCCAGAACTCGGCGCCTGCATCGACCCGGGCCGGGTCCAGGAATCGCGGCGCGAATTCGTAGTACTTCGGCGGCGACACCACGGGACGGTTCATCGCCGCCACGACCTGCGGCTGGTGGCGTGCCTCGGCAAACAATTGACGCAGCGCCCGTGCGGAGAACCCGTGCTCGGCGCTCATCCGGTCGATGAAGGCGCGAACCTCGGGGCGCTGCGCGTAGCCGCTCGAGGTCGCCAGACCCGCGTGCGGCGCGGCAAGGAGCAACGCGGCACTTGCGCACAACAAGGCGCTGCGCCCGCGCATTGTCCTCTTGGCTTTCATCCGGTTTCAACCGCGGCGGATGGTATCATCCCGGCGCCTTCGCCCGGCTCTAGGCGCCCTCAGGTGCCTCCAGGTGGCTCGTCCGCGCATGCTCTATCCGTTCTTCCGTCCGCTGCTGTTCGCCCTCGATCCGGAGACCGCACATGATCTGACCCTGGCGGGGCTCGACGCGGCCGCGTCGATTGGCGCCGCGCAGCTCACCGCGCCGCGGCTGCCGCCTTCGCCGGTCGAGGTCATGGGTCTCAAGTTCCCTAACCGGATCGGGCTCGCCGCCGGGCTGGACAAGAATGCGTCCCACATCGACGGTCTCGCGGCGTTGGGATTCGGCTTCATCGAATGCGGTACGGTGACGCCACGCGCCCAACCGGGGAACCCGAGGCCGCGACTGTTCCGTCTGCCGGAAGCGGAAGCGCTGATCAATCGTCTCGGCTTCAACAACGGCGGCGTCGACGCATTTGTCGCCAACGTCCGCCGCGCCCGGTTCGGGCCGAGGAGCGGAGGCATCCTTGGCCTCAACATCGGCAAGAATTTCGACACCCCCAACGAGCGCGCGTTCTTTGACTACCTGACTTGCCTGCGCGCCGTTCATGGCTACGCGAGCTACGTCACCGTCAACATTTCATCGCCGAACACGACGGGCCTGCGCGAGCTGCAGGCCGACACCGCGCTCGATGCCCTGCTCTCGGCGCTGAAAGCCGAGCAGACGAAGCTCGCCGATCTCCATGGCAAATACACGCCGCTCGTGGTCAAGATCGCTCCGGATCTGGAGGCGGAGGAGATTGGCCGCATCGCGCGCACACTCGTTCGCCACCGCATCGACGGCGTGGTGGCGACCAACACGACGGTCGATCACGCCGCGGTCGCCGGGCTGCCGCATGCTGCGGAGGAAGGCGGCCTGTCGGGCAGGCCGCTCAAGGACAAGTCGACGGCAGTGGTCCGGTCATTGGCCGCGGCGCTCGATGGAGCGTTGCCGATCATCGGCGTCGGCGGCATTCTGTCCGGGCCGGATGCCAAGGAGAAGATCGCCGCCGGCGCGACGCTGGTCCAGATCTACACGGGCCTGATCTACAAGGGTCCGGAGTTGGTCGCGGAGATCGCCCGCGCGCTGGCGGCGATGTAGCCCGGCGGTGAGCGCGCAGCGCGATCCCCGGGAAACAGTGTGTGGGCGGTCTTCTTGCCCCGGGGTTCGCTCCACTCACCCCGGGCTACGGCCGCAAGTGCACGAGCATCTTCCCCTCGCCTTCGCGACAAGCTCGCCGTGCTGGTTGCGGCACTCGCCTGCGACGACAACGACGCCGGCGTGCTGCTTCGGCTTGGGGTGCTTCTCGGTAATGGTCTACGTCGTGGTCAGCGTGTCGCCGGCGCGCACCGGCGCCTTGAACCGAGCGCTATGTTCAAGGTAGGCCATCGCCGTCCCGTGAAAGTGCATGCCGACCGGCGCACCCATGATCGCGCTGGTGATCACGCCGTGGAGATTCGTCGTCGACGTGATGCGGGTTGAAGTCGCCGATCAAGCCGGCACCGAGGACCAGATGCGTATCGGTGATCGTCATGCGGCCACTGAAGAGCTCGCCGACCTCGACTTCATCGAACCATTTACCCTGGACGTTCACTGACTCCGCGCCAGCGCTGCGTCGGATGACCGCCGGGCTCGTGGCGAGCGGAGTTCAGCAGGCTAAGCCGGCTGTTCGCCGAACTTCTCTTCGAGCGAGGCCATCATGCTGACGAACGCGCGATCGACCAGCGGCTCGGCTTCGACCAGGCGCGCGCGATCCTTGCGGAAGCGGTCGGCCAGCTCGTCGGCGGTGAGCGAAACGGCCTTCTGGCCCTGCCGGTTGGTGAACAGATACGTCCCGCGAAGCGGGCTCACCCAGGCGAGCTTGGCGAACGCGAGCTGGCCATCCTCGCCCTCGAATTCGATCCACATCCCGCGCTCGAGACTCGCTGCCAGCTCGGCAAAATGGTCCTGCACGATCTCGACCGCAGGCTCCGGAGCTGGCGGAGGCGGCGGTGCAGGCGCCATCGCCTCGGCCAGCGCTCGCGCCTTGGCCGCCGTCTCGCTGTCCCCCTTGGCGCTCGCCTCCTCCGCGGCCGCGGCGGCGGCCTCAGCCACCGCGGTGGTCGGCATCGGCACCGACGCGAGGCTCGGCTTCACGGAAGCCGCGTGTGCCTCGACCAGGTTGGACATGAACTGCTCGCGCTCGCCGGGCTCCCAGGCGACGTTCTGCAGGCCGCGATGCAGGCGCTTGAGCAGGTTCGGCAGCATCGC
>WNGK01005455.1_pt1 | contig 25866 bp, 23 predicted proteins | sample 5400601 | NCBI WGS metagenome assembly WNGK01 (sample SAMN13153376, study PRJNA577476) | soil metagenome | isolation source: 60 cm soil or saprolite under Garry oak tree replicate 1 | place: USA:California | collected 2016-06-15
TCGAAAACGCCATCGCCCCGTCCTTTGCTCGGCGTTTACGCGAAGTTGTAGTTTCCCGCCAACTTCGGAACGAACCTCAACCGACTGGATTGTTCGGCAACCTCGATCTTGTGAGTTTGCTACTGCTTCGCGTGCATGCCCAAATTGCGCGAAGACAAATGAATACTGATCGCAAGTTGTTTGATTCGCTCCCTCAGAGCCCTGACGCCTGTTGAAGCGTTGCAGACTCGAAGTCGGTCAACTCTAATTGTTCGACGCGTTAGGGCTTCAAAGTCAAACTACGCCCATCAAAATAAGGATCAGCACGATCAATAAGATCAGACCGAGTCCGCCGCTCGGATAATAACCCCAGCCGGTGCTATATGGCCAGGCAGGGAAAGCTCCGATCAGCAGAAGCACGAGGATAATCAGCAGGACTGTTCGCATTTAAGGAGGTTATTCGGGCGGACAGCGAAATGGCAATGTTTTATTTTTCCATGTCATTGCAGAGGGCGTGTCCTTTCGCCTAAAGCATGACGCTGGTTATTTACGTCCAATACCTGGATTTCATAAAAAGAATGGGCGCAGACCATTGTTCCGGTTGAGAACAGCCGCCTCTTTTCCGAAAATCTCTTGCAGGCACGCACTGCCAACTTATTATTCGGCAGCAGTCCCGAGTGTGTCCTAGTGGATGCATCGGGAAAATTTTTTGCCCATTTCCAATTTCGATGGCGAACACGATTTTAATCGGCGCGCAGTGGGGCGATGAGGGAAAAGGCAAAATCATCGATGTGCTCACGGCCAGGGCTGACATTGTTGTCCGCAGCCAAGGCGGCAACAATGCCGGGCACACGGTCATTCATCGCGGCGCCAAATACATCCTGCACCTTATTCCTTCGGGAATACTCCGGAGTGGAAAGATTTGTGTGATTGGCAACGGCGTAGTTGTCGATCCTCTCGCGCTCATTGGGGAAATCGACGGTCTACGCAAATTGGGAGTTAAGATTGGTAGGAATTTACTGATCAGCAATTGCGCTCACTTGGTTTTGCCTTACCACCGGCTGCTCGACGAGCAACGCGAGCTACATAAAGGCCGGGCCAGAATTGGCACAACAAAACGCGGAATCGGCCCGGCCTACGGAGACAAGGCCGCGCGCACCGGTCTACGGATGTCCGATTTGATGCAGCCGATTGTTTTTTCAAAAAAACTGCAAGCCAAGGTGCTCGAAAATAACAGAATCCTCCAAGCGCTCGGGGCAAAGCCGATTAGTTTTCGTGAAGTCAACGAAAGTTATCTCGCGGTTGGAGAAAAGTTGCGCCCATTCATCGGGAACACGGTGGTCTACCTTCATCGTGCCCTTGAGCGCGGCAAAGAAATTCTCTTTGAAGGAGCGCAAGGCACATTTCTCGATATCGATCATGGGACGTATCCTTACGTCACCTCATCAAACACGACCGCAGGTGGCGCATGCACAGGCACCGGCGTGCCACCGCATCGAATGGACCGAGTGGTTGGAGTAATGAAAGCTTACACGACGCGTGTGGGTGAGGGAGCGTTACCCACCGAAGATCGACAATTCACCGAAAGACTCCATGGTTTGGGACGCGAATTTGGAGCCACCACCGGTCGTAAACGGCGCTGCGGCTGGTTCGACGCCGTTGCAACCCATTATGCGACCATGATTAATGGCATCGACGAGCTCGCGATTACGAACCTTGACGGGTTGGACGATATCGATCCGATTGATGTCTGCGTGGCCTACCGATTGAATGGAAAACGCTTGAACGTCCCTCCATCCGACGCAGCCCAGCTCGCTAATTGCAAACCGATTTACAAACAAGTACGCGGCTGGAACAAATCGACGCGTTCCGCGCGCAAATTTTCTCAGTTACCTTTGGCGGCACAGAATTACGTTAAATACATTTCCGAAATAACGGGCGCAAAATTGTCTATGATTAGTGTGGGTCCGGAACGTGGTGACACAATCATTCTGTAGTCATGCCCCCGACCGAGATCATTCCGCGCCATATCGCCATTATCATGGATGGCAACGGCCGCTGGGCCAAAACGCGGGGTCTCCCGCGCATCAAAGGTCACGAAGCGGGAGCCCAGGCCGTTCGTGAATGCGTGGAAGGCTGCGGCGATTTGAAAGTCGAGTATCTTACCCTTTACGCGTTCTCGGCGGAAAACTGGCAGCGTCCCAAAAGCGAAGTCTTCGCTCTGATGCGTTTGCTTGAAAAGTTTTTGAAAGAAAAGATGCCGGAGTTGGTGGAGAAGAATGTTCGGCTCCAGGCGATCGGTCGTTTGACCGATCTTCCACAGAGCTCGCAGAAACAACTTCACAAAACGATCGAACAAACCGCCGGTAATAACGGACTCACTCTTATTCTGGCGCTGAGCTACGGCGGGCGACTCGAGATCATCGACGGCATCAAAAGCTTGCTTCGCGCAGTTGAGCTCGGTCACATCGACAAAGGAATGATTGATGTCGAGATGTTTAGCAAACATCTTTACACCCGCTACTATCCCGATCCCGATTTGCTTATTCGCACTTCGGGAGAAATGCGCTTGTCGAATTTTCTTCTCTGGCAACTCTCGTACACCGAGATGTATGTCACGCCGAAATTGTGGCCGGACTTCACAAAGAAAGACCTGTTTGCCGCAGTAGAAGAGTTTGGCCGGCGGCAACGCCGCTACGGCGCGGTCGAATAATTTTGTAGCCGGGATCGGTGACCCCGGGCACCAATGTTACACAAGCGCTTCCGCAACTGAATCGGCAAGAGATTTGCCTTTTTGTGTTAGCATGAAGTGGCCATTCGATTGTCGAAGCAATTCGAGACCAATAAATTCTTCGATTGCTTTGGATCGATCGGTCAACAAACCGGCCGGGACTCCTTCGCACGTTCGCAAGGAAAGCGAGATTCTTTCTGCGCGTTTCATTTCTTTTGTCAGATTTTCTCTCGATCCAATTGGCGATTGCCCTGAGAGAACCTGATCGGCATAGGCACGGTAATCCGCAAGATTTTGCCAGCGCCGCATTCCGACGGTGGAAAAGGCGCTGGGGCCGATGCCGAGATAATCGTCGCCCGACCAGTATGCGCGATTGTGTCTCGATGAAAAACCGGGATGCGCGTAATTTGAGATTTCGTAATGTTCGTAACCGGCGTCTTCCAAGATTGACATCGTCGTCTCGAAAAATTCTGCATCGATGTCCGCGTCCTGGCGAAACTCGCCGCGTGACTGACGCAGGAAAAATTCCGTGTCTTCTTCATAAGTTAGGCAATAGGCGGAGATGTGTTCAGGCTGCAGCGCGATTGTTTTTTGCAGTGTCACTCTCCATTGCTCGATCGTCTGGCCGGGCAATCCGAACATGAGATCGACATTGATATTTGAGAATCCGGCGCCGCGCAGAATTTGAAATGATTTCTCGGCCTGGGGCGCATTGTGCTCGCGTCCGAGAAGTTTGAGCAAATCTTCGTCCCAGGATTGCACGCCGAGGCTGATGCGATTCACTCCGAGTTTACGCAAAGATGCCGCCTTCCGGGCAGAAACACTCCCCGGATTCGCTTCGACTGTCCATTCTTCTAACGCCGAGAGGTCGAGGCGCTGGCCAAAACCTCCGAGGAGGAATTCCACTTGTGGAGTGCTCAGGGCCGTTGGCGTGCCGCCGCCGAAATAGATTGACCTGGGCATTATCGCGAAAGCGGCGCATTGCTGGTCGAGATCGCGCAGGATGGCCTCACAAAATCGCGCTGTTTCCGAACGATCGAGCAAGTCCTTGTAAAACGCGCAATATGGGCAGATGCGCGCGCAAAACGGAATGTGAACGTAAATGTGACGAATCATGGCAACAGTTGCGCAGTTGTTATTCGCACGCTCACTCATAAGTTCGTCGTCACGTTGAAAAGTGCATTGTCGATGCGAAATGTAGCCTTTGTTTTTTTCTGCGCCATCACTTCCGCGCCCGGTCAAGGTCCGCATCTGGCTCCAACTCCGTCGATTATTTATGCGATCCACGATTCCAATGCGATCAAGGATTACAAAACGAATCCGCCCGTCGTACGCGCGATGGTCAATCGGCTCGTTCTTACTGCGACGGGGCAGCCCGATGTAGCGAGGGCATGGGCGTCGCTCGTTTCTCCGAACGACAGGATCGGAATTAAAATTTCCGCGGCGGGAGGCGAACTTTTCACAACGCACCATGACGTCGTGAATGCGATTGTCGATGGCCTCGTCGCGGCCGGACATCCGCGCAGCAGCATTATTGTTTGGGATCGTTCCCTTGGTGGAATTAAAGACGCCGGATATCGACTACAAATTGATGGTTATCAATTGAAAGCAATCGCACCGCGCGACGGATATGATCCGAAGGCAACTCTTTCCGCGCCGTTAATTGGGAAACTAATTTGGGGTGATTTTGATTACCGGAGCAACCAAGTAAAAATGCCGATCCTTTCCGACACTGAGAACACAAGCAATGTCAGTCATTTCTCGCGCATCGTTTCGACTGAGGTGACGAAAATTATCAACGTGCCGGTAATGAGCAGCAGTGAAATGAACGGCATCGCCGGTTGCCTTTACAATGTGACAATTCCAAACATCGACAACTGGCGTCGTTTCGCCCAGGGCTCTCGCTTCGGCGCGGAGAGCGTCGCGGAAATTTACGGCAACCCGCTCATCGGCAAGAAAGTCGTTTTCAATTTGATGGATGGCTTGGTCGCGCAATACGCCGGCGGGCCGCAGTCGCAGCCGAATTATGCGGTGCATCACGCTACGCTGTATGCGAGCAAAGATCCGGTGGCTTTGGATGCCGTTGCGTTGAAGCATCTGGAGCAATGGCGCGTGCGCGCGAGTCTGCCTGCCATCGGTCACACGGCAGATTACGTTGGCTTTGCCGCCGCGCTCGGTCTGGGCAACGCGGCGCCGAATCGGATCGAAATCAAAAGTATCGGACGATGAAATCGCGCCGACGCAAGAGGTCATGAGCGACCGATCCAGCGCCGCTACTCGGTTGCAGACGGCAATTCTGCGCTCCGTTTCGCGGTCGTTCTATCTGTCGATCCGATTTTTGCCGGTGCGCCTGCGTCAGCCCGTGGCGCTGGCTTATTTGCTTGCGCGGACAACCGACACAGTCGCCGACACCGCACGAATTTCAGGAACTCTCCGAAGGGAGACTCTTCAAACGTTAGCGAAAGCAATTCAAGGCAAAGCTTCGCAAGGTGCGGTTGTCGATCTTGTCGCTTCATTTGCACCGTTGCAGGAGCATGAGGCCGAACGAACACTTGTTGAATTGTTGTCGGATTGTTTGGAATGGCTCGGTCGCTTGGAGACGAGGGACTGTCTTGATGTGCGCGCGGTTTTGGAAGAAATCACGCAAGGTCAAATGCTCGACCTCCAGCGTTTTAGTGAAACGACAGAAATTACCGCACTTTCCACCGGAGCCGACCTCGATGAATACACGTTTCTCGTCGCAGGTTCCGTCGGCGGATTTTGGACGCGGCTTTGCTTTAGACATATTCGTAACTTCGCGTCGCGGCCAGAAAACGAAATGCTCACCCTGGGGAAATCCTACGGCATGGGACTTCAGTTAGTTAATATTCTACGGGATGCCGGAGCTGATCTCCGAGCTGGCAGATGTTATTTTCCGAACGACGAATTGATGTCCGCAGGTCTGAGTCCGGCGCAAATTCTCTCGGAACCGGAGCGCTTTCAGCCAATCTATCGAAATTGGATCGAGAAGGCTGAGCGCGGTCTGGAATCCGGGATGCAATACTCGTGTGCGATCAGGAATAGGCGTGTTCGCGCGGCGACGGTTTTGCCGGCCTTGATTGGGGCACGCACGCTTGCGCTTCTGCGCGAGGCAGGCGCAAGCGCGTTGCATCGCCGGATCAAAGTTTCGCGTCGCGAAGTGCGTCGGATTATTGCGTCGATCGCGATTGCATTTGGGTCGCGAAGAAAGCTCGAGGCGATCTTTCGTCGATTGCTGTAGCCGTCGCCCCGTGAACGACGCGATGTGTAATGTGAATAGCGCAGTCTGGGATGCACTTCGCAAAGTGAAGCGGCTACAAAAAATAATTGCGCTGCTTTTCGGTAATTGGCTTCTCGAGTCGCTCGAGCACCTGCAGCATGTCTTCCCAAACTTTTCGTTTTTCTGAAGGCGCCTGATTTCGAAGCAAGTAGGCTGGGTGATAAGTGATCATTAACGGTGTTCCGTTGTAGGAATGCCATCTGCCGCGCAATTCGCGCATCGTTCCTCGCGTGCCGAGCAAGCCTTCGACAGCAACAGCTCCGAGCGCGACCAGAACTTTCGGCTCAATGACGTCGATCTGCTCGAGGAGATACGGCCGGCATGTCTCCATTTCACGCGGCGTTGGCGGCCGATTGCCGAATGAACTCGACGGTGTGTCGGGCCGGCATTTCAAAATATTGGCAATGTAAACTTCCTCGCGGCCGAGGCCCATCGTCTCAATAATTCTCGTGAGCAATTGACCTGCGCGCCCAACAAATGGTTCGCCTTGTTTGTCCTCATCAGCGCCGGGAGCTTCGCCGATGAACATTAATTCCGCATCCGGATTTCCTACGCCGAAAACCGTCTGCGTCCGTGAGCAAGCGAGGTGTGGGCATTTTGTGCAGACGCGGACGCGCTCTCGAATCGGCGCGAGCAGATTCGCTTTATTCGGCGCAAGGAATTGTAATCGCTCAAGCGAGAGTCGTGAGGCGCATGGCAAGCGGTCACTCGTCTCGCGAATCTTCTCCAGCGCTGCGATAACCAAATCGAGAGCCGGCTCGTTCATTGAACCGATCATCCAAAGTTTTGCGCGCGCCTGCAAACTCTTTCATGATGACACTGCATGAGTTCTACACTAAGCGGTTATGATTACGATCTGCCGCGAGAATTGATTGCCCAGCGCGCGCCCGAGCGCCGCGAGGATTCCCGGATGATGGTACTCCGTCGGGAAGAGCAATCAATCGAGCATCGACGATTTGCCGAGTTGAAAATGTTTCTTCGCCCGGGCGATCTTCTCGTTTTGAACGATACGCGAGTGCTTGCCGCGAAAAAGTTGTCCAGCGATGGGGCGATTGAATTCCTGTTTATCGAAAGGATTGCCTCAAGGCGCTGGAAATGCCTGGTTAAACCGGGCCGAAAAATGCGTGTCGGCGCAACGACGACGATCGACAATGTAACTTTGCGCGTCGAGGAAATCTTACCGGAGGGCGAGCGCGTTGTCTCGCTCGATAACGATGTCGATCTTTACGCAGGCGGTTTGATGCCGTTGCCGCCCTACATTGGGCGCGAAAGCGATGAGCGGGATAACGTCCGTTACCAAACTATTTTTGCCGATGCGCCGGGCGCGCTTGCCGCGCCCACTGCCGGTCTTCACTTTACCCAGCAAATCCTGAGCGAGATTCCGCACGCCTTTATTACACTCCATGTCGGGATCGGAACATTTCTGCCGGTGCGATCTGAAAATCTGGCCGAGCATCGAATGCATGCGGAACGCTTTTTCATTTCAACCGAAGCGGCAAACAAGATCAACAATGCCCACCGTGTGGTTGCTGTAGGGACAACCACGGTGCGCGTGCTAGAATCAGCGAAATCGAGAGGCGGCAGGCTTCTTGCGCAAGAAGGATCAACGGATCTTTTTATTTATCCGCCATATCGATTCCGGGCTGTCCATCTGCTTCTGACAAATTTCCATCTGCCGCGATCGACGTTGCTCATGCTCGTCAGTGCGTTTGCCAGTCGCGAGTTCTTGCTTCGGGCTTATCAGGAAGCCATTCGCGAACACTACCGCTTCTACAGCTATGGCGATTGCATGCTGATTTTATAGCGCGCCGTCGCTGCAAGAACTTGTGCAAGTAACGGCGCGCCCGGCGGTCGCGCCTACCAGTTTCAGTGCGTTGTGTTATTCTTCGCGCCAAATGGACGATGTCGATCAACCAAAAGGCGAGTTGGTCATCCAAACAATCGCGATGCCCAAGGACACAAACGCAAATGGCGACATTTTTGGCGGCTGGTTGACGTCGCAGATGGACCTGGGCAGTAGCATCCTCGCGGCAAAAGTAGCGCAAGCGCGAGTTGTCACGGTGGCGATGGAAGGAATGTCCTTTCTTGAACCCGTTCGGGTGGGGGACACGGTTGCCTGTTACGCGTGGGTCGAGCGAATTGGGCGGACTTCGATAGTGATCCCAGTGGAAGTTTGGGTGCGGCGATACATGCATGGAAAACAGATTCGGGTTACGCGTGGCGTGTTCACTCACGTCGCCATCGATGACTCCGGAAAACCGATTCCGGTAAAACGCGGTGCCCCGTGAGGAATTTGCTATCGACCGCCGATCGATGACGCACTTTGCTTATCTATTCGAGCGATTCCCGTCATTTGGACAGACGTTTTGCTATCGAGAGGTCGCGGAGCTTGCTCGACAAGGCATGAGGCCTCCTATCTTCTCCATCCGCAAGCCGAAGGATGAGCCGCCCCAGGATTGGGACAAACGCGTTGTCCAGCGTGTCCATTACCTTCCAGAAGAAAAAGAATTGCTGGACGAGGTCCGCCGAGCCTCGCAGAAGCAAAAGATAACGCGAGAAGTCATCGCCGCATTGGATGAGTGGGGGAGGCGCACCGACTTTCTCCGTCTTTATCAGGCTGTTTATATCGGCCTGCGCTTGCAACGAATGGGCATTACTCATGTTCATGCACATTTTGCAGGAATGGCGGCACGCACCGCTTTTTGGATCCAGAAGTTCTTTGAAATCAGTTTTAGCTTTACTGCGCACGCCAACGACATTTTTGCGCCGCGAGATTTCGAGATCGGTCTGAACAAGCTTGTCGATGCAGCGCGTGTAGTCGGCACCGAGACCGATTACTCAAAGAAGTTTTTGCAAGAACGTTTTCCTGATTGCGCGGATCGAATCTACCGCATCTATAACGGCTTGAATCTTGCCGAGTTCAGACGCGCGGATTTTTCGTGTGCTTCACCAACGATCATTGCGGTCGGTCGTTTAATCGCCAAGAAGGGTTTCGCCGATTTGATCCAGGCCTGTCGATTGCTTGTGGAGCGTGGGAAATCATTCCGTTGTCAGATCTTCGGCGAAGGCCCGCTCGAGGAGAGATTGCGCCGGCAGATTGAGGAACGGAAACTGCAAAACTACGTGGAGCTGCCGGGCCTGAAGCCGCAACATGAGATCAGAAAGTATTTGGCGGCAGGAACTGTTTTTGTCCTGCCGAGTGTGATTGATCCCGAGGGTGGCATGGACAATCTGCCCACTGTAATCATGGAGGCGATGGCAACAGGCTTGCCGGTCGTTTCAACAGGGATCGGGGGAATTCCCGAAATGGTGATCGACAACGAAACAGGATTCCTCGTATCCGCAGGCGACGCCGATGGACTCGCTGATGCAATTGAAAAAGTAATTGTCGATCTTTCACTCGCGCGCGGTTTGGGCGAGAACGGCTACAGACGCGCCGTCGAATGTTTCTCGATCGAGAAAAATGTGCGCGAGTTGCTCGGTGCTATAACAAGTCCCGAACGCAATTGACGGAGTGCAGATAAACGTGGTGCGGTCCGCCGCGCATGAGTTCTTCGCTCATCAAGCTCACCGGATCGTTGCTGCCCGCCGGCATCAGTTGCGGCATGCGTTTCTCGCCCGGTTTCCCGCGTGAAACCTCAAGGAGATCACCGCACTTGGCACGGGCCACAACAAACTCCACTTCACGCGAGTTCAAAGCGATTTGACCGATAGGCTCCCCATTCCGCTCGCGCAGTTCGATGTCGATCTTGCGGCCGCTTGAATCGACGAATTGAAGCGCGTCATTACGTGTCGCCTTCTCGGCGTTCCAATTTAATTGGGCGGCGAGCCAACCGGCAAAGAGGACAGCGGTCGATCTAAAGCCCGGCGCGAAATCAATGCGCGCATTTTTCATTTTCGCGAAATGATGATGCGATGTCGGATGATCGAAGAATTGAGCGAGCGCGAAGCGAGCCTTGTCCAGCCGCGTCCAGTTCAAATCGCAAAGCACAATCCGCTGTTTCGCTTCCTTTTGTGCGGACTCAACCAGGCGCATTTGTTCGGGAAAATCCTTCCACGTCTGGCTGTCGTAAATGACGCGATCGACCCACGCCCACAACTGTGGGTCCATCGGTTCGCGAAATTCGCCCTGCCACCAAAGGTAAAACGGCAGGTCCGAATCCAGGTGCGAGAAAACGATGCTCGGCAGAAGACTTGTGCATGGTCCCTCGAGCAAAAATGAAATTTGGTCCGAGCAAATTTGTTGGCTCCCGGTGCGACTGGCATGACAGTGCGCGCTAATCCAGGCTTCCACGCGATTTGCTTTCGCTTTGCAATCAGCCCCAATGACAATGGCGCGACACGCGTGGTTCTCAGCAATCTTTGCAATGAGTTGCGTATTCTTTTCCAGTGATCCCGGCGCTTCGCTATAAACCGCAAGGTTGACCAAAGAGGCGCGCGTCGTCGCGCCTTCGCTCTGCGCCCACAGTTTCTTCAGCTCGCTGTCGATCTTGTCGAGCTCGACTTGCAGGCCTAACGAATAATTTTCGGTAATCGTAGCCATACGTCACAATCTCCGCCAGGCCCGCCCGTCGCGCGCGAGCAAATCGTCGGCTACTTCTGGACCCCAGGATCCGGCGGGATAAAAGAACAGATCCGGAGCATCCTTTTTTGCGCCCCACGCATGCTCGATAACGTCAATAAAAGCCCACGCTTCCTCGACCTCATCGCGGCGTGCAAAAAGCGTGGCGTCTCCGCTCATCGCGTCGAGCAGCAAACGTTCGTACGCTTCCGGACTGGCTTTCCCGAATGACGTCCCATAATGAAAATCCATTTTGACCGGCTCGACACGAAAACTCGCGCCCGGAACTTTTGCATGAATGCGCAGCGCGATTCCTTCGTCGGGTTGAATCCGAATGACGAGCACGTTTTGATCCCGTAAATCCTTATTAAAGAGAACAGCGGGCGCTTTTTTGAAGTGGATGGAAATCTCAGTGGCCGATTTCGGAAGGCGCTTGCCGACACGCATGTAAATCGGCACATCGGCCCAGCGCCAGTCGTCGATAAACAAGCGTAATGCCACGAAGGTTTCTGTTTGGGAATCAGGCTTCACGTTGGGCTCCTGACGATAACCGACAACTGGCTTGCCATTGATCGCACCCTCGGCGTATTGGCCACGCACAACGTTCGTAGCGACCTCACTCTGCGCGAAACGGCGAAGGGATCGGACGACTTTGACTTTTTCGTCACGAATACTATCCGCGCTCAAGTCCATCGGCGGCTCCATTGCGACAAGACAAAGAAGCTGGAGCAAATGGTTTTGCACCATGTCGCGCAAGGCGCCTGCACGCTCGTAAAAACCGGCGCGACCCTCAACCCCCAGCGTTTCGGCAGCCGTGATTTGCACGTGATCGACGTAATGCGTGTTCCAGAGCGGCGCGAAAATCGCGTTCGCGAATCGCAGGACTAAAATGTTCTGCGCGGTTTCCTTTCCCAGAAAATGATCGATCCGGTAAGTCTGATCCTCGGTGAATGAACTGCGGACGATGCGGTTGAGTTCGCGCGCCGAAGCGAGATCGGTGCCGAACGGCTTTTCGAGAATAACGCGGGCCCAGCTTCCTTTGCAGGTTTCGTTTAACCCCGCTGCCTTCAGGTGCTTCAAAATCGATTCGAACTGGTCGGGAGCAGTGGCGAAATAAAACAGCCGGTTCCCGCGCGTGCCGCGTTCCTTGTCGATCTTGTCGAGACGTTCGGCTAAGGTTTTGTAGCCGGCTTCGTCGCCGAATTCGCTTTGGTGATAGAAAATCGATTGCGCAAACGTTTTCCAGATGTCGTCGCGCACGGGCTGGCGCGAAAATTTACGGGTCGCTTCTTCGAGTTCAGCCCTGAACTGCTCGTCATTTTTGTCCCGCCGTGCAAACCCGATAATTGCGACAGCGGGTGGGAGATCGCCATCGGCGGCGAGGTTGTAAAGTGCAGGAATCAATTTGCGATGGGTGAGATCTCCAGTGGCGCCAAAGATCACAATGCTGCATGGCTGCGGCACGGCGCGCGCCGACAGACCTTCGCGCAAGGGATTTGGCTCAGGTTGATCGGCGGCTCGATTCATGGACTGTCGGCAAACTACGCAGATTTTAGCCGGTTAGGTAGAGCGAAGATGCCTAAACCGGAATCGCAAATCTTCTTGTCAATTCGCGCACTTTTCCGCGCACTCTCTCCAGCGCCTCGGCGTCGTTGCGATTGCTTAATGCGTCCGCAATCAGGTCCGCAATCTCCAGCATTTCTTCCTCTTTCATGCCGCGCGTGCTCACCGCCGGCGTGCCGACGCGAATGCCGCCGGGTTTAAAAATTGGATAGGTATCGAACGGAATCGCATTTTTGTTCACGGTAATGCCGGCGCGATCTAGAACCTCCTGGGCTTCTTTCCCGTTAATTTCCTTCGGACGAAGATCGACAAGCATAAGGTGATTATCGGTGCCGCCGGACACGATGCGATAACCATGCTGGGCGAGCCCGGCGGCAAGAGCCTTGGCGTTGATGACGACTTGCCGTTGATACTCGCGGAACTGCGGCTGAAGCGCTTCATGAAAACAAACTGCTTTCGCCGCGATCACGTGCATGAGTGGACCGCCTTGCACCCCGGGAAAAAGTGTCGAATCGATTTGTTTCGCGAATTTTTTTTCGCACAGCACAATACCACCACGTGGCCCTCGCAAACTTTTGTGAGTTGTGGTTGTGACAAATTGCGCATGCGGAATTGGGCTGGGATGCTGCCCGCCCGCGACCAAACCGGCGATATGCGCCATGTCGATGAAAAGGATCGCGCCAACCGAATCGGCAATTTGCCGCAGTCGCGGAAAATCGATGATGCGCGGGTAGGCGGATGCGCCGGCGGTAATCATGACCGGCCGCACTTGCTCAGCCTGCTTTTGCAGCGCGTCGTAATCAATCGTCCCAGTCTTTTCGTCCACGCCGTAATGCGTGACTTGATAAAATTTGCCCGAAAAATTTGCCGGATGTCCGTGGGTGAGATGACCGCCGTGGGCGAGGTTCATTGTGAGAATTCTGTCACCCGGTTTAATTGCGGCGAAATAGACCGCCATGTTTGCCTGCGCGCCGCTGTGTGGCTGCACGTTCACGTGCTCTGCGCCAAACAATCGCTTCGCGCGATCAATCGCCAGTTGCTCGGCAGTATCGACATTTTCGCAACCGCCGTACCAGCGCTTTCGTGGATAGCCTTCGGCATACTTGTTTGTAAGAACGCTCCCCTGGGCTTCCATGACCGCACGGCTGGTGAAATTTTCCGATGCGATCAACTCGATATTTTCGCGCTGCCGCTTTTCCTCGGCGGCGATGGCATCGAAGATTTCCGGATCGACTCTGCGCAAGCTGCCGCCGGAACCGAACGATGATGTTAATCCGGCTCCGGTTTGGATTGGATCCGGAAGATCGCTCATTAGGTAAACAGAAGTTCGTCGGCCACGCGAAGTTTCTACGAACGCAAGCACACTCGGTAAAGCGTTTTTGATGGTGCGGGCGCAGACTTCGTAAACGTCGCGACCAAGACCGATTGGATCTGGCACGTCGCGCCACACCGTGGTGTCTGGTTCTTCGAATTCGCGAAGCAGGAAGGACTTTTCGGCGCCATCGGGGAAGAGCAGTTGGATTGTCTCCAGGTGTGCGCCGGTCATGGCAAAGATGTGCGTCGCCTGATCGACTAGCGCGACAGTGAGCGGTTGGCTGCGCAGATCGCTGATATCCACGCCTTCCTCTTCGCAGACTTGGACCGCATAGAGACTCGGCGGCTGGCCGCGCACTGCGTGCACCCCAGCTGAGGCGACTTCGATATCTTTCCGGTTTCCAAGCAACCGGCGAAAAAGCCCTTCTGCGATGGGGCTTCGGCAAATGTTACCTGTACAGACAAAGAGAACGCTTTTCACAGTACGCGCCGCCCGAACGGGCGCGAATCCAACCTAGAATCGAACGTGACCAAGTCAATTTGCCGAACATGAAAGCAGCTCCAGCGTTACGATTTCACGCAATTCTGCGCTGCTCGCCTGAAATCAGTCGAGGGAAATCTTACCCTCTGGGTACGTGCAGCCTGAACCGGTGCCAAAGATATAAAACCAGAATTGCTCCAAGTATGGAAACGATTAATCCAGCAGGACGGAAGCGGCCTCCCTGCTCGGCGGCGAAAATAGGTGAGTCACCGCACCGCCGATAATTGAGCCGAGAATGCCAAGCACGATCGTCCAGAGAAGTGTCAAATGCGTATCCATGAGCGATTTGGCAACGAAACCGGCGATTAAACCAAGGATGATATACCAAACGAGATTCAGCATATTTCCTCCTTTTGAATCCTGTAGTTCGAAGAAGGCGCGCAGAAATACCAGGCCGGACCGGCAAAAGCTATGTAAAAATTTAGCTGTCAGCTCAGCATAATTGGCGCTTCTCCGAAGCGGTGTTTTCCGCTACTCTTGCGGTATGACCATGCGCCTTTCTAATTTTGGGCACATTGGTATTCCGATTACTATCCGATCCGTTTTTCTCCGATGACTATCGATACCCTGCGGCAAGTGCCACTGTTTGAATCGCTCGATGACGACGCGGCCAAACAGTTGTGCGAATTGCTTGAGACGCTCGACTGCGAAGCGCAGGAGGTCATGTTCCGCGCCGGTGACGCCGGTGACGCGATGTATATAATCGAGCGAGGGAAAGTGCGCATCTGCGTCCAGGCAACGGATGGGCACGAGGTAACGCTGACAGAGCTGGGCCGCGGTGATTTCTTTGGAGAAATGGCCCTACTGGACGGGCAACGTCGCTCGGCCAATGCCGTCGTCGCCGAGGACGCCAGGCTGGCTGTTCTTTCGCGCCAGCATTTTCTTTCCTTTATCATGGGGGGCAATCCCAATGTCGCGCTCGAGATGCTCACCGCGCTCGCGAACCGCTTGCGACACACAGATGAGCTTTTGCGCCATAGCACCACGCGCAACGTCAATGAAGAAGAAGCCGCCCAACTAACGATGGCGGACCGGGCTGCGGATAAGATCGCTGAATTTGGAGGGAGCTGGAAATTCATTATATTCGAGATCGGGTTATTCCTTTTGTGGGTGTTGCTAAACACATGGCTGCTTTTCGACAAAGTTTTCGATCCCTATCCCTACGTGTTCTTGAATCTCATTCTCGGAATTATTTGCGGACTTCAAGCGCCCATCATTATGATGTCGCAAAACCGCCAGAGCCATAAGGATCGGCTGCGTTCCGACCTTGATTACCAGGTGAATTTAAAAAACGAACTGGCGCTGCAGGAGATTCTTCAACGGCTGAAGGTCCTTGAACGCGAGTCTGTGCGAGCAGGGGCGGAGAAGCGGAATGAATAAAGGGGCCGGCGGAGTCGAAGCGAGCGCGCTGTCTTTAAAATAACCCGGAGATGATTGCCTGGTTGGCTAGGCTGACTATGGTGAATTCAGTATGAAAAGTGTTGTGGGGTTCCTGCTTCTCGCGTCGACCGTCGTCGTTTTTTTATCCGGCTGCGCCAGTTCACACCCGAGTCCCGAGGAGCAGACGCGGGAATTGGATCGCCAACGGGAAGCTGAGCGGCAGCAGGCTGATTTTCGGAAGAGTCTTCCTCCGGTAACTAATCCCGGCCGGGAGCAATAATTCGCAGCGCATATTCAGAATCTCGCCTCCGCCGAGAGCCGTGGTTACAGTGAGGAATGCATTCCCGATGGAAACGAGCCCGGTACAGGCTTGAATGGCTCGGACTTTGGCTCGCGGGGAAGCTTGTGCCGCTACTCTCTCGCAAAGCCTGCTTCCATCTCGGCCAAACGCTGGGAGCGCTCATGCCGATCTTTGATCGGCATGGATACAAAGTCGCACTGAACAATCTCGAGGTCGCGTTTGGCAATCAAATGTCGATCCACGAGCGGCGAAAAGTCGCTCGCCAATCGTCTCAACATTTTGCGCGGACAATGCTCGATCTTCTCTGGAGTCCACGCCTGACACCGGAAAATTTCTCCCGCTACATCGAGATAGAAAATCTCGAGCGCTTTGAGCGGGACATTGGCGAAAGACGCAGCTGCATTTTTGCATGTCTTCATTATGGGAATTTTGAATGGGTGAGTATCGGAATGGGTTTTCGCGGCTATCCCAGTTACATTCTTGCTCAGGAATTCAAGAATCGGCTCCTGGATTCAATCTTCGACAATCTGCGCTCGACCTCGGGACATTGGATGGTTCACCGCGAAGGCGGAATCATGCGGCTTTACAAAGCGTTGAGGCGAAACGGCCGCGTCGCGATTTTGATCGACCTGACTCTGCCTCCCTCGATGCCTGCGGTTGTGATTGAATGCTTCGGGTTAAAAACGTGCGTCCCGTTCGCTCACGCCTGGCTGCGGGAGCGCACTGGCTCGCCCATTATTCCGCTGCACAGTGAGCCTTTACCAAACGGCCGTTGGCGCGTGATTTTGCACGAGAAACTTGAGGTCCGGCCGGAAATGAATCATCAGCAAGTGGCGCAGGCTTGCTGGAACCGCTTCGAACCTGTAATTCGGAAAAATCCCGCGCCCTGGCTTTGGACGTATAAACATTGGCGTTATCGTCCCGCAAACGCCGACCGGCCTTATCCCTTTTACGCGCACATTATGCGACGATTCGACGAGATGCTTCAAGGCGAGCAAGTGTCGTAAAATAAGTAGCCGCGAGCGGTGATCGCGGCTGGCACCTTCGCTTGGAGCATTGGAGGGATGACCACCCGAGCCTGCACTGAGCAGGCAATGCGACTCCAAGAGGTGAGCACCGAAGTCGAACTGACCAAATCTGTGCCCCAAAATGGCTCGGAGAACGATCCGGAGAACTGTCATGATGTAGCACAAGCGTGGAGGCCACCGGTAGTGTTCAAGCCGAGCGCGCTAACACCGAATGGCAACTTCTTTGTCACAATGTCTATTGGTTGACAAAGTGCCGCCAAGCTTTTCCAGTATGCACGTTATGCGACATGTTTCCCGATTCATTTTACTGGCGGCTGGCGGCTCGATTTTGCTTCTGGCCGGTTGCACGACAGGCCGCGTGGCGGGTGGAGGTCCCTACCATGTGACGGCGTATCGCCCGCATGACCCATCAGCCGTGCGGGTGAAAGTTTCGCTCTCAAAACAAAACATCTATGTCATGGAAGGCGACCGTTGCCTAATGGCGGTCGCCTGCTCGGTGGGCATTCCGGCCAAGCCGACGCCGCGGGGCACTTTCCGGATTTACTCCAAGCAGGAGGAGAAACGCTCCGGGTCATACGGCTTCCGCGTCCAGGGAAATCGCGTCGTTCCAGCGGATGCGGGTGCGAATGTGCCGGGCCGCTATGTCGGCTATCCGATGGGCTTCTGGTGCGAGTTTGCGCCAGCCTTTGGTTTTCATCAGGGTTTCGTTCATCCCTATCCGCGCACACACGGCTGTATTCGATTGCACGGCGAAGCGGCCCCGAAATTTTTTGCGCTGGTGAAAATTGGCACACCAGTGAACATCGCCACGTCTCAACCCGAGGATGAGACTCTTGGCCCGAAGGTGCAGCGTGTGGATGATTCCAAAGCGCCTGATCCACCCGCGAGTCTTATGGTGACCTCAGGTGCATTCCAAAAACCGAGCGGACCTTTGCTCGAGTAAGCAGGTGGCGGCAAATCGCCGCATAAATTTTGTGAGCACGAATCTTATTTCCAGCGGCACGACGGCGCGCGAGAAAGTCAACTTGCGCACGCCCGACGTCATGGCCGCGGTGCAGGAGCAGGTAGAATCCCATTATCGCAGCGATATTGTCGAAAAAGTGCGTCGTGCGGGCGGCATCATTTCCGTGGGCGACACGACCGTGCGGCTGGCGAAACAGTTTGGGTTTTGTTACGGCGTTGAACGTGCGATCGACCTAGCCTACGCCGCGCGCAAAGTATTTAAAGATCGCCGGCTTTTTATTGTCGGCGAGATCATTCATAATCCTGAGGTCAATCAACAAATCGCCTCCTTAGGTATCAAGAACCTCACTGGGCAAAACAAGCAGGCCGATATTTCCGATCTCGGGCCAGAAGACGTGGTGATTGTGCCGGCGTTCGGAACGGAATTGTCGATCCAGCAGCAAATCAAGGAACGCGGCTGCCAGATCGTCGATACCACTTGTGGGGACGTGATGAGCGTCTGGAAGCGCGTCCGCAAGTACGCGAGCGAATCGGCCACGTCTATCATTCACGGCAAAGCCGAACACGAAGAGACCAAGGCAACCAGTTCGCGTGCCCTCGGTGATGGCAAAGGACATTATCTCGTCGTTCTGACGCTCGCCGACACCGATTACGTTTGCGAACACATCCGGCACGGCGGCGATAAGCAGGCTTTCTTGGAAAAATTTAAGGGCGCGCATTCGCCGGGCTTTGATCCGGACGTGCATCTGGAAACTGTCGGCGTCGCAAATCAGACGACCATGCTGCGGGGCGAAACCGAGGAAGTGCAGCGGAGGGTTCGACAGGCCATTGTTGATCGAGATGGACCCGAGCTCGCGGCGAAGAATTTTCGGTTCTTCGATACGATCTGCGGGGCGACGCAGGAGCGCCAGGATGCGCTGCGCGAGTTGCTTAACGTGAAAATGGATTTATTGCTCGTGGTCGGCGGCTACAACAGCTCGAACACATCGCACCTTGCCGAGATGGGCGAAGAAAAGCTGCCGACTTACTTTGTGCTCAACGCCTCGCGGCTTGTTTCGAGTGACGAAATCAAACATTATGACTTGCATCAGAAGTCTGAAGTGATCGCCAGCAATTGGCTGCCGCCCGGTGCCGCCGTTATCGGCATCACGGCGGGAGCGTCCTGTCCGAACAACTTGATCGAAGAAACATTGATCCGGCTGTTCGAACTGCGCGGGATCTCGCGAGAGCAACTCGAACTCGCGGCGTAGGATCGAAATCTGTAGCGGCGCTCCATGAGCGCGGGAGTCTGTTTACCCCTGTGAATCCGGCGGTCACAGACCGCCGCTACTGTCAGGAGACGCGAAATACCTTCTAGTTATGCGCGCAATCTGGAAGGGCAGCATCAGCTTTGGCCTGGTTAACATTCCTATCGCTCTTTATCCGGCGACGCGAAAAGAAGAACTCAGCTTTCGCTTGCTGCGACGGACTGATCTGAGCCCGGTTAATTACAAACGAGTCGCCGAAAAAGACGGCAAGGAAGTTCCTTGGGGCGACATTGTTAAAGGTTACGAGTATGAAAAAGGGAAATACGTTGTCCTAAAAGACGAGGATTTTCAGCGAGTCGATCTGGAAGCGACGCAAACGGTCGACATTCAGGATTTCGTCCATCAGGAAGAGATCGATCCAATGTTTTTCTACAAGCCGTATTATTTGGAACCGCAAAAGGGCGGCGACAAAGCGTACGCGCTCCTGCGCGAATCCCTGGAGAAGAGTAAAAAGGTCGGTATTGCTAAAGTCGTGATTAAAACGCGGCAATATCTCGCCGGCGTAAAACCGGAGGGTGACGCGCTCGTTCTGGAGCTGATGCATTTTGCGGAGGAACTCGCTGATCCAAGCAAGCTGCACGTTCCGAAAAAAATAGAGGTGGACAAGCGTGAAATGAAGATGGCCACGGCCCTGGTCGACAGCATGAGCTCAAAGTGGAATCCCGAAAAATATCACGATGATTACCGCGAGGCGCTCATGGAAGTGATCGAAGAAAAAGTAGAAGCTGGCGGAAAGGAAATCGCAGAGAAGCCGAAGAAAGCGCCCAAGCCAACCAAGGTGATCGACCTCGTTTCAGTCTTGCAAAAAAGCCTCGACCAAACGGGCAGCGCAAAGAAAAAATCGACAGTGAAACATCGCGCGAAGAAGGCGGCGTGAAAAGCGTAGTGGCGGCTGTCCTCAGCCGCAAATTGGTTTCTGCGCGTGAGGACACGCGCCGCTACACCATTATCTTGACACCCAGGTTCGACATCTTCACGCTCGCCGGATGAATTCTCTCAATCGATTTGCGGATCCGTTTTACTGCATTACGCGGCTGATCGTCGGTTTGATGTTTGCCTCTCATGGCGGGCAATTAGTGCTGGGCATGTTCGGCGGAATGCCCGGTTCAGACAACATGATGATGCAGGTCGGCGGTTGGATTCAACTTGTCGGCGGCTTACTTATTGCGTTTGGATTAGTCACGCGGTTGGCCGCATTCATCTGCAGCGGCGAGATGGCAGTAGCTTATTTTATGATTCACGTGGCCAACGCTCCAACTCCGATGGCGAAGTTTTTTCCGATCTCGAGCGCCGGACCACAAGTCTCGAACAAAGGCGAACTGGCAATCTTCTATTGCTGGTTTTTCTTGTTCGTCGTGTTTTATGGCGCTGGACGCTGGAGCATTGACGCGTTGATCGGGAAGAGGAAAGCTGCACCGACGACATAGATGCGCCCTAGTTACCGTTAACATCGACTTCTTCGTTTTCATGAAGCGCTGCCTTTTCGCCTTGTGCGCGATTTTTTTGACGCAATCCGTTTTCGCGCAGGATTGGGCGAAAGAACGACTCAACAAATCGCCACGGCACGGTGAATGGGTCGACCTCAAATCGGGCGATCGCACCATCAAAGCCTTCGTGGTTTATCCGGAGCGGAAGGAAAAAACGCCGGTCGTTATTGTCATTCACGAAATCTTTGGTCTGACCGAGTGGGTCCGCGGCATTTGCGACCAGCTCGCTGAGAACGGCGTCATCGCCATTGGCCCGGACTTACTTTCCGGGCAAACCTTTGCCGAAGGCGATCTCGATGGTCCGCGCAAGGCGGTCTCAGCGTTATCGAAAGAACAGATCCAGGCCGACCTCGATGCAACATCCGATTATGCGCTGAAGATTCCGGCGGGCAACGGGAGACTTGGCGTCTGCGGTTTTTGCCGGGGCGGGGGATGGACGTTCTCCTACGCGAATGAGAATCCAAAACTGAAAGCTGCGTACTCGTTCTATGGAACCGCGCCTGATGAAGCGTCGAAGGTCGCGAACATTCCGTGTCCGGTTTTTGGATTTTACGCTGAGAACGACGAACGGGTTAACGCGACCATTCCGAAAGCAGAAGAGTTAATGAAAGCGGCCGGAAAGAAATACGAACCGGTAATTTACAAAGACGCCACCCACGGTTTTATGCGCGAAGGCGAATCGCCAAACTCAAACGAAGCGAATAAAAAAGCGCGCGATGACGCGTGGGCGCGCTGGAAGAAGTTGCTCAAACAACTGTGAAATTGGTAGGGACAGCGTGCTGCGCGGTCCGCAGACGCAGCATCCCTACCTATTTCTTTCCTTCTAATTCATCGGCAAGCGCGCCAGCGTCATAGACTTTGCGCAGCGCTTCGGTGATCGCTGCGGAATCTACTGAGACGGCGCGGGCTTGTTTGTCGGCGTAAATACAGTCGAGCACGAGCGATTGAATGTTGCCGTCGAAAATGATGCCGACGAATTCATTTGCCTTGTTCACAACCGGGCTGCCACTGTTGCCGCCAATAATGTCTGCGTCGGAAACGAAGTTGAAATGCGTTGCCAGATTTAAATTTGCTTTCTTGTCAATCCAGCGTTGCGGCAGGTCGAACGGCGCTTTGTTGTCATGCTCCGCAGAGCGCTGATACAAACCGGCGAAGTCCGTGAACGCGGGAATCTGTTTTCCGTCTTGTTCGTAACCTCGCACCTTTCCGTAGGACAATCGCAAAGTGAAGGTCGCATCCGGATAACTGCTCGCGCCTTCGATTGCGAAACGCGCTTTTGCGATCTCTGAATACGCCTGTTTCTTTATTTCAGTCTGCGCATCGTAAATCTTTCGCGCATCTCTCGCCGGCCCATCAATGAGGCGCGCGAGGTCTAGCATGGGGTCATGCGCAGCCTGCAAAGCAGCCGCCTCTTTTCCGTAAAGATCCTTCCGCACAGCCACTTCTTTCAATTTTGTGCCGGTAACAAGTTCAACGGCACGGGCGTGCGGGGATTTGCCCGCAAGCACTTTCTGAACGAGCGAAGTGTCGGCGCCAAATTGAGTGGCGAAATCAGTTAGGGAATCGGTCAGCCGCAGGATTTCGTAATCATCATAGATAGGTTCGGTTGAAAAGAGCTCCAGTTCGAGGGATTCTCGCGCGCTGTCGCGGAACGCTGGAATCCGTTCGCCGTTCGGTTTGGCGCGCTCATCGATGGCGCGCAAGAGTAACCGGGCGTACTTGAAAAGATTCCCGGAGAGCGCTCGTGGCCCGCGATAACCGATGGTGCTCGGCCGTTCCATCTCGAGATAATTGTAGAGCGGTGCATTTTTGGCGATCTCAGCCTGCGCGTTTTTGATCCGATCGTACGCAGCCCTTGTCGATCTTAGCTTTGGATCGCGCGTGATTGCGTCCCGCAACTTTTGTTCGCGTGCTTGCAGTTGGGACCAGATTTCCGGGTCGAGCAAGCCGGCAAGATAACCGTCGTAGCGTTTCCGGTTATTTTGATCGCCGAAGAGATCGTCGCGCGCTCTTCTGGCGTTCTCGAAGGAGCGCCCGCCATAGGCGAGCAACAAAACTTCGCGCCGATTAAACATCCGCAGGAGATAAGGCAAAAAGCGATCGCGCGTATCCGCCAATTCATCGAGCGTGAGCTGGCGATCTGTTTTACCAGGGCTCCCGCTCACGAATGTCAGCTCGCCGTCGCTTGGTCCGCGCAAGTTCCATTTCAAGAAATTGTCGATCCTGGCTGGCTGGCCGTTTTCGTAGACACGAAAGATACAGATATCGAGATCAAAGCGCGGATACTCGAAATTGTCGGGATCACCGCCAAAAAAAGCCATCTGTTGTTCCGGCGCGAAGGCCAGACGGATGTCGTCGTAGCGTTTGTAACGATAGAGATGATAAGCGCCGCCTTGATAAAGGGTGACCACGTCAGAGCGTAGCCCGGTCCGTTCCTTGCTCTCCTTCTCGATTTGCGCGATTGCGCTGCTGCGCGCCGCCGATGCCCGGTTGGGCGTCATCTCAGACTTGACCGCGCCGTTCACACGCGCCGTCACATCTTCGGTGGAAAAAAGGACGTTCAACTCGAGATCCGTTGATTTAATTTCTTCTGTCTGCGTCTTGGCATAGAAACCATCCCGCAAATAATTGTGCTCCTGGCTGCTGATTTTCTGCAATGTGTCGGCGCCGACGTGATGGTTCGTGATGACGAGTCCGTTTGCGGAAACGAAAGACCCGCTGCCGCCGGAATTGAAGCGGACGCTCGCTTTTTGGAGGTGGTCGAGCCACTGCGGCGTCGGTTCGAAATTATATTTTTCCTTGAGTTGCTTGAGCGGCGGCGCGTTGAAAAGCCACATCCCTTCATCGGCGACGGCCGTTCCGGCGAAGCTAATAAGACAGCCGATGATCATCGAAGCGAGTTTTCCAAAATTCGCAAAAGTGATAAGCATCGGCCAGCATAAGATGCCCATGAGAGCGAGACAACTGCTTCGCGATTAGTTATAACGTGTAGCGATGTTTCGAACCAGACGGCGAAAAATCCAACGACTCGATTTCATTCTGGCAGGAGCGCAAAAATCGGGGACAACGGCGTTGCATTATTTCCTCGCAGCACATCCGAAGGTCACGATGGGCGACCAGCAGGAAATGCATTTCTTCGATGACGACGCGATGTTTGCCGGCCCGGTTGATTACGAACAGTTGCACAAACATTATCCGGCGCTTGCTCCATCAATCATCGCCGGTGACTGCACGCCAAGTTACATTTATTACGAACCAGCGGCCGAACGGATTTGGCAATACAATCCGAAAATCAAATTGCTTGTTCTCTTGCGCAATCCGGTCGAGCGCGCATTTGCGCATTGGAACATGCAAAGATTTAAGGGCCGCGAGCCGTTGGATTTTATCGATGCTCTGAGAGAAGAAAAGACCCGTATCGCCGGCGCGCCGCCAGCCGAAGCGCGCCGTTTTGCTTATGTAGATCGAGGATTCTATGCCCGACAAATCGGGCGCCTCTTCAAACTCTTCCCGCGCGAGCAAATGAAGGTCGTGAAGTTTGAAGACTTCAAGGACAAACAGCGCGAAACGCTCGTTTCCATCTTTTCGTTTCTCGGTATCGGGCCGGTGCGTTCAGTGCCTGGCAAAGACAGAAATGTTGTGCCGTATGAACGCGTCATGAATTGGGAGGAGAGGATTTTCCTTTACAATCTTTTCGCGGACGACATCGCGAAGCTCGAGCAAATGCTCGATTGGGATTGTTCGGATTGGAAAATGTGAAGCGGTTAAAGTCCCTTCGCTGGTCATGACATGCGGCGCCGACTGCATGCGTTCGATCTTTGCCATCGACGATTGAACTTTAGTTTGATCATATAACTGTAAGCAGCGGGGGAAATGGCCGCCAAATTCAAATCCGATCCGCATCTGGCGATTGCACACGTCTTGTTCATCGATGTGGTGGGGTACTCGAAGTTGCTGGTCAACGAGCAACGAGAAGTGGTTCAGGAACTCAATCAGGTTGTCCGCAAAACTCCGCAGTTCCGCAAGAGTGATGGAGCCGGCAAACTCATTCGGATTCCGGTAGGCGACGGAATGGCGCTCGTCTTTTTTTTGACGCCGGAAGAACCGGTGCAATGCGCGATGGAGATTGCGAGAGCGTTGAAGAATCATCCGCGACTGCGGCTCCGCATGGGTGTTCACAGCGGACCGGTCGATCAGGTAAGAGATGTTAACGACAGGATTAATGTGGCCGGCGCAGGGATGAACATCGCGCAACGAGTAATGGATTGCGGCGATGCCGGGCATATTCTGTTGTCCAAGCGCGTCGCGGACGACCTGGCACAAGACGCGCTCTGGTGCCCGCATCTGCACGAACTTGGCGAGATCGAGGTTAAACACGGCGCCAAGCTTGGCGTTGTTAATCTCTACACCGAAGAGATTGGCAATCCGGAGGTGCCGCAGAAATTCCGCGAGCTTCGACGCGACGCAGAGACTCCGGGATTCCGCCTCGGGGGAAAACCAGGCAAACTGCGTTGGGCGCTTATCGCAGTTGCAGCGATAATCGTCATCGCGCTCGTCGTCGGAGTTCTGTTCCGGTCGCGCCGCGGCGCACTGTCATTCGCTGGGGACCACTTGTCTGCGCCCTCCCTGGCAAGCGTTCCCGCAGTGGCGGAGAAGAGCATTGCCGTGCTTCCGTTTGAAAACTTAAGCGAAGAAAAAGCAAACGCCTTTTTCGCCGATGGCGTTCAGGATGAAATCCTCACCGATCTCGCGAAAATCGCGGATCTTAAGGTGATCAGCCGCACGAGCGTGACGCAATATAAAAGCAGTATCGCGCGCAATCTGCGTGAGATTGGTCAGCAGCTGGGAGTTGCGCATGTGGTGGAAGGAAGTGTTCAGCGTTCCGGTAATCGCGTGCGTGTCAACGCGCAGTTGGTTGATGCGCGCACGGACCGGCACCTGTGGGGGCAGACTTATGACCGCGATCTGGCGGACGTGTTCGCTATCCAGAGCGAGATCGCGAAGACGATCGCGGATCAGTTGCAGGCAAAACTTTCGCCGCGTGAAGAGAAGGCAATCGAGCATTCTCCGACAAGCGATATCAGCGCGTTCGATCTTTACGCGCGCGCCAAAAATATTCTTCTGACGCCAGCGCGCGGTAAAGCGGGTTACCTCCAGGCGGTCGATCTGCTGAATCAGGCCGTCGCACGTGATCCATCGTTTTTCGATGCGTATTGCCAGCTCGCCTACGCTCATGACGCGCTTTATTTCTTTGGCTACGACCATACATCGGCGCGTCTGGCCTTAGCGGAAGCAGCCCTTCAAGCCGCCTCTCGCCTTCGTCCCGATGCTGGTGAAACGCATCTCGCGCGTGGATGGAATCTTTATTGGGCGTACGGCGATTACGACGGCGCTCTGGCTGAACTGGAAATTGCCC
>WNGK01010677.1_pt1 | contig 25864 bp, 20 predicted proteins | sample 5400601 | NCBI WGS metagenome assembly WNGK01 (sample SAMN13153376, study PRJNA577476) | soil metagenome | isolation source: 60 cm soil or saprolite under Garry oak tree replicate 1 | place: USA:California | collected 2016-06-15
CTGCTTTTTCTGCCGCAGCTTTTTGCGATTCCTTATGTAGCATCCCGCTATCAAGGTACTCGCCCGACAATAGAGATGTTGCTGGCCGACAAGACTTTCATCCTGATAATCGTCTGTGGAATCCTGCCTGCACACGCGCTTACTCTCGTGGTCGCCTGGGCGGTAGTCACCAGGTTTGGCAGACTTCCACTCCGCGAAGTGCTTGGTTGGAGCTGGAGACCGAATTTTGGCATTTGGCACAGTGTTGGATTGGCGATCATTCTTTTCGTGGTCGCGATGTTCATCATCTATAAGTTCGGCGGGCAGGAAACGGATCTCGAAAGAATTCTACAGAGTTCGCGCGCAGCGGCGTTAATTACAGCCTTCATTGCTGTGACCACCGCGCCGCTGGTGGAAGAGATCGTGTATCGTGGCCTTCTTTACTCTGCGATGCAAAGAATTATTGGTCGTTTGCTCGCTGTTTTCGTTGTCGCGTCTCTGTTCGCCGGATTGCATGTGTTGCAATACTGGCCGAACGCAGGCGCGATCGCCGCCATAACTTTGCTCAGCGTGGTTTTGACGGTGGTTCGCGCCCGCACTGGTCGACTGCTTCCATGCTTTGTAATCCACCTTGTTTTCAATGGTATTCAGTCCCTCATTATCGTCATCGATCCCTATTTGCGGCTGCTTGTTGATTCCTGGAGTCGCAAGGCCGGCACCGGTGCAATTCAATACCTCTTGATTTTTTTCGGCTAACTAAATGAATTACGAAGTCGTCGTCGTAGGCGGTGGCATCGGTGGATTGACCACCGCTGCTCTGTTGGCCGCCCGCGGAGTCAATGTTTGCCTGTTCGAGAGGCAATCGCGCGTCGGAGGGTGTGTAGCAAACTTCGAACATCCTGGTTATTCATTCGAGCCGACAGCGGGCTTGTATTCCGGTTGGCAGAAGAGCGGCGTTTACGAAAGACTTTTTTCAGAGCTATCAGTAAAAGCCCCGGAAATTCGACGCCTCTCACCCTATATGGTCCGGCTACCGAATCGCTTCGATGTTCCAGTCTCAGAAAATTGGGACGAGTTCGCGGAAACACTTTGCCGAACCTTTCCCGAATGCGCGGAGACAGCAGTCTCTTTCTATCGAGATTTATTTGACATTGCTCAGTTGTGGATCGACGCTAACAATGGCTTCCGGACTTCGTCAGAGGCAAAGATTCACGACGTGCTCAAGTACAGGGATCAGCTGACATCCCAACATTTAACAGGAACATCCCCAAGATTTCGGCGCTTCGTTGACGTCCAGTTGCAAACCTTCACACAGTCTCCCAGCGACGAATGCTCTTATCTTTACTCAGCGATTGCTCTGACGGCACCGCATCGTGGACTGTGGGCGATTCGCGGAGGAGCCCAAACCCTTGCTGACGCGCTTGCAGGGTCTCTCAAGCAAAGCGGGGGCGTCCTGCGTCTGAACTCACCTGTCTTGCGCTTGGCCTACGGCCCGGACGGTGCGGCGATTGGTGTCGATCTCCTAAGCGGTGAACGAATAACCACGACCCGAGCAATCGTGAGCAACTTAACTATATGGGATACATATGGAAAGCTCATTGGGTTAAGCCGCACACCGGCATCGATTACGGCGCACCTTAAGCGACTGCGCGGATGGGGAGCATATCTGTTGTTTGCCGACATGAATGAAGCTGCCGCGTCACGCCTGAGCGCGGATGCCGATCATTTTCTTGTCCTTACCGATTTGCACGAGAACCTTGCTTATGAGCCGGATGAAATGCAGCTGGTTTTCTCGGCCGCTCCGCAATGGGATCCGAGAGCGCCGATGGGCCATCGGGCAGTAACCATCTTAACTTTTACCGATGTAGAAGATTGGTTCTCATTTCACGAAGATGAGACAGCGCATGAGAAGCAGGATCAGATGATGTTGGAAACATCGTGGAATCGATTGCATTCGGCACTGCCTGAACTCGGCGATGGTATCGAAGTAATCGAGACTGCGACGCCGCAAACTTTTTACGAGACCACTCGTCGCAAGCTTGGAATGGTAGGCGCGCCAGGTTCAACGTTCGCAGGGGTCAGTCCTGATCAGAAGTTTTCAGTTACTCATCTTCCGAATGTTTTCCTCGTCGGTGACACCGTTTGCCCTGGCTCGGGCCTTGAAGCCGTCTGTCAGTCTGCTATTGCGCTCACCGACCACCTCGTTTCGTCTCGGCTTGCCCGCACCCATAATAATTGACTCATTTACTTAGCCAATATGCCCAGTGTATAGTGTCTAGCAACTATGTACATTACTGTTGACGAATCAGATCGGCGGCCGATTTATCGACAGGTAGCTGACGAAATCAAAGGCTTGATTGCGCGGGGAGAGTTGCGCGAAGGTATGGCTTTGCCGCCGGTTCGCCAGGTTGCAGCCGACCTGGGAGTTAATTTGAATACGATCGCGGCCGCCTATCGGGAACTTCAGAAGGAAGGGCTATTGAAAGTCCGGCACGGTTCGGGAGCGCTGGTGGCGGCTGGCCGAATAGCACAGCAAAACGATAGCGAGCTGCGCAAGTCGCTGCGAGGAAGCCTGGCACATTTGGCTTTGGCCGGCCTCCCGCGATCGGAGATCTTGGCAATCGTCGATGAAGAGCTTCGTACGCTATTCAAACCCAAAGACTAATCGATTGTGGGTAGAATCCTGATTTGTGATGCGCTGTGGCCTTAAGTGAAATATCGCGCAGTGAAAAGCATTTCACGCAAAGGCGTGAATAGGATCGAAACGCGCAAAAGAGAAACTTAAGACACTACCAACTAATCTAAAGTCGCGGTTATTTTGGATCGCGCGGGCGATTGCGGCGAAAGCCGGGGTCTCGATTATCACGCGAATCTATCTCCGGCGGTCTTGAGGGACGCATTGCTGGACTAGCGGGCGGCTGAATAACCGGTGCCGAGCCGCCAGATCCAACTCCGGAACCGCCGGACGAGCCAACTCCGGAACCGCCAGACGATCCACTACCGGAACTAACCCTCGATCCACTTCCGGGGCCAATAAACGGTCCACTTGGCGGTTGGTTATTGACGATCACGGGCTGGCGGCCAAATCCATTGAAGTAGTAGACGTTGTAGTAGCTTCCGTAATAGTGCCCGTACGGCGAGCTCCATCCATAGAAAAACGGGACAAAAGTAAAGCAGTGAGCGAACGGGCTAAAAGCCCACAGACCCCACGGATTTGCGGCTGAGAAAGCCCAATCCCAGCGATTGAAGCTGGAAAGATAGCCATTAAAGGAGCGATTTGCGAGTCTTTCGTTCGCGCGGGCCAAAGTCTCGGCTCGTTGCTTACTCCAAACATCGAGTTCATCGCGATCCCGTTTGGTTAGTTTAGCCCGGACAATCGAGCCGCCCGACAGTGTGACCTTATTGCCGCCCTTGACCATTTCCCGAGGGTTATCGCCGATCAAGATGCGACCCTTTTGCACCAGCAGATCAGTCGAAGCAGGCTGCTCATTAAATCGATAAACCCCGCGTCGAGCAATCATGAAATGTCCTTCATCTGTCACAAGGGCGATTCGCAACTCAGTATTGTCAAAGCCGGTTGCCTCGACTATTGCACTTCCCCTAATCAGCTTAACGCGCAAATTCGCAAGGGAATTATCCACAAGCTCAAACTCACTGCCTTCTCCCACACGAAGATAAGAACCTGGATTGAGCAAGACTTCGATCCTGGATCCCACCGCTGTGCTGACCACATCTCCCGAAACCAAATTATCGCGATCAGATAACGAACGTTCCGCCTGGCCCGCCCGCTTGATGGTGACCTGGCCGGTTACCCAATTAACGCCGCCGGCTGTCGCCGAAATAACGTACTTCTCTCGATTCTGGGCGATCCCAAGCGACGCGAAACCGACCGTCAGGACAATGACCATATACGCCCTGAGCGCAAGCGATGAGTTTTTCATGTCGAACCCCTCTCAAAAGACCTTCGAAGAGAAATCTCGCAGTACGGGAAAGTGAGAGCCATTATACGCCTGGTGACCTGTTTAATGTCCAATGACTAATGTTGGAGTAGTATCTCGATTTCTCTTTTGCGCCTTTCGACTGTGTTCGCGCCTTTGCGTGAATGCCTTTCACCGCGCACTATTTCACGCAAAGCCGCAAAGTGACTACTGAAGTCGGCAAGAACCGCAAGTCAAGATACACCCTGTTGGATCGGGGTGCGTCGAATACATGGAACATCTTGGATCGAACAAGTTAGAGCACCGGATCTGTTCTTGATGCCACCTGCGTCTGATTCACATGAATAGCATTGTCGGATGAATCCAAAAAGAAGTGACGAATGCCGGTAGTCGGCTGCGTGTCGCTGGTTTGCGGATCGGCATTGACTGAAAAATCAGAATTCGTAGCGCTGATCGTAAATCGATAGCCCTTAACATTTGGTGTGCTCGAAGCAAACCTCTGATCTAACAAGCCCGCTTTGGTTAGCGCATCAAAATCGCCATACGCTCCAGTCGTAGCTTTCAATTGAGCCTCAGCCGTCGCGATTGTGCGTAATACCTGAATTGCTGATGTCTCGTCCGCAGCACCTACTGCCTTGGGATACACGCCGAGACCTTCTGAAGAACGACTCGCCGAACATGATGCCAGCACGAAGAGCAAGAGGACACAAAAAATCTTAACTAGTCTTTTAGTCAAACGGAGGACCTCCAGATGGAATACTGCGAAATGCTCATTTCGCATAATACCCTCGTTTTGATCGGACAGCGAGATCTGGATACCCAATCACTTCCACGTTCACGGCCCGCCATGCGCCGTCGCGCTGATGATTCTGTGGGCGATAACCGAGGCTGTAAATGGTGCTTAGATCGCGTATGACCTGTTCGTAGACGCCTTCCAGGTCTTTTACCTTCCGAGCCTGGTAGACGATGTTGCCGTTCTCGGCTGCCAACGTCGCGAGTTGCTGCCGTGCCAGGACGTAAGCGGTGATGGGCGTGCCGTGTTGGCTCGCTTCCTTCTCCGTATCCAGATAGATAGGCAAGACAATCGGATCCGAGCGGCGAACGATTTCAATCAGCTCGTCAAAAGTCGTGGACGACCCTTCACCGAAAACGTCCGGCAAAGCATTGTCGACGCCATCGGTCATCACAACCACGGCGCTGCGTCGATTCTCGACGCGCGATTGTGTCAGAACATGCTCGACGACAAAACGGAGCGCATCCCAAAAATTTGTGCCGCCGCGTGGTTTGTCGATGTGATCGATACTGTTCTTGAGGGCCTCGTGATTCGAGGTCAGTACTGAAACAACTTGAACCTCAGCAGTGAAAGTTACGATCCCGATGCGGTCAGTTGGACGCGCGGCATCGACGAATCGTTTTGCAGATTTGCGAATCAAACCGATCTTGTCCGCGGTTGAACCGGAAAGATCCAATAGAAGTACCAGATCGAACGGTGATTCGGCTGAAGCAAAGAAAGAAATCGGCTGCCGCACGCCGTTCTCGAAGACGACGAAATCACTTTGTTGAAGCGTAGCAGTAGGCTGCCGGGCATTGCGATTGAAGACGCTGACATTCAGATTTACCAGGTCGGAATCAATCCGAATAGTATCCGCCGGTTCAGATGTTTGGGCGACCGCAGTGAGCAGAAAGCAGCGAGCGGTGAGCAGCAAAAAACTCGCCGCCAGATGACGACGAATCTGGAAACGATTCCAGTTTGGAATCGCAAAGATTTTCAATTGTCTAAAGTTACGCGCTCCAAATTTATGTCGGAGTATCCAGACACGGAAGTAGCATTCCCCAGCTCACTTTTTGCTGCTTGATCTCATTTCGCATAATACCCGGGTTTGCCGCGTGCGATAGCATTCGGCTGATTTACACTCACGCGGATCGCACGCCAGGAGCCATCGCGAACCTTATTCGAGGGACGATAACCCAAAGTATAAACAGTGCCGAGGTCGGCGACGACTCGTTCGTAAGCACCTGCAAGATCTTTCAGCTCTTCGCATTCATAAAAAGTGCCGCCGCCGACATCAGCGAACTGTTTCATCCGATCGTGCGCCAGGTCAAAAGTATCTTGCTGAATGTCTCCGGGACTTAACGGTTCGTAGCTCTGTGTGTCTACCCAAATCGAATAGAGTACGCCGTCGAATTCCTTAGCTTGACGCACAAGCTGTTCATACGAAAGTCTTGATCCTTCACCTGTGACGTTCGGCAGGATGCTATCGAGGCCATCGCTCATCAACACAATCGCGTTGCGGCGCGAGTCCTTTGCTTCGCGCAGGATTTCGTCCATGGCAAAGGCAAGCGAATCGTAAAGCTTGGTGCTGCCCTCCGGTTTTTCGATGCCGGCGATGCGCTGACGCAAGGTGTTACGATCAGTCGTCAGGGACGAGACGACGACCTGTCCGCCGGCAAACGTGATAATGCCAATCCGATCAAACGGCCGTGCTGCTTCGACAAAGTGCAGCGCCGCTGATTTGATTAATTCAACAACCTTGGTCGTGGATCCGGACAGATCAATGAGCAGAACCAGATTGAACGGTGCCGATGCAGAGTCAAAGTGTAAGATCTGTTGCGTGGTGCCATCCTCGGACAGACGAAAATCGTTCCTGGTCAGATCATTGACGCCACGATTCGTACCGCGATCGACGACGCTCACATTCACGCTGACAAGTTGGGTATCGACCCGGATGACGTCGCCTTCTGAAACTTCTTCGGGGCCCGTTGAAGGCGGCGCCGGCGTTCCCGCGCCAGGCGCGTTGTTGATGGGACCGATCAATTCCGGGCGCTGGGTCGGAATTCTCGCTTCCGGAGCCTGAAGTGGCTCGCGTCTTTCTGATCGAGCTGCTTCTGCCTGCGTTGCCGCCTGAGCTGAATCGCCCGTCAAAATTTGGGCCAGTATGATGTTGCCGGCCTGCGAATAAAGTCTGACGGTCTTGCCGCCCTTACCCAGCCGCGCTTGCAATTGGGGCCGGCTGCCCTGATTTACAACGGCGGACGCAAACGACGACGACACGTTCCCGGTTTTCGATTCCGCAGTCACGTCCGCAGATGCTTCGTCAGCCAGCTCGAATCGAATTTCTCCTGAGACCGTTTGGGCCAACAGCGCCCTGGGAAGTCCGCGGATTTCAATCGAATCCGCGGCCGTTACTATGGCGAGGTGAGCAGTCGCCGGAATCTTCAATCGCAGGTTAATGCGGGGCGCGCCGACCGGGCCGCGCGCTACGCGCACGGAAAGCAGCGTGTCGGTTCGCTGGACGACGGCTGGAGACCGACTAGTCTGCCCGCTGTCAGTAATCGCCAGCACAGAAACATAGTTTTCGTTCCAAATTTCAGCAATCACACCGCCACGAAGATTCTCAGCGCGCAGGTTGCCGTTGTCAGGAAGGTCAAGACGCACCCCTTCCTGCCCTTGAGGGACGGTGGTTGAGTTAGCCGAGTAAAGGGGAAAGATGAGAACAGCGCAAAGCGTGAACAACTGGACCAGAGACTTTGGGAAGGAGAAATGCGAATAACGAATTGTCGATACTGCTGGGAACATCTTATTGACGCATAGAGTTCGGACCCTGGTTGGGATTCGTTCGACAGAGACCGGAGTCTGTGATGCTAGGGTTCGATCATATCCAGCATCGAGCCGGTCTGCACCTTAGGCGGCCCTGGTTCAGGCTTCGCTGCGCCTTTCTGGCCAAACTCTCCCAAACGAAGGAGCAGGTTGCCCTGGTTCGACGCGTACGCCAGGCCATCCTCCTTTGTAACGATTCCACTGCGAATCATTTTTTCGATTTGACCGTCGAATGTTTGCATACCTTCGGTCGACCCCTGATCCATCGCGTCCAGCAATGACTTTCCTTCAGACTCGCCGCGTTCGATGTATTCCCTCGTGCGCGACGTTGCTTTCAGAATCTCGATAGCGGCGACGCGGCCTGTGCCATCGGCGCGCGGCAACAAACGCTGCGAGATAATGTAGCGAAACGATTGCGCGAGTCGACTACGAATTGACTGCTCTTCGTTCAGGGGAAAGGCGCCGATTATGCGCTCGACACTTTTCGCGGCGTCAATCGTATGCAGCGTCGATAGCACGAGATGTCCCGTTTCCGCGGCCTCCAGCGCCACCTCCATCGTTTCGCGGTCGCGCATCTCGCCCACCAGAATTACTTTTGGCGCCTGTCGCAGCGCGGCTCGCAGAGCAAAGGCAAAATTCGGTGTGTCGGAGTGCAGCTCCCGCTGATGAATAGTTGAGTTGTTGTGCGAATGCAGAAACTCGATCGGGTCCTCGATCGTCACGATGTGGTAGAACTTTGTTTCATTGATCAGATTGCGATTTCTCGCAACTGCGGCGGCAGACCGAAGTCTTCGAATCGCGGGGGTTGAGACGGGATCACCCGCATGACAATTGCATACGTGCCGCGCTGCTTGAAAATATTGACGCGAAAACGACAGAGGCCGGGAACGCTGAACGACAGATCCGCAGACCCGAGTTTCTCTAAACTTTCTGCCGCACTGTCGTGATTGCCAATGATGATTTTTGCAATTCCGGAAATTTGCGCCGGCGTGAGCTTATCGATGCCGGAAATGGCTACCGGCCGAAGCTTGCCCACCAACTCAATCTGTGGCGGTCTTCCTGGTGAGAAGATCAGATCACTCACCTTGTCCGATACAGCGAGCATCTGCCGCAAAACGGTGGCGAGGTTCAGGGATGCCGAGGGCGCTCCGGTTGTTCCAGTTGGCGGTTCTTGAATGGCTGTCATCAGGTTTGGTTCTTCGGCAACTTTCAGGAAATCGTTAGAGCGCTTTGACGATAAAGAAGGTTACGTCATCAGTGGCCCCGCGGCCTTCCGTCCATGTAATTACCTCATTATGAATAAAGTCGATCATTTCACGCGCGCTCAGGTGTCGCCCGCGACGGACGGCATCAACCAGACGGTCGCGGCCATAATCTTCACTTGAAGGGTTGGTCGCTTCCGTTACGCCATCAGTGTAAAGGACCAGTACCTGGCCCGGTTCAATCGTGGCGAAATACTCGTAGTAGCGTGAATCGCGAAACATTCCCAGCGGCACTCCGCCACGCTCTTCAAAACGTGCTTTGCCGTCCGCATCCATCAGCAACGGAGGGTTATGGCCGGCATTCGAGTAAGCCAGCGTCCGATTGGTCGCGTCGAGTATGCCGTAGAAGGCGGTGACAAACTGGTTCCGTTCAATCGACTCCCATAGCAAGTAGTTCACTTTGGACATTGAGATGTGCGGGGCATAGCCGATGTGCGAGGCCGCGCGCAGGCTGGCGCGCAAAAACGCCATCAGCAAGGCCGCGGGTACGCCTTTGCCGGACACATCGGCGATTACGACGCCGATTTGATCGTCGTAAATGCGCACCCAATCATAGTAATCGCCCGAAACTTCCTCGGTGGGAAAGTTGTAAGCGCTGATCTCAAACCCTTCGAGTTGAGGATCTCTCGGCGGCAGCAACTGGAGCTGCACCTGGCGAGCGACTTCCAGTTGGGTCTCGAGACGCTGCTTCTCGATCAACTGCTCGTGCAGCATGACTTTCTCGATGATGATTGCTACCTGCGACGAGAGCAGCATCAGAACGTCCAGATCATCTTTTGTGTAAGCGTTGAGTTCGTCGCTTTCCAAATCAAAGACGCCGATGACTTCGTTGTTCGAGATGATGGGCGCTACCATCTCCGAGTGGGTGCGCGCCCGAGCGTTGATGTAACGCGGCTCTTTGCGGACATCATCCGAAATGAAGGGTTTGCCGTTCAACGCGACGTGGCCAATCAGGCCTTCACCCATTTTCAAACGTAACTCCTGCAAATCGGCGATGTCATAACCACGGACTGCTTCGGTGTGAAAGACGCAGGTTTCGTCGAGTTCGCCTTCCCATTCGGTCATAGGGCGAGAGCATTTTACCAGGTAGATCCCCGCGGCGTCGTAGGGAATCAGCGAGTCAAGCGTATCCATGACGAGGTTAAGCACCTCGTCCAGATCGAGTGAGCGACTGATAGTTTTTGTGATATCCAGGAGCATGCGCAACTTGTCAACTACCGACAAACCGGCCGCTCTCTGCATTGTTTCCGGCATCAGATGTTTTACGAAGACCTTAAACGCGGTCAACGTTTTCGATTATACGTTGTTGATGCGCGCGGTAGAAGCGCTCTTGTATTCAGCCCAGAGATGAGTGACTTTGATGCGGTACTCAGCGAGCTGACGACTCACCCGAAATCTTCGGGCGATTTCTTCGGCACTTCGGCCTTCCAGGACCATTCGCCGCAGCGTTTCATACGGTACCAACGCGGCCGCGCCGACAGCATACGCAGCCTCTTCGTCCGACTTGTTGTAATCCCGAGCTGCCATTTTTTCGCGTGAATTGCCTCCGGCCTGCGAAGTCTGGCCACCATTCTCGTCGGAGATCATTGCCAGCCGATTCGGCTTGTGACCAAGAAAAACATGCGCAATTTCTTCCATCAGCGTCGCGTGATTACGATGAATTCCGTGCGCCGGATTTAGAATCACAATCCGCCACCCGTTCGGCAGCGGCTGCGAACAAGCCCCCCCTGACCATTCTTCCACGGCTGTGCCGAGCAAATGGGCGCGCGATTCGGGGGACAGCCCTTTAACTTGATCGAAATCGACGACCATTAGCTTTGCAAAGCGGGCCAGTGCGAATGGATCCAACGGTTGACTCCGCTGAACGCCGGCGAACTCTCGCAACCCGAGGGCGCGCAATTCGTATTGTTTTCTTTTTTCAGTGGGAGGTAGAGGAAGGTCTTTCACAATCTTTTCCTTGTTTTTAGAGCTAATTAAAAAGATTGTTAACGTATTGCTCGGGATCGAAAACAACCAGGTCGTCCAGTTTTTCGCCGATACCAGCGTAACGAATCGGCAAGCCTAATTCCTTCGCGATTGCGACAGCGATCCCGCCTTTCGCAGTACCATCCAGTTTTGTGAGCACAATGCCGGTGACGCCCGCGACCTTCAAAAACTGCCGAGCTTGTTCCAGTCCGTTTTGACCAGTAACTGCATCAACAACCAGGAGCGTTTCATGCGGTGCGCCTTCAACTTCGCGACCGGCAACACGCTTCATCTTTTCCAGCTCAGCCATCAAGTTTGATTTGTTATGCAGGCGACCGGCCGTGTCCACGATCAGCACATCCGATCCCCGAGCCTTCGCTGCCTTCATCGAGTCGAACAAAACCGCCGCCGGATCCGTACCCTGCCTTTGTTGAATCAAGGGCACGCCGCTACGCTCAGCCCAGATTGCCAATTGATCGGTAGCCGCTGCGCGAAAGGTGTCGGCCGCGCAAATCAAAACGTCATTGCCTTCCGCTTTGATTCGCTGCGCCAGCTTGCCAATCGTAGTGGTTTTGCCGACGCCATTTACACCGACGATCATCATCACGTACGGCGCGACGGTGTCAGGTACGCTGGTTTCCGATGCGACGCCGTGTAGCTCTGAAGCGTGCAGAATTGACAGCAGTTCTGACTTGATCGACTGCTTCAACTTTTCGATGTCGTCGATCTCCCGGCGGCTAATGCCTCGGCGCACGGTTTCCAGCACGTGCATGGTCGTGGGCACGCCGATATCCGCGGCAATGAGCGCCTCTTCGAGCTCATCGAGCAGCGCTGCGTCAATGCGCTTCGCCCCCGCAAAAACCGAATCAATCTTGTCGGACAGCGACTCTCGCGTTGCCGATACGGCGCGTCGAAAGCGCGCGGAGAATTCCTGTTCGAGCGCTGCTTCCCGGGCCTGTAGTTCCTCAATCGAAAGATCGAGACCGAGAACTGACGTCTGCCAGGGTGTCCGCGCCTGGCTTCCGGCAGCGCTGTCCAGCGACCTGGATTCCGCTTCTACCGGGACGCTTGGCGGTGCTTCGTTTGCGGCTTCAGTCTGTGGGGCCGCCTTCTCGCCCGCGGCTCGGCTCAGACCGAGCGAGACGAATTGGTCTTCTTTTTTCCTTCGCCAAAAAGCCATTTGATCTCTCGAGAGAAAACTGATCGGATTATAAACAGAAGCGGCGCATCCTCACAAAAGCGATGCGCCGCGAAGTCGCTTAATCAGGCAACGATTCTTTAACTAACTGCGAGAATTGCGTCCGAAGTTTGCTCTTCGCCGAACCAGGGTTCCGGCGAATTCGGTTGCACAGGTTTTCGATTTCGATTCACCCGCGTCACGCCCGGACGAATCTTTCCGGCTTCACAAGCCGCGATGAAGACCGCAACCACGCGTGCTTCGTAGCGGATCCCGATAAAGCTTTTCAAACGAGTTAACGCGGCTTCCAGATCCATTGCGCGCTGATAAGGGCGCTCAGTAGTCATCGCGTCAAAAGTATCGGCCACCGAAACGATGCGTGCTTGCAGCGGAATTTCGTCACCCTTCAGACCTTGCGGGTACCCCTGGCCATTGATCATCTCGTGGTGCATGTACATGCCCGGCAGAAAATTGCGCATCGCCGGAATTTGCGACATGATCTTGTAGCCTTTTTGCGGATGCGTTTTCATGATCTCAAACTCGTCGTCAGTAAGCGCTGCCGGTTTCTTCAATACGCGATCATCGATGCTGATTTTGCCCACGTCATGCAGTAACGCACTGATCCGAATGGTCTCGATCTCGCTCTCGGACAGACCCAGACCCTGAGCGATCGCTACCGAAAACCGCGACACGCGTTCGGAGTGCCCGCGCGTGTAGGGATCTTTACCGTCGATTGCGGCGGCCAAAGCTTTGACAGTGCCAAGGAAGAGCTCGTGATTCTCCCTGGCCGAACGTTGCAGATCGCTGACAAAACGTTCGATCTGATCGGTCATCTGATTGAATGATAATCCCAGTTCGCCCAACTCGCTGCGGCCCGGCACTTTCACGCGTTGCGAGAAGTCACCGGACGCAATGCGACGTGCTCCCGCTGCGAGGTCGCGGACGGGTCGAGTCAACTTTTCGGCAAAATAATAGCCAATTACCAACGCCAGGATTGCCGCCAGCAAGCTGATAAAAAGCATTTGATTCCGCATGTAGCGGACCGAAACCAAAGCAGCGCCTTCGTCCTGAATCGCGATCACGCCGAGCAAAGAATTGTGATCGAGTTCGGCGGTCGCATACGAACCAAGCATTGGTGTTGACTGTCCGTCTCGCTCAAGTGTGAACGGTGCCAGTGCTGACTGAACCTGCGCGCCTGTTTCGAGCCAATCTTGCACGACTTTCAAATCGGTCATCGGTCTTTCAGAGAAGGCAACGAGAGCGTCGGGATGGGCTACTGCCTTGCCATTCTGGTCGACGACAAACACCACTGGCAGGCCCGCGTCAAGCAGCTCACGCGCGCTCTTTGACGATGCCTGCTGCACTGCTTTAAAGACTTCCTGGAAAGAAACCACAGCCACGACAGCGGCAACAACTTCATCGCCATTCATAACGGGAGCAGCAATCGTAAGTCCCATTTCCTGGCCTGAGCGAATAATCTGCGGCCGGCCGACGATTACACCGCGGCTGCTCATGCGCGCGAGGACCTCGCTGACTCGCTGATCGAATTCTTCTCGCTTGATCAAGTCTGGCTGAAATGCGCGATGGACTTCTCCTTTCACAGGGCAGATGGCCAGCGCAATTAAGTTGGGATCATCCTGCAGCGCCCTCTGCAGGCGCGCATCATATCCAGTATCCGACAGAAGTCGTACGCCGCCGGCAATCTCAAAGGCGCGCGCCACTCCCGTCACCACATCGCGATAGCGCTGGCCATAGAGTTCAATCTGCCGTGCTTTGTCCTGTACAAGTTGCGCCTGGTATCGCCCTTCGGTCGCCCGCAATTCTTCCGCGCTGCGGCGCGACAAGAGGACGCCGGCAAGTCCCAGAGGCACCAAACCCACCAGCAAGAGGACCGCCAGGACAATGTATAGCAATCGAACTCGCTTAAAGCGTTCGAACATGAAATCGGATAAGTGATTCGGTTGACGGAGAAGAGCTAATCAGGCACCGGATCGGTTTCGCAGTCGGCTGTAATCTATGACTGGGCGCAATTTCGCAACCCTTCCCAGCTAGACTAGTTGGTCACTGCCATCCCTGTCAACAGGTTTGGCTTGGCTTTAACTGTTGAAGTACTTGAAATAAGCATTCAGCACCCTACGATTCGAGCTTAATATTAAGGAAATGGACTTTGGAGTTTCGTACAGTGGCAGCCGCTCCTTAAGTGCGTTCTTTCATGCGATACTTTTGCAGACTCGCGACGAGCGCCGGGCGTCTAAAGGATTGAGCGCACTGAGTTGCCGGTGCCTCACATTTGGAAGCGGCCTTGCGATCGGACGCGAGCACGAAACCAGATGGAAACGGCCACGACTGACGAACAAATGGTTGAAAGGGCCTTGTCAGGTGATCCAGAGGCGTTTGGCGAGATCGTGAGCCGCTGGGAGCGCCGAATCTTCGCACTGGCCTTCGGTATGCTTGGACGCGAGGAGGATGCGCGTGACGCGACCCAGGAAACTTTTCTCGCTGCTTTCCGGAACTTGCGCGGTTTTCGTGGCGAGGCGAAGGTATCATCGTGGTTGCATCGAATCGCAGTCAATCAATGCATCACTCGTCAACGACGGGCAAAGGTTCGGAGCGAAATCGCGCTGGAGGACGAGGCTGAAAAGAACGCGGCGGTTTTTGCTCTGCCAGCGGACGTCTCGCCGGCGCGAACAGCCGAAGGCAGAGAACGAAGCGTGGCCGTGCGACGAGCGGTTTGCGCTCTGCCGCCAGACTTACGACAGGTCATTGTGATGAAAGAATTCGAAGAGCTGACATTTCAGGAAATTTCAGAAGCGCTCGATGTACCGTTGAGCACAGTGAAGAGCCGGCTGTACACGGCGCTTCGGCAACTGCAGATGCGCTTACAAAAATTTGGTGAGGGCTGAGCAAGTAGAACGCGAGGTAGTATAAGATGCGAAACGTGAATGAACGACCAGTTTGTCATCGAGCTGAAGACCTGGTCTCTTATCTTTACGGTGAAGCGACTCCGGTTGAAGCGCGTGACTTTGCCGAGCACATGGAACGGTGCGATGCGTGCCGGGCTGAGTTTGCGACTTTCAGGCAAGTACACAAGTCCGTCATGTTGTGGCGAAATGAAGCCCTCGGCGCCGCCGTTAGTCTGGCGCCAGAGATCGCCGCGCCCTTGACAACCGCCATCAAACCCAACCAATTTGTGCTGCACGAGCGAAAGCTTTCGGCCCTCCCAGCCCTACGCGAATTCTTTAGCGTGGCACCCCTTTGGCTTCGCGGCGCAATCGCGTTTGCTGCTTTGTTATTGTGCCTGCTGGGGGCGCTCGGAATATCCCGATTGTGGAGACAGCCTACTCAGGTCGTTGTCAATAACGCATACCAAAAAGTTTACACTCAGGCCGATCTTGAAAACGCAGTAAGGACTGCACTGGAAAATCAGTCAGGACTTAAGAACCCACCAGTACAAATACGACTGAGCCCAACACCAGCCAATGTTTCGCGGCCGAATTCTTTGCGTCACCAGAATTTGACTCGATCGCAACTGGCGCGAATTCCGCAGACGCGGTTGACGCGACAGGAACGCGAACAACTGGCGGCCGACCTCCGGCTGATTCCCGGTAAGGAGGACGAGTTGCCTTTCGTATTTCCAGACGAGCCTAATCAATGACCTGGCTGTGCGGAAAATTTAGGAATGGTGCAATTATGAGAAAACAAACAAAGTTCCCAAGCTCTTGCATGGCATTCGCCATCTTATTGCTATTAGCTACGATCTGCGGACAAGCGAAGGCCCAAGCTGTTCAGCAGACCCCAAATGATCCCGCCCAGACGCAAGTCAATCAAGCCGATCAGATACTGGGACCGCTTAACCTGACCCCTGACCAGATTCAAAAGATTCGCGCCATCAACATGGAGCTCAAGGATCAGCGCCAGGCAGCGAACCTGAGATTCCGTCAGGCCCAGCGCACGCTGGCCGAAGCAATCGAATCTCCGAATCCAAACGAAACCCTAATCGAACAGCGTTCGCATGAAGTAGCTGATGCCCAAGCCACAGCGATTCGGCTCCGCTCGTTAACCGAAGCCCGGATTCTTCAAGTGTTAACGCCCGAACAGCGCGTCAGGTTGAGAGAGATCCGCCAGCGAAATCAGGCGATGCGACGTGCCGGCAGTCAGCAATCTCCGGCAAACGGCCTGGGCCAACGACGCGGCGGGTTGCAGCGGAATCCCAACGCGCTGCCGCCTCTCAACCCAAGACAGCGAAAGCTCCTGCGACAACAACCAAAGCGTTAAGTTGAGTGACTTTCCTGAGTCTAATCGAGCCGGCGCCAAGCGGACCGGGCCGGCTCGTTCTGTGCAAGCAGGTCCGACCTAACGATCTTCAACCTTGACGCACACAGTCAGTTTTGCGCATCATAGGCGGCTCTGTTGAAAACTAGCTCGCGCGCGTGCCGCTTCGGAAAGCGTCTTTGAAAACCACCGATGTGCCTAGCCTTCACGGCGAATTATCTGCAAGTAGTCAGCGGCGACCGCGACATGCGAGCAGCATTCTTTTCTCGCTGAGTCCTGCATGAACATTGCCACGCGCTTTTTGCTTGAACTGCAAGAAATATCCTTGCTGTCAGCACGTGCTGCGCGTGGTCTCTTCAAAAAACCACATTACATTCCTGAAACCGTTGCCCAGATGGATGACATCGGCGTGGGTTCATTGACGATCATCATCCTGACGGGTTTCTTCACCGGCGGCGTTCTTACCTTACAAACTTATCAAACGCTGGCATCTTACGGAGCGGTAGACCAGCTTGGCTACTTAGTAGGCATTTCCCTGGTTCGGGAATTGGGTCCGGTGCTAACTGCCTTGATGGTAACCGGACGGGTGGTTTCTGCCATCTCGGCAGAGCTGGGCTCGATGGTAGTTTCGGAACAGATCGACGCCATGCGAGCTCTCGGGACCGATCCGATCAGAAAACTCGTGGCGCCGCGCATTCTGGCGTTGATTATTACGCTGCCGCTACTGACTTTAATCGCCGACGTGGTTGGAATCGGCGGCGGATGGGCCGTCTCAACCTGGCTGTTCGGTTTACCATCCTCAATGTTCACGAGTTCAGTGCGGGACGGCATCACGACCGACGATATACTCGGCGGAATCATCAAGCCTTTGTTCTTCGCTTTCCTGATGGGTACAATCGCCTGTCACAAGGGACTAAGAACCGAAGGGGGCACGGTCGGCGTTGGCCGTTCCACAACCACAGCCGTTGTTACGGCGTCGATCATAGTAATCATCGCCGATTTCATTCTTGCGCGAGCCTTGCAGCTTATTCTGGGCACACAGCCATGATGACAGAGACTTCAATTTATCGACCCGGCGCCCAGGCGCCCGACAATCGCGTCAGCGATCGCGCTGCCGAATCAACTTTCCGCGAAGTTGATGATACGGACCGCGCAATTCCGGCAATCGAATTTCGGAACGTGACAATGGTTTTCGACGATCAGGCGGTGCTTAATGATCTTAGCTTCAAGGTAATGAAAGGCGAGACGAAGATCATTCTTGGCGGGTCCGGTTCTGGTAAGTCGACGACCATCAAGTTAGTGCTGGGTTTGCTCAAGCCCGACAGTGGCCAGATTCTGGTTGACGGCGAGGACGTGACAAACTATTCGGAAGCCGAGATGACCCGCATCCGCAAGAAGATCGGAATGATTTTCCAGTCCGGCGGCATGCGACGCCGCGTCGGCATTGCGCGCGCGCTGGTCGGTGATCCCAAGATCGTCATGTTCGACGAACCGACCGCGGGACTTGATCCGCCAACTGCGCGGACCATTTGCGAATTGGCAATGAAGTTGCGCGATCTGGAAGACGTCTCATCCATCTTCGTGACGCACGAGATGAACAATCTTGACTATTTAACGTCGGAATACGCTGTGGTCAATGAAGCGGGCGAAGTCGTCTTTGAGAAAGAAGGCGAGAAACTTTGCTTGATTAACAGCAAGGTCTTGATGATCCGCAACGGAAAGATTATCTTCAGCGGCACTGATGAGACGCTGCGCCGAGCCGAAGATCCATATATTCATAGATTTCTGCGCGGACACTGAAAAGCAAAGGATGAAGGATGAAGGATGAAGGATGAAAGTTCTTCTACTTTGACCTGAGTCCCAAGACCACACGAAAGGACACAGGACGAAAGGCAAGGGCCGATTCGATGAAGCTGTTTTTTCTTCATCCTTCATCCCTCATCCTTCATCCTTGTTATTGCCATGCCACGATCAACTAGAAACATTGGCTTGAGCGAGTTACGCGTTGGCTTGCTCGTTTTGATTGCGATCGCCGTTCTCGTCCTCCTGATCTTGAATGCTTCGGGAACATTCAATCCCTTCGCCAGCCATCTGCACTTGCGCGCCCGTTTTGCTGACGCGAATGGCTTGCGCGAAGGATCAGAAGTGCGGCTGGCCGGGGTGCGCATTGGCAAAGTCGATCGAATCCGACTGATGAACGCTTCCGAAGTCGGCACGGCTCCGAACCCGCAAAAGGTCGAGGCGTTCTTAACCATCGATAGCAAGATCGACGGGATACCCGCAACGGATCGCATTCGCACGGATTCGACTGCGCAGCAGGCATCGCCAAGCATCCTCGGCAGCGACATGATCGTGAATATTACGCCTGGTACTTCGCTCGGACAGCCGGTTAAGGAAAATGATTTGCTGCCATCGACCTCGGGCAGCACGATGAGCGATCTGGCGACTTCAGGCACGGACCTGGCACAGCGCCTGAGTAAGCTGTCTGATCAACTGAATGAGGTCGTTAAGAACGTACGCGAAGGCAAGGGCACTATGGGCCGCCTGTTCAATGATGAAGCGCTCTACAATAATTTGAACGCGACGATTCGCGACGCTGAGGAGCTGGCGACACAGATCAAGAGCGGCAAGGGTTCGGCAGGTCGTTTTATCTACGACGAAGCCCTCTACAATAATGCCAACGACATTGCTGTGAACCTGAAAAAGCTTTCGACTGATTTAACCGCCGGACGTGGCACCGCGGGGAGACTTCTGGAAAGCGATGAGATGTACAACAAAATCAATCGCATCGCCGATCGTGTGAATCATTCGATGGATCAGATTGATGCGATTGTCGCCGACGTCAACGCGGGCCATGGCACCCTCGGCCGGCTGGTGAAGGATGAAGCGATTTACAACGATGCGCGGACCGCCATTGCTCGCTTCAATACGACCACGGAACGTATTGATAGCGTGGTTGCGGGTGCGCAACGTGGTGAAGGCACGCTCGGAAAATTGATCACGGACGAACAGCTTTATTCAAACGTCAACAACCTCTCATCCGAAGGCGTGAAGTTGCTTTATGACTTTCGCCAGAACCCGAAGAAGTACCTGACGATCAAATTCCAGTTGTTCTAGAAAGTCCAGCTGAAGGAGTTGCGGCTCTGCCGCTCGATGTGCGGAAAGCCTATCGCTTTCCGTCGACAGTTTCTGTTTTCTGAGGCTACGCCTCCGAGTTCGAGGCGTAGCCTCGAATATCATTAGCGCCAACTCCGGAAAGGCACAGCCTTTCCGCACATCGGGCGCGAAGCCGTGACCTTCAATGTGAAGTCGGAACGATCTGACCCCGCTCGCTCGCAGGCGTTTGCGATCCTCGCGCATGTCGAAACCATTCCTGAAAACGTTCGAAGTACAGATAAACCACGGGTGTCAGATACAGAGTCAAAACTTGTGAGACGATCAATCCGCCTATAACTGCCAGACCCAGACCTCTTCGGGCCGAGGCGCCGGCTCCCCAACCCAGAGCGATTGGCAGCGTTCCCATCAACGCAGACATTGTGGTCATCATAATGGGACGAAAACGCACGACGCATGCCTCGTAGATCGCGTCACGCGCAGGCCTGCCTTCTCTTCTCTGCTTATCCAAAGCAAAGTCGACCATCATGATCGCGTTCTTCTTCACGATGCCAATCAGCATGATCAATCCGACAAACGCATAGATATCCAGCTCGCGTCGAAAGACCAGCAGGGTCAGCAATGCGCCGAGTCCCGCTGACGGCAGACCCGACAGGATGGTCAGCGGATGAATAAAGCTTTCGTAGAGAATTCCCAGCACCAGATAAATCACCAGTACCGCTACCAGCAGAAGCAGTGTCAGATTCTGCAACGATGATTGAAAGACCTGCGCTGAGCCCTGGAAAGTTGTGGTAATTGTCGCAGGCAGCGTTTGCCTGGCGAGGGTTTGTATCTGTTGCGTGGCCTGGCTCAGCGAAACGCCGGGACGTAAGTTGAAAGAGATTGTCGTAGCAGGTAGCTCGCCAAAATGATTTACAAGCTGTGGCCCGACGCTGCGCGAAAAACTCGCGACCGCGCTCAAAGGCACCAACTTTCCGGTTGCTGAATGGATGTAAAGCCTTCCCAGCGCCGTTGAGTCCTGCTGAAACTCCGGCTTCACTTCGAGAATGACCTGATATTCATTTGTCGGCGTGTAAATTGTCGAAACTTGGCGCGATCCGAACGCGTCACCCAGCGCCGTTTGAATCTGCGCGATCGTAACTCCGTACGCGGCGGCTTGTTTGCGATCAATGTTGACGTTGATTTGCGGAGTGTTGATTTGCAGGTTGCTGTTGACATCCTGAATCGTCGGCAAATCCCGCATTTTTCGTTCCATGATGCTGACGTTGTCGTACAAGTCCGAGGTGCTGGACGCCTGTAGCGTAACTTGATAAGTACTGCGTGAAAATTGCCCGCCGATATTGAGCGAGGGCGGATTCTGGAGAATCACCCGCAGCCCGGGTTCGCGCGAAAGCTTCGGTCTTAGCTCTTCCACAACCTCGTCCGCACTCAGCCGTTGATTCAGCGGCTTCAGGCCGATAAAGATTGTGCCGGTGTTACCGCCGGAGTTTCTTCCGCCGGCGCCGACAGTCGAAGCAAATGATTGCACGTTGGGATCTCTTTTTATTATCTCGGCGACTGCGTTTTGATGGCGGATCATGTCATCAAGCGAAATACCTTGCGCCGCTTCAGTACTGCCAAGGATCAGCCCGCTATCGCCGCTGGGAATGAAGCCCTTTGGCACAATCGTGAACAGATAAACGGTCACGCCGGCCAGCGCCAAACTAAACAAAATCGTCAGGAAGGAATGCGCTAAAACGCCCTTGAGGCTCCATTCGTATGCATGAATCACGCGATTGTAGAAGCCTTCAGAGAATCCCCACCAGCCGCGTCGAGTGGGTTGGCCAGCTTCTTCGTGCAGCGTGCTTTTTCGAATGTCGGATGCTTTGAGTAAGCGGCTGGCGAGCATCGGCGTCAGGGTCAAAGAGACCAAGCCGGAAACGAGAATCGCGACACTGATCGTGATTGCAAATTCGCGAAACAGCCGGCCCAGAATTCCGCCCATGAACAAGACGGGAATGAATACCGCGACCAGTGAAATCGTCATTGAAACGATCGTAAACCCTATCTCTCGAGAGCCATTTAAGGCGGCCTCCATCACTCCTTCGCCCAACTCAATGCGGCGCACGATGTTCTCTAACATCACGACGGCGTCATCGACAACAAATCCGACCGAAAGCGTCAACGCCATCAGCGAAAGATTGTCGAGACTGAAATTGAGCAGATACATCGCGGCGAACGTGCCCACGATTGAAGTCGGCAACGCCAGCGTGGGAATGATTGTGGCCCTGACGTTTCGCAGAAAAAGAAAAATCACCATTACCACCAGGGCCATGGCAAGCAGCAAAGCGAATTGCACGTCATTGACGGAGTTGCGAATCGAAATTGATCGATCGTTGAGTACGTCCAGATTTACAGACGCCGGCAGCTGTTGCTTGAACTGAGGCATCAGCGCGCGAATCGCATCAACTACCGCAACCGTATTCGTTCCTGGCTGGCGCTGGACTGCCATCGTGACGCTGCGCCGGCCATTGAACCAGCTCGCGACGCGATTATTCTCGACGCTATCGATTACGTTAGCGACCTGTTCCAGACGCACCGGAGCGCCATTGCGATAGGCGACAATCAACTGTCTAAAGTCCGCGGCGTTGTTCATCTCTGCATTAGTCTGCAGCGTCAGGTTCGAGAACCTGCCATGCAAAGTGCCAATCGGCGTGTTTGGATTCCCATTGCGGACCGCCGCGTCAATGTCGTCGACGCCGATGCCTCGGTCTGCCAGTGCTGACGGATCGAGTTGAGCGCGCACGGCGTATTTCATCGCGCCATAGACCTGAACCTGCGAAACGCCTTCGACCATCGAAATGCGTTGGGCGATCAGCGTCTCGGCGTATTCATCGACTTGTGGCAGCGGCAGTACGTCTGAGTTGAGCGACAGAAAAAGAATAGGACTGTCCGCCGGATTCACTTTGCGCATGCTTGGAGGGGTTGGCATGCCGGGCGGTAGTTGCGGGAGGGCCGCAGAGATGGCAGTTTGCACATCTTGAGCAGCAGCATCGATGTTACGGCTGAGATTGAATTGCAGAATGATTGAAGTGGAACCTTGCGAGTTCGTCGAATTGATCGAATCGACCCCGGCGATGCCTGAGAATTGTCTTTCCAGCGGCGTAGCCACTGACGCAGCCATCGTCTCGGGATTCGCCCCGGGCAAACTTGCGTTGACGCTGATCGTCGGGTAATCGACGGTGGGCAGATCGCTGACAGGAAGCGCGCGATAACCGATCAGGCCGAACAAGACTATCCCGACCATCACCAGAGTCGTCGTGATGGGTCGATGGATGAACAATTCGGAGATGCCGTGCGGTTTTTTCGTCGCCGCGGAACGTTTTGATTTCTGTTTCGACTGCTGGTTCATGTCAAAATCGCAAGGCTGATGCCCGCTCCTGAGCCGCGTAGCGGCCGAATATTTATAGCCTCCGTCCCACCCAAGAAATCCACAGCTCCGTAGGAGCGAAATATTCTATCGCCCATGAATGGGCTGAAATAAATCAAGAGCGACGGAGCTATAGACATTTCGTGCCTGCGGCACTTCAGAAAACCTCTTACCGTTTACATTTCAGCCGCAACTGGCTCCCCGCCACGCTGCTTCCCGCGCCTAAACCACTCTTGCGCGCGTTCGAAGTACAAATAAACCACGGGCGTCAAATACAAGGTCACTACTTGCGAAACGCACAGCCCCCCGACTACTGCCAGCCCCAATCCCCGTCGCGACTCGGCGCCGGCGCCCCAACCGAGCGCAATCGGCAGAGTTCCCATTAACGCAGCCATCGTCGTCATCATGATCGGACGGAAACGAATCAAGCAGGCCTGAAAGATTGCTTCTTCGGCCGGCTTCCCTTCTTCGCGCTGCGCCGTTAACGCAAAGTCGATCATCATGATTGCGTTTTTCTCGACGATGCCGATCAGCATGATCAGTCCGACGAACGCATAAACATCCAGTTCGCGCCCGAATAATAGCAGTATCAACAGCGCACCTAGCCCCGCCGATGGCAAGCCGGAAAGGATCGTGAAGGGGTGAATAAAACTTTCGTACAGGATTCCCAATACCAAATAAATCACCATGACTGCCACCAGAAGAAGCAACGTCAAATTCTGTAGCGACGATTGGAAAATTTGCGCCGTCCCCTGAAAGCTGGTCGTGATCGTAGACGGCAAAGTCTGCCTGGCGAGATCCTGAACTTCATCCGTGGCCGCGCTTAGAGAAACTCCCGGCCGCAGGTTGAACGAAATCGTCGCCGAAGAAAGTTGTCCCACGTGATTGACTAGCAAAGGGCCCACGCTGCGCGACAACGTCGCGACAGTGCCGAGCGGCACCAGACGACCCTGAATTGCTGTTTGGGTCGTCGCCGATTGTCCTGCGGGTGGTTGCGCTGACGAAACTACGACCGGCGATGGCTGCGCAAGCGCGGATTGAATCTGAGGTGTTTGACTCGAAGTGGCCGCGCCCGCAGTCGAATGGATATAAAGCGAGCCCAAAGCTGAAGGATCCTGCTGATACTCGGGTTTCACTTCCAGAATCACTTCGTACTCGTTCGACGTAGCGTAGATTGTGGAGATTTGCTTCGTGCCGTAAGCGTCATTCAGAGCGTCTTCAATCTGCTGCGCGGTAATGCCAAGCGCCGACGCTTTGTCGCGATCGATATCAACATTGAGTTGTGGATTCTTTGTCTGAATATCGCTGGTCACGTCCAACAGTTGCGGAAGCTTTGAAATCTTTTGCTGCAAAGCTGTGGCGTCAGCATAAAGCTCGTTTCGATCGGGTCCCTGCAACGTCAGCTGATAAGGGCTCTTTGTGACCTGTCCACCGACCTGCACCAACGGTGGATTCTGCAAATAAATTCGCATGCCGGGTATTGTGCCCAATTTCGCACGCAGATCCGCGATCACGGCTTCGACGTCTTGTTTACGTTGATTGAGCGGCTTAAGCAGAATCAAGATGTTGCCGGTATTGCTGGCCGCGCTCACATCGCTCTGCCCAACGGTAGACAGCACGCCCACGACGTTTGAGTTCGCGCGAATGATGTCGACGATCTGTTGCTGATGCCGCGACATCTCTTCAAATGAAATTCCCTCGGCGGCTTCCGTGTAACCAACAATTCGACTGGTGTCGTCGTTGGGAATGAATCCTTTGGGAATCAGGTAGAACAGCAGAATGGTAACCAGGAACAGAACGCCGCAAATCAGTATTGTAAGGGCGCGGTGTTCGAGCACGATCTGCAGAGTCCAACGATATCCGCCAACCAGCCAGTCATAAGCACGCTCTGTCTTCTGCCACCATGCCAGTCTTTTCGCCGGGAGCGCGGACGTCTCGTCCGCATCTTCGTCACGGGAGCCTTCCCTTACCGCCCCACCCCAGCCGGGCTGCCCGGCTGGGGACCCCGGGGTCGGGCCACTGACACTCGCGTCTTCTGAGCCTTCGCCGGTGGTCGCCCTGGTGGCCCGATGCCGTATTGACTTCAGGAGACGACTGCAAAGCATCGGGGTCAGACTCAGTGATACGAAGCCGGAGACCAGAATGGCCACACTGATGGTGATCGCAAATTCGCGAAACAGCCTTCCCAATATCCCGCTCAGAAACAGTACCGGAATAAAAACGGCGACCAGCGACACGGTCATCGAAATAATTGTAAATCCGATTTCGCGCGATCCTTTTAGCGCAGCTTCTCTCGCGCCTTCGCCTTCTTCCATTCGCCGCACGATGTTTTCAAGCATCACTACAGCGTCGTCCACGACGAACCCGACCGACAAAGTCAGCGCCATCAGCGAAAGATTATCGAGACTGAATCCCAACAGATACATCACCGCGAACGTGAATACGATCGAGGTGGGCAGGGCCAGCGTCGGGATAATCGTTGCTCTGACGTTGCGCAGGAACAGGAAGATGACAAGCACTACGAGCGCGATTGCCAGCAGGAGCGAAAACTGCACATCGTTCACTGATTCGCGAATCGATTCCGACCGATCGTACAAAACATCGAGCTTGATCGATGCCGGCAGTTGCTGGCGAAACGCGGGAAGCAAATTGCGAATCGCATCAACCACAGCGACAGTGTTGGTTCCCGGCTGGCGCTGAATCGTGAGCGTAACAACTTGCTGCCCGTTGTAACGACTTGCCAAGCGATTGTTTTCGACGCTGTCGATAACGTCTCCGAGTTCTTTCAATAACACTGGTGCGCCGTTGCGATAGGCGACAATCAGTTGGCGATACTCTTCGGCATTCATTAACTGTCCGTTAGCCTGCACCGTCAGGTTTTGATGGATACCGTAAAGCGTGCCGACTGGAAGATTCGTATTGCCGCGCTGCAAGGCGTTGGCGACGTCATCAATGCCGATTCCACGGATCGCCAGTGCCGACGGATCGAGTTGTGCGCGCACGGCGTATTTCTGCTCGCCGGTAACCAGGACCTGAGCGACGCCGCTAATCGTGGAAAGCCTTTGGGCCAGTGAAGTGTCGGCGTACTCGTTGACCTTCGAGAGTGGTAGCGTTGGCGAGCTGACCATCAGATAGACGATCGGTTGATCA